>VYLS01000027.1_pt1 | contig 47720 bp, 41 predicted proteins | sample 5114231 | NCBI WGS metagenome assembly VYLS01 (sample SAMN12291800, study PRJNA351875) | freshwater metagenome | isolation source: freshwater lake | place: USA: Michigan, Lansing Lake | collected 2013-08-14 | reverse complement strand
GACAGCGATGTCTTTCCGTTTCTTTGAGTGGCTGACCGAGAATCGGGATGTGTTTGCCGCTTACAAAGCCAGTTTAGGCTTTGTTTGGGCTTGAAATTTGTTTAAGTCCCACTAAATACTGACTCCTAACCCAATAGTAGATGTGGGATTTTTGCAGGAGTTCTATTTTCTGACAAATATAAGCAAAAGTTATTTATTGACTGCAAAAACTTGAGAATATTTAAATTAACATTCCGCAATATTTATAAATTCTTAAGAATTAATTGAGAAAGATTTTTATTTAACAACGATGTTATCATAGTTACAGCGATTTTACTGAATTTCATAATGGGTTATTCTGTGCTTTTTTGGGCAGCAATGGTTGAAACCTTTGCCACACCTAGAAGGTAATCCCAATTAAGACGGTTAAATCAGTCAATTTCACCCACAACGATGATCTTTTTTTTGTGTAGTTTTATTGCAAAAAAAAAGTTTTTTTGACAAAAGACACAAAGTATGATATTAACCCAAGTGATTCCTGGCTGCGAGTAATTATTAAACCTCTTACATAATTAATTTTTCAGGGTTCAAAAACGGCAAAAATAAGGATTAAATGGCATAAAGTGTGTAAATAGACCATTTAACTGATTATTATTCATTCTTAATTCTCCTGACTACTGACTACTGGCTACTGACTCCTAACCCTAACAACAATTTTTGGTTTTTACAAGAGGTCTATTGTAGAGGGGGAAAAGGGAGAGGGGAGAGGGGAGAAAAGCTGACGGCTTCAAGATCAGTGATCACCGATCACTGAAACATCACCCATCTTAAGTAGGGAGGCACAATTATTTGTAGGATGGGTTAGCGGTAGCGTAACATAATCGGGCGTTGGGTTTCATGCTTCAACCCAACCTACGTTCTGATCACTGAAACATCACCCATCTTAAGTAGTGGGACTTAGGCATTTTCGGGCAGCAAAAATTTATGATTTTCCTTGATCTATCTGGGTTTCAGCGATTTTAGGCTTCTCGAAGTAAATCCCAAGCAGGGATTGGGGTTGAGGCTTTTCTCGATTTGTTTTTTGTCTAAGTCCCAGTAGGGAGGCACAATTATTTGTAGGATGGGTTAGTGGTAGCGTAACATAATCGGGCGTTGGGTTTCATGCTTCAACCCAACCTACGTTCTGATCACTGAAACATCACCCATCTTAAGTAGGGAGGCACAATTATTTGTAGGATGGGTTAGTGGTAGCGTAACATAATCGGGCGTTGGGTTTCATGCTTCAACCCAACCTACGTTCATCTCCCGTCTCGGAGTCTCGGAGTCTCGGAGTCTCGGAGTCTCGGAGTCTCGGAGTCTCGACTAGGAAATTAATTTTGCACGACTACTTAACATTTTCACGATCTTCTCAAAATCGAATAGTATAGATTGAAATAACTCAATGTACGCAAACCTATGGATGGCAGCTTAATCCTGTTCAATATTCTCAATCCGCCGGTTTTGTTCTTTTTCTTGGGAATGCTGGCAGTATTTTTTAAATCCGACCTAGAGATTCCCCAACCACTGCCTAAACTCTTTTCTCTCTATCTTTTGATGGCGATTGGTTTCAAGGGAGGTTATGAACTAGCGGAAAGTGGCATCAATAACCAAATCGCTTTAACTTTGATTGCCTCTGTGGTTATGGCTTGCATCGTTCCCATTTACACTTTCTTTATCCTGAAAATTAAACTCGATAGTGCCAATGCAGCAGCGATCGCCGCAGCCTATGGTTCCATTAGTGCCGTTACTTTCATCACCGCCAGTTCTTTTTTAGAAAAACTTCATATTTCCTATGGCGGTCACATGGTAGCGGCCTTAGCTTTAATGGAATCGCCGGCGATTGTAGTGGGTTTAATCCTGGTGCGAGTCTTTAAAGAGAAAAATGGCGAAGAAGAAGCGTTTTCTTGGTCAAAGGTTCTACATGAAGCCTTTTTAAATGGTTCGGTATTTCTCTTAGTCGGTAGTGTTGTGGTTGGTATGCTCACAGGGGAAAAAGGCTGGGAAAAATTACAACCTTTCACTCAAGGGATTTTTTATGGTGCGTTAACTTTCTTTCTCCTTGATATGGGATTAGTGGCGGCGAAAAGAATCCGAGAATTAGCCAAAACTGGTTCTTTTCTCATCGGTTTTGCGGTGCTCATTCCCGTCATCAATGCTATGGTGGGGATTCTCATCGCTAAGGTTCTCGGATTTGAACAGGGCAATGCTTTATTATTCGCTGTTTTGTGTGCCAGTGCCTCTTATATTGCTGTTCCTGCGGCCATGAGAATGACTGTTCCCGAAGCGAATCCTAGTTTATACGTTTCTATGGCCTTGGCTTTAACTTTTCCTTTCAATATCATCATCGGTATTCCTCTGTACCTAGAGATGATCAAAATCATTGGCTGTGGAGTCTAAAAGGCCCGGCGGTTTTTAAATAATTCCGGTCAAAATTGTTCTCTTGCACTTGTACCTTTTTTACTTAACTACCATGTTTGAATCCCCGCATCCTTCCCTACAAACTGTCAAAAAAGTGGACATAATTGTTAGTCATGCTCTTCTGGAAGAGACCTTAAGCGTTCTTGATGTTGTCGGAGTTTCCGGTTATACCGTCCTTGGCAATGCTTCGGGAAAAGGCGATCGAGGTTTATCCCGTGATGACTTGGATTGTGATTACAGTGGTAACTACATTATGACGGTTTGTAATAGTGACGAACAACTTGGTCGTCTGATCGATAAAATTCAGCCTATTTTAAAAAAAGCTGGCGGAATTTTTGTGGTGACTACGGGCCAATGGCTAACTCATTAGACCTCTCGTAAAAATCAAAAATTGTCGTAAGTAGGGAGGCAAAATTATTTGTAGGATGGGTTAGCGGTAGCGTAAACTATGCGGGTGTTGGGTTTCATGCTTCAACCCAACCTACGTTCATCTTATATTTAATTCCTCCACCTACTTAGTTAATTAGGAGTCAGTGGTCAGGAGTCAGCAGTCAGGAGAACGATCTTTTCCGGTTTAGAATTTATCTGTATCTGGTCTGGGACCAACAGCACCGGCGGGATTAACAAAAAGATTGCCCCCGGCTTCATTTTGGAAGATACAATCGATTTTCGGTTTGCCTTCCAAGGGGCCGGTATAACCAAAGGTATTCATCCGGTTTTTACAACTTTGTACCTGCTGTCCATCGACTAATTTTTGTTGTTCTAAAATTGACCAGTTATTGCGTCGCAAAACGCAACCGGGTTGCATGACTGGTTGGGTAACAAAAACATTAAAGGGGTTAAGAGTGACATAAACCCGCAAATCGGTGACAATGGCACTGGCCCCAAATTGCACGCATAATTCCGCATTGGGGGCGCTGCGATCGATTACTTCCCGGGAAGCGACGTTTTCGGGGCTAAAATTAGCGGTAGAACTGAATACCAGACCGAGACCCACCCCTAGTACAAAAATACCGCCAATCAGGGCGATCATGGCATAGTTTAATTTTGCCAATAGGCCTCCGGGGGACGAAGCGCGGGAGTCATCGCCATAGGAGCGGTCATAATCACGATCGCGCGATCGAGGAGGAGTATAACGAGGTCTTCTATTCATAGAAATTTCTTTCTTCTGTGGCCGCTATGGCGGTCAGTCGTTAGCTATTAGCTTATCATTGTTCTATCCTAGCAACCCGGGGGATAACCGACAGGATAGGTCTAGTATAGAGCTATATCGTTTTTTTGAGGTTAGTATGCTATGGTGGATCACTAAACAGAGTAAGTCAGCCTAATCCAAGTTTCTATGCTAGATATTAGCTAGACAAATTCGGAGCGGAGGAACCACATTTGGGGGCGTATTTCTAGATTTTTTAGCCTAGAAAAGGATATCTCTCTATCCTAGCCCGTCAGCTAACTTCGTCGGCGTGGGGGGGAAGACTGAAACATCACTACATTCCTAGCAATGTCTTGATCGGTTCAGTTATGTCGCTGGTACTACTTGATAGTCATAACTCAAAGGAGACATTGTTTATGGGGATTCTCATGTCAGCTTACCGATCACAACAATTTTAAGATTTTCCGTAGATAACCATATTTTTTGTGAGTTTGCTGTATAGTTCGGGCAAACTTTTAGTCGTATCGAGAAACCAAGAGTAAAAACAGGATCAAAAATGCTGGAATCTTTACCAATGTGGATTGCTGCGATGACTTTTATTGCAGTCATCGTGGTGATTATGTTCGAGTGGCTCCATATTACTGTAGCGGCTTTATTAGGAGCTTTAATCTTAGTTTTTACCCATATCATGACTCTCCAGGAGGCGGTGGGTTATATCAGTCGCAGTTATGCCACTCTCGCCCTATTTTTTGGGGTAATGGTGTTAGTGAGAGCCTTTGAACCAACGAAAATTTTTGATTATTTAGCAGCACAAATGGTGCTTTTAGCAAAGGGACAGGGCAAATTATTACTAATAGGAATTGTTGCCATTACTACCCCAATCTGTGCGGTGTTACCCAACGCTACCACGGTGATGTTGTTAGCCCCGCTGATTCCCCCCTTAGCTCAAGATATCGGTGTGGATTTTGTGCCGCTCTTAATCCTGATGGTTTTCGTGGCCAACAGTTCCGGGTTATTAACGATTGTTGGTGATCCCGCTACTTATATCGTCGGTGATTCTATTAATATCACCTTCATGGAATACCTACAGCGTTTGAGTTTAGGTGGTGCCTTGGCAGTAATTACCATTCTGGTTATGTTACCTTGGTTATTCCCCAAAATCTGGCGGACGAAATTCGAGCATTTAGAAGACTTACCCCATCCGAAAATTAATCATCCTCGCGTCTTAGCTTTGGGGGGAATTATCGTCTTTTTAGTCTTATTTTTATTCGTGGTCGGCGAATCTTTTCCTGTACCCCTTGCTCCTGCTGCCGTTGCTTTGATGGGTGCAACTTTAGCCCTACTTTTAGCCCAGCAATCCAAAATCGATACGGTTCATAATATTCTCCGGGATGTGGACTGGAGTACCCTATTATTTTTTATGTCAATTTTTGTCCTAATTGGCGGCTTAGAAAAAACTGGCGTAGTTAATAGTGTATCGGGACTTCTGGCGATAATTTTAGGCAAAAATATCTTTTTAGGTTCTCTAGTCTTGCTGTTTTTTGTCGGTTTTGTTTCCAGTGTCGTTCCCAATATTCCCCTAGTGGTGGCCATGGTTCCACTACTGAAACAGTACCTTGTTAATGTTAATTTAGTCGGGACTGAGGTTCTTTCCCCCGATTATGCCGGTTCTTTTCCCCCGGAAGTTTTACCGCTTTTCTATGCGATGATGTATGGAGCCACCCTAGGAGGTAATGGTACTTTAGTGGGGGCTTCTTCTAATATTGTCGCCGCCGGCATCGCTGAACAACACGGGGGCAAAATTAGCTTTCATACCTTTCTGCGCTACGGTTTACCGGTGATGTTTACTCAGTTAGTCGTCTCGGCTATGTATATGTTAGTTTTCTTTGTCTAATCTAAGCTAAGACGCATTTAAACCGCTTATTCTTAGATTAGCCGAACCTCCCCCAATCGCTTTACTGTTGCCTTTTGCAAGAGTGCCTCTTGCCTCGTCTCAACAAGCACTTTAAATTACGAACAGCTTATCTCTGGAGGTATTAATTAATGTTAAGTTCGCCTAAGAATGACCGAAAATTTGGGTACAAGCCCCGCCCTTTAGTGTAGGGTCGGACGGCTTCAAATAAATATGTATTGTCAACTTAAAGAATTTTGTGCTAAGATGTTGATACTCGGTCAAGCAGTGTCAAAATGTTTGTACTAGAATACAAAGTTAAGCCAAAACCTAATCAGATAGAAGCCATTAATGAGGCAATACGGACAACTCAATTTGTTCGGAATAAAGTCCTGCGTTATTGGATGGATAATCGGGGTGTTGGCAAAACCGAGTTATTTCGGTACAACACAGCATTAAGAAAAGAGTTTAAATTTGTTGATGATTTAAACTCCCATGCTTGCCAGACTGCCGTAGAAAGAACCTTGCGGGCAATTACTCGGTTTGACGATAATTGCCAAAATAAAGTTAAAGGAAAGAAAGGCTACCCTAAGTTTAAAAAACATTCCCGTTCTGTTGAGTATAAAGTATCTGGATGGAAACTATCAAAAGATAAACGCCATATTACCTTTACAGACAAAAAAGGTATTGGCACTCTTAAACTGATTGGCTCTAGAGATATTAATTACTATCAACCAGACCAGATTAAACGGGCAAGAATCCTTAATCGTGCTGATGGTTATTATGTGCAGTTCTGCATTAAATTAGACCCCAGAGACACGGTTAAACCTTTAACACCTTCCCAGAAAGCCACTGGGATTGATGTGGGATTAAAGTTTTTCTTAGTGGATAGCGAAGGCCATCAAATTGATTGTCCGAACTACTATCGAAAAGCTGAAAAACAACTAAACCGATTAAACAGGAAAAAGTCAAAGAAATACCGTAAGGGTAAAAAACAATCTCGTAATTATCACAAAGCTAGAAAGCGATCTGCTCGGAAACATTTAAGAGTAAGTAGGCAACGAGAAGAGTTTGTCAAAAGTGTGGCACTCCGTTTAGTTAAGTCTAACGACTTAATAGTCTATGAAAACTTAAATATCAAAGGCATGGTCAAAAATCGTCATTTAGCGAAGTCGATAACCGATGCAGGATGGTCTGTTTTTAGGCAATGGCTACAGTATTTTGGGGACAAATACGGCAAGCTAACTATAGCTGTCTCACCCCATAATACGTCTCAAGATTGCTCTAATTGTGGACAAAAAGTCCAAAAGTCGCTATCTACTCGAACCCATGTTTGTCCTCATTGTGGATATACAGATTGTCGAGACAGAAACGCCGCTTTAAACATCTTGCAAAAGGGATTAAGTAGCGTGGGGCGCACGCAAACCCCCCCAACCCCCCCGACGTCGGGGGGGCAAGGGGGGGGGAGAGATTCCCTCTTGGTTGGTTGGAGAAATCCTGCTTGCTAACGGAGACTCAATGAACGAAGAATCCCCGTCTCTTTAGAGCGGGGAGCGTCAAAAAAACGTTAACATTGATTAACATTCTCCTATCGTGCTAAATAATCTGGATTGAGCGGCGATCATGAACAAAAAAATCTCTGTTTTAGCACCAGATTTATCCGGTGGTGGTGGCACAAGAGTCTATTTGATTGCTCAAGTCTTGCAACAGCTAAACTGTCAGGTGACGGTTTATGGTCCGATTTTTGGCCAGGAAATCTATCCCACCCCACCAGGGAATATAGCGGTGGTATCGGTCAAAGGCAATAATTATCCCCAGTTTTTTGGCCAGATCAAGACTTTACTCGATCGCCTCTCCGGAGAGATTATCTACGCGGTTAAACCCCGTCCCACCAGTTTCGGCATCGGTTTACTGAAACGTTTTTTTTCCCCACGTCCCCTAATTCTTGATATTGACGATTGGGAAATGAGTTGGTTTGGTGGCGATCGATGGTCCTATCGTCCTTATCCTCGACAATTAGCTAGGGATATCCTCAAAAAAAATGGTGCGCTTAGGGACCCGAATCACCCTCTCTATCTGCGTTGGATGGAAAATTTAATTAACCGCGCTGATGCGGTGACGGTTAATAATCAATTTTTGCAAAAGCGCTATGGGGGGATTTATTTACCGAATGGCAAGGATACGCAACTTTTCGATCCCAATCTCTACGATCCTGTCGCTTGTCGTCAAAAATACGGTTTATCCGCGTATAAAGTCTTAATGTTCCCGGGTACAGCTAGACCTCACAAAGGTTTAGAAGATGTCTTAATCGCTTTAGATCAAATTGGTGATCCTGATTTTAAATTGGTGGTGGTGGGAGGTCGCCAAATCGGGGATGGTTATCTGGATAGTTTGCTAGAAAAAGGTCAACCTTGGTTAATTCATTTACCTGCTCAACCGATCGATCGAATGCCGGAAGTTATTGCCGCTGCTCATGCTATTATCGTTCCCCAGAGGGATGAAGCCACGGCTAACGCCCAATTTCCGATTAAACTCACCGATGGTATGGCGATGGCTAAACCAATTATTTCCACTAAAGTGGCAGATATTCCCGAAATTTTAGCTGATATTGGCTATTTAGTCGAACCTCGATCACCAGAGCAACTAGCTGCTATGATTAGCGAAGTTTTTAATCATCTCGACTCGGCTAATGCACGAGGACTAAAAGCGAGAGAGCGCTGTATCGCCTCCTATAGTACCACCGCCATGGCAACAACTCTCTCTGGCATAATCACTTCTCTGGAAGGGAAATATTAGATTGTAGCGAGTAGGATAATTGACCGTTGACTATTTACTTTATTACTTGCGATGAATCCTAATCAAATTCTCCTTAAATATACGCTGAAACACTGGATATTAGTGGTTTCCAGCATTGTTATCGGCTTTGTCAGTACCATATTTAATGGGGTAGGAGCTATTTTAGTTATCCCCTTACTAATTTCTTTTATTAATCCCGAAAATGATCTCTTAAAAAATGCCCCCCAAATTATCAAAAAGATGCTCTCCGTTTTCGAGGTTTTCTCGGTCGAGACTCGTTTTTTCTGGATGTTTGCGGCGATATTATTAATTTTAATTCTCAAGCACATTACCAATTTTGTCAGTAATTGGCTAGGCACTTACTTGTCTTTGATCATGGCCAAAGATATGCGAATTGATTCAGTTATTCTGCTGCTAGAAGTGGATATAGATTATTATGTAAAAAGTAAAATAGGAGATATTTTTAATCGTTTCATGTCGGAGATTAATCGAGCCGTGGGATCAATTAGAAATTACATAAACCTAATTAAGATTATCGCCACAGCTTTCATGTACTTAGCTATTTTATTATCAATTTCTTGGCAATTAACTATTCTTTCTAGTATTTTGGGTGGCTTTTTAGCTCTGCTTAATCAATACTTTGTCAAGAGATCGAAAAAGTTTGGAGAGATTATCACCCTAACGGCTAAACAGCAAACTAATAAACTGTTGGAACTGTTAACGGGAATTCGCCTAATTAAAGCAGTAGGAAATGAAAGATACGAATTAGAATCTATTGTGGAAGATATCGAAGCCCGGGAGAAAGCGGGTTTAGATGCCCAGACTAATAATGCTGTAATCGCTCCGCTCAATGAGATCGGCGGGGTAATTATTATTGCTTTAATTATCATTGCTGGTCGTTATCTTTTTAATGAACAAATCCAAGCTTTAGCGACAATTTTATTGACCTATCTCTATGTACTTTTCCGGGCCTTGCCGATAGTTGGTCAAATTAACAGTGCTAGGAGTAGTCTAGTAGGTGATGTTTCCGCAGTAGAGGTGGTAGCGGATTTTCTCATTCGAGAGAATAAACCATTTATGAGCAATGGCTCTATTCCCTATCAAAGATTAGAGACAGGTATTCATTTTGATAACGTCCAATTTTCCTATCCCGGTCATCAAGAATTAGTTCTCAAGGGCATCGATCTTTGGATTCCAAAAGGAAAAATGATCGCTCTTGTTGGTGCTTCGGGGGCGGGAAAATCGACAATTGCTGATTTATTACCACGCTTTTATGATCCTACAGCCGGGAGAATTCTTTTTGACGGTCACGATTTACGGGATTATGAGATCAAATCTCTGAGAAAAGCCATGGGAATAGTCAGTCAAGACACTTTTCTCTTTAATAATTCTCTCCGTTTTAATATTGCCTACGGATTAAGCGATGTTAGTGATGCAGAAATTTTAGAGGCGACAAAAAGGGCGAATGCCTACGAGTTTATCTCCAAACTGCCGGAAGGACTGGATACGGAAATTGGCGATCGGGGAGTGAGACTTTCGGGGGGACAAAAACAAAGATTAGCGATCGCTCGTGCCTTACTGCGAGAGCCGGATATTCTCATTCTCGATGAAGCCACCAGTGCTTTGGATACAATTTCTGAGCGTTTAGTACAGGAAGCGATCGACGAACTCTGTCGCGAGCGGACTACTCTTGTGATCGCTCACCGTCTTTCCACTGTTCAAAAAGCCTATCAAATTGTGGTGCTGGACAAGGGAAAAGTGGCAGAAATCGGCAATCATGAGGAATTATTAGCTCAAGGCGGTCATTATGCCCGTTTACACGCTCTGCAATTTAGTGATAGCAAAGAGGCTGACTCTAAGAATAGGGAAGATGAGCAAAAAAGAAAAGCTTATTTATCCTACGAAGCGAGAAGCAGTCTTAATAGTCTTTTAGGTTCTTTGCGTCTAGTATCTGAGGATTTAATCGAAGATTCTCAGGAGAAACAGGAAATTTTAGAAGAATCCTGTAGTTCAGCTATGCGACTTCTCCACATTATCGAAGACTACGAGTATTCCTCGACTCGATAGAGCTGCTGCAAAAATCCCACATCTGCCATTGGGTTAAAGTCAGTTATCAGTTATCAGTTATCAGTTATCAGTTATCAGTTATCAGTTCACTGAGAAAACTCCCCACACCCCACACCCCACACCCTCTTTCAAGTCAGGAGACAGGAGATTTGCAGGAGGTCTCTAGAAAAAAACTCTTAAGTTATACTAAAATAGTTAGTACAGATAGGCATCTTCCCAGACGGTGAAAAGGAATTATTTACCCTTGAAAACCACAGTTAAAGTCAGCACACAAACCCAATTACCCCTACATCTAGTTATCACCCATCCCCAATATCGTTTTGTCGATTTATTCGCGGGAATCGGTGGGTTTAGAATCGCTTTGGAGAAATTGGGAGGACGTTGTTTAGGCTATTCAGAAATTGATCAACAGGCCATCCAAGTTTATCAACAGAATTTTATTAGCTATCTCAACAGCGATGAAATTGCTTTCGGAGATGTGAGTAAAATCAGCAATTTACCCGATAATCTTGATCTTATTGTCGGCGGCGTTCCCTGTCAACCTTGGTCGGTGGCGGGATGTTTACGGGGATTTGAGGATCCCCGGGGAAAACTCTGGTTTGATGTGATTAAATTAGTCCAGAAAAGTCAACCAAAAAGCTTTATTTTCGAGAATGTCAGTGGGTTGGCTAGTCCTCGCAATCGGGAGAATTTACAATTAATTATCGATGAATTAACCAGCTGTGGTTATCAAGTTTACTGGCAGTTATTAAATGCCTACGATTTTGGTTTACCCCAGAATCGCGAGAGAGTTTTTATCGTAGGAATTAGAAAAAATATAGATAACTATGAGCGGTTTAAATTTCCTTTACCTTTGGGTATCCATCCGAAGGTTTTGGATATTTTAGAAGACATCAAGAATATTCAACCAGTTAAGAAAGTCAAGTTATCCGCGGATACTTTATTTAATGGGTTTGTTCCTCCATCGAGAACTCGTTTTCAAAAAGAAGATGAATTAAATGACTTTTTTATTTTTTCTGATTTAAGAAATGGCCACACAACTATTCATTCTTGGGATATTATCAAAACTACGGAACGACAAAAAAGTATCTGTTTAGCTTTGCTGAAATTAAGACGCAGTAAAAAGTATGGCGAAAAAGATGGTCATCCCGTGGCTTTTTCTGCTTTTTTGGAAATTATACCCGATCTAAAAATCGAGGAACTAAATCAGTTAGTTTCTCTGGGGATTTGTTGGCAAACGCAGCAGGGTAAGTATGAATTTATTAACTCGAAAAATATGACGGGAATTAACGGCATTTATCGGATTATTTTACCGACGGCCGATATTATTCCTACCCTAACCGCTACGGGTGCTAAAGATTATATTGCTACTATTTCAATTACCGCTACTCATCCCCAAGAATACAAACAATTGTTTTTAAAGAAAATCTATAAACCCAAAAAGTTTCGAGAAATTACTCCCCAAGATGCGCGTAAATTACAAGGATTCCCCGATAATTTTATCTATCATCCACAGCCGGCTATTGCTAAAAAACAATTCGGAAACGCTGTTCCTGTACCAGTGGTGGAGGCAGTAGCAAGAAATTTACTGGAAATAATTTTACCAAATTAATTATCTAGATAATTACGAAACTTTTGTCTATACTTGTTGATAAATGCTTGAGCTTTTTGAAGATCGATAAAAGCTTCTTTAATTAATGACCAAGTATTGATTTTACCAGAACAAAAATCCCAAAATTCATTTTCAACCCATATATCATGATGTTCCTCTAGAGGATACATTTTATTTCCCTGTGATTGCCACCATGTTTGAGGTAAGAAAGGATTAAAAGGAATAACAATTCTTGTGTGAATACTTGCTAAAGGTTCACGGGACAGCCGATAACAATACCAATCTAACAACTGGTCGCTAAATCTAGAACCATCTCCCCTATTAGGATGTGTAGCTTTTAAATCAAACACATACTCAATATTGTCTTTGATTAAATAAATATCTACTCCATGACCAGAAGGAGGATCGATATAATTGAGGTTATTCCTATTTATTTTCTTAGCTACTACTCTAAGTCTTTCAATGCACTCTGTCATGGATATTTTTTGTTCTTTCGATTTTCTGAGACTTTTTAAATTATCGAGTTCACTTCTTAAGTCTTGAGGAAATGGACTAGGTTGTAAAAGTTTTTTATCCTGCTTATATAAAATACGAAATCCATTATCTTTGGCTAAAAAGTTTGCTAATTTTTCCCAGAAAGTAGTTCCCATGCTTGTCGTTAGTCCAGTCATCACAGAACTAATCTGTCTCTCCTCTGGAAATAAATAATCTAAAATATGATGATTCCTAGGTTTGGGTTTTTTAAAATAGTTTTCTATTGAGTTTTTAATTAGCTTTTGAATTTCTATCACTAACTGGTTATTATCCATACTGAATTGCAATTAATCAAATTTATAGATAAGCAAAAAGATCAGCAATAGATATATCAAGTGCTTTGGCTAACTTTTCGATATTTTCTAAAGATACATTACACTTACCAAGTTCAATACTGGAAATATAAGTTCGGTGCAGTTCCGCTTTTTCAGCTAAGATTTCTTGAGATAAGTCAAGTTCTCTTCTGCGTCTTCTGATAGCTTTACCAAAACGATGTTTGATATCTAAGGATTCTTTTTGTGCCACAGATCAATTATCAAGAAAGTGTATGAGACATTTCTACAGATTATAATTCACATTTTGCAGATTATAATTTACATTTTGTCTAAAACATTGCTTCGTTCCTCTGAAAGTACAATTGCTGCTATCGCTTCGACTATCTTTTAACTCTTATTTTCGTAACAACTCGAAAAATGTTTCTTTATCAAGACCAATATCTTGAATCATACCCATGAGAGTACCTTGCTTAATATCTTTTCCTGAATGAATAGGGATCACAACCCTACATCCACCACTATTTTTGTAAATAGCATGGCTACCTTTTTGACGATCCAAATAAAAGCCCAATTTTTCAATAACTTTAATAAACTCCTTGACTTTAACTGCGGGATACTGACTCATATTAAAATATTTAAAGGCTTAAAAATCAAATCTTCTTTGGGAATGGGTTGATGATCAGCTATCAAACTTTCGAGGTACAATTCCATAGCTTCTGTAATATTGACAATCGTTTCTTCAAAAGTGTCTCCTTGAGAATGACAACCTTTAAGCGCAGGACAAAAAGCGTGATAACCACCGTCTGACTCTTTTTCGAGAATAACGGTGTAGTTATAAATTTGTTTGGTATTATCACTCATAACACTATCAGTTGTGGATTTTAAACTATCCTAGTTACACTTAAGAAATGCTGGATAAAACACAAAAACTTTACCTGTCAACCCCTCCACCCCGATTATGTCAAAATTATTTGACCAATAGTTGACATTTGATACATTTTTTAACAATATTTACAATACTTTGTAATTTTGTTGACAAATATAAATTTTCCCAACAAATCTTATAGGATTGATCTTGAAGCCCTCAGCTTAATTGAAAAATAAAGAACTAAAAGTGGATGTTCTGATATCTGAAAAATTCTCTAGGTGCTGAACGCTAATAGCTAGTAAAAATCCAACTACTTTAAATCGAAAAAACGATCATGTTTAAACGATACGAAGCTGATGAACAAGTTATATTTCATGGTGATTCTTTGCCGATTTTATCCAGTGAGATTGCCTCTAATTCCGTAGATCTAATTTTTCTCGATCCTCCCTATAATATAGGTAAGCATTTTGCCGATTTTTACGACAAATGGGAATCGGAAAATGATTATATAAATTGGGCAAATCAAATTCTTGATCATTGCCTTCGCATATTGAAACCCCAGGGAACATTATATGTTATGGCCAGCACTCAAGCAATGCCTTACTTTGATCTTTACTTAAGACAAAAAATGACGATTCTTAGTCGTATTATCTGGCATTATGATAGTTCAGGAGTACAAGCACCAAAATACTTTGGTTCGATGTATGAACCAATACTTCACTGTGTGAAAGATAAAAATAATTACACTTTTAATTCAAAGGATATTAAGATAGAAGCAAAAACTGGAGCAAAACGAAAACTAATTGATTATAGAAAAGCGATTCCCAGTCAATACAATACAGAGAAAGTACCGGGCAATGTCTGGTATTTCCCTAGGGTAAGATATCGCATGGATGAATACGAAAATCATCCCTCACAAAAACCTGAATCATTGCTAGAAAGAATTATTTTGGCCAGCACTGACAAGAGTGGAATTGTGCTTGATCCCTTTGCAGGAACTTTTACAGCTGCAGCTGTAGCTAAACGTTTGGGAAGAATTTCTATTAGTATAGAATTACAAGAGGAGTATTTAAAAATTGGTCTTCGACGGATTCTCGGATGGCAAGAATACAAGGAAGAAAAGTTACTACCACCTCAAAAAAGCTATAGTAGAAAAAGCGAAAATAAACAAGAATCTAACTTTGTACAGGAGAGTCTTTTCGATGTCGATAGTCAAGCATGAATTCACCAAGATAATTATTAAAATTATCGATAATTACTTTCCCAATCAGGGAAATAGCATTTTAAATGCTAGTGAGTTATTGCAATATTTGAACATTAAAACTAGAGCCGCTAATCGAGGTTCTAAATCCCGAGCAGGATTGGCTAATCATTATGCCATTTATGTTTTAGTGGAAGACTATATTAATAATGAGTTTCATCTTAAGGATGGATACGACGAGTATCAATGCGCTCAGTATATGACACTTTTTCGCAGGCAAAGGGAGCTTCCTTTTGGCGATAAATTACAAAATCATGCTCTCAATCATCGATTAAATCAGGAATTTAAAAAGTATTTTCCTACTTTATCTTATCTGCCTATAATTAGAGATGTTAAAACCAATAGATACTGGATTAATGAGAATTTAATTAAGTTTTATCTAGAGGGTAATCAAGTTAATATTGCCCTGGTCATTATAGATAGAATTGATGCCTATGTGCAAACAAGACAAAAAGTATTTAATCAATTTATCAGCTATTGTCAACAGATGATTGATATTCAACAGCAAGAACCCCAGAGAGCCATTGAATTTATTCGGAGTTTACTCAGACCAAACATTGATGCAAGAGTTTTTGAGATTGTCAGTTATGCAATTCTTAAAGAGTATTATGGGGAACAGAAAATATATTGGGGATGGTCGCCTGATCGGTTAAACTCTGAATACTTACTTTTCTATAAAACTGGTCGAACAAATGCCAATGACGGGGGGATAGATTTTGTCATGAAACCCCTAGGTCGATTTTTTCAAGTTACGGAAACGATAGCTGCTGATAAATATTTTTTAGATATTGATAAAGTGCAAAAATATCCCATTACTTTTGTTGTTAAAACTGAGCAGACTTGCGAGGAAATTTTAGAAAAAGTTGCGGAGCAAGCTAAGATAAGATACAAGATCAGGGCAATTGTCGAAAGATATCTAGAATCTGTAGAGGAAGTGATCAATATTCCCGAATTAATCAACCGTTTTGAGCGGGTTTTAGCTCAAGGTAAAGGAGGAGCGGTAATTGCAGAAATGGTTTTACAGAGCCGGATTGAGTTTAACCTAGAATCAGAGTCATAAAGCTATCTAACTCCCCAGCTAAACTAGAATAGAAAGATAGGAAAGCGATCGAAATTAGAATGACGACCGAAATTGAAAAAGAACTAGAAACCAGCGAAGCTGTCTTGGAAAAACGGCGAAATTTTGCCATTATCTCCCACCCTGACGCGGGAAAGACCACCCTGACCGAAAAACTGTTACTATACGGGGGTGCAATCCATCAAGCGGGTGCAGTCAAAGCAAGACGCGACCAACGCAAAGCCACCTCCGACTGGATGGAAATGGAAAAACAACGGGGAATTTCGATTACTTCCACGGTTTTACAGTTCGATTATCGTGATTTTCAGATTAATCTCCTCGATACTCCCGGCCACCAAGATTTTAGCGAAGATACCTATCGTACCCTAGCCGCTGCCGATAATGCGGTGATGTTAATCGACGCGGCCAAAGGTTTGGAACCCCAAACGAGAAAACTCTTTGAAGTGTGCAAACTGCGACAGTTGCCTATCTTTACCTTTGTTAACAAAATGGATCGGCCCGGCCGCGAACCTCTGGATTTATTGGACGAAATCGAGCGAGAATTAGGATTACAGACCTATCCCGTCAATTGGCCGATCGGAATTGGCGATCGCTTTCGGGGAGTTTTTGATCGGGCCACCCGAACCATACACCTGTTTGAACGTCGCTCCCACGGCTCTCAGGAGGCGCAGGAAACCGTGATCGAGCTTGGCGACCCCAAAATTGAGGATTATCTCGAAAAAGACCTGTATTACCAGTTAAAAGAGGATATAGAACTGCTCTCGGAATTGGGTGCGGAATTGGATTTGCCAGCAGTCCACGCAGGAGAAATGACCCCGATCTTTTTTGGTAGCGCCATGACCAATTTTGGGGTGAAATTATTCCTAGAATCCTTCCTCGACTATGGATTGCCACCCAGAGGACGCAATTCCTCCCTAGGAGTCCTTGATCCCACCTATCCCGATTTCACCGGTTTTGTCTTCAAACTGCAAGCAAACATGGATCCCAAACATCGGGACCGGGTAGCCTTTGTGCGGGTATGTACGGGGAAATTCGAGAAGGATATGGTAGTAAACCACGCTAGAACAGGTAAAACTATCCGTTTATCCCGTCCTCAGAAACTTTTTGCCCAAGATCGAGCAGTTATTGAAGAAGCTTATCCCGGAGATGTGATCGGATTGAATAACCCCGGGGTCTTTGCGATCGGTGATACCATTTATATGGGTAAAAAGCTCGAATACGAAGGGATTCCCTGTTTTTCCCCGGAATTATTCGCCTATCTCAGAAATCCTAACCCTTCCAAGTTCAAACAGTTTCAAAAAGGAGTCTCGGAATTACAGGAAGAAGGGGCCGTACAGATATTATCCTCGATCGATGAATTTAAACGCGACCCGATTTTAGCCGCCGTCGGTCAATTACAGTTTGAAGTGGTGCAATTCCGTCTTTTAAGCGAGTACGGAGTCGAAACTACCCTCGAACCCCTAGCCTATAGTTTAGCCCGTTGGGTCGCCGGGGGTTGGGCCGCTTTAGAAAAAGCAGGTAAACTCTTTAATACTCTAACTGTCAAAGATTACTGGGGTCGTCCCGTCTTATTATTCAAAAATGAGTGGAATTTACAGCAAGTCAAAGAAGATCATCCCTCTTTGCAATTAAACTCGATCGCACCGGTAGGATCGGGAGTAGAACCGCAATCCTAACCATTAATCCCCCAAGACAATTGCCGAACTGGTCAGGACAAGATAGCGACCCCCAGACAACTACTCTAAAGTAGAAGTGGTCAGAAAGTCTCGATCTTTCCTAACACTTCGGATGTCTCAAAGCACTATCGTTGACGATTCCCTCACCATTAGAAAAATTCCTGCTGTCAATTCCCGAATTAATCCCTGTTTAATTCGCTTTTGTTATTTTCTGGGAAATTATCTAGTTTTACCAGCTTTTTTCAGCAAAATAACGGTTACGGGCCAGGAAAATATTCCCCTAACGGGAGGTGTCATCTTGGCACCTACCCATCGTTCCCGTTGGGATGCGCTGATTTTACCCTACGCAGTGGGACGTTTAGTTACTAGACGCGATTTGCGCTTTATGGTTTCCGCTAACGAGATGAAAGGGGTGCAAGGTTGGTTTATCCGACGTTTGGGGGGTTTTCCCGTCAACACCGATCACCCCGGTATGGGTAGTCTGGTCCATAGCGTCGAACTTTTGGCCGCGGGGGAAATGGTGGCGATTTTTCCGGAAGGGGGTATCTGTCGCGATCGAGTGGTTCATCCTCTTAAACCGGGGGTAGCGCGGATCGCATTGGAAGTTAAGACTATCAAACCCGATGCCGATATCAAGATTTTGCCGGTAAGCATTAGTTATAATCAGCCTTACCCCGGATGGGGAAGCGAAGCGACAGTAAATATCGGTCAAGGGATTAATGTGCTTGATTATCAACAAAATTCGCTAAAACGGGAAACTGTCCGCTTAACCAAAACCTTGAGCGATCGCTTAAAACTTCTCCACGAGGATCAATCCCCTTAATCAGCTGTTGACTATCTACCCCATGAGTGGGATTTCGGGGACGGATTAAAATGATTGTTTTAACTATTTTTCAGCAAAAAAGTGTGGAATTAAATATAAAATGAACGTAGGTTGGGTTGAAGCATGAAACCCAACGCCCGCATGGGTTACGCTACCGCTAACCCATCCTACAAATAATTGTGCCTACCTACTTAAATCGGTTATTAGTGCATGAGTAGAAAACGGGTTTCTCGGAGAAACCCGTTTTCTGTGCGTTACTCAACGGATTTAGTATAACATCTTGGTTTTTGCTGCTTCTAGCTCCTGAATACTGCCTCGGAAACCCTTCAAATCAGGGAAGATGTCCGATTGTTGCAGGGGGTCTAATGATAGAATGGGCATCAGCGAAAGTAGTTTGTGAGCGAAGTGATCCGATGCAGTTCCAAATCCAGCCAGACAGTGAAATCCCCGCCTCTAAGCAATTATTTGACCAAATTCGCTTCGCTATCGCCTCTCGTCAGTATCCACCGGGACATCGTTTACCTAGTACCCGTCAACTAGCTATGATCACGGGATTACACCGTAATACGATAAGTAAAATTTATCAGCAACTGGAAGACGATGGGTTAGTGGAATCCCTAGCAGGTTCGGGGATTTATGTCAAGGCTCGCGGGCATGAAAACGATAATTTATCGGGTTCACCCCTATTGGAACAAAATCCAGAAATAGGCCGACTAATTCGCCAGAGTTTAGCCAGTTTTCTCGCTCAAGGTTTAACTTTAGAGGAAATTCGCGAGTTATTACTGGCGGAAATCGATTGGCGATCGCAGTGTAGTTCTCAAGTTCTTGTCACCATTCCCCGTCACGATTTGGGTGCAGGGGAACTAATGTTAAGAGAATTAGAGCAATCCCTCAAAATTCCCGTCCAATTAGTGGCAATGGAGGATTTAGCCCAAGTTTTAGCCAATACTAAATCTGCCACTGTTGTCACCAGTCGCTATTTTATCAGTGTGGCGGAGGAAATTGCTGCTCCTTTTCACCTGCGAGTCATTCCCATCGATATCTATGATTACAGCAAGGAATTGGCATTAATCAAAAAATTACCCACCGATAGCCGTTTGGGGATTGTCAGTATTAGCACCGGTATTATTAAGGTGGCCGAAATTTTAATTCATAGTTTACGGGGTGATGATTTATTAGTTATGTCTGCTCAAATTCATGAAACGGATAAGTTAAGAGTTTTAGCCAGAACTTCCCAGACAATTATCAGTGATCAAGCGAGTTATACTTTAATTAAAAATCTGATTAATGAAGTGCGATCGGATTTAATTCGTCTGCCAGAAATTATCTGTAGTGATAATTATATTGGGGATAAATCAATTCAATTGCTCAGACGAGAATTAGGATTAGGTGGTTAGAGGATAAAAGACACATTTTAACCTCTGAATCTCTCCCAATCCCTTTACTGTTACCTCTTGCCTTATCTCAACAGGCAATTTAAGTAGGGAGGCACAATTATTTGTAGGATGGGTTAGCGGTAGCGTAACCCATGCTGGCGTTGGGTTTCATGCTTCAACCCAACCTACGTTCATCTTATATTTAATTCCACTCACCCACTTAAATGCGCGGGCAGCTGAACTTTAAAATTTAGTTTAATCTATGGTTACTATTGACAATGACCTAGGGCAAATCGAGAATAAAAGCGAAAAAAACTTTTAAGAAGTATTAATTTTTTAGTACAATGGCGGAAGGATAGGGATAAGCTCAATTTTTCACTCTTGAACGAGGCTAAATGAAAAGTGCTGACTGTTTAACGGTATCCCCCGGGGAACCGCTTACCGATTGGCAAAAACTCGGATTAGATTTGGTGGCTCGTTGGCAGGGACGAGATGTTATCCTAGCGATCGATCTTACCGGCAGTGTTAACTTTAATGATGAAGGACGCACGCGCCTCGGTCAAATTATTCGCGATAGTTTAAAAAATAACGATTCCGTTTATTTAGTCCCCTTTGCTGATAATGTTCAACCGATTACAGAACCGATTTTAATTCGGAGTCAGGAAGATATAGACGCGGTTTTAAAGTCAATTCCTTGGCAATCTAGCCAAAGTGCTAAAAATACCGATATTCAGCGCGCAGAATGGCACGTTTATACTCGACTGGCACGCTTAAATCAGTGTCGTTTAACTGCCAATCAAGCTATCAAACCCCAGTCGGTAGTTTGGATTACCGATGCACCCCTTTCTACTGCCGCGGGGATTACTTCACAACAGTGGATAGAAACCCCAAAAAATAGCCCTTTTCGTCTTGCTAATTCTCCCGAAAGTTTGGAAAGACAAAACTGGCTTAATTCCCTACCAATTAATCTAAGAACCCAAGAAATTACTGCCACTAACGGCAATAAATATAAACTATCAGTGGTCGATATTGCTCCCACAGCACAAGAGTTTTGCACTCCCGCACCGGGAGGACAAGAAACCTGTTTGATTAATCCTTATCTCTTGAGTCAGTTATGGTTGCCAGCATTGGTAATTACATTAATGGGAATTGGGGGAATAGTAGCGAGTATTTTGGGAATTCGTCACTGGTTGCTGTTAAATACTGCTTGGACTATTGAAGTCTCATCTTATCAGGATGAAGATGAAACCCAAAAATATATTTTAAAAACATCCGAAAGAATTAACATCGGTGGTGATGAATATAATAAGAATACTTTCTCTCGTGCTGGGGAAGAAATTCGCTGCTATTTAGAAAGACGCGGCAATCAGTTATATCTGAAACCCACTAAACAAGCAGAGATTTTTTATCGAGGTAATCAACTAACTCAGGAGGTGAAAATAGATAAAAATTACCTGACTTTAACCTATCACCATAACCATCAAGATTTCGACCTACAAATTCAGATTAGCAAAAAATAACTCAGGAGATTTAAACCATGGCTAACACCAGTCAAACCCGCGCTATCAAACGGACAATTATCATCGGATTAGGTGGTACTGGTCGAGATGTGTTGATGAGAATTCGTCGCTTTATTATTGATAAATACGGGAAGTTATCTAACCTACCCGTTGTCAGTTTTGTTCATATTGACACAGACAAAAACGCTTTCAATGGTTCGGGTTTACCCACAGGAAATAGCTATCACGGAGAAGAAATTCTTTTATCAGCTGCTGAAAGAGTATTCATTAATATGAATGCTCAGGATGTTAACAATCTCACCTATGAACTTGAACACAAAACTCTTTTTGAAAGTCCCTTTTCCCATATTGCAAGCTGGTTAGACCCAAGACTAAAAAAACAAATAACTTCCATTGAAAATGGTGCGGGAGGTATTCGTCCCGTCGGTCGTTTAGCTTTCTTCCATAACTATCAAAAAATTCAAGAGGCAATTGAAGCAGCGGAAAGACGAACTTCTGGTCATGAATCCTTTATGTTTAGCGGTAAAGTTAATGGTCAAAGTTTTAATGTCCAAGGGGGGTTAAATGTCTTTGTTGTCGGTTCTTTGTGTGGGGGAACTGGTAGCGGTATTTTCCTCGATGTGGCCTACACTTTGCGTCATATTTTACAACAAACCACCGAATATACATCCTTTGGTTATTTGGTAATTAGTCCTAAACTTTATGGTGATGGGGCAATTATGAGAGCTAATACCTATGCAGCTTTGAAAGAGTTAGATCATTATAGCAATGAAAGTAATTCCTTTCAAGTCTGTTATGATAAACAAAATTTCGTCCACATCGATGAAAAACGTTCTCCTTTTGATTTTGCCTACTTAGTTTCTAATCGCACTGCGGGAGATTACCAGATTAATAACAAAGGTAAATTATGTAATGTCATTGCTTACAAGATTTTCTTGGATTTTGCCGATGAGTTATCTCTCCCCATTAAAAGAAATCGGGATAACCATAAAGACCCGATGATTCGTAAAGATAATCATCCTTTTCAGATGTGTCAAGGTTATATGTCCTTTGGACTAGCGAGGATTTATTTTACTCGCGACCGAATTGTGCAGATTGGTCTTAATCGTTTTAGTCTCAAATTAATTAAATTTTGGTTAGAGGGATACGGTCAAAGTCCCAGTGGACAAGAGTTATTAAGTAAGTTCCTAGCTAATTGGAGTACCCAAAGTAATAAGGATTATTTTACTGCCAGATTGGAAGAAGCAACCCTAGAGAATAATAAAACTTTTTCTAAGACTTTAACCTCTTGGAAAAATTCCCTAGAGGAAGAAATATCCAATAGTCAAGATTTGGAGAATTTACCCCAAACCGTCAAGCAATCCCTAGAAAAAGAGTTTCGCAAAGTACAAGGGGGAGAAACAGATAGCAGTCGCGGAATCTGGTTAACTCTGACCCAACAAACTCAACCTAAATTAATCGAAAAATTTAAGTCAGATATTGACCAATTTTTGGAGATTCTTCTTAATCCTGATAGCCTAGAATTTTCTTTGGAAAATAGCCTATCTTTTTTGGTCGCTTTACAGGTACAGATTAATACCTACAAGGGGAATCTAGAGGAATTATCTCAGGATAATAAAGGGTTTCATTCCTCGGAAAAAATTGATAACATTTGGCGAAATGTTAAACAAACTCTCGAAGATATAAACGGGAAAAAGTCTGTCTTCAAGATGTTCAATAAAAATGCCAATAGTGAGAGAATCAAGTCCGAGTTAAGAGACTACGTTCAAAGCGGACAAAAATTAATTCAGCATAACTTTAATTTCAGCATCAATGGGGAATCCAGAAAGATTGTTGAAGCGATTCTCAAGCATATTTCCAGTCGAATGCTGCAGATACAACAACTGAAAGAATCCCTATATCAGCTAATCGCAGAATACGATAAATACGAACAGGAGTTAATGCAGTTAAATCTCGACGAGATGACTGGGGAAGGTATTTTCCCAGAGGAGAATATTGATAACTGTATCCCGGACAGTAACTCCCGAACTCAATACATTTCCGTTAGCCAAAAAGTCACCAATAATTTAGGCTATAATGCTTCACTATTCAGTTTATTTAGCCAATCTTTTGTTATTGATAATGAAACTCTCAAAGAGACTCTAACAGCAACAATAGAGAAACAGTTTCAATCGGTAAGCACTAATAAAATTGATGCAGTAATTAAGCGATTTATGGGTCAATATAAACCCCATGATTTTCCTGAACGCTTGGCGCAAATTCTGCGAGAAGCTGATTTAATGTTACCCATAAATGTTAATGATGCTTACTATCGTTTGCATACAGATAAAGCATTACTAATTGGGACTAAGGATGATAATTCACCCACCATGCAAAGATTTATGAAGACTCTCGAATCTGATTTAAATATTAATCGGGGGACTTCTTTTGAATCAATTCAAACCGACGAAGAAATCCTAATTACCTACGAGTTTGGTGGGTTTCCCCTAAGAATCATTACTGATTTATCTGGGTTACAAAAAATCTATCAAGACCAAAAGAGAATCAGCATTTTACACAATGATTACAGGATAGATTTTGCTGATATTATTCCACCACCTGCCAAATTAATTGAGGAATTAGAGTTTATTTTCTATCCCGCAATTGCTCTCGGTTTACTAGAATACGATGAGGAGGATGATACTTATCAATTAGTCATCGAAGGCGATTTATTTAACAATAATTCCATCATTGACATTAGCGGTAATTGGCGACTTGCTTTAGAACAATTTGCATCTCGTAAGGACATGATTAATGCTTTACAGATACTGCTTAATCAGGCAAAAAATGAGATTTTGGCTAATCCTCCCCTATTATTTACTAACGAGGGTGATTATTTCCAGAACGTCAGCTATTTTGTCAATAATGTCAAAAATTTACCTGACCATCACCCCAATTATCGCTACAAAGATAAGGTAGCTGGACAAGATGGAAATCATATACAGGAGGCAAAAGAAGGAATTATCACCCGTTTTGTTAATCAACTAAAAATGGAACTAGAAAAACGTGCTGCTGAACAGAAAAAACTCGAAAGACAACAGCAAAAGCAACAAACTTTACTGGGAACAAACAATAACAGTAGTCAACCCAGTTTACCCCCAGAGGTTAGCACTACTGATGAATGATAAAATTGAGCAATCTTAATAATGTTTCCCCAGCTATCTGAGGAAACATTCACCCCCAACTCTCTCTATCAACCACAATTCGAGGTATCCAATAACTATCATGGCATTACTTAACCTTTTTCCCCCCTATCTGATTCTTTTAACTCTAGTCTTGGTTATTTTTCCCACCGTCTTAGCTGTGAGAATCCGGATGACTCTCTATAAACATCTCCAAGAGTCAACTGTAAAAGTCAAGCGCTTAATTCGGGGAGAAAGTCGCGGGGTTCAACCTAAAATTATCTCTAATCTAGAGAATAGATTTAAGATAGCCAGTAGTCAACTAGATGATGTTAATACCGCAGCTTTGGTAGATGGTTTATACCATGAAGAACAATTTACTTTCATGTCTAAATCTCTTAGCTGCGAGAAATGGGATTATTTTGTAAGAGTCTTACCCAATCTCCTCCTCGCTTTTGGTTTGTTGGGAACTTTCCTCGGAATTACTCTCAATCTGACGGGAATCAGCACACTTATCGATATCAATAATGTCGATGTGCAAAGTTTAGGAGAAAAGCTCAAAACTCCCCTAGAAAGTATGGGGATTGCTTTTATCACTAGCTTAATTGGTTTAGCTTGTAGTTCTTTACTGACTGTGATTAACTTAATCTTTAATACCAACCTTGCTAAAGTAAATCTAATTAGTTCCCTAGAAGACTATTTAGATAACATCTTGCAGCCGACTGTAGAAGGGAATAGTCGCTTGGATAAAGCGGTTAATCGCATGGTGGATAAACAGCAAGCATTTCTGACTAACTTTCATCAGGAGGTGAAGATAGTATTAGAATCTTCTTTAGGAAAAGTTGCTAAAGAAATTGCTGATGGTAATCAGGAAACCGCTAAGTTAGTCACGCAGGTTTGTGAAAGATTAACTGAAACTGCGGGAACTTTATCTACTGGTGCGACGACTTTTCAGCGTTCAGCTTTTGAACTTAACGAGCAAGTACCAATTATCACGCAAGCAAACCGAGAGTTTACACAATCCTCTCAGGAACTAAAAAATAGTGTACTGCTTTTTAAACAAGCGTCAGAGTTAATTGAAAAAAGTAACTTCTCTGGTAATATCGAAAGGTTTACCGCTAGTTTAGCAGAAACCCAAGGGAGATTTTCTCAATCCACTGCAATACTAGAGCAGAATATCGGGGAGATTATCAGCAGTAATAAAAGAGCTAACGATTTAGCAGAACAAGTGTATTTAAATATCCAAGAATCTTCTCAAAAATTACAAAATAGTGCGGTAGGTTTTCTGGAAGCTTCCGAAAAAATCGAAAGTAGTCAATTTGCCGATAAGTTAGTGCAAGCAACCGCAGATTTAATGACTGCTCATCAACAGTTTGCCAATTCTACTACAGATTTAAACCAATCAACTCAATCTCTAGCTTCTTTAACTCAAGACTTCCAGCGTTCCATGACAACTATGGTTGAGTTAGGAATAAAAATTACTGACTTGAATCAAAAATCTGAGACAATCCTAGAACAAAATCAGCAACGCTCAGTCACCGAACAAGAAAAGTTATCTAACATTCAGGGAGAATTAGTAAAATTAATCGAAACTGTGAAAACCTATCAAGACAGTTTTAACTCCGAGTCGAAACAATTAGGAAATCAACTTATCAATCGTCTCGATGAAAGACTCTCCCAAACCTCCGATAAAATCCTCACAGCTTCCCATGGGATTGAGCGCTCTAGTAATAATCTCGATGTGACTAATGCTAACCTGTCTCAGTTAATTGATACAGTGACAGAGCAACTTACTCAAGTCTCTGAGACAATCCTAGAACAAAATCAGCAACGCTCAGTCACCGAACAAGAAAAGTTATCCAACATTCAGGGAGAATTAGTAAAATTAATCGAAACTGTGAAAACCTATCAAGACAGTTTTAACTCCGAGTCGAAACAATTAGGAAACCAACTTATCAATCGTCTCGATGAAAGACTCTCCCAAACCTCCGATAAAATCCTCACTGCTTCCCATGGCATTGAGCGCTCTAGTAATAATCCAGAGGTGACTAATGCTAACTTGTCTCAGTTAATTGATACAGTGACAGAGCAACTTACTCAAGTCTCTGAGACAATCCTAGAACAAAATCAGCAACGCTCAGTCACCGAACAAGAAAAGTTATCTAACATTCAGGGAGAATTAGTAAAATTAATCGAAACCGTGAAAACCTATCAAGACAGTTTTAACTCCGAGTCGAAACAATTAGGAAACCAACTTATCAATAGTCTTGAGCAAAGACTCTCCCAAACCTCCGATAAAATTCTCACTGCTTCCCATGGGATTGAGCGCTCTAGTAATAATCTCGATGTGACTAATGCTAACCTGTCTCAGTTAATTGATACAGTGACAGAGCAAGTTACTCAAGTCAAGGAAAGCTTACAGTCTGAGTTAAACCTTTTAAGCAATAACTTAGGGATGGTAGTTGATGATAAATTAACTAAGAACTCAGAACAATTAAAAGCAGTTTCCCAATCTATTGAGAAAACAGCCAATCAATTTGGCAGCCTTAAATCAGATTTTTCTCAAGTAATTAATGCAGTGAACACCAACACCAGTCAATTAACTGCTAACTTAGAATCTTTGCGAGATAAGTTAGAGAAAGTTATCGCTAAGGAAAATAAATCGAATCAGAAAATGATTGAACATATTTATGGAGAAATTCAAAAATGTTTAGCAGAACTGGAGAAAATTGGCGAAATGAGTTCTGAATTTTCTAACTTAAAGGATAAGATGAAAGAACTTAAAGAACTTTTTGAGACAATCCCTAATCCTCCTCAAAAAGATGTTCAGGATGACATTGATAAGTTAAATAAGAAGTTGGAAGAACTTAAAGAACTTTTTGAGACAATCCCTAATCTTACTCAAAAAAATGTTCAGTCTGAATTTTCTAGCTTAAAGGATAAGATAGAAAAACTTTTTGAGACAATCCCTAATCCTACTCAAAAAAATGTTCAGGATGACATTGATAAGTTAAATAAGAAGTTGGAAGAACTTAAAAAACTTTTTGAGACAATCCCTAATCCTACTCAAAAAGATGTTCAGTCTGACTTTTCTAACTTAAAGGATAAGATAGAAAAACTTTTTGAGACAATCCCTAATCCTACTCAAAAAAATGTTCAGGATGACATTAACACCATATTTGATAACTTCACTAACAAATTCTAAGCAATTATGTCTAGACGTACCTACTACCGAGATGAAGATAAATCGGTGGATGTTTATCCCGCATTTACCGATTTAATGTCCAATGCTTTCATGATTCTGAGTTTATTTCTCCTCTTGGCACTTTTTCAGTCCTATAATCTCATCAGCAAACTGGAGGAAGCTAACCGAAAACTGCAAACAGCAACCCCGATAGTTATCGATGAAAAATCAGGAAAATTCAAATTTCAGTCGGGAAGTGCTGAATTAAACCCCGCTTTAAAAACCTATATTCGTCAGCGCATTATTCCCGCTATCGAAACCATTACCAAAGACAGAGAAATCGACTTTATTCAAGTAATTGGACACACCGACGGACAAGGAATACAGCAGACAAGTAATCTCGATAAAAATATCGAATCGGTTGCCAGCAGAAAACAATCTGTTAAAATGCTAGTACCCGGTTCTAACACTGATTTAGGATTAATGCGCGCTTTAGCAGTAGTCCAAGAAATCGAAAGCACAGGTAAACTCAAAAACGTCAAATTTCGAGCTTTTTCCGCAGGACAGTTATACCTCCCATCGGGTAAATTAGCTGCGGTTAATCGTGACGCAGATGCAAGCAGACGCAGAATTGAAATCCGTTTTATTCCCCCCGGTAGAAAACAATAAGACAAAAAAATCTAGAAATTTGTTTTTTTATCTTTTGCTTGTTACACTGAGGAAAGAACGAAATTCAAATCAATATCTATGGAACAAAACACTTTAGAGGGGACTTGGGAAGAAATTTTACAGCATAGTGCTAAATTAGCAGGTCAGCGAGTGAGATTGACCATTTTACCTAATCAATCTTCCAATTCCTCCACTCCAGAAACCCTAGACCAAAAATTAAAAGGAAGAGTTGGACGAGTTTATTTTCAGCCATCAGATTTATCTGAGCGAGTAGAAGAAATTTTTACAAATATTTTAGATGATAAAGACTAAACGGTATGGAAATCAACCTTTTGAGGTTGTACCTTAATGATTTTTCATTCCCTAGAGGGTGACATCCTCGTATAAATCCCGAAAAGATGCCGTCAGATTAATACTCTGCAAACTAAAACTTTCTTGCTGATAGGTTTGCAGAATCCATAAACCCTGTTCACCCCGTCGAAAAGTTTCTACTCGTTGGTGTTTACTATTCACTAAGACATATTCCTCTAAACTTTCCAGAGTTTGATAATCATTAAATTTATCACCCCTATCAAAAGCTTCTGTGGAATCGGAGAGAACTTCAATAATCAATTTAGGAAAACGTTTGTAGGTAGCAGTTTCTCTATCTCTGTCATCGCAGGTGACAATAATATCAGGATAATAAAAGTGATTGCGTTTCTCTAATCTGACTTTCACATCGGCAAAATAAACCCGACAATTGGAACCCCGCAAATGATTACGAATGATAAAAGTGAAATTAAGTCCGATAATATTATGAGTATCCGTCGTCCCTGCCATGGCGTAAACTTGTCCATCGATATATTCATGTTTAATGGGACTTTTTTCTTCAAACTGAAGATATTCTTCTGGGGTGAGATTATTATAGTTAGATAAAGCAATCATGGTTTTTAAGGAATTTGGGGAGTATCATTAACCGTTTCTAGGGTGACATCCTCGTATAAATCCCAAAAAGATGCCGTCAGATTAATACTCTGCAAACTAAAACTTTCTTGCTGATAGGTTTGCAGAATCCATAAACCCTGTTCACCCCGTCGAAAAGTTTCCACTCGTTGGTGTTTACTATTGACTAAGACATATTCCTCTAAACTTTCTAGAGTTTGATAATCATTAAATTTATCACCCCTGTCAAAAGCTTCTGTAGAATCGGAGAGAACTTCGATAATCAATTTAGGAAAACTTTTGTAGGTAGCAGTTTCCCTATCTCTGTCATCACAGGTGACAAGAATATCGGGATAATAAAAGTGATTGCGTTTCTCTAATCTGACTTTCACATCGGCAAAATAAACCCGACAATCGGAACCCCGCAAATGATTACGAATAATTGTGTATATATTCCCAGAAACAATATTATGAGTATCCGTCGTCCCTGCCATGGCGTAAATTTGCCCATCGATATACTCGTGTTTAATGGGACTTTTTTCTTCAAACTGAAGATATTCTTCTGGAGTGAGATTATGATAGTTAGATAAAGCAATCATCGTTTTTTATGCTAATTACAACTATATTAAGTACCTAAGCAAAATTAATTATACATCTAAGCCGTTAACCTTTTCCGTAATCAGTAAGCAGTATTAAGTAACAGTAACATTCCCTGATTACTGTTCACCGATAACCGAAAAGTCTCCTCTTTCCGAGTCTCGACTAGGAAATTAACTTTGCAGGACAGATACCTGTTGAAATACTGTCTAGGAGAACCGGCAAAAAGAGCCTCGAATGGTTAATCTATATGCTATGACCCTTGTAACTCTCTATAACTACTGCTATGACAACCCTAATTGACTATTCAAATATTCAATCTTTACCCGAAGTTTGGTCAATAGTTGCCCAACGTTTCCCCAATATTATCGCTCTGCACGATCCCCACAGTAAACCGGAAGTAATTCTCACCTATCGGGAACTTTATCAACAAATTCAGCAATTTGCCGCCGCTTTGCAAGCATTAGGAGTCACAGAAACCGAAAATGTCGCTTTATTTGCCGATAATAGTCCCCGGTGGTTTATTGCCGACCAAGGTTCCATGGCAGCCGGGGCCGCCAACGCGGTACGATCTGCTCAAGCAGATGCAGAGGAATTAGCCTATATTCTGGCCGATAGTGACAGTCAGACGCTGATTGTCGAAAATAAGCAAACTTTAGGGAAATTGCTGGCGAAAATCCCTGAATTGCCCCTAAAATTAATCGTGCTGCTCACCGACGAAGACCCCGCTACTGGGGCGATTTCCGTGCAGACCTTAAATTTTAAGCAACTAATGGCGATCGGGGCTGAGAACACCCTTAAACCCATCACCAAGGGCGAAAATGATCTGGCTACCCTCATCTACACATCGGGGACGACGGGACAACCAAAAGGGGTGATGTTAAGTCACGGTAATCTGCTGCATCAGGTACGCAACTTAAACGCTATCTTTCAACCGGATCCCGGTGATCGAGTTTTAAGCATACTACCTTCATGGCATTCCTACGAGCGCAGTTGTGAGTATTTCAGTCTAGCTCAAGGTTGCACCCAGATTTATACCAGTATTCGCACTTTTAAGCAGGATTTAAAGCAATTTAGTCCCCAATTAATGGTGGGAGTTCCCCGTCTTTGGGAATCTCTTTACGAGGGTATCCAAAAACAATTTAGCGAACAATCGGCCACAAAACAGAAATTAGTGCGATTTTTGCTAGAAAAGTCGGAAAAGTACGTTATTGCTAAACGTATCGCTGATAATCTCAGTCTAGATCATCTTCATGCTTCCCCCGGAGAAAGACTAAAAGCAAGAATTCAATCCCTCTTACTCTATCCCCTCCATGCCATCGGTGACAAGCTAGTTTATAGCAAAATTCGCCAAGCAGTGGGAAATAAAGTTAAAATCTTGGTTAGTGGCGGTGGTTCCTTAGCTAGACATCTAGATACTTTCTATGAGATTGCGGGAATCCCGATTTTAGTTGGTTATGGACTGACAGAAACTTCTCCCGTCGCTACCGTCCGTCGTATCGATCATAACCTGCGCGGGTCTGCCGGTCGTCCCGTCTTTCAGACAGAAATCTCTATTGTCGATTTACACAGCAAAGAAGTCTTACCGACAGAAAAACACGGTTTAGTCTTGATTCGCGGTCCGCAGGTGATGCAGGGATACTATAAAAAACCCGAAGCAACCGAAAAAGCGATTTCTCCCGATGGTTGGTTTGATAGCGGTGATATTGGTTGGTTAACCGCTGCCGGGGATTTAGTCTTAACTGGACGGGCCAAAGATACAATTGTTTTGAGCAATGGTGAAAATATCGAACCGCAACCGATTGAAGATGCTTGTTTACGCAGTCCCTTTATCTCCCAAATCATGCTAGTGGGACAGGATCAAAAAGCTTTGGGGGCTTTGATCGTGCCTAATCTTGATATACTGGCCAATTGGGCCCAAGAACAGAAACTATCCTTAAATTTACCCGATGCTCACAGCGATCGCTCCACGATTCTTTCTAGCGATCTCTACAGCAAAAAAGTCTTGGATCTCTACCAACAAGAATTAAAGCGCGAGGTCAGAAATCGACCCAGTTATCGTACCGATGACCAGATTAAAACCTTTGAGTTAATTTTAGAGCCTTTTTCCCAAGAAAACGGCATGATGACCCAAACTTTAAAGATTAAACGACCGGTAGTAACGCAACGCTATCGCGATATGATTAACGAGATGTTTGCCAAGTAAATATTTCTGGCAAATATTCTCTAACCCCTTGACAAAAAAACCTTTTTAGGATAAGCAAATCATGGATGACGCACAAACCAGTTTATTACTGAAGCGCCCGGTGACAATTAAAGTTATCGTAACTCCGCGCTGGAAAGAAGAAGCACAACAGCAATTACAAGCACAAATGGCTCAAATTGACGCACAAATTCAACAATTAGAAAGCCAAGGACAAAGAGCGATCGCCGAAATTCAGCGTCAGAGTCTGATCCCCTTACCCCCTGCGGCTGCCCAACAGATTGACAATATTCAAATCCAAGTCAATCAACAGAAAAGTGAGTTTCTCGAACAAAAAAACCAGTATCTGCAACAATTGCAACAGGTACAACTCTTGGAACTCAATCAAGAAGTCGCCCAAGCACAACTAGAAAGCTTTTTCCGCGTCGAAAAAGGCGATAACTTAGTGGCCAAAATGAATGTGGAACTCGTCCTTAGAGATGGCATCGTCGAAGAAATTCGCGGCGAAATTTAAAGCTAGGGTGAGCATTTACGGGTCATTGTCAACTTAACGGTTAAAATCGGCAATAGCAAGGGTTTTTCTCCCTTGCTCACCCAGAAAACCGCCTCTAGCTCACATCACCTCTGACAGGACTTGATCAGACCTTAAAAATATATTAAGATTCTTTATCGATCGCCAAGACAAACTCACCTATATTGTTGTATAACTTCATCTCTCCATCGACTCACCCTTAATTAGATCCTATAAATATGGAATCTCTATGCTTTCTTTCTTACCCACTATTCTTTTAGCTCAGTCCGCCTCGGTTCTGCCCCAGATAGAGAGGAAATTAATCACCCAATATCAGGAAGTGCGTCAGTTGCCCGGTCAACTGAATGACGTTCTAGTTTTTAATAGCAATAGTCCCGAAGTGGTAGAAAAAGAGGGAATTCTCCTCTCCACTTTCCCCGGCAAAGGAAAACGTTATCCCATAGCCCATCTCAATCATCCCCTACAAGGACGTTTTGACGTTTTCACCCACCACATCGCCCGTCAAATCGATCCCGAGCGCGACTTACACCAGGGCCTGATCGTTACTAATCCCACCTCCAGAAACCTCGTTATCCGCATCCTACAAGGAGTCAGTTACGTCACCTCCGCCGATGCCCCTTTTGTCGATTTACCCTCTCTGGTGGAAGATCCCAACGGCCGGGTTTTTTCTGGTCCCGGTTCCCGTTTAGCCAGTGATATCATGCGTCGTCGCCATGATACCCAATTTCCCACCCAGATCGTCATTCCCCCAGGTCAAAGTCGGATGCTCTTCGATCTAGTTATCCCCAGAAGTAGCGCCCGCTCGACTCTCCTCCGTCTCTACAGCGATGGACCGGTCTATATGGCTAATTTAGCCCTCTACGAAGTTCCTCAAAAAGTCACAATCGAAGACAGGGAAATAGAAAGCTTTCGTCCCCCTACCCTAGAGGAATGGCGTACCCTATTAGTTAAAGGTGATTTAGCCGCTCCTCGCGATTTTCCCCCCACTCCCCCCGATCAATGGTCTCCCGGCAGAAGAAATTTTTATGGTCGCGTGGCCGGAATTTCTGTCGGTTCGGAATGGGCAACCCGCATTGTTGATCCCAAAGGGGGAATTAATCTCACCATTCCTCAACCCGGTCAAGCTTTTGCCTATCCTTTAAGTACAGTGACATCGGCTACTTTCGGAACCAGACAAATTCAAAGCGCCCCCATGTTAGTGCGTTATCCCGATACGGCTTTCAAAGCTCACGGTAACTACGGTGTTCACTACTATCTGACTTTACCTCTATATAACAATACCAGCAAAACCCAGGTGGTGGCTTTGAGTATTCAAACCCCAATCAAAGAAGATAATTATCTCGATCGCTTGCTATTTGTTGAACCCGTCCAGGGACCGGTATTTTTCCGGGGTGCAGTGCGCGTTACCTATCGTAACGTACTGGGACGCACCGAGGAACGTTTTTTCCATCTCGTTCAACGGGAAGGACAACAGGGAGAAGCTTTAGTGCAGGTGGAACTTCCCCCCGGAGCCAGACGCGACGTTAATCTGGATTTTCTCTATCCCCCCGATGCCACCCCCCCCCAAGTTTTGAGCGTTAAAACTTTGGAATAGATAGTTTTTCTCGAAAAGTTAACGGCTGATTGTCGGTAAAAATAAGTAAGATAAGTAGGTGGGTATTAAAAACTTTCAGATGCCCCCCTTATTAAGGGGGGACTAAGGGGGGATCGAACCTAAAATCCATTTTTAATTTAATTATAACCAGCTACTTACACTGATATTAATCTCTCTCTGGGAATTACCGATGGATATTAGCAAAACTTGCTTTATTTGCTGCTTATTATCTCAATTTTTGGGCAATGCAGCCGCGAGTTTAGCCGTGACTAAACTCGATTTTGATACCGGTCAACCCCTAAGAAATCAAGTAATTAAATCGGGAAAAATTAAGGTACAAGTTAGCTATCAACCCATCGACCTAAATGAGAGAGTTGATGACAATTCTGAGATTAATAATGTTTCTTATCAAATATTTTATAACGAGCAACTTTATCAGCAAAATAGCGAGTATAGTGCCTTTGGCTCTGGCTATGTCGAATTAAGAGATTTAGATAATAATGGCATCGATGAGATTATCGTCTCCACCTATAGCGGCGGCGCTCATTGCTGCACATCTTTGGTAATTTATACTTGGCAAAAAGATAAATTTATTAGAGAAGAAACGGGGTTTTTAGATGGTAGTGGTGGTTCCTTTGAAGATTTAGATGGAGATAATAATTATGAATTTGTCACCATTAATAATGCTTTTTTATATGCTTTTAGTTCCTATGCTGCCTCTTTTCCTCCCTCCAAAATTTATACTTTTCAACAGGGTAAATTAGCAGATGTCACCAGAAAATATCCCCAAGAATTAAGAAAAACTTTAGCAGCAATGTTGAAAGCTTTTCAGTTAGCTAAAAAAGAAAAAGCCGAAGTTAATGGCATTTTGGCCGGTTATGTGGCACAAAAAACTCTCCTAGGAGAATACGAAGAAGCTTGGCAATTTCTTCTCGCTAATTACGATAAAAACTCCGATTGGGGACTAGATATCTATGGCCAAAGTACAGTGATCGGCAAATATCCAGACTTTCCCACTGCTCTGAGCGCTTTTCTCCTGAAAAATGGCTATTTATCTGAAAATAAAAACAATAAAAAATAGCAAACGCTGTGAACAACTATGTTAAAGAAAGTTAATTATCTGCGATCGCTATTTTGTTTCCTCGCTACAATCCTCTGGAGTAGCCCTCTCGGGATTAACTCTAGCCTCGCTGTCAATGATAATTGTCAACTGTCCGAATCAGAAATCCAACAACAAGAAAATCTGCGTCAAACCTCGCCCCAAGAATATAACATTTTAGTACAGAAATATGCTGAACAATTGCGCTTTTGTCGTTCCCGACACTGGTTACAGGAACAAGCGATCTGGTTACGTCTCTACTCCTGTGATACCCGTCCAGGATCGATCGAAAGTATCCTCGATCGCATCGTGGCTAAAGGTTATAATACGGTTTATGTGGAAGTTTTTGCCGATGGTCAAGTCTTATTACCTCCTAACAATAATCCCACCCTTTGGGATAGCGTCATTAAAAATCCCAGTGCCGGAAATGTGGATTTATTAGCACAGGCGATCGAACAGGGACATAAACGCGGTTTAAAGGTTTATGCTTGGTTATTTAGCCTCAATTTTGGCTATGCTTATAGCTTAAAACCCGAGCGACAGGAGGTGTTAGCACGCAATGGTAAAGGACAGGATAGCACCTCTTTTGTCGATGATCGATCCCAAACTTTTGTCGATCCCTACAGCAATCAAGCGCGACAGGATTATTTAATTCTCCTAGAAGCCATTTTACAACGTCGTCCCGATGGAGTTTTATTTGATTATATTCGCTATCCCAGAGGAACAGGAGTCGATTCCGTTGCCGATGATGTCAAAGATTTATGGATTTTTAGTCCAGCATCCCGACAAGCTTTAATTAATCGAGGATTGAATAATAAGGGCAAATTTCTAATCGATCGCTATCTGACTCGCGGCAAAATTTCCCCCGATGATATCGTCGAAGCCGATCGCCTTTATCCCCCAGAAACTGCCCCTCTTTGGCAAGGAAGAATACCTTTAGAAGAGGAGATGAAACAATCAGTTAAAAGTCGTTTTGATCGCCTCAAATTAGAACTTTGGTTCCTAGCGGTTGCCCATGCTGCCCAGGGTGTAATTGATTATATTAGTTATTTTTCTGCCCTAGTGGAACGTCAGGGAATTCCCGCCGGAGCAGTGTTTTTTCCCGATGGGAATCGTCTTGTGGGTAATCAAGGTTTTGATTCCCGTTTACAAGCGTGGGATAGTTTTCCCGCTTCCCTAGAATGGCATCCCATGTCCTACGCTAATTGTAACGATACTACCTGTGTAGTTAATCAGATCAAAAGAGTAGTGGAAAGCAGGGGAAATCAAACTCCTGTTACCCCAGCTTTAGCCGGTTTATGGGGACAACCCTATAACAATCGTCCCTCCTTAGAAGTGCAAATGGAAGCGATTCGCCTAGCTTTTCCCACCATAGATAGTATCAGTCATTTCGCTTTTTCTTGGCAAGAACCACAATTCGATCGAGCCAGAAGATTTTGTCAAATATAACCCCATTTACACCTCCACTTTCACTTCCTTTGTCTCTGTTTTTTCTTCTGGTGGGGTAACTATCACAGGTGGCACTGGTTGGGCGGTGTTGAGAGTCGGTGTAATATCGACGTAGTTAATCACCGCCCCTAAAATTTTCACTTCCGCTTCTGTTAACTGGTTAATTGCTTCACTCAAGAGACTAGAACGAGTTATCGCCTGGCGCGTTACCAGAATAATCCCGTCCGCTAGTTCCTCTAAGAGAAGCGCATCATTACAGCTAGACAGAGAAGGAGTATCAACAATCACCAGATCGAAACGGCCGCGAGAATCTTTGAGAATTAATTGTAATTCACTCGATTCAATGATAGCTGCCGCTTGTTTGTGCGGACCGGGACTAGGCAAAATGGAAAGGTTTTCAATATTTGGGGCCAGCCGGATCGATTTACTTTTTGCCCCGTAGTAAAGTAGGGGTTCTCGGAAAGAATTGGGATCGGGAGTGACTCCGATTTCTTCGGCCTTAGAAGGATTTCTCAGATCTCCTTCTATTAACAGAGTCCGTCGGCCCGCCAAACTAGCAGCGATCGCCAGATTATAGGCAGTGGCGGTTTTACCTTCTGCGCCAGTAATGCTGGTGATAATAACCACTTTCACCTTTTCGCCGCCGCCAACACGTCGCAGGGTACTGCGTAAACGTTCGTAGTAGGGGAGATAATTGGCATTAGCATCGGCGAGAATCGGCTCGATTTCCTCGCCCTCTAAATTCCGGATAATTGGCAATTGTCCCAAGAGCAGGAGCTCCCGACTGACCAAAGCTTCCCGCAATTCTTGGGGACTGTGCAGGCGATCATCGATCACTGCCAACAGGATGATCGCACCCAATCCGGCTAAAGTTCCCAAACCAGCCCCCGCCAAGAGAATCAAGAGACGATTTTTGCGGTTAAACACCTGTTGGATCGGTTGAGCTACCGGCGGTTGGGCGATGGTGAGACTACCCACAGTTTCCGCTTCTGCGGCCTGAGCATCCACCAGAGCATTGAGAATATTCTCGTAGATACCCCGTTGAAAGGCGACGGCTTGGGTTAAACGAGCTTGCTGTAGCTGTTTATCGGGGAATTTTTCGTATTGGGAGCGTAATTGCTGTTCCTGAGTCACCAGGGACTCTAATTGTTTCATCAAACCCTCACGCTGGGTTTGCAGGGTGACTAATTGAGCCGCTAATTGTTGGCGGGTGGCATCGAGATTACTTTGCTGACGGATGCGACTGCTGGGAAGATCGGTCAGGATGCCATCTTTTCCGATCACCTCGGCGGCCCTTTTTTGTAAGAGAGATTCGTTAACTTGCTGTTCTTTGCGTAATTTAACGACGGTGGGATGTTCGGGACGTAAATCCTTCTGTAGTCGCTCCAATTGGGCTTCCGAGCCCAAGATCTGGGCTCGGATACTGGCAATAATCGGGTCGGCACTAAGGGCCGAGGAGGTGTAAGCTTGATCGGGGGTTAAATCGAGTTGTTTACTCAGACTATTAATCTGTCCTTGAATACCTTGCAGTTGTAGGCGAATTTCTCGCTGTTGCTGTTGACTGCTGGTGATAGCGGTGAATAAACTCCCGTCTTGAATCGCCAATAAATCTGAACCCTGGGTACTAATGTAGCGATAAAACTTTTCTTCGGCTCTGGTTAAATCTTTTTGGACTTCGTTAAGTCGGACACTGAGAGCTTCTACGCGGGCGCGTAACTGGGAAGTATTAAGCCAGCGACTGTATTCCACCATTTCCTTCATCAGGGTTTCGAGAATTAACTCCGCCCTGGGTTTGGACTCGGACGTTAACTCTAAAAGTATCTCTTGGGGTTGATCGCTATTATTTTTTCCCTCCGCTTCACCAGGGAAGGTAATTTTTAAATCTCGTTCGCGAACTTTAATGATCTGTTCTTGATTAAATTGCAATTTTTTGGCGGTACTGATCAACACCCGGGGAGACAGCAGTAAATCGAGATCGATGGTTCGTCCCGCTTGTTGTAGTTGGGTTCCTGTACTGGTAAAAGCTGGCGGCGGCACCCGGTAGGCTAATTGTCCCACGGCACGATAAAAGGTGGGAGGTTTCTCAGGATCAGGTAGAAGAGCAAAGCCCACAGAACCGCCTAAACAGACGAAGAAGACGAATATTCCCACAAATTTGTTTTGATTTAGCGAGATGAGAAATCGTTCAACAATTGGTAGAGCCATAGCTTTTTAATATATTCCCAGATTCTTTACATTTTAGCGGTCAAGAGTGATTCTCGGCCTTGAAATCCTAGCTTATGAAGTTGTGTTAAGGAGTAAAGGGGGCGAGTTGCCCCTCAATTATTGGAAGTTATCGAATTGATTGCTAATGTTGAGAATTGTATTGGTAAAACTGGTAATATCCCGGATGGGTTGGGTAATGATATTAAAAGCGGCGAAAATTTTCCCTAATAGGGTGCGGCTGACAATAATTACGTCTTGATCTTCTAAGGGAACATTTTGGGAGATATCCCCCCTAACTGCCGCTATCGGACTCAAAGTTTGACTAACAATTCCCCCTTTGGCACTGTCAAAACGTAGCAGAGACACTTGATTGACATTAATCCGCAGGCGATCGGAAACTGGTAAACTAGCCACCACATCGAGGAAGGTACTGCCACTAGGAATCGAAACATTTCTCAGGGCAATTCCCGAAGGAAGTAAGGGAGTTAAAACCCTGATCGTGATACTCTGCTGGGTGAGGGTGGTTCTAGCCACCAGCGTGCGATTATATCCCGTTTCTTGCCCCGCTTCTAACTTGGAAACCATCACAGCATCGCCCCCTTGCAGACGCAGCTCTGGCAAGCGGTCTCCTTTAACTAAGGGAGTATAAAGGTCAAGTTTCTCCTCTAATACTGTACCATCGACTAAAACCCGACGGACAACGATCGAACGCAGATCGGCTCTGGGAGTGCCACCACCCGCCGCCAAAAGTACCTGGGCTAGGGAAGTATTAGGAGCAACAGTATAAAACCCCGGTCGCTGTACCTCTCCCAGAATGGTTAACTGCACGGGACGGGCAGCGGTTAAAACCGCAATGACTTCTGGTTCCTCCCGCAGGTATTTTCGCCCCAATTCGAGGCGAATTTTAGTTTGTACTTCGTCTAAAGTCAAGCCGAGCACCGGAATACGCCCTAAAATCGGCACCAGAAAATTACCATCGGGATCCACAGGACCTGCGGAATTAAATTCGGGAAAATCGGTAACCGAGACACCAATTTGGTCGCCGATATCGAGTCTATAGGTCTGAATTTGTCGGGATTGGGAGTTATTGGGAGAGTAAACTGGTGGACTGTAGCCAGTGGGGGGAATCGTGTTTTCAGGAAAGGTGGGATTAGGCGGTTGGGGGGGCAAAAATTCTAACCCAGAGCTGGGTTGAGTCTGGGGTATGGACAAAGAACCCTGGGCTTTGAGGCTCTCGGAGGGAATTACCCATAAGAAACCTGTCAGACTCAACCCTGATAAGACTATGACCCTGGTTCTGAATAAACTAACTGGCAAAAACTTGTTGAGCATGGGTGGAATCATACAGATCTATCAATTTTTGGGTTCTGACGATGATAATTTATTTTCTGGGAGTTTATCTAGTGGGGGAGGCACAAAGAAGCTATTAGGGGCGAGAAAAGTGCCTTGAGCTAGTTTTTTTAAAGAGATGGTTGGGAGCAGCCTTCATTACTTTTCTTTTTTGGACGGAGGGAGAGAAGTTAATTGACTTAAGACATTTTGTTCTAAGTAACTTTGAACTTCCCCGGCGACACTGAGAGCAAAGGGAGTGAGAGTTGGCAGTTTTTTCGTCGGTTCTAAAGGAATAAACAAGGAAACGGCTATCCAGGGTAATCTTTGTCTTTTTAATTGCGCCCATTGGTCAAGCCAATACCACACAGAGGGATCGTAATGACCACCACCTAGCCAAGCATACCACTGCACCACGGCAAAAGTGTTTTGTTTCCAGGCACGATAGAATCGAGCCGTGGCCTTTCCCCCCGACTGGGTGGGAATTCTTAGCTCGGTTATTTCCCCCTGATTCCAATGACCAATCGCATTGATATCTGACCATTCTACTCCCGGTTGATTTTTATAGTAAACCTGTGGCTTTAAAAGCACGGTGATCCTCTTGCCATCCGGACTTTCCACCACTTGTACCGACCATTCTCCCTCACCGATTTCTCTGCGCTGCTGGTCGATGGTTTTCAGGTCAGACAACTTGATTCCCGATTTTTGGATGATCTTCATTTTCTGAATATTACCGATTCTCGGTTGATCCAGCCAAGACCACTGGCCAGAAATTAAATTGGGCAAGATACCGCCTAAAATCAAGACCAGCAGTAAGCACAACAGCAGTAAATAATTACCCGGGAGCTTTTTTTTGACTTTATCTAACACTAAACTTACCTCGGCTGGAATTTTTTGACTAATCATCCTGGTTACCTTCCTCTTGAGCTAGGGACTGTTTCTTGGCCGCCTCCCGATACTGCATAATTTGGAAGACCAAAACGATGAGTAATAACATCAAGACAGAGTATAAATCACCCCCCCAGCTATCGTGGAGTAATTTAAAGTTTTCCTCTTGTCCTGTGCCGTGAAACCAAGCTAAAAGCGCGTTACGAATGATATTAGCCCCGACACTAATTCCAAAGGCACTGAGGAGCATAAAGCAGGTTTTACGACCGTTTTCGATGGTATTAGTCCAATGGAGCAGCATGAGGGTGACGTAAAGACTGGTGAATAACATTTTCAGCCCCGCACAGTAGGGAGCGACTTCCACCATCCGACCTTCTACCGCCACATAGATACCGTCAACGGAGACATCTAAGCCTGCTTGCTGGAGAATAAAACCAGAGCAAGCAGCAATAAAAATCTGTAGGGGTAAGGTATAGGGAGCGATCAGGTAGGGGATAGGATTAGGAGTCGCTAAAGCTGTTAAAAGTAGGGGAAATCCCTGTAATTTAAAACCTTCCGTTCCTTTTAACCAGAGACAGATTCCCGCTAAAATAATCGGGAAAGACATACTAACCCAAAGGGAGGAACCGAGGAGATAAAAAATCGCTCCTAGGGTTAACAAAAACGCTCCGAGGGGGTGGGAGCGATCTTCCAGACGTTGCCATTTTTGACGATTCTGCCAGACAATATAGGCAGCGTAGGGAAGGCCAATCAAGCCGTGGCTAAAGTATTCGTGTTCGGTGCTGATCGATTTATTCAGCCAACCATCGTACCAATGAAAGATCACCGGACCATAGATAACCGCCAAGAAACCGATAATCAGCCAAGATTGCCGATTTTTGTGGGAGACGGTGGATAAGGAAGGACTAATACCCATCTGAGAGAGCGATTTAGTGACAAATTCTGAATTTATGTTACCCGATGATCGCGGTGATTTGTTCAACTACGATGGCAATTTGCTCCTCGCTGATACCAGGGTACATGGGGAGAGAGACAATTTCTTCACAGAGAATCTCTGCATTGGGAAAGTCTCCCTGTTGATAACCCAGGTAGCGATAGGCCGGTTGCAGATGACAAGGAATCGGATAATGAATACCGGTTTGAATACCGACGGCAGTTAATTGATCTTGTAGTTGTTGGCGATCAACGGGACAATCGGGGAGTACGCGAATAACGTAGAGATGATAGACATGACTGGTTTTGGTTTCGTCTCTTATGGGTAAAATGCCCTTATCGGCTAAAGGAGCCAAAAGCCGGTCGTATTGTCTTGCCGCTCGCTGACGGGCCTGATTCCAGCCTTCCAGATGGGGTAATTTAATGTTTAAAATAGCGGCTTGTATGCTATCCAAACGGCTATTAGTGCCGATATCGGTGTGAAAATACTTGCTCGGTGCGCCATAATTTCTTAAACTGCGGGCTTTTTGGCTAATTTCGGGATCATTGCTCACTAACATTCCGCCATTGCCAAAAGCACCTAAATTTTTACTGGGATAAAAACTAAACCCCGCCGCCACACCGACACTGCCAGCGCGATAACCTTCTCTACTGGCTAAATGGGCCTGGGCCGCATCTTCAAAGATAATCAGATTATAACTGCGGGCAAAATCCTGTAATTGTTGGGGTGATACCATCTGTCCGTACAGGTGTACTGGGAGAATGGCGCGGGTGTTGGGGGTAATTCTTTGGGCGGCCGCCGCGAGGTCAATTAAGGCCGTATCGAGGTGACAATCAACTAAAACTGGTTTGGCTCCCGCTTGTATAACACCCATGAGGGTAGCGACAAAGGTATTAGCGGGGACTAGCACTTCATCCCCGGCACCGATGCCGTAAGCTTGTAAAGCCAGGGCAAGGGCAGCAGTGCCGGAAGCTACTCCCACAGCATACTTGACTCCGCAAGCTTGGGCGAAGGCGGTTTCAAATTCGGCTAAAGCTTGGCCTAAAACAAAATCTCCCTGGTCGATAACTGTTTGGATTGCCTCGGTAATTTTTGCTTGTAGGGGCTGATTTTGCCAAGTTAAATCGACAAAGGGAACTTTGATTAAATTGCAATTCATCTAGTGCTTGTTTATGGAGATATTATTAAGTATCAAGAGACTAGCATAGATTTGAGCAAGTTGGCTAGATTTCTAGGCACTCTTGTCCTTTGTGTGATGGGTAGGTTTTACTCATTGAATCTGTCCTCTTCTCTGTGTTCTTCGTGCCTCTGTGGTTTATTTTTAACCCTTCTGGGATAACCCGAGAAAAAGTATCTAGGGGGCTAAAGCAAGAGAGCCGATTGGTATTCAGGGGGTTTGGCCTTGACTTGGCCAAAAGAATCAAGTTGACTGCCTAGCTATTTATTTTTGCCGCCAAACTTTGAAGATAATTCCTAGACAGAGGAGAATATAAGCAGAAGTTAATAAACCGTTTAAGTATAAAAAGCGAAAACTCAAGGTTTGGTCGCTGAAAGTAGCCCCAGTCCAGAGGAAAGCGTAAAAAAGTAGCCATCCTAGCGTTAAATTTAGGGATAAGCGACTAATTTGCCGTTCTTTTCCCTTTGCTTCCCCTCGATACCATGTCCAAGCGGAGGGAATCACTCCTAGAAAGGGAATTAGATATAACATTAATTGCAGGCGCTCTAATTTGCGATCGCCAAAAGGATCGTGATTAATCATGGTATTTTTCCGATAGAACTGGTTATTATGAGTGATTTTCCCGCTTTAACGGCGTTAATTCTGGCTGGTGGTCAAAGTTCCCGTATGGGACGAGATAAAGCATTGTTATCTTTTCAGGGTCTCTCTTTTCTGGAGAATATCTGTTTAATTGCCCAAGATTGTGCCGTACAAGTGTCTGTGATTACGCCTTGGCCGGAACGTTATGAACTTATCATTCCCCAATGCTGCCGGATAATCAAGGAACCTCTCCCCACTAGGGGGCCTTTATTGGCCTTTGCCTTGGCATTAACTTTTGTATCAACCGATTGGGTTTTATTGCTCGCTTGCGATTTACCTTTACTAACGCCCCCAATTATGCAAGAATGGTCAAGATTATTAGCCACTGTACCAGAAAATGCCATGGCTTTGGTTCCTCGGTGTGGCAATCGTTGGGAGCCTCTCTGTGGTTTCTATCATCGTCGTTGTTTAGAATCTTTGCAGACTTATATTCAGCAGGGGGGAACTTCTTTTCAAAAATGGTTAAATGTCTCCGTGGTGGAGGAATTAATCATCGATAATTCCGAGATTTTATTTAACTGTAATACCCCGGAAGATTTAGAGATAATAATAAACTCCCCAGATATTAAACGTAAGAAAACCTAGCACAAAAGGGAGTAAAAGTAAAGAGATCGTCCAAGAAATATTGGATAAATGGCGATAACCATAGTAGAGCATTCCAGTTAGATAACCGCCGGTTACACCGATAATTGCGCCAATAATATCGCCATTTATGGATAAATAGGAAGTGAGCAAAATGACGAGGGAAAAGGGCAAAATTATTAAGCCAGCTAAAAATATATCGCCAGTGAGACTACCATATTTATTACTTAATTTTCTGCCTAACCAACTAGATAAAGTCAGAACAATAAAAGGAAATACTGCCCAGCCTAATAACAGCAAAAACTCAGATTTAACTGTCCAGTTTTGCCAAGTCAAAGCGATAAAAAAACTGCTGATTATTGCCGCCAATACTCCCGTAGCTAAAGCCTGATTACGGTTGTACTTTAAAAAAGCCTCTGCCATACCAGTCTTGGGTTTGAGCAAAGATGAGCAAGAGATTTTCAGCAAATTAAAAACAATAAAAATAGTTTTTGACCACTTGATCGATTGCTGTTGTCGATAACTTTTCTGAGGGTCTCTTAATTTATTTTCAATGGCATAATAGCGGCGAAAATTTCCCTGTTGCTTAAATTTCTTGGCCGCTATTTGAAAATCTTTTCGTGCTGCTGGCAGTTCCGAGAGTTCCTCTAGAGCCAATCCTCTTTGATAATAGAATTGGGGGTTATTGGGGTCAATGGCGATTGCTTTGCCATAAGCTTCTAGGGAGGATTGGGTGTAACCGAGTCGTTGACGGGATAAACCGAGGTAATAGTAAGCTTGGGAACAATCGGGTTTGAACTGCAAAACTTGTCGACAATCGCTTAAAACTTGCCGATCCTGCTGATTATGGTAGTAAACTTCCGCCCGTTGCAGATAGGCCTGCCAAAATTGCGGATTAATTGCGATCGCTTGCTGGTAAAATGCGATCGCTAGTTGATAATTTTTCTCTTGAGCGTAGTGCCATCCCTGTTGATAAAAATCCTCGGCACTGCGGTTAAAAGTGGGTATTTCCGGGTATAAACTGCGATCATACTCTTTTCTTTGCCCTTTATCGCTCAAAACCCGATAAGCTTGTTCAATTTCCCGAAATTTTCTGACTGCCTCTGGAGCATTGGGATTATAATCGGGGTGATATTGCCGGGCCAGACGACGAAAAGCGGCTTTTATCTGATTATTACTGGCATTACGGGGAATTTGCAGGACTTCATAGTAATTTTTCATACTTGAATGGGGGTTGAATTTTCAACTACTGAAAATTGTTGCCAATGGCTCACCGAAACGACTATCATTGTCAATTAAATAGCTTTTATTGAGAGTCGATCGCTTATGTCTGCCTACACTGCTTCCTCCCTGAAAGCGGAACTCAACGCGCGGGGGTGGCGCTTAACTCCCCAGCGAGAGAAAATTCTGCACGTTTTCCAGAATTTACCGAAAGGCAATCATCTCAGTGCTGAGGAATTGCAGGAATTACTGGACAAACGGGGGGAAGGAATTAGTTTATCGACGATTTACCGCAGTGTTAAACTAATGTCGCGGATGGGAATTTTGCGGGAGTTGGAATTGGCCGAGGGTCATAAACACTACGAACTCAATCAACCCTATCCCCACCACCATCATCATTTGGTCTGTATTCAGTGTAATAAAACCATCGAATTTAACAATGATTCCATTCTCAAACACAGTCTCAAACAGTGTGAGAAAGAGGGTTTTCAGTTAATTGACTGTCAGTTAACAGTGATGGCCATCTGTCCGGAAGCTTTGCGGATGGGTTGGCCGTCGGGAATACCGAGTAATTGGGGTTGTACGCGTTCGCTGGTGGATACTCGTTTCCAAAACTGCGAGATTCCCGAATCAAAGGAACCGGAACCAGAAAACTAGACATCTAAGCGGACATTCCCAACTGAAAACCGAGAGCTTTTTTCTGCATTAATTGGAAAATATTATAAAAGCCGTTGGCGCGGGAAGGAGTAAGACTGACTTTTAAACCGGTTTCTTCGATAAAATCCGGGGTGACTTGCAGGATTTCTGTGGGAGTCAGTCCATTTAACCCCTCGATTAACAAAGCAACCAAACCTTTGACTAATTGTGCGTCGGAATCCCCTTTGTACCAAACTTGGCCATTTTCGATGTCGGCAGTGATATAAACTTGGGATACACAGCCAGGGACTTTATTAGTGGGTATTTTGGCAGATTCTGGTATTGGTTCTAGTTTTTTAGCAAAAGCTAGTAATTGTTCGTATTTTTGCTTAGGATCGGTACGACGTTTGAGGCGTTCGACGATGCGATCGAGATTAGGCGGGAGCATATTGCAAGTTAAAATAGGAAAAAATTAGCCAATAGCTTTTTTATATTAGCATTCTTGCGGAAGTTGAGCGCTGTGGTTATCGGTGCCAGGACTGCCTTGGTCACAGCGCCTCGAGGCTATCTGCTAGAATTGGCATCAATGAAATACCACGCTTGCAGGAGCTATGGATAAACGCCGTACCAAAAATAGAAAATCTCCTTACAATACTAGGCAATATCGGACTGCCGTTTCAATTTCTGGCATTTTTTCTTCGGATAGTTTCCCAACTGGTGCGGAGGGGAAGCGATTTTTATCAATTGAACGAATTTGAAAACCAAGAAAGACTGTTTCTAAAGGAAGCCCACTTTCATCAGTCGAAACGCGAACATTAGTCGGATAAACTTGGCGAATATTTTCTCCTTTCGTCCCCACCACTACCATCACCACTAAGGGTAACTGATTGATCACATCAATAGATAATACTAAAACTGGTCTAGTTCCTGCTTGCTCTTTTCCTTGAATCGGGTTAAGATTAACGAAATAAATTTCACCTCTTGCGATAGTCATTTTCTACAAACCGTCCATTTCAGAGACCATAAACTCCTGATTAATGGTAGCGATTTCTCCTAAAATATCCTGATCATCTGCCATTATTTGCAATTGCTCTTCATCAATTAATTGAGTTTCTATTGTCAATTTTACTTTAGTATTCGGCTTAAGATTAAAGGTTTCAGTAGGATAAAAAGCTTCTCCATTGAAAATAGCAGTAATTTTTTGATTCATCATTTCTGTACCAACATATAGCAATTCTCTGACTTATGAGGTACAGTAGCAACAGTGAGTAAACCAATTGCGAATATCTTTTTGAGTAACTTCTAACATAGCCAATTCAATCCCTTCTATTAAGTCT
>VYLS01000028.1_pt1 | contig 50615 bp, 49 predicted proteins | sample 5114231 | NCBI WGS metagenome assembly VYLS01 (sample SAMN12291800, study PRJNA351875) | freshwater metagenome | isolation source: freshwater lake | place: USA: Michigan, Lansing Lake | collected 2013-08-14 | reverse complement strand
ACCCTAGGAGTTTAGCAAATGTCTAACGAAACTGTCACCTATTCCCTTGAATCCGTCCTCAAGGAAATCAAGGATAGCATTAAGGAAGTCAACCAGAAAATCGATACCCTGCAACAGGATGTCAATCAGAAAATCGATAACTTGCAACAGGATGTCAATCAGAAAATCGATACCTTGCAAAAAGATGTCAATCAGAAAATCGACACCTTGCAAAAAGATGTCACCGAGATAAAAATAGCCCAAGCAGAAATCAAAAGCGAAGTTAAAGACTTAAAAGAACAGGTTAGAGACATGAAAGGCACTCAAAAAAATCAAATTTGGGCATTAATTACCCTCTTGGGGGGTTCTTTAATCACCGTCAGTTTGCGAGCGCTATTTACCAATAATCCTTAAAATTCTCAAGTCTCACATCACTCTTGCTCTAGGAGTTTAGCAAATGTCTAACGAAACTGTCACCTATTCCCTTGAATCCGTCCTGACAAGGATTGAGAGTAAAATCGACTCCCTGGAAAAACGGATGAATGAGAAAATCGACTCCTTGGAAAAACGGATGGATGAGAGATTTGACAAGGTTGACGAGAGATTTGACAAGGTAGAAGACTGGTTGACGAAACTGGAGATAGGCCAAGCTGATTTAAAAGGAGATATTAAAGTATTAGATGAGAAAATCGAGGGATTAACTGTACGGGTTGGTTATCAGGAGTTCACCAACCGGGGGATTCTCATCGCTTTAGTGGTCGCTGTCTTATACCATTTTTCTTTGTTCTTGGCAGGTATCTTACCCCCCCTTGCCCCCCCGACGTCGGGGGGGTTGGGGGGGTGGGGGGTTAGGGCGATTAACCATCTCTGCCATTACTTATGAAAAATGGTATTAGGAGGTGCTGCTAAACTTTTTGGTTTTTTCCCCAATCCCTAGAACTGGCTCCTAGGCAAGGCTAGAGGCCTTATGATCATAATAAATGGCTGCTCAAAAAACCCAAAACCCCATAGGAGTTTAGCAAATGTCTGACGAAACTGTAACTTATTCCCTAGAAGCTATCCTGACAAGGATTGAGAGTAAAATCGATAGAATCGATGAACGTCTCACAAAATTAGAAATCGGACAGGCCGAACTCAAGGCCGAGTTAAAAGGAGATATTAAAGCCCTAGATGAGCGACTAACCGCAGAAATCAAGGGATTAACTACACGGGTTGGTTATCAGGAGTTCACCAACCGGGGGATTCTCATCGCTTTAGTGGTTGCTGTTTTAGGAGGTGCTGCTAAACTTTTTGGTTTTTTCCCCAATCCCTAGAAGTGTCCTGTGGAAACAGCCCCCCGATTCCCCCCCAAAAAATTTTTGCCAAGGGTGATAGGTTTCCTGAAACAGGTGGGTAAGTTGTTTGTAGGAAAGAAAAACCACACCTACCTAACACAACGATACGCCCATGAACTCTACTTTTAAATTCAAACTCATCCAAGCTCTCAACAAAAAGAACGGTAACAAAGGTTTCACCCTCATCGAACTTCTAGTTGTCGTTATCATCATCGGTGTACTCGCCGCTATCGCTCTCCCCAACCTCCTCGGTCAGGTAGCCAAAGGCAGACAAGCGGAAGCTCGCAACAACTTAGGTACCGTTAACCGCGCTCAACAAGCTTACCGCTTAGAGAATGGTGTTTTTGGAACCTTCTCGACCACAGCTGCTGACAACCAACTTCCTGTAGCTATACAACCTCAATACTACGTTTACCCTAATAGCACTGATGTGAGTGCTACTGGTGCTCAGACCAATGCGGATGCAAACCCTACTTATGATAATGATATTCGCGACTACTCTTCTTCTGTTGCTCAAACCGCAGAAGGTGAGTTTTCTGCAATCATTTGCGAGGCAACTAACCCCACTACTATAGATGTTGCCGCTACTGCTGATCCTGCTGAGCCCGACGGTGGCACCTGCACCGACGGTAAAGTTGTTAAGTAGATATTCTTCCCAGATTGCTTAGAAGCTTTCTGGCACAATAACCGAAATTTGATACTTAGCGGAAGGTGGAAGGTAAAATTTTCACTTCTTCCGCTTGTTTTTTTTTGTTTAATTAACCAGTCTAAAATTACTTCAATTTCCTTCCCTGCCATGAAAAATTATCTTGTTCTCTTGCTGAAATTAAATAGAAAAAATATGCAGGGTTTTACTTTAATAGAATTATTGGTTGTTATTATCATCTTAGGAATTCTCGCTGCCATTGCCATACCATCACTGTTAGGTCAAATCGCCAAAGGTAAGCAAGCAGAAGCTAGAGTCGCTCTCGGTTTGATCAATCGCGCCCAACAGGGTTATCGTTATGAAAAAGGTACTTTTGGTACTTTACCTGAACTATCTCTGGAAGCTGCCACTATTTCCCTAAAATTCTATGAGATCAGCGACGTAGGAAGTCCCGATGCTTTTGGAGCCGCCTATCAAGCGAATGCTGTGACTCAATTTGATAACGAGATTAAAAATTATGCAGGGGCAGCCGGACAAACGGCAGCGGGGGCCTATACCGGTATTATTTGTGAGGATGAAACTCCTTTAGAAGATAATGTTTCTACCAGTAATTCCGCCGGCATTCTTAGCTGTGTTGATGGCATTAGAATTAATTAAAATAACCCCAAAAATCTTTTTTTTGTTGATAAGTAAATGGTTTCAATTATGAAGGTCGTGATTTGTAGGTTGATTCATGGTAGGTTAATTCATCGTAGGGTTAATTCATCGTAGGGTTAATTCATCGTAGGGTTAATTCATCGTAGGGTTAATTCATGAATTAACCGCGATGGTAGGGTTAATTCATGAATTAACCCTACTTATTAAGGGGGGATAAAGGGAAGATCCCCCCGCCTATCGGCACCCCCCTTATCAAGGGGGGCAGGGGGGATCGAACCTAAAATCCATGTTTTAATTTAATTAAAACCAGCTACTTACGTTACTGATTATTGACTTTTATTCAAAGATATGTTAGGCGCAAAAAAATCTCTCAATCTATCCTTACTTAAAACTCTCGGTTTAGTCGCCATTATCGGTGGGCTAATCATGGCTATTGTGGAAATGCAACAGGAAAAGGTGAAAACCTTGACTAAAGAAAAGTTATTAGAGAGGAATTATGCTCAAGAATCTCGCCTAGAAAATGCTCAGGTTGAGTTATTAAAAAATATACCTTCCTTTGGCTTTGGCAATATGTTAGCTAATTGGGCAATGTTGCAGTTTATTCAGTATTATGGCGATGTGGATGCTCGCCGGGAAACTGGTTACGGTTTAAGTCCCGATTTTATGGAGATTGTCACCAAAAATGACCCGAAATTTATCCGCGCTTATTTGATGATGTCCGTGGCTTCTTCCGTGAATGCTGGCAAACCCGAAAGAACCATTGAAGTGATGAATAAAGGTTTATCAAAACTCACTCCTGATGTCACCGATGCCTATTTTCTTTGGTTATATAAAGGAGTGGATGAACTATTATTTTTAGGTGATATTCCTGCGGCGAAAAAATCTAATCAAAGGGCCGCTGATTGGGCAAAAATTGCTGGTAATGAATTTATCGAAAAATCCGCTAGGGGAACAGTAAAATTTTTAGAAACTAATCCCGATAGTCGCGCCCCCAGAGTCGGTGCCTGGATGTTAGTCTGGCTGAATAGCAAAGAAGAAGAAACCCGCAGGTTAGCTAAGGAAAATATCGAAAAATTGGGCGGTAAATTGGTTGTGGTTAATGATAATCAAGTAATGGCAATTCCCCCCAAGGATTAGGAACTGGCCTATTTTTCCTCCTGCCAAAACTTATGATTTAATAAGCCATCAATATCCTTAGCAAAGGGACAAACATCGGGAAAACTAGCATCATATTCAATTCGCATATTCTCCAGTGCTTCCTGATAACAATCATTGCAAATATCGGTTAAAAAACTGCATAAGCTAGGAGAATCTTTAAGAATATCTTTTAACTTAAATTGACAGCGTTTAATTGTTACTTCCCAACCTCGATAACATTCGGACAAAGGAAGATAACGCCGTTTTAAAGCGTGTTCAAATAATGTAATTAAACGGTTTTTTAGTTCTCTTTTGTCTCGTCTTCCCAAAGATTCTACCTCCTCGATCAAATTCTCTAAATCAACCTGAGATAAATCCCCAGATTTTAATTGCTTAACCGTTTTCTCTATCCACAAAGCAAAATCTCGATCATAAAGATTTTTTACCTTTGCTAAAGTCATAATTTTGACCTCCTCTGTTGACTAATTACCTTCATTTTACCGAAACTTCGCCAATTCATACTAAATCCGGTTATCAAAGACTGATTATTTATTCTCCCTATCCCAAGAGTGCCTCTCCTCAACCGATTTAGTGTTATAGTTAAGGGATGCCCCCAAAACCCAACAACTAACAAGCCACAAACTGCACCGATCGAGGGTTAATCACAGAAACCAAAAACCTAACTAATACTATCCAAAATTACTCATGACTTATGCTATAATAGTCCTATGAGTAAGTTGACCAGATCAGAAGCGGCTAAATTAAAAGGTGTAAGCGTATCGACATTAAGACGTTGGGAGTCTGAAGGTAAACTAATACCAGAAAGAACTGCTAACGGGCATCGACGTTATACCGTCTCTCAGTTGCTTGGAGTAAAAGAGAATCTTTCCTATACTGTTGGCTATTGTCGCGTTTCTAGTCATGATCAAAAGAAAGATTTAGAACGTCAAAAAGAAGTTGTCGAATTGTTTTGCGCTCAAAACGGTTGGCAAGTTGAAATTATAGACGACTTAGGTTCAGGACTTAACTACAACAAAAAAGGATTAAAGCGATTAATTCGGTTGATTGTTGATAGTAAAGTAGAGAGATTGGTCTTAACTCATAAGGATAGATTACTTAGATTTGGTAGTGAACTAATCTTTAGTCTGTGTGAGCAATTCGGAACTGAAGTTGTCATTATCAATCGAACTGAAGACAGTACATTTGAGGAGGATTTAGCGCAAGATGTCTTAGAAATTATTACGGTATTTTCCGCTAGATTGTATGGCTCTAGAAGCCATAAAAATAGAAAAATCGTAGAGGAGTTAAGAGACGTTGCTACTAGGATTCAAGACTGAGTTAAAACTAAATAATCAACAACGCTCATTATTAGCCCAACACGCAGGAACCGCACGTCATGCTTGGAATTGGGGTTTGGCTTTAACCAAGCAAATTTTAGACCATAATCAAGCTAACCCTGATGAAAAAATCAAGTTTCCTACGGCTATTGACCTTCACAAATGGTTGGTAGCATTGGTAAAATCAGAGCATGATTGGTATTACCAAGTGTCTAAATGCGCTCCCCAATGGGCGTTAAGAGCTTTATCCGATGCTTGGAAAAGATGCTTCAAGAAGATAGCTAAACCACCAAATTTCAAGAAGAAAGGTAAACAGGATAGTTTCACTTTAGATGGGAACATTAAAATTGCCCATCAAAAGATAAAAGTTCCTGTGATTGGTTGGTTAAAAACTTACGAGCGGCTACCTGATGGATACCAGCCAAAATCTGTTACTATTAGTAAAAAAGCTAATAGGTGGTTTATTAGTTTTAAGATGGAAGTTGAACAGCAAACAACCAATAAAACTCATGATGTAGTTGGTTGTGATCTGGGAATTAAATCTTTAGCTACTTTATCGACAGGTGAGACGTTTGAAGGCTCTAAAAGTTATCGTAAATACGAAAAACAATTAGCCAGACTTCAATACTTGAACCGACATAAGGTAAAAGGTTCAAATAATTGGAACAAAGCCCAACGGCAAATAGCTAAACTTCATTTTAAAATAGCTAATATCCGTAAAGATACGTTACATAAACTCACCACTTATTTAGCCAAGAACCACGGCAAGATAGTAATTGAGGATTTAAATGTGTCTGGGATGATGGCTAATCACAAATTAGCTAAAGCCGTTCAGGATATGGGTTTTTACGAGTTCCGAAGACAACTTGATTATAAAACTCAGTTGTATGGTTCGGAATTAATCATAGCCGATAGGTGGTTTCCTAGCAGTAAAACCTGTTCCAATTGTGGGTACAAAAAAGAGTCTCTATCTTTAACTGAAAGAGTTTTTGAGTGTGAGCAATGCCATGTAGTTTGCGGTCGAGACTTGAACGCTAGTCTAAATCTAGCTTCTTTGGCGGTGAGTTCCACCGTGTCAGCTTGTGGAGTAGATAGTGCCGACACTACTACAGTGAAGCAGGAAGTTAACGTCAAATTTGCTCATGAGTAGATTTGAGTAAGTTTAACAGAACGGATAATATAACCTTGATATTGACAATGGCGACTGATGAAAATTTTAATTATGGGTGGAACCCGATTTATCGGTGTTTCTTTGACTAAAGTGTTAGTAGAACAGGGTCATGAGGTAGTATTATTCAATCGTGGCAATAAACCCGCCCCGGTTGCTGGAGTACGACAGATACAAGGCGATCGCACTGACCCAGTGCAACTGAAAGAAAAGCTTAAAAATGAGAGCTTTGAGGCAATTTTCGATAATAATGGCAGAGAATTAAGGGATACTCAGCCCCTCGTCCAAATTTTTAAGGACAGAATCGAGCATTTCGTCTATGTTAGCTCGGCGGGGGTTTATTTAAAATCTGACCAAATGCCCCATAAAGAAGGGGATAAACTAGATGCCAAAAGTCGCCACAAGGGAAAACACGAGACAGAAAACTATTTAAGCGAGATGGGTTTACCCTGGACTTCCATCCGTCCGGTTTATATCTACGGACCGGGTAACTATAATGACCTAGAAGCTTGGTTTTTTGACCGTTTAGTTCGTAATCGTCCTATTCCTATACCTGGTCATGGGGAACATTTTACCCAATTTGGTCACGTTGTCGATCTAGCCCAAGGGATGGCCGCAGTATTGGGTAATTCTCAGGCTATCGGTCAAGTGTATAATATTTCAGGCGATCGCTATGTAACTTTTAACGGTTTAGCGAAAGCTTGCGCGGCAGCCATGGGAAAAAATGCCGAGGAAATCGAGATTGTTAACTATAACCCCCAAAAATTTGACTTCGGCAAAAAGAAACCTTTCCCCCTGCGGGTTCAACATTTCTACGCTGATATTAATAAAGCCATCCGTGAGTTAAACTGGCAGCCAGAATATGATCTAGTCAGTGGTTTAAAAGACTCCTTCCAGAATGATTATCTCGCTTCTGGTCGCAATCAGCAAAAAATAGACTTGGCGATCGATGACCAGATCTTGGCAAATCAGTAGAATTAATTTTCCGGTGGGGAAGTGGCCCGTGGCAAGTGGGCAATGGGATTAATTTTAGCGAACGGGGTAGTAGTTTTTAGGCGTTGTCAGATCAGAATAGGAAAGATGCCATGCAATCCTTGCTATCAAAGTAATTTCAGTTCCGGGCTGATTCGGACTATCTTTCAATTTGACAACGCCAGTTTTTAAGTCCGTTTACCTGTCTAAAAAGATCGATAATAGAAAAAAATACCTTCTGCCGAGCGGTCACTGTTAATGGCTTCTAATTGGGATATCTTGTTAATGCAAGCGGCGCGTCAGGGCAATCTGGCGCGAGTTCAAGCTTTACTAAGTCAGGGGGCAAATGTCAACGCCACTGATGCCCAAAATACTACGGCTTTAATCTATGCCGTGCAGGGGGGGCATCGGGAAATTGTGGCAATTTTGCGAGAATTTGGGGCTGATATCCACAAAAGTAAACAACCCCAAGGTTTAAGCCCGCTGATGTTAGCGGCTGCCCTCAATCGCGGTGAAATCCTCGCTCAATTAATCGCTGCCGGTGCTAATATCAATCAGGTCAATCAAGATGGTACGCCTGCACTAATGATTGCCGCTTATCAGGGTCATACAGCGATCGCAGAACAGTTATTAACCGCCGGCGCTCGGGTCAATATGCGCGATCGAGATGGAGATACGGCTTTATCTGTAGCTATTAGCCAAAATTACGCCGCAATTGTCCGTTTACTGCTCGATCGTGGTGTAGATGAAGAAATCCGTCAAGAAGCTTGGTTACAGGCTCTCACCGCTAATCGCCCAGAAATCCTCGAATTGTTTATTAACCGTGGTATGCCCCTCGATGCTGCCACTTTATCTGGGGAAACTCCCCTAATTTTGGCTGTAGAGAGGGGAAATCTCGGCAGCGTACAAACTTTACTGCAAGCGGGAGCCAATCCGAATATTAGCACGGAGGAGGGAGAAACTGCCCTGATGATCGCCGCTGCTGAGGGATATTTCCATATTGTCCGACTTTTACTCGCTCAGGGGGCTAGTATTGACAATCAAAATCAGGCCGGAGAAACGGCCCTGCATTTAGCAACGATCGAAGGACATCTAGAGATCGTCCAGGCCTTACTACAAGCCGGCGCTTTTGTCAATCACCGTAACCATTTTGGTGATACACCCTTGCTCATCGCCACGATGCAAGGATACGAAGCGATCGTTTTAGAATTGTTAAAACAGGGGGCGGATCCTAACCTAACTCAGCAGGGAGAAACACCGTTAACTCTAGCTCTACAGGGCCAATTTACGGGCATCTGCCGTTATCTCCTCGACTACGGGGCTAATGCCAACGCCGTTTATCCCGATGGCCAAACCGTCCTCATGAAAGCTTGTGAGGGCAATAATAGTCAACTGGTGCGCCAGTTAATCGCTATCGGTGCTGATGTCAATAAACTCGATTTTAGCGGCGCTTCCCCTTTAATGTCGGCCAGTTATCACGGTTGTCTCGACACGGTTAAAGTTTTGTTAGACGGGGGAAAAGTGAACTTAGATCAGAAAAATCCCGGGGGAATGACCGCTTTAATGTTAGCTAAATTTAATCACCATCAGGCGATCGTTTCTTTATTACAACAAGCAGGAGCGATCGAGTAGGAGTGAAAGTTTAGCGATCGCTGATCGCTATTTCCTGTCATACTAAATCCGGTTATTAAAAACTGATTATTTATTCTCCCCCCCCCCCAACCCCCCCGATGTTGGGTAGGGCTGATTCATTCTCTAGTTTGATTCCTTGTTTGTCTGTCTTCAATCGCTTACGGGGCAAGCAAGCAAAGCAAGGCATTTTAAAAATTTTTCAGATATTTGTTCTGAGAAATTGACTGAAAACCTTGCCAGATAAGGATTTGATTGAATGACATTTGCGAGAATGAAACAGCCCTACGATGTTGGGGGGGGTTGCCTCTTGCATGAGTGCCTCTCCTCATAACTGGCCTATACTCAACGGATTTAGTATCAATTCTGCGTTACCATGACCACGGTGATATTATCGGAACCGCCGGCTTTTTTGGCTGCTGCCACTAAATTCTCGACAATTTCCTGACAATCAGCACCGGTTTGCAAATAATCGCTAATTTCCTCGTCGGAAACTTCTTCCGTCAAACCATCACTACAGAGAATTAAACTATCGCCGGATTGCAGATCGAGGGGAGATACCGTCACTGGGGGCAAATCGCGACGACCAAGACATTGAAATAAAACGTGCCGCCAAGGGTGGTTTTTCGCTTCTTCTTCGGACATATCGCCCATTCTCATCGCCCTAGCTATCCAAGTATGATCTTCCGTCACCTGTTCTAATTTTTGCTCACGAAAGCGATAGAGACGGGAATCACCAATATGGGTGTACCAAGAGCCATCATCTCGGACGATGGCCATGACTAGAGTTGTCCCCATGTCCTGTCTTTCGGGATTTTTCAGTTGATCTTCAATAATCTTCTCGTTAGCGGCAGTAATTGCCTCCTGCAGCAATTCCCCGGCAGCAAGGTCAGAATTCCAGTGTTCTTCTAGATGAGCTTGGATAGTTTTAGTGGCGATTTGACTAGCTTCCTCGCCCCCCGCATGACCCCCCATACCATCAGCAACGATAAAAAAGCGCTGCTCGGGGTCGATATAATAACTATCCTGATTAACCGATCGCACTACACCGGGATCGGTCATTCCTCCACAAGAAAGATTGTTCATCGAAATTTCTGCTGCTAACATAATATTTATTATCCTGCGATCAATTACATCATCCGATCCTGACGTTGAATTTTCTGCCAAAGTCTCAGAAGAGCTATCCCCGGCAGCAGGGAAATCGCCATCGGTACTAAAGTTAACCAACCAAAACCATTGACAAATAGAAGCGTCGCTGAGATAAGCAAAGCACTGATCAGTAAAGTGTAGTTGGTTCCCATTTGAATCATACCCAATCGCCGTAAAAGTCGATCGGATTCGCTGGAACGGACCCGGACACGGATATCACCCCGTTCTAATTTTTCGATCGTATCATCGATGCGTCGGGGTAAACTCAGGGCGGTGCTGCTCACTTGGGCTGCTTGTCGTCCTAACTCATCGAGGATATTACTGCCATTATTTCCTGTCATATCATTTACTAATTGCAGGGCAAAAGGTTGGGCCACTTCCATAAAGTTAAATTCAGGATCGAGTCCTTTGCCTACCCCTTCCAGGGTAGAAAATGCTCGCATGACGAAGGTAAAGGTAGCGGGAAAGCGAAAAGGCTGATCGTAGGCGATTTCATAGAGATCATCGCTGATAGCGGCCACGGATTGCTCCTCAAAGGGTTTATCCATGAAGTTATCGAGCATATACTGGATCGATCGCCGCACTGCTCCCATATCACCATTAGCAGTTAATGCTCCTAAATCTACCAGAGAAGTGACCACGCGATCGGCATCTTTTTGGGCAATTCCCAAGAGAGTTTGCATTAATTTTTCGCGCACGTTGGTTTTGATTTGTCCCATCATGCCGAAATCGTAGAAAATCAAGGAACCATCACTATCAACGGCAATATTGCCGGGGTGAGGATCTGCGTGAAAAAAGCCGTTATTGAGTAGTTGAATTAGATAGGCTTTTGCCCCTAGTTTAGCCAACAATTTGCGATCGAGTCCGGCCGCTTCTAGGGCTTCATAATGACTGATTTTGATGCCGGGGAGGTATTCTAGGGTTAAAACCCGGGGAGCGGTGTAGCGCCAATAGACTTTTGGTACTTTCACCCAATCTTCCCCGCGAAAATTACGGCGAAAAGTGTCGGCGTTACGACCTTCGTTGAGATAATCCGTTTCTTCCCAGAGAATTTTACAGCATTCTTCATAAATACCCGTCCAATCGCGACCTTTACCCCATTTGGGATGATTTTGGAAGTATTGGGCGATTTTTTTCAGGATGGCCAAATCGATACTAAATAATTTTTTCAATCCGGGTCGTTGGACTTTGACCACCACATCTTCCCCGGTCTTCAGTTGGGCCCGGTGAACTTGCCCTAAACTAGCGGCTGCCAGGGGAATAGGATCAAAGCTTTTAAAGAGTTGATTGAGGGGTTTACCGAGGGATACCTCGATAATTTTGCTGGCCTGTTCGTAGGTAAATGCGGGAACCTGATCCTGTAGTTTCGAGAGTTCTTCCACATATTCGAGGGGAAAAAGATCGGCCCGGGTGGAGAACAGTTGACCGACTTTAATAAAAGTGGGTCCCAATTCTAGCATGGTTTCCCGAATCCAAGCAGCCTGTTTTCTGCGTCTGCTGGCGAGTTTTTCCTCGCTATAGCCGCCGTTATAGCTCCATTTTTTACCGTTGAGCCAGAATTGATAAAGTACAGTCAGAACGAATCGCCAAATATCTAGACGACGACGATTGATGGAATAGTTTTCTTGATTCCAACGATAGCTATTTTTGGCGACTTGGAGGGCCGGCATTGCTGGGTTTAACTCTGGGGTAACGGGGACGGGTAGAAGGGCTGACACGCAATTTTTGGGGCTTTAAAGCGACTAAAAGAGGGTTTTTGGTTAATTACGGTAGTTTTTTAGTTCCGAGCGCAATTGGGCGATTTCGGCGCGCATTTCGTCGATGTTTTCCTGCACATCGGCACTGGAGGAACCACTGGAGTCTGTCTCAGTATATACTCCCTTTTCCATGGCTCGATCGGCTCTCATTTGCACTTCTTCGACGAATTGCCGCAGGTTTTCCCGTTGTTCGGCATCAAATTTGCCTAATTCGCTTAAAGCGTTGGTAAACGCATCTTCTAGCTGTTCACTGACCAATTCAGCGATCGCTCGTCCGAGGAAAAAGGCGTGAATAACCGGGTTAGTCATAATCTTAAATGGATGTTTTCGCTTGCTGGGGTTTGTGGACGGGAAAGGCGATAATAAATTCCCTAACTACTAGGTTAGGCGACAGAACCAGAAAAGGCAAATCGTTTTTCTGAAAACGGAGGTGAGACCAAATCCGTTTTCAATAGTGTGATTAACTCTCAAGTTATGAATTGTTTCTCCCTTCTCCCCACACCCTACACCCTACACCCTACACCCTACACCCCACTCTCCTGTGCTTTTTAAACAGGATTTAGTATGAGACGGGAGGTTAATCGACAAAATTAGGGGAAAGAAAGGGTGCTAAGGGAGCAAAATCCGCTTCGATCGCGTCGAGAATTATCGCTGAAATCAACCCGATTAGCGAAATAATAGTGTCATCAACAATATCAGTCCCCGGAGAGTTAAGATGCTCAGAAAACGTTTATTAATCCCCTTAATACTATCCCTAGTCACTTTCGGTCTAGTGGTGGCCTGTAATTCTGGCACTCCCACCAGTCAAACTAACCCCAGTCCCGCAGAAAACGCCGCCACTGCTGCTATTCCCATCGGTGCAGCTTTAGCTCAAACCAGCAATCTCGCCCTATTGGGACAGGAACAGGTGATCGGTGTCAAGATGGCTGAAACATATTTTAACAAAAAGGGCGGAGTCAATGGAACACCGATTAAAGTTATTATCCAGGATGTGGCCGGGGATGAACAGGGGGCGATCAACGCCATTAATACCCTAATCACTCAAGATAAGGTGGTGGGTATTCTTGGTCCGTCCCTGTCCCAGCAAGCTTTTGCCGCTAGTCCGATCGCCGATCGAGCCAAAGTTCCCATTCTCGGCCCCTCTAACACGGCTAAAGGTATCCCCCAGATCGGTGAATATGTGGGTAGGGTGTCCGCTCCTGTGGCTGTGGTCGCTCCCAATGCGGTTAAAACCGCTTTAAAAATCGATCCCAAGATTAAAAAAGTGGCTGTCTTTTTTGCCCAAAATGATGCTTTTAGTAAATCGGAAACGGAAACTTTTCAAGAAACCCTGAAGAGTTTAAATCTTGATATTGTCACCGTGCAGAAATTCCAAACCACCGATACAGATTTTCAAAACCAAGCCACCGCCGCTATTAATATTAAACCGGATTTAGTGGTTATTTCTGGGTTAGTTGCTGACGGGGGCAATTTAGTCAAACAGTTGCGACAATTGGGCTATCAGGGATTAATTATTGGTGGCAACGGTTTAAATACTTCTAATATTTTCCCGGTTTGTCAAGCTCAATGTGATGGCATTATCATTGCTCAAGCTTATAACCCGGAATTAGATAATCCTATTAATCGGGATTTTGTCGCCGCTTATACAGCAGAAAATAAAAAAGCACCCCCCCAATTTACCGCTCAAGCTTTTACGGGAATTCAAGTTTTTGTCGAGGCATTAAAACGGGTAGATGATAAAAATAAACTCAGTACACTTTCCCTCGAACAAATTCGCCAACAATTAAATCAGGAGATTTTAGCGGGTAAGTATGTCACTGTCCTGGGAGATATTGCTTTTACTCCCGAAGGGGAAATCATTCAGGATAAATTCTCCGTGGCACAAATTAAAATGGATGCCGATGGTAAGAATGGTAAATTTACTTTTGTGAAAAATTAATCAGTAAAGGGTTCTTCTCGTTTCCACCTCGTTGCAAGGATCTCCCTTGCAACGCATTTCCAGAGGTTATAGCTCTTGTATAACCCATCAGGGAAGGGGGGGACTGATGATCACAGAAAGTCGAGAAGAGTAGAAAGAACCCTGTAGAGGCGCAAGGAACCTACAACCTGCGCCTGATCTCGTTGACTTATTTTTTAACGCATTCAATAATACAAATATCCTCTTGAGTTGGAATAATTCGATTTAATTTTAATCCCGCTTGACTCAACAATTCCTCAAATTCTGTTGCGGTTCTTTCCTTACCTCCCGGACACATAACTAACATATTTAGGTCTAACATTTTAGCGGCCGAAGGATTATTACCCGAAGGAACAACCATTTCCAAGACTAAAACTTTCCCATTGCTATCCAAAGCTTGACAACAGTTTTTCAAAATAGCAATCGCTCGTCGATCATCCCAATCATGAATAATATGTTTTAATAAATAGCCATCTCCTCCCGACGGTACGGATTCAAAAAAATTACCGCCAACGGTTTGACAACGATGGAGAATCCCGTGTTTTTCTAAAGTGGGTTGACAATGGGAAATTACATATTCTTCATCAAAAAGAATTCCTTTTAGGTGGGGATATTGCTCTAAGATTGTTCCCAACATTTCACCGTATCCACCACCCACATCTACTAGGGTTTGAAATTCCGAGAAATCATACACAGCTAAAATAGCCTTCTCCTCCGACAAAGAAAAACTATTCATCGACTGTTCAAAAATCTCGGCATCTAGCGGATGAGTTTGAAAATATTCAAAGACTCCCATCCCAAAGACATCATCAAAAGATGGTTGTCCCGTTTTAATACTATGTAACACATTTCCCCAGGCTTGATAATGGGGGGCTTCTCCTAACATAATTGCTGTCGCTTTTACTGACCGGGGATGGTCACTAGATAAATGTTCGGCTAAGGGAGTTAGTATAAACTGTTGAGATTCAGTTTCTTGAAAAATTCCCACACTAGCTAATGCTCTCATCAGTCGGTATAAAGCAGCAGGATTAGTCTCAGTTAGGGAGGCCAATTCTTGACAGGATTTCGCTCCTTTGCTTAAATGCTCGGCTAGACTCAATTTAGCCGCAGCATAGATGGCCTGAGATAGCCAGTAACCCGAAACCATTTGGGTTAATTGAAGATGAAGAGGGAGTTCAGGTAAGGACATAAGCAACTTTTGTGGGAATACAATTAAACATTACCATATAGAATAAGCTGCCCGGGCATTTAAATTGCCTATTGAAATGAGGCACTTTTGCAAGGGTCAACAGGAAAGGGATTGGGGGAGATTCAGCTAATTTCTAAACGCAAGTAGAGAGATAAACACAAAATTTCAATCCAAAATTTAAAGCGTGTTTCCATTCAATTAATTTCTAAGCGTGAGTAGAGAGGTTAATTCATGAATTAACCTGACAAATGTTTCCATTCAATTAATTTCTAAGCGCGAGTAGAGATAGGAAAATGGCTTTAATTGAATTGTAGGGCTAATTCATGAATTAGCCCTACAATAATTTTCCATTCAATTAATTTCTAAGTGCGAGTAGAGAGAAAAATTTGCTTTGCTAAAATACCTAATCAATACATTGGAGGTTTCCATTCAATTAATTTCTAAGTGCGAGTAGAGAGGTAATGCTGATTGGTCTTGGTCGGGAGCAAAGGCGTTTCCATTCAATTAATTTCTAAGTGCGAGTAGAGAGCTTAAATCAGGGGGGTAGTATTGGTTCTTCTGGTGAAGTTTCCATTCAATTAATTTCTCTAGCGAGTAGAGAGAAAGAATTATGGAGTGGGATATGTCAACGAGCCGAGATGTTTCCATTCAATTAATTTCTCTAGCGAGTAGAGAGAAGAACTAAACCAGACATTTCCTGAATTAAAATTTTCGTTTCCATTCAATTAATTTCTCTAGCGAGTAGAGAGAAAAGGTGATTATTGGGAGGTATCCAATGGAAATGATGTTTCCATTCAATTAATTTCTCTAGCGAGTAGAGAGTCAGCTTACAGGGAGACAGAAAAGGATCAACCGACGAGTTTCCATTCAATTAATTTCTCTAGCGAGTAGAGAGTCTCTCTAAATTTTCAATAGCTTCATCTAACCCTTGAGCAGGTTTCCATTCAATTAATTTCTCTAGCGAGTAGAGAGTTAACCGTAGAGTCCCCACGCAATCTAAAAATTAATCAGTTTCCATTCAATTAATTTCTCTAGCGAGTAGAGAGCTTACGAGAAAGCTTGGAGCGCATAGCACCTGGATTAAGTTTCCATTCAATTAATTTCTCTAGCGAGTAGAGAGTAAAGCCAAATTAGTGATTAAAATTTTAGCAGTAGGTTTCCATTCAATTAATTTCTCTAGCGAGTAGAGAGAGCCGGTAGGCAAACGTCCGAACAGGATTGGGGTTCGGAAGCCAGTTGCGACGGATAAGTTAATTATAGCTAGATACGGTCGCACAGTCAACCCCATAAACCACAAAACCCTTATCCCGTGGTAGATCGAGGGATTTTACCGGAAACCGAGGTTATCTGCTCCCACCCCTATCCGTCGCTAGTCGATGATACCCTAAAAAGCCAATAATTTAACCCCTCGATCGAGCGGCTGATTTTTCCAGTCCTGATCGGATTTTCTAGCCCTCGGAGTGAGGTAAATTTATATCGGCTTTCCCCTTGACTGAACCGATTGCATCTGTATGACTCAGCACCCCAAATCCCCTAGGGAAAGAACACTGCGTGAACGAGATAGTCGCGAGTTCCAGCGACTTATGCTCCTGATCGCCACCCTCGTCCGACACCCCGGAGTCGGTTATCAAACCCTTGATCCCTCGGAAAATTACCATTCGGGGAAAGATCACAACGCATTAACGGAAGTACAGGAACGGGTGAGAGAACTCGCCGCCACCCTCGCCCTCGGTTGGCCCGCGGAATATCCCTCCATTGCCACCCTGAGAAAAGACATAATGACCCTACGGGATTACAAAATTCTCGATCGCCACATCTATCGCTGGGGGTATTATCTCGGCACCGGCGTTATGAGTCCCGACGAACTTAAAATCGCCTTTGATGCACTCCGCTCCCGGGCCCTCTATCAGGGTGATCCGAGAATCCGTCAGGTCTATCACCAACTCGATCGCCGTCTTCAAGGGTTTACACTCGGCTCCCGAGCTGACTTTCTCTATCCCGTCTGGGAACAACTCGATCGACCGATCAACTATACCGATCCGGAAGAGATGATGGAACGGGGAAAATATCGCCAAACTTTATACGAGAAAATCGACACCCTAGAACAGGCCATTGTCCGGGGAGAGGTAATCGAGATCGCCCGACCGATCGATCCCTATCAAAAGAAATTTACCGGGCTTTTCCCGATCTATCCCCTCCAGTTAATTTACCGTGACATTGGTTGGTATCTCCTCTATGAAACCTATCCCGATGGCTGTCTGGCGATCGGCCGCCTCAATCGTTTCGCCGGTCATTGTCGAATCCTCCCAGAACCCTCTCGCTCCCTCGAAGAACAGCGCCACAGCCTCAATAATGCCCACAAACTGATTAAAAATGGCTGGGGCTTGAATTTGGGGGATTTAGCGGCCCAAAAATTGGAATTAGCGGCACAATTAACCCTAATTACCGTTAAAGTTCGCTTTTTTCATCCTGTGAGTTACTTTATCCGGGAGGGAGAAGCACGTCACCCCCGGCAGCAGTTGACAAATCCCCAGATCGACCCGCAGACGAAAATCCTTAACTCGATCGATTACCACATCGCTCTCCCGTCCCGTTCCCTGGAAGAATTCCTCTGGTGGGTACAGCGCTATCTCGAACAGGCCCAGATTCTCTCTCCCCCAGAAATGGCGGAAAAACACCAGCGATCGGCGCAAATGTTGGTCGATCGATATTCTCCCCCAACAGACGATAATCATAGTAAAAAATTCATACCACCAGAAACTTAGACGGGATAAGCTTTTGAAGCTTTTTAGAAAAATCTTCAAAATATCGTGTTATCTCTAGAGGTTCCTAAGGCATATTGATATACTGAGAACATCGGTCAGCAAGGAATTGAGGCGTTTATGGCCCTAGGATACTGGCAAGCGAAAATCTGGGGACTACTACACGATCCCGTCTTCAAGGCCCTACATAGCAACTCAGGACGCGGTGATAACAGTTTCTGGAGAGATTTAGAAGTAATGAAGTTGTGGGGAAAACATAACCCCGAAGAATCGACTAAAAAAATTCTCAAACAAATCAAACTAGCTGACTATATCACCTCAGCCAGCGATCGATCGGCGATGGGTAGTTTAACCCAATTCGTTAACTACGATCGAGAAACAGGTCTAGAATTGCGTCACCTCCTCTCCGGAGAACCCTTAGATCTCAAGTTAGCCGACACAACCCATAAGAAAATCGCTTCTAACCGCACAGATTACTTAAAAGAACAGGAAAACCAACTATTTAACCAAATTCCCGCCAGATTACGCACAGGAATCTCAGAAAACGAAGCTAAAGAACTATTTTGGTGGTTATGGCGCTGTCTTCCCCAAGCGGCGACGAAATTACTCGATGACGAAAATCTGCTTTTAATGCCCGCCGAAACCAGAATACCGGACGGATCGATCTGGAGTCATGCCAGTTTAACGGCGGCCATCGCCGGGGCCCTAGCGGGATATGATCTCACCTCCGAGGATGTGGTCAATAAATGGCCGACAGGAAAACAATTATCCCACGCTTATCTCGTTAGTTTCACCTTTTCCCCTGTGCAAGAACTAATCAAAGCCAGCCGCAAAATGCGCGATTTTTGGGCAGGTTCTTGGATTCTGCACTATCTATCTGCTCAAGTCTGCTGGCAACTGGCCCAACAATACGGCCCCGATAGTTTGATCTATCCCTCTCTCTACGCACAACCCTTAATCGATCGATGGTTACTAGAAAAATATCCCGATTTTAAACCCTGGATCGACCCACCGAGCGATCAACAATTACTAACCGCCGGATTTCCCAACATTATTATCCTCGTCTTGCCCAAAGATAAGGTGGCAGCGGCCATGCAAACCGCTAAATCTAGTTTATTAAAAGAATGGAAAGAAATTAGTCGGCAAGTTTTCGAGGAATTGGCAGAACGTCACTGGATGCCCAAATTAAAAGAAAATAGTCGTACCTGGGACAGTTGGTTAAATGCCCAATGGCAAACCTATTATGTGGGAGTCCCCATCGGTAGAGAAGACCAACTCCTCACCAGTAGCGAAATTTACCAAGAAAACGAAAATATCGACGAAAATCAAGCCGAAGACCCAGAAAAAGCGCAAAGCTGGCGAGATAAACAAAACGAACTTTATAATCTCTACGATAAAAAAGCTCTATTCTTAGAAAAAGAGCAGGAATTTCTGCAAAAAGCTGGAAAACTACGCCTTGAGAAATGGAAAAAACATCCCTTTAGTTCTAATGTTGGTTCTTGGTGGAGTAGTGCTTTCGATCAAAACCGTTCCGCCCTTGCTGCTGTCAAAAACGCCCGCGATTGGCAGATTCCCACCGCTTTCGGCCCCCGTTCCACCATTTCTGGACTTGGCCCCGTCGTCCATCCCGATAGTAACAACGATTGGATTAGCGAAAAAGCAAGCAAAGAATATTGGCAACGAAATGCCGGATTATTCGATGGGATCGAACAACTCAACGCCACGGAAACCGTTAAACGCGGATTACACCTAATCCTGCCAAAACTCTTAAAAAATAGCGACCAAAAGCGTCTAGATGCCGCTTATCCCGATTTAACCGTGGGAGTCGCCGGTTATCTCAAAACAGGCGGTGATCTCGACCATTTTCATCGAGTTTGTCGCACCATCTCGCGTAGGTTAAGAGAAGACGGGAAAAAGATTCCCCCGGCACTTACCCAACCCTGGGGAATCCCCTACATTGACGATCACATCGAACCAGAATATAAACGTTATCACCCTCGATTTCTCAATGCGGGATGGTTAGTAGAAGAACTAGAGATTACCGATGAAGAAATGGCTAATTATCGCCATCAATTAAGCCAATTAATTGACCAAAACTATCCCAACAATAACCCGGCTGATTGGTATGTTATCGCCGCAGGAGATGGTGACGGAATGGGGGAATGGTTAAAAGGCCAAAAAATGAAACCCTATCGAGAATATATCCCTAAGTCACTTCATCAATACGCCGATCACCCCCCGACAGAAACCGATACCCTAGAAAAAGAAGTGCAGAAAGCTTTTGGCGATTTTGTCACCCTCGATAAACGCATGGGACCATCTACCCATAGCGCCCTCAGTCGCGCCCTTTTAGACTTCTCTAATCAACTCGTTCCCTACCTCACCGAACAACGCTATGCAGGACGCTTAATCTATGGTGGCGGTGATGATGTTCTCGCCTATACTAATCTCTGGGAATGGGATAAATGGTTATGGGATATCCAGCAATGTTTTAAGGGAGAAAAAGACCCCCATGGGGAATTTAATAACGCCGGTGACTATTGGCAATGGGAAGGCAAAAAACCTCCCGAAAATCTCGCCAAACGTCCCCTATTTACCATGGGAAAGCGGGCGACTATCAGTTTCGGTATTGTCATCGCTCATCATTCCGTACCCCTTGCTATCGCCCTAGAAAATCTCTGGGAAGCCGAGAAAAAAGCCAAGGAACACGCCTATAAAGGCTTTGACGGCAAAAAAGTCAAAAAAGATGCTGTACAAGTGCGCGTTCTCTACGGCAACGGAAACATCCTAAAATCTACAGCTAAGTTTGATGTTTTTTATCAATGGCAAAAACTCTTAGAATTCGATTTAGATGCCAGTATCTTTGAACAAGCTGCGACAATTTGGGAACAACATCCCGCACCAGTACAAGAAGCGATTTTTCCCTGGACAAAAGCCTTCTGTAACCGTCGCGAGAACTTATCAAAAGAACAAACAGAGCAGATTCAAAAAGAACTTGGCAACTTTCTAGATAGCCTTTGGCAAACTACAGAAAACACACCAGAAGTTCTCAATAAAACTATCAACAATTGGCTTAAACTAGCGGCTTTTATGACTCGAAAAAGAGAGATTAAGATCGGAGGTTCCATTTAATGTATTGGTACACAATCACTCCCCTAGATGTTCTTCTCCTACGCGATGCCAAACCCTTTAGTCCAGGAGAAAGAGCCTGGGCCGGAAGTACATTTCCCCCCAACGGTCACACGATCGCCGGTGCTTTAAGTGCTTTACTAGATCGCTCTAAAAATAGTTATTTTAAAATCACCGGTCCATTCCTATCTTTTGCTGGAGATACTTTATATCTACCCCGTCCTTTAGGATTCGCCAATTCTGACCCATTAATTCCTATTTCTTGGAGTGATAATTTAACGATTTCAGAAAACCATATATTTTGGGATCGATCGAAACCTGCCCCCTTAGCTAAGGCTAAAACTCACAAAAATTGCCAAAATCGAGAAAATCAAGAGGAAGAAGAGAACGAAGGTAAATATCGTCAGTATCTACCTTGTGAAGTTATTCTCGATTATTTAAAAACAGGAGCGATCAACCCTTGCCAATGGTTAGTAAAACACAAAGGAGAAGATAAACCCTGGCGAGAAGAAATTCGTTCCCATAACGCCATAAAACCGGGAAGCAAACGGGTAAAAGATGCCGATGGATACTTTGTGGAAAAAGCGATCCGAATGCTACCCGGTTGGAGTATAGCGATCGGAATCGATGTTGATATTCCCACTCCCGCCACTTTACGGTTAGGAGGAGAAGGACACCGAGTTATACTGGAAAAATGCGATGATTTAGGTCAACAATGGCAAAAATTACAACAAAAATCCGAGGAGAACTTTAAACAAATCAATAAAGCGATCGCCTATCTCGTTACCCCCGGTATTTTTGAACGCCGTCACGATAATAATCAAGCCATTTGTCGCTCTTGGCCCTGGGAATGGAAACTCGCCCATACTGTTAATAGTAATCAGAAACCGGGCAATCTAGTCAGTGTCGCAACCGATCGAGCTATCCCGATCAGTTGCCGCATTCAATCAAAAGAAAATACTAGCATTCCCGCGCCCCAAGTCTTCGCGGCCCCCGCCGGTAGTCAATACTATTTAAATCAACCCGATCGCCTATTTCAAGAGCAGCCCGATAGTCCCGAATATCACCAACGCTGGCGCAAATTAGGCTACTCGGAATTACTTTGGATCAAATTTGATCGCTGTTTTTGGACAAGCGAATAGGGGCAAATTAGGCTACTCAGAATTACTTTGGATCAACTATAAAGGAGAATAATTAATCATGAACTTAATCCACTTTTATCTACTTTCTCCCCTACACACAGGAGGAACCACTCAAGAGGGGAATCTAGTGGGTATTGCTCGTGAATCCCATACCACTTTACCCTATATTCCCTCCAGTACAATTCGCGGGAAAATCCGTTCTTTAGCTACCGAAGAAAACCTAAAATTTAAGTTATTCGGTAATGAAATCGATAAAGGTGCAGAAAACTTGGAACAGGGAGACATCTGGATAGGAGATGGTTCGATTCTCTGGTTGCCCGTCCCTTCCCTTAGTCACGGTGTCGTCTGGATCACTTCTCCTTTACTTCTTCGTCGTTGGACAAGATTAACTAATCCTACTCTGACAATTCCCCCCGAATATAGCTGTAGTTTTAAAAAGGCCAACACCAACGTTTATCTCAAGGATGCCATTCTCAAGGTCGATGATCTAAAAGACTGGTCAAATTGGCAAAGTTTTATTCCCAAAAACTCTGTCAGCAGTGGCATTAATAAAGTCTTAGTATTGCCCGATCAGCATTGCACGACTCTAATTCAAATGAGTTTATGGAGACAAGTTAAAATTAAATTAGATGAGCATAAATCCGTCGATGGAGGATTTCGTTACGAAGAAGCTATTCCCCCCGACACCTTAATGTATTTTCCTTGGGGTATTACCTCTCAAGCTAATGGAACCAGACAACAATCCCAAGCTGATTTTAAACAGTTATTAGCAGATAATGACATTCTACAAATCGGCGGACAGGAAAGTTTAGGACGTGGTTTTGTGCAACAATGGTAGAGGTAATTTATGACAGCTAATCTTGCCTTAGCTAAATGGTCAGTGGTCGATTATCATCGCATGATTGCGGCGGGAATTTTAATCGATCGGCGTGTAGAATTACTGAATGGAGATATTCTCGAAATGAGTCCAGAAGGACCTTTACATAAAGACAGTGGAGAAGGATTAGCTAATTTTCTCCGTCAACGTCTCAAGGATAAAGCATGGGTAAGAGAAGTTGGACCCATTACCTTAGAAAACTCAGAACCTGAACCCGATATCGCTGTAGTTTTTCCCCCTCGTTCTCGCTATCGAGATCATCATCCCTATGCTGATGAAATTTTTTGGTTAATCGAAATTTCTGACTCAACTCTCAGTAAAGACTTAACCGAAAAAAAACATATCTATGCCCAAGCTGGTATTGCAGAATATTGGGTAGTTGCCATCAAACATCGAGAGATTTATGTTTTTCGTCAACCGATAAATTCTGATTATCAATATCAAGAAAAATTTAGTACAGGAACCTTATCTGCTGCTGCATTTCCCGATATTGTTATCTCTCTTGATACCCTTTGGTCAGGTAATATTTTTTAACTTTTGGAGCCAAAATAACCATGACATTCGACCCTAGAACGATTAGCAATCCCGTATTCACTGCCTTGCAAAAATTGTCCTCAGACACTGCTGATAATGGTCGCCGCAAAGAACAAAAAAATCAAGCTATTGAACTTTATACCTATCTTTCTACTTGGGGAATGATGCGCCTAAAAGCCGAAGAAACTGCTATTAGTAAAGACAAAGAAGGTAAGCGAGAAGTTGTTAAAATATACTTTGAGTGTCTTGAAGAAATCTCGAACAACCGGAATATGGCCAACCCACAAGGATTAGACACATTAAAAAAACTTTCCACTGATGATTATCTAGGACTAACGGGTTTAGGCTTGGAAATCGCCCAAGAATTTAGCTTCTGGGCTAATGCCATCTATTCCGATGTGAAAAGTGGGGACTAACTCAGGTAAATTGTCACCACAGTTTTTATAATTCATTGAACTAGAAAGGAAATTATAATTATTATGTCCCATAGCCCCTTACAACGTCCTAATCCCCCTCAAAAACCCACCCTAAAAAATCAAGCTATAAAACCCACAAATAACAACCAACCCCCTAAAAAGCCTCTTAGTGGTGGCGGCGGCAATAATAACGGCGGTGGCGGCAATAACAATCCTCCTCAACCCTCACCTTGGTTAGACCCCGAAAACGAACCTCAACCCGACCAATCAGCCAGTTTTGTCGAATATCTCCGTTGGATGCGTGCTGCCGACTATCCACACAAAGATGCGACTAAAACCCAAATTCTGCAAACAGCCCAAGAAAATGCTAACTATACTCAGCGTCTTGAACAACTCCATCGGCGTACCCAACTGTTAGCGAAAGACGGAATCGCTTTTCAAGTCAAATCCACTTGGCGTATTCGTGTCGGTGGTCATCGTGGACCGGAAAGTATTCTTTTACCTGCCTTTGATGCCCTCGGAATGCCCTATATTCCATCTAGTACATTGCGCGGTGTTGCCAGAAACCAAGCCATCCGAGAAATCATGGCGGAAAATAATCTGGAATGGAAAGACGCGGAAAAAGAAATCGCTCCCTATTTTGGTGATATAAACGCCAAAGAGGAAAAAAATAAAACGGGTAAAGTTATCTTTTTTGATGCCTATCCTTTACCTTCTAAAAACGGGGGGTTAGAAATGGACATGGCTAATAATATTTGGTCATGGAAAGATGATTCTATGGAATATTCTCCTAACCCTAATCCTTTTTTCTCTCTCAAAGAATCAACTTTTTTAATTGGTTTACGTTTACGTCTAGCTAGTAACTGTCAAGATGAAAAGATACTTGAAAAGGTAAAACAATGGCTGAAAAAAGGTTTACAGCTTGGCATAGGTTCACAAGTCAATACAGGTTATGGACAATTGATCTTATCTGGAAAAAACCAAAGATTAGAATCGGAATTTTATCGCTTGGATTTCGAGCTAGAAGGTCAATTAATTCATGGTTATCAACGATTCACCCAATGGCAATGGAATGAGCGACGCAATGAATGGCAAATGCGGAGCGCACCCGTTGCAGAAGTTCGTCCGACAGCCTTTAAATCCATGCTGCGATACTGGTTTCGTGTTTTGGCATCTGGAGTTTTACCTATTAACGAAGTTCAAAAGATTGAAGCTGAATTATTTGGCGGTATTAATCCTAAAAAATACGGTTATCTACAAGTGAATATTCTTGAGGGTAAAGTTACCCAAAAAGAACCTCGAACCAATCCTCAGGGTAAAAATGATCCCTGTGGTGAACAACGGGGAACTTTAGTCTTATCTTTGTCTTCCGAAACTCCAAAAGATAAACAAGAAGCTGTCAAAAAATTAGCTAAATATTTGACTTGGTTTTTAGCTAATATGGGTGGTATTGGTCAAGGTGCGAGAAGACCTAATTATTCTCGCAAAAGTCGTGAAAGCGCCCCATGGTTTCGTGGTTCTACATTTTATATTGACAGTGAAGAAGATTTTTGGGCAATGCCCAATAATGTGCAGGGGTTTAAACAACAATTTCAGCAAAGATTGCGAGATTTTTATAAATCTTTAAATCAAGTTACTGGCACTAATATAAACTCTAATAATTTAAGGATAGCTGGTCAAGTTTCTCAAAGTAATTGGATTGATGCGGCCGATAGTAATTGTCAAATTTTTGTCTGTGCAGGAAATGAACAAAGAGGTAAACCCCATGCTTTAGCAATTCTTCACAGTGATACTTTGAAAATTACCGGTAAAAATGGTCAAAGAGAATATGATGGTAATCTCTGTGGTAAAGTCAGTGGTGGAGCTAAACCATCTCCCGTGTGGATTGCTGATTTAGGAGATTACCAGATAGTTACTGTATTCGGTGCTAATCTGAATCCTCGTCAAGAGTTTATCAAACAATTAAGAAGTAATACAAGTCCTCAAAATTTTGCTCAAATATTCCCTTTATAATCTCATGAAATCAATTTTAGTTGCAACGATCGGAACCAGAGATTTAATGTTTCAAGTCACCACTGGTGACTGGTATAATATTGGCGATGATCGTATGAAAGGTGATATTCTCGGAGAACAGATAGAAGTAGTGTCTGATTTAGCTCTGACCGAAAAATCATCTTTTCGAGAAATATCCCAATACCTTTGGGAAAACATTGAATATTATGGCGATCAAGTAAAACCAGTCATTCTGGGTAAACTTTTGGAAGATAAAATCAATGATCTCGAAAAAGTTTATTTAGTAGTAACTGATCAAAATGAAACAGTAAAAGAAAGAGAAAAAGATACTCTTTACTCAGGAGAATTAATTAAGTATTGGCTAAATAAATTAAATTCTGATTTGGTAGTAAATATTCTCTATATAGGTAGAAATGATGAAAACCCTTCTAACTTCGAGAAAATGTTCCGTTGGTGGCAACAAGTATGGAAAGAAAATATAGAACCTCAACCCGATCAACCCATTTTATTGTGCTTAAAAGGTGGGGTGGGGCAAGCTTCAGAAGCGTCGAGAATTTCGGGATTGAGTTCTTATGGAAACGATATTAAATTCTATGAATTTATTCCCACTCCTCATGACAATCAAAAGGGCATTTCTTCAGATTACACAGGGCCTTTTTTAGGGACTAACTATCTTTGGGATCGCACTCGACAACAAGCCCTACAATTATTAGAACGCTATGATTATGCTGGTCTTCAGAACTTAGTTAAACCTTACTATGAACAAAATAAACAAAAATGGAAAGAAACTTATGCTCTAATTAAATCTGGAGTAAGCTGGAATCAAGGACAATTTGAAGATTTTTTTCAATCCGCTTCTTTTAGTTTCAATAATCAACAAAAAGAGCAGCATCAACAATATTGGTGGATGGCCTATGAACAAGCTTATACCGCAGTAGTTAGACTAAAACAAAAAAATACAACCGAGGCTATGCTTCATAGTTTCCGAGCGGTAGAAGGCTTAATTTATGAGTGTTTAAAACATGAATTTAAAGACTATATGGTTAATTCTGAATATACTTATTCATCTTTACAATCATCTGTGTTGAATAAATATCCTGCTCTTAAAGAACTTTTTGTTAATAATGGCAATCCTGTCCCTGAAATTAAGCTAGATAGTCGCACTCAACAGAGATTAATAGAGAAGTATATTGCTCTCACTTCTCCCCAGGCAAACTTTAGGGATTTAAAAGCTTGGGGTTCTGAAGAATTGCGTAATCATAGAAATCGATTATCTCATAAATTAGGTGGCATTAGTGAGGGAGAATTATATCAAGCTTGGGGAAAAGATACTTACAATCAAAAAGACTGGGAAAAGCGAATTTTAAATTGTCTCAATCTAATCACAGAAAATAAATTTAATTATTTATGGCAAGGAAGTTTATTTGCTTCTATTCATCAGAGAGTCCTAACAGCTATCAAAAATTATAATGTTGTTTAAAGTACAAAATGCAATTAGCCCCTACAATATACACCCGGGATGCTGCCGATAAATGGCTCTCTTATTCTTGGTGTGATCAGTTTAACTGATATAGAACCGATCGATCTTCGGGTCCTTTGTGTCTTTGTAGTTCGTTCCAGCATGGGTTACGCTACCGCTAACCCATCCTACAAATAATTGTGCCTCCCTACTTAGCCAGCCCTATTTAAAAATCCAACTCGTCTAACCCCGATTCTGGGGAAGAAAAGCGACTGCGAGGAGATTTTTTCGACTTTCTAAAAAAAGCGGGAATAACTGCGGCGATAAAAAATCCCATTCCCAAAGAAAAAGCCAATAAAATGCCGATGGGTACTTTAATTGACTCAAATTGTAGAAACTTTAAAGAAACTGGTTGGATATTTTGGATAGCAAAAACCGCCATGGTCATAATCCAACCACCAACAATAGCACTAGCTAAAAAATTACTAATTGTATTCATGCTTGTCCTCGCCAGGTTTGTAGGAGATTTTTTAACCTTTTGTAGGCTAATTTCGGAGTTAGATCCCTATTAACTAAACCTCCGTGGGGCCAGAAATTACCGTTATCGGTTAAATCCCACCAACTAATTGCTTTGATATAGGATTTACTATAACAAAGGGTGTAGAATTGTTCCACCCAATCGGCTTGGATTGCCTGACTCCAGTCGCCGCGCCATCGTCCTAGGGGTTCCTTTAAATAGGATAATTCATCGACGGTGGTGGCGGAAGAAATGCCTAATTCCGTGATATGAATTGGTTTTCCTAATTGACTAAAACGTTCCAATTGTCGATCGATCTCGAACAAATCTCGATCGGGATAATATAATTGTAGTCCGATCGCCTCAAATTCAATATCTGCCTCTAGACAAGTTTGCAGATATTCTAAAGGACTATGTTGGGGCGGTTGATGGTATGCCACATTTTCGCCCCAAGTGCAACAACTATTAACAATTCTATACACTTGCGGATTGCCGCGACGGGATTCTTGACAGGCAATCTCGGTTAATTCAAGCAACTGGTTGAGGGAGAAATTTAAATCATTTGCCCATTTAATGCCGTTAGCCTCGTTAATCACGTCAAAATAGCTGATTTTTTGCCGATAATATGCCGTAACTTCCCTAACTCGCGTTGCCACTAATTTTTTAATCTCTGCAAAGGGTTGATTGCGGATAAAGTCGGGAATGCCCACGGGATGAAACCAGACGAGAGGATGACCTTTGGGGATAATATTGTGATTAAGTAGCCAATCAACTCGTTTATCCGTCTCATTTTGCTGAAAATATCGCCAATAAAAGGGTATTGTTGCAAAATTAAAGACTGCTTGGAATAATTCTTGGTATTTTTCTCCCTGTTGGGGATAGCCAAAAAAATTACAACCAAAGAGAAAGTCTGGTTGTGGAGGATTTTGAGCGATAATTTGGGTTGCTTTACTGATAACTGCCATTTCACCCGCCCAGAGACTCTCAGTTAAGCTTTGATCACAGTATTGCACCCTTTCTCTATTATTATCGCTGGCATTGGCTAAATCGAGATAGCTTTTCGCTGTTTCCAGACGTTGCCAAATAGCGGGGGAAAATTGCCCACCCTGTTGCTGCCAGACTTCGAGAGACTGTTTAACCCGATAAAAATGGGAGTCAGCGGCAGCTAAATTAAAATTTAAGGGAAAATCGGCAGCAGAGTAACCGAAACCCCGATTATCTGCCTCTAGGAACATTTCCCCGAAACCCTTCACCGGTAACTTAAGAGTTATCGCTACAGGGGAGAGGGGAAGGGAAGAAAATAATTTTCCCTCCTCCAGATTGCGGGGAGGATTTGGTAAAGGTTGGGCAGCAAGGGTGAGAAAATAGAGTTGATTGAGGGCTTTTTTATTTAAAGGCTGACCATCGGGGCTAAAAGCCTCTATTTCTATTTTTTTTGGCAATATTTCGGCTTTTAAACCGGTATTAATTGCTAAGGTGACAGTGAATCCCCCCGTTAGATAGAGAAATTGTCGTCGCGGAAATTGATTAAACATCTATTTAATTTCTAACCATCATTGGGGAATGAGTAGGGAGGCACAATTATTTGTAGGATAGGTTAGGGGTAGCGTAACATGAGCGGGTGTTGGGTTTCATGCTTCAACCCAACCTACGTTCATCTTATATTTAATTCCACCCATCCACTTAGTAAGAACAAGAATCCTAACTCTATTGACTTAACTATCACCAATTTAAACCGGGAAACTGGCTGAGGTGGTTTTCAATAGAGAATAATTGAGATAACTTATTAATTTTAATCCTTGATCCCACCCGCTATGACTGAGACTACTAACGATATTGCCACTTCCCGTCTGTGGTTACTGCTTACCGCTTTTCTCTACGCAATTTTCACCCTGATGGCCGATAGTCATAGTCTCATGGTACAGTGGCCCTGGGTCGCTATCTGGCAAATCGGTTTACTCTGTCCGATTTTCTGGTTATTATCCCAGATTTGGCACCATAAAAGCTTGACCGGTTTGGGTAATGGTTTTGATCTGATAACTGGGATTATCGTCTTGGGATTAATTATTTCTAGTCTTTTCTCCCCATTTCCCAATCAAGCGCGCTGGTATAGTTGGGCAGCTATTGGTATTATCTGCGCTTTATACGCCCTGCATCAATGGATTATCACTGATAATTCTCCCTGGCGACGCTATGCTATCCTCAGTTTTCAAGGTTATCTCAGTCTGGCTTTTATTATTATCAGTCTTTTTTTGTGGACAAGCCAAACTTTATCACCGGAATTAGCAAGGATTAGGGAATTACAGCAAAATGGAGTCGAGATTTCTTTTGATTTTTCAGTCTTAGAGTTACGCAATTGGGCACCCTTGGGTCATCAGAATTATGTGGCGGGTTTTCTCGTTCTTGCCTTACCTTTACTATTGGGATTAGCTATATTGGCTAAAAATTGGCAGCGTTGGCTATGGTTTACCGGCATTGGTTTAGGCATTCTCGATCTCTACACTACCAGTTCTCGGGGAGGTTGGCTAGGATTAATCGGGGTTTGTGTGGTAGGATTAGGAATTTTAATTTTTAGAAGTGAAATTCCCCGACTCTGGTTAGGATTAGGAGGATTAGCCACTTTGCTGTTTTTATTTATTGTTATCTTCGCTAATAATCGTCTAAAAACTGTGATAACTTCCCTAGTACAGGGAGGAGGAGATAACGAATTTTCCTATCGTTGGATTAATACCCTTATCGGTTGGCAGATGGGCAGTGAAAATTTTTTGACGGGGATTGGTTTAGGCAATGTTCCTATCACTTATCAGCACTACCGTCCTCTGATAGCGGGAAGGGCATCAGAATTAATTTATCAACTGCATAGCACCCCCGCTCAATTATTTGCTGAATTAGGCATTTGGGGCATTTTAGCAGGGATTGGACTGGTTACACTGCTGATTTTTCATTTTTTTCGTTCTCCTGCCCCTGACAATTTCAGCGATCAAATTTTACTGCCCTTGGTTTATACAGGATTATTCGGCTACGGATTAATGAGTTTAACCGATTATCAATTAGATAATATTGCCATTGCTGGAACCTTAACTATTTACCTCGCTTGTCTGACTTCTTCCTTACCTAGAAAAGAAACTAAGTTTTTAGCTATTCCCCCAAAAGGTATCTTTTTTACAGGATTGGGAATTGTGTTAGTCATGATAATTTGGTTACTTCCTATTCATCGCGCTTGGCAACTTTCTAGTTATGGCTTCGATTTTTTGGCAGAAAAAAAGATCGCACCTTTTCGCGATACTCTGATTAAAGCCCATCAATTAGCACCCTGGGAACCCTATTATCCCTATCAATTAGGTTGGAATTTAGGCGATTTAGCTATTAATACCAATAATCCTCAAGCTTTAAACGAGGGAATTAAATATTTTCAAGTAGGAAATCAGGTTTCTCCCTATCAAGAATTCGGCCACAGTAATCTGGGATGGTTACAACTGAGGCAAAATCCCAGCGCAGCCACTAAATCCTTTATTGAATCAATAAAATTAATCCCCGCTAAAAGAGGAGTTTTTCAGGGTTTGGCCGTCAGTTTACTGGCCCAAAATCAACCCGATTTAGCTATAGAAGCTTTTGCTTTAGAAGCTGTGCGTGATCCTTTATTTATTACCAGTCCCCTCTGGCGTTTACCCAGCCTACAACCAATATACACAAAAATGTTAGACAGGGTTGATTCAATTTATAGTCAGCTTTTGCAAAGTAATCCTTCTGAGAATTTGAAGAATAATCTGCATTTTTATCGTGGGAGTTTGTCCTGGTGGCGCGGGGATAAACTGAAAGCAGCCCAAGATTGGCAACAATCCGGGAAAGAAGTGGGAAAAGCTTTATTAAATCCCTCCCTAAAAAATCCCTTACCCGGGGTAGATTTACTGAAACAAGCTTGGTTAAATCCCCCTGAAAGAGGGAAGCTTTTACAACAAGCATGGTTACAATCTCAAAAAAGTTTTTTACCGACCGAGATAGAGAAAAATTTAGCCGATTCCATGGCCAAATCTGCTAACTTTGACCTCTGGTTAAGAGAAAAGGCAACCCCTTGGCAATATCGTCGTCAAAGGGTAGGTTTTGGGGTAAATAGTCGTCATATCGATGGGGTTCAACCGTTGGATTTTACTCCCGTGGTCGATAATATTGCCGTCACTACATGGTTTAATAATCTGTTTGCTACTCCCGATTATTTCCCCGAATTCGATACTCTCCTACAACCGCTGCGGGAGGAATTAATTAAGAAAGTACAGGGATAATTATCCAGGTGGCTCCACAACAGTTTAAGCTAGAGCTAGTAAATATAAATAGCACCCTGTTGATTGATGTTAAAGGTGGTATAACCGGGGGTACTCCCCGGAACTTTGGTGACAGTAATCGTGACTAAATTATCATCATTGACCTCTACGGCATAGATTAAACTGGAAGAATAGCGATCCGCTGCCGCATTAGCCCGATTAATCAGAATATATGCTGGAATCACGAAACCTTTTAGGGTTGTCTCCGTACCCGGAGATAATAATTGAGGAGAAGAATTAATATTGGCCGATAGGTCATAATTGAGATCAATATCGGTTTGATTGATGATTTTGATCTCCACGGGACGACTCATATTCACCCTAGCAACAGGCTGCCAAGGACCGGGTTGAAAGGTGGTAGCGGGGGGATTTTGAGCGGGTAAAGAGGGGGGAAAAACTAATCCCAGACTTAACACTAGGGAAAGAGTTAAAAAGCGATCGCATTTCATAGATAAATCTTGGTCTTAGGTTTTTATCCTATTTTAGGGAGGTATCCCTGGTGTTTTATAATTAAAGTAGAAGCTTTTGAAATTGTCTATAGCATTGATTGATCAGCTATCAGGGAATATCCTAAGCTTCCCTGATTCTGCTCTGTAAACAAGGCTAAATACACCTATTTTTCTCTAGAAGTTTCCCTAGTAACCCCTATCAACGGTTTAACTTAGGTTGAGATTGATTATATGCCTACCATCGACATATCGGGAGTATCCCACAGTTACGAGTTATTTTCGCCCCGAGCGGATAAACCGGTTTTAGTCTTTATACACGGTTGGCTGCTGAGTCGTCACTACTGGCAGCCTTTGGTAGATATTCTCTCCCCAGATTATCCCTGTCTAGTTTACGATCTCCGGGGCTTTGGCGATTCCCAAAAAATCACCTCTAACAGTCCTCCTAGCAGTTATAATCTTGAATCCTACTCCCAAGACGTTATCACCCTTCTTAACCGCTTAAACCTCGATGCTGCTTGGTTAGTCGGTCATTCCCTCGGTGGTAGTGTTGCTTTATGGGCCGCAGATATCTGTCCTCAACTCATTAAAGGAGTAATCTGTATGAATGCTGGCGGTGGCATCTATCTAAAGGAGGAATTTGAGCGATTTCGGGAAGCCGGAAGACAGATTTTAGAGAGAAGACCGCCTTGGTTGCCCAGTGTTCCCTTGATTGATGTTTTATTCTCGCGGATGATGGTCAAGCAAACCCTAAGTAAAAAATGGGGCAAACAGCGAGTGATTGATTTTGTCCGGGCCGATTACCAAGCGGCCCTAGGGTCACTTTTGGAAACCACCACTATCAGTGAAGTTCATCTTTTACCCCAGATTGTCTCCCGTCTCCCGCAACCAGTCTATTTTCTAGCGGGGAAAGAGGACACGATTATGGAAGTTAAGTACGTTAACCATCTGGCCAGTTTTCATCCCTTGTTTGAAACTGGCGGCAACGTGATTGAGTTATCCGATTGTGGTCATTTTGCCATGCTCGAACAAACAGCAGCGGTGGCCGAAAAGATGATGGCTATTTTAAATCAGCATCGGGGTTAGGGGGTTTAAGTGTTGAGGTTTTAGTGGAAATTTCCCTATCTCCCCATTTCCCCATTCCATCCACAGATACTGTTATGAAGTGAAAATTTATGTAACAATGACTCTATAAGGGCGATTTTTTACCGATCGCCGAGGCCGTCTATTAATCGAATCGATGTCTTTGAAGAACGTAGCCCCAAACTGGAAACCTGACTTTTCTTACCCATTCTTCCCACTACTAGCGGAATTTTTCTCCTTTTTGTGTTACCCACGGGAATTTTTGAGCTATTGCTGAGATTGGCATTTTGTCACTTCCCGTTAGTTAAATCCAACAAAAGAAGCTGTTTAGGAGCAATTTATGTTACACCGCAAGATTTATCAATTCTGTATGGATGGTCAGGAAGTCTGCATTTTCTTGCGCGATCAGCAAAGATGGATTGATAATGCTCGTATTGTCGATCTAGAAAGCGATCTCGTCACCATTCGCTACGAAACAGAAGAGGAAGACGAGATTAGTTCTTGGGAAGAAATGGTGCGTTTAGAAAGTATCGGTGCGGTGAGCAGAAAACTTGCATCGGTGTCGCGGACGAATCCTGATATTAATGTCTCGGAAGATTGTCCAGAAGCAGAACAACTTTATCCCCATTCTCCCGATAGCTTAGATTAATTTTGTCGATTTAACTGACAGTGGCTAGAAGTCCCGCGGTTTTAACCATGACCAAGGGACTTTTAGGGAATGGAAGGGAAGAGAGCCGGTAAGTAGAGAGGCACAATTATTTGTAGGATGGGTTAGCAGTAGCGTAACATGAGCGGGCGTTGGGTTTCATGCTTCAACCCAACCTACGTTCTAGAAGTCCCGCGGTTTTAACCATGACCAAGGGACTTTTAGGGAATGGAAGGGAAAAGAGCCAGAAATAATCACCACTTGTTGTAAAATTATCGTCAAAGCCGCCAGATTTTCTCTATCTATAAGCTGCAGGAGCAAAATGAATTCTAATCCCTACTTCCCTGTCCAGGATATCTATCAAAAATTTGTGGCAGTAGTAATAGTTTTAATTAGTTGTTGGTTAGTGACTTTTCCCGCCTTCGCTGCATCCGCCCCTCTAGAAGTTAAAATTAGTCTAGGCTCTGGGCAAGGAGAATTAAAATTCTTTCCTAGTCAATTAGACTTTATTGCCGGACAAAAATACAAATTAATCCTCGATAATCCCAGTCCTACTAAACATTATTTTACCGCTAAAGACTTCGCTGATGCTAGTTGGACGCAGAAAGTTGAAGCGGGAAAAGTGGAGATTAAAGGGGCGATTCACGAACTAGAATTAAAACCTAATGCACAGGCGGAATGGGTGATAGTTCCTCTCAAAACCGGTAAGTATAAATTAATCTGTACTATTCCGGGTCATGCCGAAGCGGGAATGGTGGGAGAAATCGCCATTAATAACCCATGAATTTAAGAAAAATTGTCTCCTTTGCTTTCCTATTATTTATTCCCCTATCGGTGGTCGCTAGTCGTCTTAATTGGGGAGATCAAGCTATTTTTATCGCCGCCGCTTTATCGATTATTCCCCTGTCAATTTGGTTAAGTACGGCCGTCGAAAGAGTTGCCGTAGTCACCGGGCCAACTTTGGGAGGATTAGTTAATGCTATCTTTGGCAATACTACCACTTTAGTTATTGCCTTAATTGCCCTAAAAAAAGGCTTGGTGGACATCGTGCAAGCCAGTATTACCGGCAGTATTCTCAGCGATTTATTATTATTTATGGGCATGGGAATGCTCACGGGAGGAATTCGCTACAAAGAGCAGGAATTTAAACCGATTTTAGCGCGGGTAAATGGTTCTTCCATGACTTTAGCAGTAATAGCGATCGCTTTACCAACTTTGGTAATATATACTTCTAACGTGGTGGAAGTTGCCGATATTCTCAGTCTTTCCCTAGTCACCGCCACGGTTTTATTAATAGTTTACGGGTTAACTTTATTATTTTCCCTGAAAACCCATAGCTATCTCTACGAAGTGGGATTAAGTAACGAAAATACCCCCGACAATCAGGTTAGTGAGGAAGAAAAAGCTCAAGTCTGGATTTGGTTACTTGTGCTGCTTACTTCCACCGTAGCTGTAGCCTATGAGTCGGATTTATTTGTTAATGTAGTGGAATCGGTGATGGAAGGATTTAATCTCACTCCTCTCTTTATCGGGGTAATTTTTATTCCTTTAATTAGCGATGTTTCTGGAATAGTTACCGTCACTCAATTAGCCCTAAAAAATCAGATGGATTTAACGGTTTCCGTGGCGATGGGTGATAGTTTATTGGTGGCTTTATTCGTGGCACCTTTATTAGTTTTTATCGGTCAATTTTGGCAGCAACCGATGGATTTAAATTTTAATCCCTTTAACGTGGTGGCTTTAATTGTAGCGGTGGTTGTCACTAATTTAATCAGCTTTACTGGTCGTTCCAATTGGTTAGATGGAACCCTATTACTAGCCACCTATTTAATCTTGGCAGTGGCTTTTTATTACCATCCCGCCTAGCCAAAAAAGATATTTAGGTATTTTCTGAGATTTCTGTCTTAGAATGGATTGGTATCACCTTACTGCCGCAGGATTGCTGATGATGAAAAGAGGGTTTTGGTTTGTCGTCGGGTTAGTAGTAACGATAATTCTGCTTCCTTCCCTAGTTCTTTCTAATTCCATCGGTGAACAGGGAATTTATGCCGATCGCCTGCGGGCGGAACCCTATAATTTATTAGGGCGAAAAATTGCCATCGGTCAAGTGGAAATCGGCCGACCGGCTCAGTTTGGTTATGATAAAGTGGCAGCTTGGCAGCCTCCCTATAAATTAGCCGGTGTTTTTTTTCGCGATCAAATTGCCAAACCCAACACCTATCTAGATAATCACGCTGCTATGGTGGCAACGGTGATGGTCAGTGATGATAAAAAAATCCCCGGAGTAGCCCCAAAAGCGAGATTATATTCGGGGGCGGTGGGTTCTTTGCGACGCGGTGGACAACCGGAAGAATGTCTTACTAGCCAAAATATTGCCCGACAAAATAGCGGTGATGTGCGCGCAATTAACTTTAGTTTTGGGGAATCTTTGCAAAGAGATCAACGACAGGAACCAAAATTAGATGGTCAAGCTTTATTAACTCAATGTGTTGATTGGTCATCGCGAGTTGATGATGTTCTTTATGTAATTGCCGGTAATCAAGGTAAGGGAGGAATTCCCATTCCCACCGATCATTTTAACGGCATTACTACCGCCTATACAGCGAAAAGAGAAGGAAAATTTACTAAAGTTGATTTTGCTAATATTAGTGCTTTGCCGGTGGGTATTGGTCGCAGTTTAATTAAACGGGAAATTAATGATGGTTCGCGACGGTCAATTAATTTAGTTGCCCCCGGCAATAAAATAGATCTTTATGATCTCAAAGGTAAATTAAATACTGTTAGTGGCACCAGTTTCGCCGCTCCTCATATTACAGCATCCGTGGCACTTTTACAAGAATACGGCGATCAACAAATTAATCAAAAAAATCCCCATTGGAGCGTCGATTCTCGTCATCATCAAGTGATGAAGGCAGTGATGCTTAATGCTGCCGATAAAATTAAAGATACGGGTGATGGCTTACGGTTAGGTATGAGACGGACGGTCTTAACTAAAGACCAAAAAACTTGGTTAGAGTCTGATGCTTATAAAGACCCGAAAATTCCTTTAGATATGCAGATGGGGACGGGACATCTTAACACTTTTCGCGCCTACCAACAGTTTAGTAATGGTCAATGGTCAGCCACAGAATCTATTCCTTCTATTGGCTGGGATTACGGTACAGTTACCGCTAATGGTTATCAAGATTATGCCCTGGAGAAGCCCTTAAAAGCTAATAGTTTTGTTTCGATAACTTTAGCTTGGGATCGTTTGGTAGAACTAATCGATACTAATCGCAATAATCTCTATGATCTCGATGAAAGTTTCCGAGATCGCGGCCTGAATAATTTAGATGTTTATCTTTTACCTGTCCAAGAGGATAATAATGATAAATACACTTGTTCTTCCCTGAGTGATAGTGATAGTTTAGAGCATATTTTTTGTCCTGTACCCATCTCTGGAAAGTATAAAATTCGGGTTCTTTATCGTCAACAAGTTAACGATAAAGAACAAGCTTTTGCTCTCGCTTGGTGGACGGTTCCCGAATAATAAAAATGATAGTAAATCCTCTTTAAAAAGTATAGGGGAGTGAGGCTAAATCCGTTGAGTACAGGCTAGTTATGAGGAGAGGCAAAAGGCAACCCCCCCTGCCCCTAGGGCTTTCTCAGAACAAATATCTGAAAAATTTTTAAAATGCCTTGCTTTGCTTGCCCCGTAAGCGATTGAAGACAGACAAACAAGGAATCAAACTAGAGAATGAATCAGCCCTACCCCTGCCCCCCCGACATCGGGGGGGTGGAGGGAATAAATAATCAGTTTTTAATAACCAGATTTAGTGTGAGAAGATGGGAGCGAGTTTTTCAAGTTCGATTGGCAGTTAATTGTACTATCTCTGAGAGACACCTCGTTTTCTTTTCGGGATAACATCGTCAGGGATTCCCCAATAGTTTGATGACTGAGACATATTATATAGCAATAATTCGGCTGGCATTTTTTCTAAAATAACTCGGTTGAGATTAGCGGTATTGATATTCATTGCTCCCATCACAGCATCACCAAGTTCTTTCGATAATAGCGGAATAACCGCATTACCAATCTCACGAAAACCATGCCATATTGTGCGGTGAAACTGAAACCAATCGGGGAATGTATGTAATCTGGCGGCTTCTCGTACAGTAATACAACGAGGAATAGAATAGTGAATGGGTCTAGGAGCAGTATAGGCCCCTTTGTCGCTATTAGTTCCGGCCCGGAGAGTGTTACATAAACCGGTGGGAGAAAGCTTTAAAAAGCGACTTTTTGGTTCCACTGTACCCGGTTCGGTTACGATAAATCTATCAATTGATCTTTGGGTATGAACTGAGCCTATATGTCCATAGATTTTTGTATCTACTGTTCTTTGATGGCAAAGTTTAAAAATATCCCCTGGCTGCACTGAATATTTTTTCCTCTTACCACTATAATCTAATTTTGATGCGGGTATGCCTAAATCAGTATCGATAAAGGCTGGTATTAATTCTAAATCTGAAATCGCATCATAGACGCTGGTAAAAGCTGATTTTTTGGCTGAGTTCAAATCGACGGTCTTTGCCAAAGGATATTTAGCCATCGTCACGTCTTTTCGACTACCAATTAAGATTAATCTTCTGCGCTTTTGTGGTGCGCCATATTCACTGGCATCAAGGATTTTAATTGGCTGATTAATTGTATAGCCAATAGCTTCAAATTCAGAGATTAACTCCTCTAAAAATTGTTTGTGTTTACCCGTAGCCATGCCGGGGACATTTTCAAAGATAAAATACTTGGGTTTAATTTCTGCTACAATCCGCAGATATTCAAATACAAGAGAATTTCTAGGATCATCTATTTGTCGTTTACCAATCAATGAAAAACCTTGGCAGGGGGGACCGCCGGCAATTAAACTAACATCGGTGGCATAGCCTTTTAGTTTTAATAATTCCCATATTTCTCTACTTGTTACTTTGGTTATATCCCGGCAAATAGTTTGACAATAGGGAAAGTTAAAATGATGAACCAAGCAATGGACTGCATCAAACTCCACCGCTACAGCAATATCAAATCCCGCTGCTTCTAGACCAAGGGACATCCCACCGCAGCCGGCAAATAAATCGATCGCAATTGGTCTATGTTTCACCTTGATGATTAGCTCTCTATTGTCTGCCTTTTATTATACTGTAAGTAGGGAGGCACAATTATTGGTAGGATGGATTAGCGGTAGCGTAAACTATGCGGGTGTTGGGTTTCATGCTTCAACCCAACCTACGTTATTGGAGATTTCGGCATAATAAAAAAAACAACTATCTTAACCCCTTAAAAATAATACGATTGTCTTCCATCTGAGGAATATTGAAGTTAATATCTAATACTTTTGATAAAGCTTGACCCCATAAATGAAAACGATCATAGGTTGATTGTTTAGTATGTGTATTAATTAATACAGCATTTTTAAATCGATCAACGGCAGTACGAAATAAACTTTTAAATGCGTCTTCTACCTGTTCTTTTTTTTTCTCGGCAGCTGCTCTAATTAGATCATCGCAAAAGTAAAAAACCATCACATCTAAAATTGCTCGATTGAACTGACTTCGATAAGTTGCCGATTCAGGCAGCCAGAGACGGGAAAAGTTTTTCTCTCCAAAAATATTAATCGTTGTCTGGACAGCTTTTTCAAATTGATCAACAACATTGATAATTTCATCTGAGCGTTTTTCCCATTCTTGATTGAAATTTTGACAGGTTTTATCTAGAAGCATCTGAACATCACCGCGATAATCAGATAAATAATAATGAAAAGCTACATAACGCAAGAGTATATCAGTGTCGCGCATCCGGAAATCGGGATAGGAAGATTTAAATATTTTCTTTAATGCTTGACTTTCGATCGCTCGATCATCTAAAAAATTAATAAAACCCCCTGGGTGTAATGCTTGTCTTAATTCTTGAGAAGACAAAGGGGTATTTTCCACATTGAGACGCAGAAAAATTTTATGGAGGAAACTCTCCGTTTTCCAATTACGGATAACAATCGTGCGGATAGTTTGATTATCCAGTTGGTCTGAGATATCATTTAAATTGAAGTCATTTTCTAGATCCTGATATTGGCAGCCATTGAGATTATCTAGAAATTCTAAATCTTTTAAAGTAAAACTATTATTAGGTGTGGCACTGTCACCATAAAACTGTAAAATTGTTAGTAGGCGTTGTTTGCCATCAAGAACGATAAATTTCCCTTTTTCCTTATTATTAGTAGCTAAGACAATCAGTGGGACTGGAAACCCTAGAATTAGGGATTCAATAAATCGACTTTTACGAGTAATATTCCAAGCATCTCGTCTTTGAAAGCGCGGATTGAGTTGAATATTTTCTCGAATTAATTGATCGCGGATCGTTGCGGTAGTCCAATCACTTCCAGCAACAACAGTCTCGGAGATTTCTTTGAGTTGTAGCTTTTTTTGGTTTGCTGATTCTCCTTCAATATCTTCTTCTTCTTCCGCAAAATCCACCGCTTCTATTTCTTCTAAAATCTCTAACTGTGTCATGGTAGTAATTAATCTCCTCAATTGTCTATTCTGCAAAAATCCCGCCCCAATATTTGGACGGGAATAACAATCAATCAATAATTAAATACTACTCCCATTCTATAGTTCCGGGGGGCTTAGAAGTAATATCATAAACCACGCGGTTAACTCCCTTAACTTCATTGACAATGCGATTAGAAATTGTCTCCAATAAATCATAGGGAACCCGCGACCAATCGGCAGTCATTCCGTCTTCACTGCTGACTAAACGTAGGACAATGGGATAAGCGTAGGTGCGTTGATCTCCCATCACTCCCACACTGCGGACAGGCAATAAAACCGCGAAAGCTTGCCAGAAATCGTGATACATTCCCTGCTTATTAATCTCGTCGCGCACTACCCAATCTGCATCGCGCAAAATATTTAATTTATCTGCGGTGACTTCCCCTAAAATGCGAATCGCTAAACCGGGGCCGGGGAAAGGTTGACGACGAACAATTTCTTCCGGAAGACCGATTGATCGACCTAATTTTCTCACCTCATCCTTAAATAATTTTCGCAGGGGTTCGACTAATTTAAACCGGAGATTTTTCGGCAGTCCACCAACGTTATGATGACTTTTAATTTTAACCGCTACTCTTTCCCCGGTTTTGGGATCCACATTACTATCGGCCGATTCAATCACATCGGGATATAAAGTTCCTTGGGCCAGATAATCAAAGGGTCCCAAACGATTCGATTCTTCTTCAAACACCTGAATAAATTCATGGCCGATACGACGGCGCTTTTCTTCGGGATCGGTGACACCGGCCACTTGCGCTAAAAATCGCTTTCTAGCGTTGACATACTCGACTCCGATATGGAATTGCTCGTTAAATATCTGCATTAATCGTTCTGGTTCACCCTTACGCATGAATCCCTGATCGATAAACATACAGGTTAGTTGATCACCGATCGCTCGATGCAAGAGGAATGCTAAGGTAGAGGAGTCCACACCGCCAGATAAAGCCAATAAAACTCGCTTATCGCCCACTTTTGCCCTAATTTCTCGGATCGATTCCTCGACAAAAGCTTCCGTGGTCCAAGTGGGTTCGCATTTGCAGATATGATAGACGAAATTGCGAATTAAGGCGATTCCTCCCACAGAATGGACAACTTCCGGGTGAAACTGCACTCCAAAGAGTTTTTTCTTGTGATCGGCAATGGCCGCACAATCGGTATTATCGGTATGAGCGAGAATTTCAAAACCCGCGGGCAATTCCACGCAGGAATCCCCGTGACTCATCCAAGCGGTGGAACCGTCCTCGACATTGGTTAATAAATCGGTAGGATCGTTGATAAATAGGGATGCTTTGCCGTATTCGGCCCGTTTTGCCCGTTCTACCCTGCCCCCTAACTGCTGTACCATCAATTGCATCCCGTAGCAAACTCCGAGGACCGGTACACCTAAATTCCAAATTTCGGGATCACAGTGGGGCGCTCCAGGATCATAGACGGAATTGGGTCCGCCCGACAGAATTATTCCTTTCGGGTTGATTTGGGCCAATTGTTCGGCACTGGTACGATAGGAGAGAACTTCCGAGTAAACGTTCGTTTCCCGGATTCTGCGGGCGATTAATTCAGAATACTGGGAGCCAAAGTCAAGAATGATGATTATTTGACGATTAAGGCTATTAGTGAAGGACTCTGAGGGCAAAGTCTCTTGGGGGGTAGGAAGGGGGGTTTGAGTTGTCACTACGATCAAAAAAAGAAACTGGCAGGAAAAGGTTAAAGATTTGTAAACTAAATCGGCTATTGTTCTGAAAATAAGCTACAATAGTATCGCCTTATTAGTTTCATTTTTTAAGACTAAATAGGGCTTGCTGAATAAATGTGAAATGTAGGCAAAGTAAGGGTTTTGGGGCTTTACGAGCGAAACAGGTGCAAGATGCGTCTTCATCGGCCCGCGTCCTGTAGGGGCGAAGCATTCGGGCAATAACCTATCGGTGAAACCGTAGATTTTCTATCCGAATGCTTCGCCCGTACTTTTTCAGCAAGCCCTAAATATTCCCACGATCATAGCACGGTCACTGGGGGGTAACTTGTAGATTTTGCAAAAATTTAAGGCCATTTTCGCTTTTGCTGATCAAAAAACGAGAGCGATCGAATAAAATACAACCGACCCCAAGATGACCGTTACTGTGGTTATAAACGTATTCTTGGCAACGGCGATCAATAGTATTAGCCATTTCTCCATAGATGCGTTCCACCCAATTATCGCCCGTTTGCCGGTCTAATTGACGCAGATATTCCAGACCGTTTTCGCTGGTGCTACTGTCAAAAATTTGCTGGAGATGGAGGGTAGCTAAACCCATTTTAGCGGCGTAGGCGGTGAGAATTTCCCGACGACCATCGGCGAGATGATGGTGAGTCTGAAAGATTCCCCCGGCAAGTTTAATTAATTTACCGTGATAACCAAACAAAAGAATTTCAGAGATTCCCTGTAATTGGGCCTCTAATAACATCGGCCCGATCCAATTGGCTGTTTTTACCAAAATATCAGGATTAATGCCCATTTGAGGGGCTAAATCTAAGCCATTTTCCCCGATACAAAACACCAAGCGATCAAAACGACGGGATAAAATTTTTAATTGCTCGCGAAAGATTTCCAACTGTCCGGGAGCGCTGAGGGGTTGGGAAATGCCAGTAGTACCCAACAAAGATAACCCCTCTACTACCCCAAAAGCGGCGTTAGAAGTCCTTGTGGCCAGTTTTTTGCCTTCTGGCAGGATAATCGTTACTTTGATGCTTTCTTGGGGCAGTAACAGGGGTCTGAGGTTTTCTTGCAGCAGACGCTGGGCATAACTATAGATAGCTGATTTTCCGCTATTATCAACCTGTAGGCCGATTCCTTCGCCGCCTTGAATCTCTATCTCTTGATTACCCGTCTTTCTTTCTACTAACGCCCATATAGGGGTATTTCTAGTTAAATCCAAATTGTCCCCCGGATCGCTGCGGGTGATGGCTAGGGCAGCATCGGGGTTCAGTCGGGCAACTTGTTCGATGGCAATAGTAACGGCTTCTGGCGGTTCTAAAAGATTAAAAGTAACGGAATTTAGCTCATTTTCGCCGTGGAGATGCTGGAGAGAAGCGATCGCACTGGCACAGGCAAAAACCGGCAAAGTGTAACCCGAACGGGGTGGGGAGATAGACATGAATAGGGACTATAGCCAATCAAATTAGCGTGATCTGATTTTGACTCTCCCCCGCTAACCGCTCGCGCGGTGTAGCGGGGGATTCTTGGTTCTTAGGCTTTTAACTAGATCGACCTGGTTTAACCGGTCGATCCCCGTCAAATCGCCTCCGCAAGCGTTTTCTAACACGGTCAGTCCGACCGCATTTTTTCCTCGGTTCTCGATTACCTTTGCTGATGCCGTATCTCTTGGTTCGATGTTACCGCAAGAATCACACCGGTGAACTCTTTCCGATAACGACTTTTTACCAGTGAACGCGCCACAATTAGGACACTCCTGTGAAGTTCCGTTTTTATCGACTTTAAGATAATATTTCCCCCGTTTCCAAACAACAAACGGTAGTATCTCATTAATAAAACTACCGATACCCGAATCTAGAGATTGTTTTCTAACGATCCCTCTAGACCAGGAAACGAAGTTAATATCTTCAACGAAAATATTATCAGCAAAATCGCAAAGGTAATGAGCTAACTTAAAATGCCAATCTCTACGAGTATTAGACACTTTTTCATGTAATCTCGCCATCTTCTCCTGAAGTTTTAACCAATTGCTAGAGCCTTTAGTTTTCCGTTTAAAGCGTCTTTGTAGCAATTTAAGCTTACTCTGTACTTTCAACAAAAATCGAGGGGCTTTGATTAAATCTCCTCGTGAAGTAGCAACAAAACTCTCAATCCCCGCGTCGATTCCTAAACAGGTTTTCCCGGCCGTTATATCGGGGACGGATTCTTGGGATTGGAAGGAAACCGAAACGTAAAATCCCGACGCTTTTTGGATAATTCGAGCTTGTTTAGGCTCAAACCCAGACGGGTATTCTCTAGATGGCCTGATTCTAATTTTTCCTAATTGTGGAAAATTCAAACATCCATCCCCTAGAAAGTTTTTTGAGAGCGTGGGGAAAACAAAACTTCGCATCTTTTTTTTGAATCTAGGAAAGCCAAAACTTTTCGACTTCATCTGGTTAAACGCCTTATCTAAAGTTTTTAAGACTTGCTGTAAGACTTGAGCGTTAACCGTCTTTAATATCGGGTAAACTTTTTTAGCTTCCGTTAGATTTTTAGCTTGAACGAAGTAATTTGGATAGGGTTCATCCGCAGGAATTATGTACTCGGAAACTAGCGAACAACGATCCGCAAGACACTTTCGAGAGTTCAACCAATCCTTCCGTTCCGAGAGCGCGTAATTGTAAACGCTTTTGGCAACATCAAGAATGTGGATGATCTCCCGTTCCTGTTGTCTGTTTACCTTTAGTTTGTACTGGTAGGTAAGCGTTATCACTGTCGTTCGTTTCGTGATGTACAATTGAATTGTAACACTTACTGCCTAATATGTCAACTGATTACAATCATGAATTTTGCTCTGTTTATAGACTTACCGCTCAGATCGTATTTGTCATCAAATACCGACCATTGCTATTAACAATGAAATCTTAGCCCGACTTAAAGAAATTTTTGTGTCAACGTCACAAAATGGGAAAGCGTGTTGCTTGATTTCAACGGTGAATCGGATTACGTTCACCGGATTATTGATGACAAACCTGACATCGCTTTATCCAAATTAATCGCTAACCTTAAAACAGTTAGTAGTCGCTTAATTAGAAAGGAATTTCCGGATTTGGCGGCCAAGTATTTCGACAATAAACCTTATTTTTGGACGGGAGCTTATTTCGTGGCTAGTTGTGGAGGTGTTACTGTCGAACAACTAAAAAAATACGTTGAGAACCAAAACTCCCCGAAAGTGGAAACGCTACCGCGTTAGTTTCATTCCGGTGGCGATTCATCTCCCGTTAACTGCGTAGCGGTTTAACGGGAGTCCTCTCGCGACCTTGAGATAGAACTAGGGGGCAACCGCTGCTATTTTTGATCATTCTTGGACATCCTCACCACGCTATCTTTTTAAGGATAGTGGCTGAATGGGTTTGATGCTTGACCCAAAAAATGCCTAATCGCTTAGATATTACCTCCATGTTGTCAACTGATTTTAATTATTTTCATTAGCAATAATTTGCTGAATTTGTTGTTTTAATTTAGGTAAATTATCTTTAATAACTCCCCAAACTTCATCTACATTGATTCCCGTGTAGCTATGGATTAAAATATCTCGAAACCCTGCAATTTTACGCCAAGTAATTTCAGGATATTTTTTTCTAATCTCAGGAGAGAGTTGTTTAACAGCTTCTCCAATGACTTCAAAACAGCGAATCACAGCATCTTGAATTAATAAAGATTGATAGAATCTGTCTTTTCCCTCCTGTGTATAAGATTCGATTCGTTCAATTATATCTAAAATATCACCTAAATAAATTAAGTCATCATTCATAAAGGAATCACCTCTTCCATGATTCTTTCCCGAAAACAATCTCGTAAACTGTTAATAGTAGCCACATCAACCTTACAGCCTAAATAATCTTCTAAGTCTTGAATTAAACCAATTCTATCTAATAAGTTGCGTCCTTGTTCCATTTCTACTAAAAAGTCAATATCACTGTCATTGCTGTCTTCTCCTCTGGCAACTGATCCAAATATGAGAATATTAAATGCTCCATGTTTTCGAGCAATTTTTATAATATTCTCTCGTTTTTCTTGAAGAAGTTGATAGCGTTTCATTTTTATAATTTACCGAATATTTTTTTAAGCAAGATGAGTTTTTTCTACAATAATTATAGCATTTTACCCGTATATAATACCATTTTTCTTTATTCGTGGCAGGTATCTTACCCCCCCTGCCCCCCCGATGTCGGGGGGGCAGGGGGGTGGGGGTTGGGGGGGGTGAGGGCAATTAACCATTTCTGGCATTACTTGTAAAAAATGTTATAAGTAACTGAAAGACTTCACCTTCAAACCTTTTCAAATAGGGACAAAAAGCTAAATAGAACAGACAAAAAGCCTGTTCTATCCCTTAGCAGAAAAAAACTTAAACGGTCATGATATCTTTTTCTTTTGTCGTTAATAAATCCTCGATTTTGGCGATAAATTTATCGGTGGATTTCTGCACTTGATCCTGTAAATACCTGGATTCATCCTCAGAAATTTCGTGACTTTTCTCCTGTTTACGGATAGCATCGATCGCATCCCGGCGAATATTGCGGATCGCCACCTTTCCCTCTTCGGACAATTTTGCCGCTAATTTGACCAATTCCTTGCGGCGATCGCTAGTGAGGGGAGGGATATTTAAACGAATGGTCTGACCGTCATTACTGGGAGTTAAACCCACGTCCGAGAGAGAAATCGCCTTTTCGATCGCCCCCATACTGGTACGATCAAAGGGTTGAATAGCGATCGTGGTTGCGTCGGGAGTGCTAATCGTCGCCAGGGACTTGAGGGGAGTTTCCATGCCATAATACTCCACCACGATCCGATCTAAAAGAGAAGCATTTGCGCGGCCGGTACGAATCGTATTAAAAGCTCTCTGGGTTGATTCGACGGTTTTCTGCATATGGTCTTGAACTTCAGCTAACTTCACAGAATCCTCCTACCAATGTTCCAACGGGTTCACCTTTGACAGCGCGAACAATATTACCTGTCACCGACAGATCGAAAACGACTATCGGGATATTATTTTCCTTGCACAGAGCGATCGCCGTTCCGTCCATCACCCGCAGATCATGGGTCAGCACATGACCGTAGGTGAGACTTTGAAAGCGTCGCGCATTAGGGTTGTGAGAGGGATCGGAATCATAAACTCCATCCACTTTCGTCGCTTTAAACACCACTTCCGCATCGATTTCGGCAGCGCGCAAGGCTGCCGTGGTATCGGTGGTAAAGAAAGGATTACCCGATCCCGCACCAAAAACCACTACCCGACCTTTTTCCAGATGACGGATTGCCCGCCGGCGGATGTAGGGTTCAGCTAATTCCTGCATCGCAATCGCTGTTAATACCCTAGTCGGTACTTGCGCTCGTTCTAGGGCATCCTGCAAGGTCATAGCGTTCATGACTGTTGCTATCATACCAATATAATCGGCCGTGGCCCGATCCATGCCAGCCGAGGCGGCTTTCACCCCGCGAAAAATATTGCCCCCACCGACCACGATCGCCAATTGGATGCCTTGGTCAACCACTTCGGAGATTTCCTGGGCGATAGCGGAAACCACCATCGGGTCGATCCCATAGCCGAGATTGCCCATCAGGGCCTCCCCACTCAGTTTTAATAATACCCGCTTGTACGCCATGCCCTTACTACCACTCGCTAAAACAAGATCTAGATAATTTTTGTCTCCCCATAAGATAGCAGGTTTTGGCCTTGATTTAAGCTGACCAGTTTACTCTCCCCCGAGGCCGACAAGTTAAGATTAATAAATCTTTTCGTTGGGAAATTAGTATTTAGTGATACCTTTGTTATTAAGGGAAGCTTAGTTTTATTGAGAATTAATAACCGTGGTCAGCGATCGATTACTATTGGTTAACAAAAACAATCAAAGGGCTGCTAAAATCGATACCTTTGATTGGGTGTATGGGTTTCAGGATGGAACTCGTCTGATGGGCAAGGTTTGCGGTTACTTAGATCCCGATAGTAATCGTCTTCTCGATCCCGAAAACTGCAGCGCTATCTACCAGAATGTTCGGGGACAAGTCCTTAGTCGTTGGCAAGCTGGAGATTTTATCGCTTTTGAACTAACCACCACCGGGGAAGATCTCCTGATCGTGGCTTCTAATGATAATTGTGTCAGTAATAGTCTCTGTTTGGTTTCGGGGATTAGTCGCAGCTGCGCCCAAGTTAGCGATGAAGGAAAATCCCTCGTCCGGGAGGTTTTTCAATACCCGGCTTGGTCTTTGCAGGGCGATCATAGCAATTCTAAGCCGGCTTTCAGTTGGAATTGTTCCGTATCTCCCTTTTTCCCCTTTGTTTCCCTGCGTTTTAATCTCCAGTCCACCAGCAGCAAAAAATTCTATCGTTGGACGGTTTCCCCCTATTTTCCCTTTTGTCCCCTCTTAGAAGTGGGAGAATCCCTTGCCTAATTAGCCTTCTCTATTCTTTTGCAAATAATCGACTAATGCCCATAATCCTAAGCGATAGCTTTCGGCCCCAAAACCGCTAATCTGTCCAATAGCTATATCGGCAATGTAGGAATGATGACGAAAAGACTCGCGTTTGTAAATATTGCTTAAGTGGACTTCCACACAGGCCATTTTTGTGCCTAAGAGTGCGTCACGGATGGCGATACTGGTATGAGTATAAGCTCCCGCATTAATCAAAATACCGTGCTGCTGACCCCATGCTTGCTGAATCCAGTCCACTAATTGCCCTTCTTGATTGGACTGGTGTGCGGTTAAATTCACCCCTAAACGGGTAGCTTCTTCGCTTAAAAACCGGTTAATCGTCTCTAAATTAACGTTACCGTAGAGATTCGGCTCTCTTTTCCCCAATAGGTTTAAATTCGGCCCGTGCAGAACCAGAATGCTTAGTTTATTCACCAATCTCCCCCATCTAGACCACGAGAATTAATCTTATCTCGATCAGGGACTATTGCCGATCAATAACATTTTTGCTGCTACGGTAATCACCGCACCAATAGTAGCACTGAGCGCACCGACGATGATCGGCAGAATCAGACCTCGGAATCCCTGGAGGTCGGAAATAGCTTTAATCATGGTAGCCTGTTCATTTTCCACCTTTTCGAGTCGTTTATCCATCCCTCCGACTTTCTCGGTTAAAGCAACCAATCCTATCGATTTAACTTGTTCATTTTCCACTTTTTCCAGTCGTTTATCCATACCTACGACTTTCTCGGTTAAAGTAGCTAATCCTATCTCTACTTTATTTAATCTTTCATCGATTCTGTCAAAGCGCTCATCAATCTTGTCAAATTTTTGATTAACGTCCCTTTGTAGATTATCTATTTTTCCCTCGATCCTGGTCAGAATAGTTTCTAGGGAATAAGTGACGGTTTCTCCGGACATTCTGGTAAACTCCCCTTAGTTTTATCTTGATCCTTCTCCCATTCTCGCTTTATCGATGGGAGACTACCCTTTAATTATCACCCCAAAATATAGCGCCAGTGTTTGTTTCCCCAGCAGATACCGGCATCTGTCCCCTTTTGTCGATTAAATTTGTTAGATTTTGGAGGAGAAATGTTAACTTATTTTAAAATTTATGCTGACCAGCACTGCTACCCATCCCGTCGGGGGAACAGATATCGATCGCTTTGATTGTCGTCAAGTTTGGTATCCTATCTACTACGTCAAAGATTTAGACAAAAAGCAGCCCCAACGCTTTACCCTACTAGAAGAGGATTTAGTGATTTGGTGGGACAAAAATCAGCAAGAATGGCGGGTTTTCGAGGATAAATGTCCCCATCGTCTCGCTCCTCTCTCAGAAGGTCGTCTTAACGAAAGCGGACATCTAGAATGTCCCTATCACGGTTGGTCTTTTTCCGGAGGGGGAGACTGTGAATTTATTCCCCAACAACCGGCAAACAGTCAAGCTAACACCTCTCGACGCGCTTGTGTGCGGTCTTTACCCACGGCTATCCGTCAGGGATTATTATTCGTTTATGCGGTTGACACTCCCCGCTCTAAAGAGACGGGGATTCTTGGTTCACAGAGATTACTTGCTTAGACAGAATTGCTTCTGAAAAAGTAGAGGTATTCTCTCCCCAAGCGTTTATTGGAT
>VYLS01000032.1_pt1 | contig 54009 bp, 46 predicted proteins | sample 5114231 | NCBI WGS metagenome assembly VYLS01 (sample SAMN12291800, study PRJNA351875) | freshwater metagenome | isolation source: freshwater lake | place: USA: Michigan, Lansing Lake | collected 2013-08-14 | reverse complement strand
AAGCTGCCACAACGGGAACAGTGGAAGTGGAAGTTAATCAGGGGATTATATGAAAAGGAGTTCGAGAGAGAACAGATAATTAAACTGTTTGAAATCATCGACAATATGATGACTCTATCCCCTGAATTACAGTCAAGTTTAGAAAGTAAAATCAAACAATTTGAGGAGGAAAGAACCATGCCTTTAATGAGTAATATGGAGTTACGAGGAATAGAACGCGGTAAGGAAATTGGCAAGGAAATTGGTAAGGAAATTGGTAAAGAAATAGGCAAGGAAATTGGAGCGTTAGAAAATGCTCGTGATTTTGTCAAAACAGTTTTGCAAGCTCGCTTAGGTGAAGTTCCTTTAGATGTGGAACAATACCTGAATAAAGTTTCGGTACTATCTACATTACAAGAGATTGTTAAATTAGCAGCTACCGCTAATTCTCTCGCAGAATTTAAGCAGTCTTTGGCTAAAATCAATATCTAGAAAACGGGTTTCTTTGAGAACCTATTTAGAAAACGGGTTTCTCCTTTAAGAAACCCGTTTTCTGTAAATTTTTGTTATATCCCCCTTGAAAAATTCGGGATTCTTTGCACAAAATAGTCGCATTAATTTTTTGCGGTCAGTGTCATGACTTCTACCCTGTTGCCGAGCTTTCCTGCTGTTGACGATGTTTTGTTCAATTTTGCTCAATCTGATGGCTTGAGTCAAGCTAATCAGGTGGATAGTGCGAGAAATCAGCGTTTAACCGCTACCGTAGTTTTCCTCGATGCTGGTGTTAGCGATTATCAAAGTCTCCAAGCTGGGGTAATTCCAGAAGTCGCCACGGTTATTCTCTCTCCCAATCAAGACGGAATCGAACAAATATCCGCTTTTTTACCACTGTTGAAACCTTAGATTTGTCGGAGTTGCAGACATCTGGGGTTTTTCAGCCAGATATACCCTTCTTTGCCAGCTTAAGTACCTAAGCAAAATTAATGACACAAATCTAACCACCCCTTGCCTCTTGCCTATCTTCACTAGGAAATTTATTTTGCACGACTACTTAACTGTTTAATTTTCACCCTTTATTCAGGAAAAAATCATGTCAACTCCTTTTTTAGTTAAGGATATCTACCCCGGTTCCTTTGGCTCCTACCTCGGCTTTGTAACGGCACTGGGCAATACCCTGTTCTTCTGGGCCAATGATGGCGTTAACGGTTATGGGTTATGGAAAAGCGACGGCACGACGGCCGGTACAGTTTTGGTCGCCGACATATGACGGTGTGAACGGTGGGGAGTTGTGGAAAAGCGACGGCACGGCGGCCGGTACGGTTCTAGTCAAAGATATCCGCCCCGGTTTATCTACCTCCTACCCCGGCAATCTAACGGCGGTGGGCAACACCCTGTTCTTCACTGCCGATGACGGCGTGAACGGTACTGAATTGTGGAAAAGCGACGGCACGGCGGCAGGTACGGTTCTGGTCAAAGATATCCGCCCCGGTTACTCTGGCTTCGGCCCCAGGTATCTAACGGTAGTGGGCAACACCCTGTTCTTCTGGGCCAATGACGGCGTGAACGGTTATGGGTTATGGAAAAGCGACGGCACGACGGCCGGTACAGTTTTGGTCGCCGACATCAGCTTCGGTGACTCCTTCCCCGGCTATCTAACGGTGGTGGGCAGCACCCTGTTCTTCAGTGCCTATGACGGCGTGAACGGTACTGAATTGTGGCAGAGTGACGGCACGGCGGCCGGTACGGTTCTGGTGGGCGACATCCGTCCCGGTTCCTATGGCTCCTACCCCTTCTCTCTAACGGCGGTGGGCAACACCCTGTTCTTCCAGGCCTATGACGGCGTTAACGGTCAGGAATTGTGGGCCTTAAATGTGGGTGGTCCCACAGTTCCCACCCTCGCCATTGCCGCCACCAGTGCCAGTCAAACCGAGGGCAACAGTGGCAGTAAAGCCTTTACTTTCACCGTCACTCGTGGGGATAACACCACGGGAAGCAATAACGTTGACTGGGCAGTTACCGGCAGCGGCAGCAATCCTGCCAATGCCACTGATTTTGCTGGGGGATTGTTACCCAGTGGGGTAGTGAGTTTTGCCCCGGGAGAAAGCAGTAAGGTGATTACTGTTGACGTTCAGGGAGATACAACGGTAGAACTGAACGAAAACTTTACCGTCACCCTCTCCAATGCCACCAACGGCGCTACTATTACCACCGCTACTGCCACCGGAACCATTCAAAATGATGATGTAGCAATCCCCACCCTCGCTATTGCCGCCACCAATGCCAATCAAACCGAGGGCAACAGTGGCAGTAAAGCCTTCACCTTCACCGTCACTCGTGCGGTTAATACCACGGGAAGCAATAACGTCAACTGGGCAGTTACCGGCAGCGGCAGCAATCCTGCTAATGCCACTGATTTTGTTGGGGGAGTCTTACCTTCAGGAACCGTGAGTTTTGCGACGGGGGAAACCAGTCAAGTAATTACTGTTGACGTTCAGGGAGATACAACAGTAGAACTGAACGAAAACTTTACCGTCACCCTCTCCAATCCTACCAACGGCGCTAACATTACCACCGCTACTGCCACCGGAACCATCAATAATGATGACTTTATCGGTACTTCTGGCCCCGACACCCTTGCGGGAACCTCTGGAGCAGATGCCTTGACTGGATTAGCCGGAAATGATACTTATACGGTAAATGATGCCGGCGATTTGGTGATTGAAGCTCTCAACCAGGGAACCGATACCGTGCAAGCTTCCATTTTCTATACTCTTCCCAACAACGTGGAAAATCTCCTTCTCACTGGTACTGGTAATCTTAATGGCACGGGTAATGGCTTAAATAACCAGATTACAGGGAATAGTGGCAATAATAACCTCAATGGTGCTGCTGGTAACGATAGCCTCAATGGTGCTGCTGGTAACGATACCCTCAATGGTGCTGCTGGACGCGATACTTTAACCGGTGGGACGGGGACAGACATCTTCATCTTCCGATTTGGTCAGTCCACCTCGGCAGCCCTAGACCGAGTTACGGATTTTGCTATTGGTACTGATAAGATTGACCTGCTTAGTCAAGCTGGTGGGGCCATTAATGCCCCTCTCGCTTTTACCCGGGCGGCAAATAGCACCACGACCAACATTAACACCATTGTTACTAACGTCTTTACCGATGCTAATGGGGCAACAGCCGGAAATCAAGCTCTCGGAATTAACAGTGCTGTTTTAGTGCGGGACAATAGTTCTTCTACTTACCTAATTATCAACGACGGTACGCTTGGTTTCCAAAGTGCTAATGATTTGGTGATTAATCTTACTGGGTTAACGGGTACTTTACCTGCGCTCGGCACTATTGCGGTCAATAGTTTCTTTGTCTAAATTGATGGGGGGGATTAATTCTCCCCTTTTAACAGTGTTTTTAGTATAGAATTAGGGCAGGTATTGCTAAAGAACCAGATTGTGAAACTAATTGTCTTTGATGATGAAAGTGAGGTAATCGTGCAATGGATACCCGATTAAAATATCAAGGTATTATTAAGACTGTTCTCCAGAATCATGCTATGATAATTTTGGCTTATGGAATCCTGAAGTGCTTATTGGGCAAGACTTTTAGGACTATTTTACGGAAGAAACTATCAGTATAGACCTAGTTTCCACACAGAAACCAGAAGAGCCATAAGTATCTCCATGCAACACCAATTCACCTTAGCTTGGTTGTCGATAAAGTCTGGATTCAATGTGATGAAACGGAGGAAGGCATAGCGACTGATTTGATGGAAGCAGGTATTCCCAAAGAAGATATAGTTCTGGGTTTTCGTTATCCTAAAGTACGCAAATATACGGGATTTGCTGTGGCTTCGTGACCAAAAATGTTGAATCTATACATCAAACTTTATACACAAGCTGAAATTGCAAAAATGTTTTAGACAAACTCAATTATAAACAAAGTAATGCAATTGAGAATTTAATTTACCTTATCGTACTTTTAGCCCTGAAATATATGATAGCGATGATAGTTTAAAAAATCTAAATCTGGTAAAAAGCGATCAGGAACATTTAAAGTTTTACCGCGATAGTTGATAAAATTTAGTTCTAACGTCTCGCTACCTTGATCCTGAGCCTTTTTTTCGATCTCATGGCCAATAATTAATCTTAAATCCTCATCAAAACTAATTAAACCTCGATCGAAAGCAGTATCATGAGTACGAGCTAGGCACAGGCCATTATGAGGGTTTAAACGCTGTTCAGGAAATTGACTCCAGGGTAATATATGACTAGCTGTTAGTAACAGAGGAATGGGATTTCCTGTAATACAGCAACGATAGTTATATAGGGCTAAAATTGTCTTTCTAAAAAAGTTTTGTCCGATTCTAACTTTTCTGATTGCCTCGGTTTCTGTTTTGATATTTTCCGAAAAATCAAGTCTGGTAAAATCCTCTTGCTGTTCGTTGATAACTCCTAAAAGAACCTGTAATTTTTCCTCACTTTCTAGGGCTAATTCTGTCCAGTTATCCTCGAACTCCTGCCAGATTTGCCGATCAGCTTTACTGATACCTTTTAACCCCTGTACTCCTCGCAATTGATGCCTGGGATCGAGAGAACCAAAATTACATAATTTCATCACCAGGGCCGATGGTGTTCGCTGTAACTTTTCAGCGACTTCGATAATAACAGGATTATTGGTGTGGAATTGTCCATAGGGAAATTTATAGTATAAATTGAGAGCGATCAGCAGCTCATCCCTTGTCCATAAATTCTTAGTCATAACCCCTAGAAAATACCACGATCAGCCCTGAAATTACTGCTCAAATCAAATCGGGAAAAACTTCGCGCACTGCTGGATGAATTAACCGATGATTGGCGACATTTAACCCCTTAGCGAGGGAAACATCTTGATCTAAGGCTTTTACTCCATGGTTGGCTAATTTAATAACGTAGGGTAGGGTACTATTATTTAAAGCTTGAGTTGCCGTCCAGGGTACTGCTCCAGGCATATTAGGCACTCCATAATGTACTACTCCCGACTCCAAGTAAGTCGGTTGACTGTGGGAAGTGGCCCGCAGAGTTTCCACGCAGCCTCCTTGGTCCACTGCCACATCGACAATTACAGAACCAGGGGTCATTTTGGCGACTAAAGAGCGAGAAACTAGAGTTGGCGCTCGTTTTCCTAAGACTAGCACTGCCCCAATCAATAAATCGGCCTTAGGAACCACATTTTCTAATTGTGCCGGGCTACTATAAAGCAATTCTACCCTGGAACCGAATAAAGTTTCTAAATAGGCCAAGCGCTCGACGTTAATATCTAAAATAGTTACTTTTGCTCCCATACCGATGGCAATTCTGGCCGCTTCCGTACCCACCACACCACCGCCAAGGATAACCACTTGTCCAGGACTCACCCCGGGGAAACCCCCCAGTAAAACTCCCCTACCTCCCTGTTGTTTTTCCAGATAGCGGGCCCCAAATTGTACCGAAAGACGACCGGCAATAACACTCATGGGAGTCAAGAGAGGCAAACGACCATCGGCAAGCTCGACCGTTTCATAAGCGATCGCAGTTGTTCCCGACTCGATTAATGCTTCCGTTAAATAGCGCTCGGCCGCTAGGTGTAAATAGGTGAATAGGAGAGCTTCCTTGTTTAAAAAGCCGTATTCTGCCTTCAGCGGCTCTTTTACCTTGACAATTAGCGGTTTATCCCAAACTTGGGCCGCTTTTTCCACAATTTTGGCCCCGGATTTTTGGTAATCTTCATCGCTGAATCCAGCACCCAATCCGGCGGCCGTTTCCACAAATACCCTGTGACCGCGATCATTGAGTACACGCACACTACTGGGACTCAAACCGACGCGAAACTCTTGATCTTTAATCTCTTTGGGAACACCTATTTCCATAGTTTGCTTCTGGGGGACTATTTCTCACTAGGGTATGCTGAAAAAGTTTTTCGGTGGGGGTAGGGTGTGGGGTGTGGGGTGTAGGGTTTTAGCCATTTTCAGGGGAAAAGTCCCTGAATTTTCCCCCGGATCACTCCAAGGGCTAGTACTTATCGAACAATGTTTTTAGATTTATTCAGCCAACCCTATAGTTGCGAGTTATCAGGCATACTATTTGGGAATTTTAGCGACTTTTTTGGTATTCTTCGAGCAAATCGATTAAATCCACCTGACATTTGGTGGGTAACAAATCCGCTAGAGAAACTTGCAGATGACCACCTCCGAGGGTGACTTTAATCTCCCGCAGGATAGACATGACTGCATTCTCACTTAAACTGTCGTTTTCGAGCAAAGGGAAGACTTTTTCGGCAACGACGCTGTGTAAATGGGCCTCCCGGAGATAGAGATGCCATTTAGCCACGTCAATGTAGATATTGTCGCCGATTTGGGATGCCAGATTTTCGATGTCCTGAGTTGTGTTAGCCATGGGATGTTACCGAGTAGTTAGCGATCGCCGCTATATAAATCAAATGTCCCACCAATAGAATAGCCCAAATTCCCGTGAACAGATTTAACCAAGTCCAATCGGAAAATTTAATGATATGAAAAAACCACAACCCTGAATTAATCGCTAAAAAACCCGCCACATGAACGGCGAAATTCATGCGATCATCTAAACGTCGGAAAGCGGGATCGTTTTTGCGATCGGGTTGACGGGGCCAACGAGGAGGCATAAGCAGTGATCAGTGATCAGTTATCAATTATCAGTGTACCGGTTTTTTTAGCTAAGTTAAGTTTCCAGAGTGCCTATCCTAACCAAGAAGTTAATTTTGTTCTATTACTTATCTACTGGTGGCGATTTCCACTTCGGGTAAGATTTCTAAAGATAAACGGGTTCTGACAGTGCCAGAAAGACGTTTAAGCAGTTGCGGGCGTAAATCGCGCAGAATATAGATTAATTCGTCTCCGGTGCGCCATTCTTCCCTTTCTGTGACTACCTGTAGGGAATTATCACGACGCAATAGTAGGGGCAGCAGTTCGCCATTTTCGATTAATTTAGTTAATCTGGTCTGTTGTTCGCTCAAATCATCGGCCTTAAAGATAGTTTTACCCAATTTAATCTGATTATCGTCTAAATACTGATTCCATTCCTTGACCGAAAAACTAGGGAGAAAAACCTGATTAACCTTATTTTTATCCGGGTTGGGGGTTCCCGCAAAGGCAGCCAACACCCGGGGAGGATGAAACTCCTCCCCGGCTCTTTGGGCTAAAACCAGATTAACCTCGCTATTATTAGTCAAAACCAGAAAAGTCCCCATGGATTCGATGCCGGCTTCTTGCAGTATTTTTGTATCAAGTGCGCTACTCTGCAGCACCGTCAAACCCTCTTCTTTTGCTTGCTGACAGGCTGCGGCATCCGTATCGATTAAAACCACGTTTTCCCCTTGTTCTTGGAATAAAGAACCGATTAAGCGACCTAGGGGATTACAACCGACGATTACTGCCCCTGTTGCCGCAGAAGAAGTGATTTTTAGCCCTTTTGCCACCCACCGCGCCGTTAATCCCTGAATAAAAACGGTCATTAAAATTGTTAAAAAGACTAAAGCTTTGATCGCTTCACCGCCATTAATACCGGCACGGGTGAGTAAAATGGCAAATAAAGAAGCTACGGAGGCAGAGACGATTCCTCTAGGGGCAACCCAAGCGATAAATAGCTTATGTCGCCAATTTAGGTCACTTTTTAGGGTACACAGAGCCACACTCAGGGGACGTACCACCAACATCAAGACTAACACCGTCAAGACGCTGCCCCAACCCAAAGCGATGACACTGGCGATCGAAAGATCCGCCGCTAGTAAAATAAACAGTACCGACACGCAAAGAGTCGTTAATTGACCCTTAAAACGTCTTAATAACCGCTCATCGGGAACTGCCGCCGCTTTTAGCACAATTCCCGCCATTACCACCGCCATTAACCCCGATTCACTGCGACTAAATTGCGATAAACCGAATAATCCCCAGACTCCCGCTAAAACCACGAGATTCTTTAACTCAAAAGTCAGAAAATTGCAAGTTTTTATAATAAAACTTAACAATCCGCCTCCAGCAATGCCGATCGCCGCCCCGATGCCTAAACGCAGGGTTAAACCAGTGATAATTTCCATGGGGCGGGAATGACTATCAATAATCGTATTTAGCACCACTACGGCTAAAATTGCGCCCACAGGGTCGATTAATACCCCTTCCCCTTCCAAAAGCGTCGCCACCCGTCGATCTACGGCTACTTGCTTCAGCAAAGGCCCGATCACCGTCGGACCAGTTACCACCACTAAAGAAGCGTAAAGAAATGCGATCGGCCAGGGAAATTCCCCCAACCAGTGGGCCGCCATACCGCCACCGATGAGAGTGATGGAAGTACCGAGGGTGACAAGATTGCGTAAACTGCCAGAAACTCGCCCTAATTCCCGTCCGCTTAGGCTTAAACCGCCTTCAAATAGGATAATCGCCACAGAGAGGGCAACAAGGACTTCTAAGCCAATTCCCAGACTTTGGGGGTGTAAAATTTCCCAACCATCGGACCCTAAAGCAATCCCAAAAATAAGCAGGAAGACAATACTGGGAACTTTCAGGTATTCGGCGATGACTTGGGCTGTAATCCCCGCCACCACAGTGATGACAATTTGCAGGGTAAGGGCGAAAGATGGATCCATGTTTAGCGATCGGTTGTCGGCTATCGAGGCGGAGTTATGGTTGGGGTTTAATGATTCTAATTATAGTTTTGATTGCTGCTCGGGCCCGGTCGGGAGGAAATAAGCATATTCCAGAAAACGGGTTTCTCAAAGAAACCCGTTTTCTATGGCAATTAAGCCTTATCACTGTCTGGCTTTGGCTTTAACTGGCGTTTAACCAATGCACCTAAGCCTAATAAGCCTAACCCTAAAACGGTACTAGGTTCGGGAACTTTCTGTCCTGTTACGGTTAAGGGAAAAGAAACCGCTTGAGCCGGAGTACCCGTGCTGGCGGGAATCCAAGCATTTTGGAAAAAGCTCCCTGCATTTCCATTTACAGTTACGGGATTTCCTCCTGAAGTTGTCATCAGAAAAGGAGTAAAACCAGTTGTCCCTGCTGTCGGTGACACCCCTGTTAGGTTGTAGTCTGCCCAGTAAGTGCCTGGCGCGAGAGTAAGACCAGAACCACTGAAATTGGCAGCAATGCTGATAACTGATAACCCACGAGAAAATATAATTGTAGCTACCTACCCATTCCTGATTAATTCCTATGGCAGAAGAAACCACCACCCCCGCAACTCCAGCAGCAGCAAAACCGGCTCAACCCTCGGCTGCTAAAAATCCCAAGGAGCCTACCGTCGAGGAAAAACCCTTGGCTGAATTTATTGAGCAGCATTTTCAGCCGGCACTGGCGGCAGCCTTGCAAAAGCTGGGTATAACTGATATAAAGCTGTCCTTTAAACAGGATAAAATTCCTGTGTCTGGCGTTTCTAGCTCTCCCTGTTGGCAGTTAACTGGCAATTGGCTCGATGGAATGCGTCAATTTAGCATTTATTTTTGGGAAGAAGACATCAATGGTAAAAAGGCTTTTTCGCAAGCTGAGGGCGGCGCTCAACCTAGTACCCTTGAATCATTTATGATCGATGAAAGGAAAGTTAGTCTTGATTTACTGTTGTTTTACACCCTGCAACGGCTTAACGGTCAAAAGTGGTTGACGAGAAACTAAAATTGCTGAGGATTAGCGATCGAGAAGGGGGGTAAAATGAGTATAGACGACCACCGCTTATCGATCGCCAATAGTAATTATGCGTGTATTTGTACTACTTTTTAACGCGGGTACAGAAAACGAAGGTATCCACACCATTCAAATGGGAGCTATCAATAAGGTGTTGATGTTTGAATCAGAAGATGATGCCACCCGTTATGCTCTACTGTTAGAAGCCCAGGATTTCCCGACTCCCACGGTAGAGAAAATTGATTCGGAGGAAGTGGCAGAATTTTGTCGCAGCGCTGGCTATCAAGCGGAAACGATTGAAGCGGGTATGTTGGTAATTCCCCCCGAAAGCAACGCCGAGGAGTTGGATTGGCAAAAAGAGGAAGTCCCCCCCGCCGAGGAGGAGTTTTCCGAGATTCCCGATGCGGAGTTAGACAGCATCCGTCGTCGTCTAGAAGGACTTTTGTAATCCAGTGATTCAGTGAACAGTAATCAGTAGTTTGGAGTCAGAAGACAGGATAATAAATCAAAATTGTTCACTGATAACTGATAACTGACCACTGATAACTGATAACTGATAACTGATAACTGATAACTGATAACTGACCACTGATAACTGATAACTGATAACTGAATATGACAACCGTGGGGGAATTGGGCGAAAATTTGGTGGCGGATTGGTGGCAATTACAGCAATGGCATATCCTCCAGCGTCGTTGGCGTAGTGGCGGCGGTGAAATTGATTTAATCGTCTTGTCTAAATCTCAGGCGACTCTCGCTTTTGTCGAGGTGAAAACCCGCAGTGCTGGCAATTGGGATTTAGGGGGCAAATTAGCGATCGATGACCGTAAACAAGGGAAAATTTACGAAGCTGCCCAGATATTTCTCTCCTTTTATCCCCAATGGTCCGATTTAACCTGTCGTTTCGATGTGGCGTTAGTTAGTTGTCAAAAAAGTTCTCTATTAGCTTTACCTGAGTTTTCCCTTGATTATCCCTGTCAGCTACGGGCAGGTTATCAATTGCAGTTACAGGAATATCTCGTGGCGGTTTTCTAAAAACATAATATGCCCGCCTAGGGAGGCGGGCTTCATCCTGTACAAACGATATGGACTCCTAAAAATTTAACGGACTCAATACAATAGAGGTTTACGGAACTCACAACAGTCTATCTGTCAACTATCAAGATTTCTCAGTTTACCGACTCAGGTGCTGATTACGGCTCACTCCATCTGTCCTATATCGAGCAACAGAGGCGAAACCATACTTTACTTTACAAACTTTGAGAATCTGCGTCCGATTTAGCTGTTGCGTTGAGCTAGAGCAGGTGGCACAGGCTCTAGGTCTTTTTGCCTGGAAGGAAGTTGAGTCGCTTCCTTTGTGCCTTATGTTTTTAAGATAACACGTTTGTCAGGACCCGATCGACCTTGTGATTAAAGTTTACATTTATTGATTTTTAGCAAAAATTGCCGTTACAAAACTATAGGAAGTGGGGTGTGGGGTATGGGGTGTGGGGTGTGGGGTGTGGGGAGAATAAATAAAATAATCTCCTATCTCCTGACTCCTGACGACCGACTCCTGCCTCCTATCTCCTGACTCCTGACGACCGACTACTGATTAGGGACTGAATCTCCTGTCTGTAGGCAAAAGGAGCGCGACTGAGAGCCTCTTGAAAGAGGGGTTGAGCCTCTTGATTTTTGCCCTGTTCTTTCAGTACGATCGCTGTGGCTAAAATCGGTCGGAAATCGTTCACATCCATTTGTTGAGCTTGTTTATAGGCTTTTAAAGCTTCTGGATAATTTTGCTGCTCGAAGTAGATTTTGCCTAAAAGTAACTGAACGGAAACGATATCGATTAAACTAGCAGGATTATTAGGATCGGCAGCAGCTTTTAAAGCGCGATCAATCGTGTCTTTGACCAAACTAATCGCCTCGATAGAGCGGTTTTGGCTGAGAAATAAATTAGTCAATCCAGTTAGGGGCCGGAGATCTTGGGGATGGGAAGCTAAAAGGGCGCGATAACTGCCTGTGGCTCCTGCATAATCCTCTATTTGCTGTTTCGCTTCTGCCAAAAGTAGTAGATAATCGGATTGTTGGGGGTTAAGTTGCGCTAATTTTTCTAAAGGTTCGATCGCTTGCCTTAAATCACCCTGGTGTAAGCGAGTATCTAATAATCCCCGCAAAGCCGCCTGATTATCGGGTTCACGCTCTAAAACCATCTGATAACCCAGGGCTTGACTGGCTAATTTCTCTTGTTCCACTGCGGACAGATGACTCTGGTCCGAGGAGTGCTGACTCTGGAGAATAGAAGTCAATAGCGGCATGATCGAGAAGGACAGTAAAGCAAATAACATCAGGACGAGACCGATGGACAGCCAACGACGGTGAGAGAGAGAAGCTTTCATAGACTGGGGTGCGAGGGGACAGACAAGAAAATGTTATGGAAATCTGGAGATTTGATTAGGGGATCAATCGAATTCTCCGCTCTTTATTGAGTACAATGGGCAAACGGTCAAGACTCAAAAGGGTTTTGACTGGGTTGACAGTCAAAAGATCATGGTTCTTAATATATTAGATGCCAGTAGAGTCGCCCTAGAGGGTTATTGTAACCCCCCAGATCGCGCTTTTGACTTGCTTGATTACTAATTTACTATGTGTCTCCGCCGCTAGGAGTGTGATATGAATCGTCCTGGGAATCGGTTTACCGAATCACCGAAAACCCCCCCGACCCCTGAAGTGGAAATTCAGGAAGTCCCCCTTGAATCCCCCCATACTGAGGCTGATTTAGCCGTAGAGTCAGCCACCCCCGAAGAAGTCAAACGTCAACAACCGATCCCCCCTCCCAGTCATCTGCGGCAGTATCGGGCGATCGGTCTCGTCTATGGCCATTATCAGCGATCGGAGGAACAATTAACTAAAGGCAATATTTTAACTGCCGATGGTACTCTGATCGATTCTGTGATTCTCGGTCGGGTGATCAGTTTGGTTAAAAATCATCTCGATCTAGAAAAACCCCATCTTTGGGTGGTTTATCCGCGCACCCGTCAGGAAAATGATGCCCTTCATGTTCAGATTGTCGGTGTTTGGGAACCAGAAACCCTGAAAAAGGAGGATGATCAGGAGATAGAGCCTCTCCTCGCTTCTACCCCGGGTTATTTCTCGATTCGAGGCGAAGTCATCTTTACCGAACGGGAAAATCAAGCGGTAGTGGTCAAAATCCGACAAATGCCTAAAACTGAAGCGGAAAAACCCAAGTTTTTTAAACTAAAATTGCGCGGTACTTTACCCAGTAAACCGGTCAGTCGTTTTTGGGATTTTCAGGTACAACTTAAAGGAGATGCCTTAACCATTTTGGAAGGTTTAGACCTAGGTTTTGCCAGCAAGAAAAAACCGACGGGTAAGGGAGGTTTTAAAAAGCCTTTTGATAAAAATCGTCGTCCCTCGGCCGATAGATATTCTCGACCGGAAGGGGAAGGAGAAAAACGACCTTTTACCCCCGGACAATCCCCTATCCCTCGGCCTTCCCGACCCAAACCAGTATCGGAAAACTAATTTTTTTCTAAGGATGGGTGAGAAACCCATCCCTAGTCTAGGACTTGGTTTTGGGAGTTACTTGATACTTAGTATTGGGAATATAAGCGCGAATGTTATAACTATAATCTGTTCCCAAAATCTCGGCGATAAAAACCGCTAACTCAGTGCCTAAAATCGCTTCATCGGCAGAATTGAAAGATTTATAATCTTCTATTAACCATTCTTGACCACCATTAACTAAAGTACATCTAAATGTACCAAGAGATTCGGCAATTTCTGGATTTTCTGTATAGTTTCTCGTTTTTACTTTCCCCGCACTATCTGCCCTCAAACACAATTGATTAAGTTCTGCATAAAATTTGGCAGGAATTTTGTCTAAATCACCCCCTTTAGTCACCCAACGCATAAAAAGATGGAAAGACCAAGGAAGATTGAGGTAAACTAGATAAGATAAATAAGATAAACCCAGAATAATTGTTAAATATAAGGAGGAAATCAGGAATTTATTATATTTCTTTTTTTGGTAGCGTAAGATGTATAAAAAAATCCTGCGTTTTGCTCCGATTATCCTGTCCTTGAGTTTATTTATTCTAGCGGTCTGGGCAATTAGTCAAGAATTTAAACACTACACTTTTGCCCAACTGTTGGCTAGTTTAAATCATCTTACCACAAGTCATAAGCTAGAAGCTATTTTTTGGATGGCTTTGGGTTATTTGTCGATGACGGGTTATGCTCGCCTAGGTTTTTATTATATCAATCATCTCTTAGCTTTAGGCACTATTATCCGCATTTCTATTAACCATTCTTGACCACCATTAATCAATGTACATTTAAATGGACCAAGAGATTCAGCAATTTCTGTATGGTTTCTCGTTTTTACGTCCCCCGCACTATCAGCCACCAAACATAATTGATTAAGTTCTGAATAAAATGTGGCAGGAATTTTGTCTATGTCCACATCACCCCCTTTAGTCACCCAAGGGATAAAAAGACGGAAAGTCCAAGGAAGATTGGTGTAAACTAGATAAGATAAACCCAGAATAATTGTTAAAGATAAGGAGGGGATCAGGAATTTATTATATTTTCTTTTAAGATGTATAAAAAAATCCTGCGTTTTGCTCCGATTATCCTGTCCTTGAGTTTATTTATTCTAGCGGTCTGGGCAATTAGTCAAGAATTTAAACACTACACTTTTGCCCAACTCTTGGCTAGTTTGGATCATATTACCACAAGTCGTAAGCTAGAAGCTATTTTTTGGATGGCCTTGGGTTATTTGTCGATGACGGGTTATGATCGCCTAGGTTTTTATTATATTAATCATCCCTTAGCTTTAGGCACTATTATCCGCACTGCTTTTATCAGTTATGCTCTTGGTAATACCATTGGTTTAACCTTATTTTCTGGGACTGCTATCCGTTATCGTTTCTATACTCCTGCGGGGGTGGGGGTGGTGGATATTGCCAAAGTTATCACTTTTACCCATTTAAGCTTTTGGTTAGGAATGTTAGGGATTGGTGGTGTAAGTTTCCTCCTCGATCCCCAACGGATTCCTCAACTTTTAAAATTACCTTTTTTAACTACTAAACCTTTAGGAATAATTTTTTTATTGCTGGTTACGGGATATTTTTTCTTGACTCTCACCTATAAAAAACCGATAAAAATCGGCAAAGAAAATATCTATTTACCCTCTTGGACTCTTTCCCTGGCTTTGATTTTGTTGACTTTTATCGATTGGATATTAGCCGCTAGAGTTCTATATCTTCTACTCCCAGACAACTATAATACTTCGTTTTTAGGATTTTTCGGTCTCTACGTATTTGCCATGACAGCAGGGGTATTAAGCAACGTGCCGGGGGGAATAGGTGTTTTTGAGTTTATCATGCTGAGATTACGTCCCGAATATGTATCTAATGCCGAGCTTTTCGGTTCTCTAATCGCCTATCGAGCTATTTATTATTTCCTGCCTTTAATTGTCGCTTTTGTCTGGTTGTTGGGTTACGAGGCGCGCAGAAAATAAGGTCTTCAAATTAGCTTAAACGGACAAAAAAAGTCCCCATGCCGTCATAGCTGGGGAGCATCAATCTAGTAGGCTAAAGTTTCTAAAGTTTCCCGTAGATAGGAACAAATGCGAGCATCAGCATCGTCTCTATTTTTACCTGATTCTAGTTGTTCTTGCTGCCAACGCCGAAAACCGGAACTAGCGGCGATGGCTTGTTTTAAATGCTCCCAAGTGTGATGATCTTTGTGAAGCGGGGTGTCAGAAAATGTGGTGGAGTTGCCCATCTTTACCTCTGGTGGTAGGGTTGCACCTTTTAACATAACTTAAAAATCGCTGAAAATTCTGATAACTGGGACACAATTAGGCAGAAAAAGGTGTTGCCTAGCGGGAAATCTGCGGGGATGCCAACACCTTTTTTGAGGAAATCTAGCGGATTTTTAGGATATTTTGCTGGTTTCTGCCGCTTCTTCCGTCACCACTGCCTGATTTAAAGCTGCGGGGGGAATGGGGATAGGAAATACCGCCGGCAGGTTAGCGGCGGCATCTTCAGGAGGCTGCCCGGAGTGAAAACGACGGTAGCTTAAAACACCCGCTACGGTGATTGCTCCTGTAGCGGCGGCAACCCCTAAAATAAGTTTGTTAGGATCCACATGGAAGGTGGTATTGCTGCCAAAAATGCTTTTACCTTTAGCGAAAGCACAAGCGGAGGCGCTGCCGGCATCAAGAGTACCTAAAACAATGCCACTGACGAGGGTGGCACTAACGGCGATGGAGGTGAAAAAAGTTTTCTTCATAATTGCCTTGGGATAGGTTGTCAATAGCGATTATCCTTGCATTATAGATATCTCCATCACAATTGTCTATTTTATTTCCGTTGGTGACATTGGGATAATTTTGTTTAAGAATCATGAATTATCAATATCGTGTCGGGGGTAGTCTTGCCTATAACCATCCTACCTATATCGAGAGAAATGCCGATCGAGAACTGTTAACGGCGTTGAAAAATGGTCAATTTTGCTACGTTTTCAACTGTCGTCAGATGGGTAAATCCAGTTTAAGGGTACGAGTGACTCATATTTTACAGCAATTGGGCATGGATTGCGCGTCCGTAGATATAACCAGTCTTGGCAGTAATGATAATTTATCCCAATGGTATAACGGCGTGATCACCCGTTTGTTTTTAGGATTTAATCTGACGGGAAAAATTAATCTTAAATCCTGGTTGCGTGAGCGAGAGGATTTACCCCCCGTGCAGCGTTTGGGACAATTTATTGAGGAAGTTTTATTAGTTTATTGTCGGGGAGAGAAAATATATATTTTTATCGACGAGATCGATAAAATTCTCAGTTTACAGTTTTCTCTAGATGACTTTTTTTCCCTGATTCGTTATTGTTATAACCAAAGAGCGGAAAATTCCCAGTATGAAAGAATTACTTTTGCTTTATTCGGTGTGGCTACCCCGGCAGATTTAATTCGCGAAAAGACCCAAACATCTTTTAATATCGGCCAAGCGATCGAATTAACAGGATTTAATCTGGCAGAAATTGCTCCTTTAGCTGCGGGATTATCCAGTCAAAGTAATTATCAACCTGATTGGTTAGAAAAAATTATTTTTTGGACGGGAGGACAGCCATTTTTAACCCAGAAAATCTGTCAGCTATTGTGGGAAAGTGATTTAGATATTGAGACGCTGATCAAAGAGAAAATTATTAATAATTGGGAATCTCAAGATGAACCGGTTCATCTGCGAACCATTGCCGATCGCTTGTTAAGAAATCAAGACAAAGCGGGTCGTTTGTTGGGCATCTATCAACAAATTTTAGAAAAGGGATCAATCCTCTATGATGATAGTCCGGAACAAGGGGAATTAAGGTTATCGGGGTTAGTGGTAAAAAAAGATAATCAATTAGTAGTTTATAATCCTATTTATCGAGAAATATTTAATCTTAATTGGCTGGAAAAACAATTAGAGCAATTGCGTCCTTACTCAGAAGCGATCGCCGCATGGCAACAGTCTAATTATACCGATGAATCGCGGCTTTTACGCGGAAAAGCTTTAAATAATGCCCTCGATTGGTCTCAGGGTAAAAGCTTAAGTAATCTTGATTATCAGTTTTTAACTGCTAGTCAAAATCTCGATAAAAGAGAGGCAGAAATTAGCTTAGAAACTCAGAAGCAAGCTAATAAAATTCTAGCAATCGCTCACCAAAAAGCCACGAAAAGAATTCAAATTGGCTCGGTAATTTTAATTGCTTCTCTCTTGGGTTCTCTCTTAGCTTTTATTCAGGTAAAACAAGCGTGGCAGCAAGTAGAAACCGCTCAACTAGGTATTCAATTACAGCGCAAAGGTGATAGTTATTGGCAACAATTTCAATTTGAACAATTAGAATCTTTAATTGCGGCCATGCAAGCAGTAAATAGTTTAAAAAATATCGTTACTGATGACCAAACCCTGGGTAAATATCCTGCTACCAGTCCAATTATTACCCTCCAACAAATTTTAGATCGTATTCAAGAAAAAAACCAACTGCGAGGACACCGAGGAACTATTTATAGTGTTAGTATTAGTCCCGATGGTCAAAAAATAGCCACTGCTTCCCAAGATGGGACGGTAAAAATTTGGAATCAAAAAGGTGAGAATATTCAAACTTTGACCGGTCATCAGGGAGCAGTTTATAGTGTTAGTTTTAGTCCCGATGGTCAAAAAATTGCCACTGCTTCCGAAGATAAAACCGCCAAAATTTGGAACTTGCAAGGACAAAATTTAGTCACCTATCCTGACCATCAAGAATCAGTTTATAGTGTTAGTTTTAGTCCCGATGGTCAAAAAATTGTGACTACTTCCAGAGATAAAACCGCTAGATTATGGAATTTATCAGGTGAAACTTTACAGGTATTTAAGGGACATAAAAGATCGATAGATGCAGCTAGTTTTAGTCCCGATGGTCAAAAAATTGCCACCGCTTCCCGGGATGGTACGATTAAAATCTGGGATTTATCAGGTAAAATTATCTTGAGTTTAGGCCAAGAAAATATTGGGGCTTTTTATAGTGTTAATTTTAGTCCCGACGGTCAAAAAATTGCTGGAGCAGCGGCCGATAAAACTGCTAAAATCTGGGATTTACAGGGAAATTTAAGAGCGACTTTCCGGGGACATCAAGATTTTGTCAACAGTGTTAATTTTAGTCCTGATGGCCAGTTTATAATTACCGCATCTAGTGACGGTAGTGCTAAAATTTGGGGACTGGAAGGGGAAGAAATAACTACTCTCAGAGGACATCAAGAATCGGTTTTTACTGCTGTATTTAGTCAAGATGGAAAAGAGGTGGTAACTGGATCGAGTGATGAAACGGCTAAAATTTGGCAACTGAACAATTTAAATCAAGCTAGGTCTGATAATACCAGTGTTAGCATTAATGACCAGGGCAATATTATCGCTATTGCTAATAAAGATGGTCAGATTACTTTACGCAATTCCCAGGGGAAAAAAATTAGAGAATTTGCCACAACAATGCGCTCAATCTATAGTCTAGCTTTTCATCCCGATGGTAATCAGATGGCGATTACAGGAAGAAATGGAAAAGTACAAATCTGGAGTCAAAAAGGAACAATGCTTCAAGAATTTACCGCTAGTCAAGTACCGATTTATAGTCTTGCTTTTAATGGGGAGGGAACAGCAATAATCACGGGAACAAGCGAGGGAAAAGTTCAATACTTGCATTTAAGTAATCATCGACCTCAATTAATTAATTCCTGGACAGCCGATGATAATATTATCTATGATTTGGTGTTTTCTCCCGATCGCCAAAAAATTGCTACTGCTGCCCGGGGAAAGATTAAAATTTGGGATTTGCAGGGCAATCTTTTAAAGGAGATTAAAACCGATTCTTTTCCCGTTTATGGAGTTAGTTTTAGTCCCGATGGTGAAAAAATTGCCGCTATTTCAAGGGATGGTACAGCTAGACGCTGGGACAGGGACGGAAATTTGCGCTCGGAGTTTAAAATAGAAGAAGATATCGTCTATGGGATCACTTTTAGTCCTGATAGTCGAGAGATTGTGATTATTGCTAGGGATGGTCAAAAGCATCGATGGCCCTTAGAAACGGAATATAATTATTTACAAAAATTGCTCGATCGAGGTTGTCTTTGGTTAGAAGATTATCTCGGGAATCGTCCCGAAAAACGAGAAGCACTATCCCCCTGTACTGGGAAAATAAAACCATTCACATTTTAAACTTGGTTTGACTGGGTGGGGGCAAAGGTTAAATTAATTAGTTAATTTCTTGATTAATTATTGCCTAAGCCACCCGCTAAATAATCTTAATTCTTAATCCGATGAGGGGGGATTTTCTGCGCTTGGCGATCGAGTTTCTGGGGGAGTATCTTCTCCGATAGTTTCTTCTGGGGGCAAATCTTCCTCGGTAACTTCAATAATCACCGTTTCGCTAACAGCAATAGTTTCGACTTCAACATTTGCGACAGGTTCAGTCGGGGGAATTTCTGGGGGATTTTCGGAAGAGTTGATCTCTTCCGTTGCCAAATCAAAATCATCGAAATCATCGAAATCATCGAAAGTTTCCCCATCATCAATAATTTCTGCGGCTTTTTCCCCAATTTCTGTCACTGATTCTGTAATAGTTTCCCCGATAGCCGCCGCTGTTTCTATAACGGGATCCACCGTTTCTTGAGCTTTTTCCGCAATTTCTGTCACTGATTCTGTAATAGTTTCCCCGATAGCCGCGGCTTTTTCTATAACGGGGTCCACCGTTTCTTTAACCGTTTCTTTAACTTTTGCCGCTACTTTCTCAGCTTTAGCTTTAGTTTTAGGGGATTGAGAGGGAGTAACTTTCCCCAGACGATTGCCTAACCAACCGACAATAGTAAATAATTTAACCGGTTTGTCGGGATAAAAAAGTGCTTGTCTGAGTTTGAGAGTTTGCCAAGCAAAAGCAATAAATAATATGGCCGCGGCAGCTTGTCCGAGGAGGATAGCGCCTGTAATCCTTCCCGCGCACAACCAGAGAACAAGGGCATAGAATAATCCTACCGCACTCCAGAGAAAATCATCTTGACGGTGGCGATCGGGGGCGATAAAAGCGGTGGTGAGGAGGTAGAGACTACTTAATCCCACAACGATCGCTAGGATATAGGGCAACATTTGCGATTCTCCTTTGACATTTCCTTTTTTATTGTGCGTTATTTGGGGTCGATCGAGTCTATTTTTTGATTAATTTGGGAAATTATCGAGTCAGATCGTCTTTACCTGTGTTTATGAATAGCCAGCGTTAATATTAGGAAATTCTTCGTTTATCCTCTGCTGCTTGTGCTGATCAGATTAAACAAGCTTTCGGATCAAACAATTAAGTTTTGAGATTTAACAAGCAAAGGAAAATTAGCAACCCTTGATGAACACACAGACAAACTGTGATCTTTAGTAATTAGTGCCGATGGTAAATATTTAATTATTGGTAGTGCTGACAAAACTGTAAAAATTTGGCAAAATGGGCAAGAGTAACACCTCAAGATAAGTAAGTAGTTATAATTAAATTGAAGATAAATTTCGCTTCTGATCCCCCCTGCCCCCCTTAATAAGGGGGGTGCCGATTCCCCCTTAGTCCCCCCTTGATCAGAGGGGTGTCTGACAACTTTTAACACCTACCTACTTAACTGCTATAATTAGAAACTCATGCCGACAATATTTTATTGGGGAGAAGATGAATTTGCTATTAACCAAGCGGTGAAAAATCTGCAAGCAAAACTTCTTGATCCCAATTGGATACAGTTTAATTATGATAAAATTAATGGTGATCGCAATGAGGCAATTATCGAGGCCTTCAATCAAGCGATGACTCCAGTTTTCGGCATGGGAAATCGTTTAGTTTGGTTAGCGGATACGGTTATTTGTCAACAATGTTCCGAGGATATTCTCAAGGAATTACAGCGCACTTTGCCCAATTTACCCGAAAATTCCTATCTGTTATTAACCAGTGCCAAAAAACCCGACTCCCGCTTAAAATCGAGCAAGTTTATCCAAAATCAGGCAGAGGTTAAAGAATTTGAACTAATTCCGCCTTGGAAAGTCGAGGAAATTGCCCAAAGAGTTAGGGAAATTGCCAAAGAAGTGGGAGTAAAATTAACCCCCGATGCGATCGAACTCTTAGCTGAATCAGTGGGAAATAACAGCCGCTTGCTGTGGATGGAGTTAGAAAAACTGCGTTTATTTAAAAATAATTCGGCGGGAACTATTGACAAAAAGGACATTTTAAACTTAGTCAACGCCAGCAGTCAAAGCAGCCTACAGTTAGCCAGTGCGATTTTAAAACGGGAGACAGGCAAGGCCCTCGAATTAGTCAATGAATTATTAAATCGTAACGAGAACCCCCTGGCTATCACCGCCACCCTAGGGGGTCAATTTCGCACTTGGGCAATAGTAAAATTAAAAATTGAAGAAGGAGAAAAAGACGACAAAAATATCGCCGCCGCCGCCGAAATTGCCAATCCCAAGCGACTATATTTCATCCGCAAAGAGATACAATCTTTTTCTTCTAAGCAACTTCTCGCCACCTTGCCCATACTTCTCGAATTAGAATATCGTCTCAAGCGGGGTGCAGAACCTTTGGCAACTTTGCAAACAAAAATTATCGAACTTTGTTGTTTATTGGTGAGTTAAGTAGGGAGGCACAATTATTTGTAGGATGGGTTAGCGGTAGCATAAACTATGCGGGCGTTGGGTTTCATGCTTCAACCCAACCTACGTTCATCTTGGCAAACAAAAATTATCGAACTTTGTTGTTTATTGGTGAGTTAATACCCTTCCTTGCTGTTCAGAAATCCTCTAGAATAAGATTCTAGAGACTTCTAAATAATCACAATGACCGATGATGCCATCCCTAGTCTAAATTTAGCCATCGCTAGTTTAGCCACGAGTAATCATTTCGCCCGTTGGGTGACGAAAGCACCCCTACCGGGGGGATATGTGCATCATGACTGTCAATGGACCGAGACTCTAACCACGGAATGGATGGCATGGCAGGAAATGTTCTGTCTGGAAAAAATGCCGACCTTGCCGATGTTAGAGCAATTAGAAGCAAATTATCGACCTAAACTGACTCTTTCGGGAGAAGGCGGCAGTTATGGCGGTCGATTAATGCAGAAACTAGGTATTAGTCTCTGGCAATGGTTATTTCAAGCATCAATTAGTCAAAGTTTTGCCCAAAGTCAGGGAATCGCCCTCGGCAAAAATCAGCCCCTGCGAATTCGCTTGGAATGTCGCAATCCCTATTTAATTCTGCTGCCCTGGGAAATTATGCAGCAAGCAGGTAAACAGGCCATATCTCTGCATCCGAATATACTCTTTAGCCGCACCACCAGCGATGTGGACCCACTGCCACCGATAAAACCGAGTAATAGTCTCAATATTCTCTTAGTTATCGGCGAAAAACAGATTAAAACCGCCGCTAGTTCCCTCAACCTCACCGCCATTAATACCGATGGAGAAACTAATCCCGACCAGGCACTGGAATCCGAGGCCGCCAATCTCATCCGGGTTATCTCCCCTGGGGGCAGTAGTTCCCTCCCTGAGAATTTGGGAGTGAAAGTCAAAGTCGATACCCTAATTCGACCGGGGGCCGAAGAACTGACCAAGGCCTTGGATACGGGCAAATATCAAGCTTTTTTCTACGCCGGCCACGGAATGGCCGCCCCCAATGGCGGTTCCCTATTTCTGCGGCCAGGGGAACAGCTAAACGGGACGGAGTTAGCCCAAGCTTTGGTGAGAAATCAGGTCATTTTAACCGTTTTTAATGCCTGTTGGGGTGCTTATCCCGCTAAATCGGGTCAGGAGATGATCCCCCGCAGCAGTCTGGCGGAAGTCTTGATTCACCACGGCGTTCCCGCAGTTTTGGCCATGCGAGATGCGATCGCAGATCGAGAGGCCTTGAGTTTTATCGAAGTTTTTACCCGCACCCTCTTCGGGTTCAAAGACAAAGAAGCGCAGATGTCCAAGTTGTTTCCCGGCCCGAGAGTCCCTATCGATCAGGCCGTTCGCATCGCTAGACAGCAGTTATTAACCCTCTACAAGTACAATCAACCCGCTTGGACTTTGCCGATCCTCTATATGCACCCGGAATTCGACGGGCAATTGCTGCAAACCCTTGATGAGACTCAATCACCGACGGTTATGCCCAATGTCTCCGGAACCATGCCCGCCGCTTTCTTATACTATCTCGATCGTCCCGAAAGAAAATTGTCAATCCGTGGTGGCGGCATGAATATAGGACGGGACAGGGAAAATGATCTACAGATCGCTGAAAAATGGGTTAGTAAAAACCATTGTCGGATAATTTGCCGTAAAAAAGCCGATTATCCAGACTATCAATACTTTCTCGAAGATTTCTCCCGTTTTGGTACTTTTATCTACCAAGATGGCCACTGGAAGCAGGTACATAACCAAGAAGTTCCCCTAGAGTCCGGTCTACAGATTCGCTTCGGCAGTCACCAAGGCCAAATCCTCGCATTTGTGGTGGAATAATTAGGGTTTGTCGAAAAAGTTTGTCCTGGTAAGTGGGGTGTGGGGTGTGGGGTGTGGGGTGTGGGAAGAATAAATAAAAATAATCTCCTGTCTCCTGACTCGGAGACTCCTGCCTCCTGACTCCTGACTCCTGACTCCTGCCTTCGTTAACTAACTTTTTGCTTCCTCTTTCAGGGAATAAATTGGTTTAAACCAACCTTTGCGCCAGAAGTAGAAAATCAAGCCCCCCGCTACGGCTAACATGATTAACCAAACAATGAAATAACTCCATTCTCCCTTTAATTCTGGCATATTCTCGAAGTTCATGCCATAGACACCAACGATAAAAGTTAAGGGAATAAAAATCGTCGAAATTACGGTTAAAAACTTCATAATTTCGTTTAATTTATTCCCCATAGTGGACATATAAACATCCATCAAACTCGCCGCTAATTCTCGATAAGCTTCGATAATTTCCAGAATTTGAATGACGTGATCGTAGGAATCCCGAAAATAAATTTGTACTTCATCGCTGACTATACCATGATGGTCACGCATCAGTAAATGTAGGACATTTCGCATCGGCCAAATTAAGCGACGCAGTGCCAATAATTCCCGACGGACATCATAGATTTCCTGCATTGTATCTCGATCGGGATTACTAATAATCATATCTTCCAACGCTTCAATCCGATCTTCGTAGTGTTCTACCACGGGAAAATAACCATCGATAATCGTATCTAATAATAAATAGGTTAAATAATCCGCCCCCGATTTCCGTACTCGTCCCTGGGAAGTGCGAATTCGATCTCTGACTATCTCAAAACAGTCCTGTAATTCCTCCTCTTGAAAACTTAAAAGATAGCGTTTTCCCAAGACAAAACTCACCTGTTCCGTATCAAACCCGCTTTCATCTTCCTTCAGTCGCACCATCTGAGAAATCACTAACAATTGATTGTTATAGTCCTCTAACTTGGGACGCTGCGGCACATTAACCACATCTTCTAATAACAAAGGATGCAGATTAAAAATTTCTCCCACCTGTTTTAAAACCGTCTCACTCCCTAACCCTTGAATATCCATCCAAGACACGGTATTTGTGCCAATATAGGGGGCGCAAGCATTGGGAGTAATATCCACCTTGCGAATGGCGTTATCTTCATCGTAGTCGATTAAAATAATCCGCGAGGGTTTGGCATCCGGTTCGATAATTAATGTCCCTGGTTCACTACCCGGTTCATCATAAAAATAATCGAAGTAGTCTTCTTCCTCGTCTCCATCGGTATCGGGACGATTGTTGACGAATATATCGGGTTGTAGTTGGGTCATAAGCTTACAACAATCTGGCTAGTTTGGGCAATAAGAAAACAGAAAAGTTAAAAAATTTAATTTGCCTAAAGTTACTATCTATCGCCATGAGATTACATTGACATACTCCCACCGTCAAGCTACGCTGTGACGGGGGATTCTTTCCACATCGCTGTTAGAAATTCCTTGTTCAACGAGACAACTTAGATTCTCAATGTCTCCACTGAAAACCCAGAGGTCGGACTCTCCCCCCCCCCTTGCCCCCCCGACGTCGGGGGGGTTGGGGGGGGTTTCTGTTTGCCCAACAGTACCGTTGAGATGATTTCCCAAATATTGCAACCCTTTTTTAAGAATATTTATTGCTGCATTATGATCCCTATCTAAGACTGTTTTACAATTGGGACATTGATGAGTTCTAGTGCTTAATGTTTTTTGAACTTTCGTCCCACAAACTGAACAATCTTGAGTCGTGAAATGGGGAGGAACAGCAACACAAACAATCCGATAAATCTTAGCAAAATAATTCAACCATTCGGTGAATTGATACCAAGAAGCATCAGAAATCGACTTGGCAAGTTTACGGTTTTTTACTAAGTTTCTTACCTTTAAAGCTTCATAGACTACCAAATCATTAGACTGGACTAACGCCAAAGCGTCTTTAATTGCTTTGTCTTTACGTTGTCTTGACACTTTAAGATGAAGCCTAGCCACTTTTATCCGTTGCTTGTGATAGTTGTTAGACTGTTTCTTTCCTTTACGAAATCGTTTTGATAATCGTCGTTGTGCTTTTTTAAGTCGTTTTTCTGACTTGCTTAAATAACGTGGATTCTCTACAGTATTCCCTTGAGCATCGGTATAAAATTCCTTTAACCCTAAGTCAATTCCTGTTATTTGTCCCGTTGGTTTATGGTATTCTTGCCGTTCTACGTCAATCAAAAACTGGCAATAATAACCGTCAGCACGTCTAACAACTCTTACCCGTTTAATCTGTTGCTCTGAATAATAAACTAAGGTTTTTTGATTACACCATAAATCAAATTCTCCTGCTTTAAAACCATCAGTGAACTTGATTTTACGTCTATCATCAGATAGTTTGTAGCCTGTTAGTTTATACTCAACCGAACGGCTATGCTTTTTGAACCGAGGAAAACCCTTTTTCCCCGGTATCTTAGCATGACAATTCTGGTAAAACCTATTAATTGATTGCCAGGCTCTATCAGCAGCCGATTGACGAGCTTGAGAGTTTAATTTATTAACCCATGGTGTCTCTTTATTGTTAGCTAGTACCGCACAAAGCTTTTGAAGATCATTCCGGGTTGTCCCCTTATTGTCCATCCAATAACGAACACAAGAGTTACGCACAAACTGAGATGTTCTAATTGCTTCATCAAGCCGGTGATATTGTTCTGGTGTCCCGTTTTTTAGCTTGGCTTCTACGACTAGCATTGATTAATCCTCGACCCTGGATCAATTAAGTATAACACAGTTTACCTACAAATGGTAGAATTAAAATCGTGCTTCGCAGTCAATATCCTGGTCGGATTTCATCCCCCGCAAAGGTTGATGTCTTGTGGAAAAATTTAGCGGGGGCATTCATCCGACATTTTAGGTAAACTGAAGATTGTTTACTGATTTATTCCCTCCTGATAATTGTCAACGATGAGATTAATCGGGAGAATTAGCAATATTGACGGCCAAAATTTATGGAATCCGCCTCTTTTATTCCCCGTCTAGTTATCCCCGTCGGTGATCCCGCCGGGATCGGCCCTGAAGTGGTGTTAAAAGCGATCGCCGATTCCCCAATCTCGTCTATTTGTCAGATTACTCTAATCGGGACAAGAACGCTTCTCGAAAAAGCCTATCACGATCCCCATCTTCTCGATCGCTTTTCTCTGATCGATTTGCCCTACAATCAAGAAAAAATCGTTTTCGGGCGTGGGGATGCCCATAGTGGTGAAATTAGCTTTCTTTACCTGCAAGAAGCCATAAAACGCACCCTCAAGGGCGAATTTGACGGTATTGTCACAGGTCCGATCGCTAAATCCTGTTGGCAGTTGGCTGGTTATGATTTCCCCGGTCAAACGGAGGTTTTAGCTACCATGGCGGGAATTAACCGTTATGGGATGCTATTCGTCGCTAAATCCCCTCACACTGGCTATAACTTACGCACTCTCCTCGCCACTACCCATATCCCCCTGCGAGCAGTTCCTGATACTCTTAACCCCGATCTGATGACCCGAAAACTAGACCTATTGATCGAGTCTTTAAAGCTAGATTTCGGCATCGATCGCCCAAAAATCGCCATATCCGGCCTTAATCCCCACAGTGGCGAAGCGGGAAAACTGGGAAGGGAAGAAAAAGACTGGTTACAGCCTTGGTTGCAGTCAATGGCGCAGAAATACCCGCAAACCCAATTAATCGGCCTTGTCCCCCCCGATACGCTTTGGGTGGAACCGGGACGCGCTTGGTTTAGCGGTGCAGGGCAACCCGCCGACGCATATCTGGCATTATACCACGATCAGGGCCTAATTCCCGTGAAATTAATGGCTTTTGACTGTGCTGTTAACACTACCATCGGTTTACCTTTTGTTCGCACCTCTCCAGACCACGGGACGGCTTTTGATATCGCCGGCCTTGGCATCGCTAGACCCCAGAGTATGCAAGCGGCGATCCAATTAGCGATCGAATTATGTCAGCAGCGCCGTATAGATGGGTTTTAGCTGTTGGGGGTTAGGGAGATGAGAATTAGGAATTAGGAAGTGGGAAGTGGGAAGTGGGAAGTGGGGAAGCTGTCTCATCACCCTATCACCCCAAAACCCTATCACCCCAAAACCCTATCACCCTATCTCCTGTCTCCTATCTCCTATCTCCTGACTCCTAACTCCTGACTCCTGACTCCTGACTCCTAATCCCGATTGCCAAATTGGTGTGAGCAGCGGGACAACCAGAGAACTAAACTAGAGATATAGTCCTCGATAGGAGACAATTGGATATGGGTATCGCTTCAGTTAACCCTGCCACTGGCGAAATTCTCAAGACTTTTACCCCTCTAACCTCGGAGGAATTGGCGGCGAAATTGGCCCTAGCTGAGACAACTTTTCAGCAGTATCGCCAGATCCCCATCAGTCAACGAGGACAGTGGTTACGGCAAGCGGCGGATATTTTGGAACGGGATCAAGTGCTATTGGCTAAAACCATGACTTTAGAAATGGGGAAACCGATCAAATCAGCGATCGCAGAAGTTCTCAAATGTGCCTTGGTTTGTCGTTTTTATGCCGATAATGCCGCCGGTTATCTGGAAGATGTGCCGATTACCACCGATGCTAGTCGCAGTTTTGTCCGTTATCAACCTTTAGGGGTGATTTTAGCGGTTATGCCCTGGAATTTCCCTTTATGGCAAGTATTTCGCTTTGCTGCTCCCGCTTTAATGGCGGGAAATGTCGGCCTACTCAAACACGCTTCTAATGTCCCCCAATCAGCTTTAGCGGTGGAAAGAATTTTATTAGAAGCAGGTTTTCCCGAAGGCGCTTTTCAAACTCTTTTGATCGGGGCCGATCGCGTTAGTGATTTAATTAACGATGAACGGGTAAAAGCCGCCACTTTAACTGGTAGTGAACCGGCGGGGATCAGTTTAGCAGCCGCCGCAGGAAAACAGATCAAAAAAGTGGTTTTGGAGTTGGGAGGTAGTGATCCTTTTATCGTTTTAGATACTGCCGATATCGAGGCGGCAGCGGCTACGGCAGTGACGGCAAGATTGTTAAATAATGGTCAGACTTGTATCGCCGCTAAACGGTTTATTGTTATGGAAACTTTCGCCGATCAATTTGAACAGTTATTAGTGGCCAAATTCCAAGCTTTAAAAGTTGGTGATCCCCTCGATGAAACTGTTGATATTGGTCCTTTGGCCACGGCATCGATCGTCTCGGAAATTGCCGCTCAAGTGGAAAAAACCGTCGCTATGGGTGGTAAAGTCCTTGTGGGGGGTCAACGTTTAGAGGGGAAAGGTAACTTCTATCTACCGACGATTTTAACCGATATTCCTGCTGGTTCTCCGGGGGAAAAAGAGGAATTTTTTGGACCGGTGGCTTTACTATTTCGAGTCAAAAATATCGAGGAAGCGATCGCTTTAGCTAATGATAGTCCCTTTGGTTTGGGTTCTAGTGCTTGGACGAATAACCCCGCAGAAATTGAGCGTTTAATTACCGAAATTGAGGCCGGTTGTGTGTTTATTAACGGTATGGTTAAATCCGATCCTCGTTTACCCTTTGGGGGGATTAAACGTTCCGGTTTTGGTCGGGAATTAAGTGTGGAAGGTATTCGCGAATTTGTCAACGTTAAAACTATTTGGATTAAGTAATTCAGTTATCAGTTATCAGTTATCAGTTATCAGTTATCAGTTATCAGTTATCAGTTATCAGTTAGAAAAGCCTTATATTAACTTAATCTTTTTATAAAAATATGCCGCGTATTATTGATAATATTGAGTCCCATTTATTGCCAATTTTACGCGAAAGTTTATTAGTGGCCCAACGCGCTGATTTTTGCGTGGGTTATTTTAATTTGCGCGGTTGGCAGTCCATTGATACCTATATTGATCACTTTCTCGGTGGTGATTTGTCCTGTTGTCGTCTGCTGATTGGTATGCAGCAAGCACCCCAGGAATTACTACAGCAATCCCTGTCTTTATTGAAGCGCTCAAATGATATAGATAAGGCTACTTGCGCTCGTTTAAGAAAACAAATTGTTCAGGATTTTTGCCAACAATTAACTTGGGGAAATCCTAGCAATCGAGATCAGGCAGCTTTGCAACGTTTGACCAAACAAATTCAATCGGGTAAGCTAGTAATTCGCTTATTTTTGGGCTATAATCTCCATGCTAAATTATACCTTATTCATCGACAGGATGTCAATAACCCAACGGTGGGATTTTTGGGTAGTAGTAATCTAACTTTTGCGGGATTACAACAGCAGGGAGAATTAAATATTGATGTCCTTGACCACGATGCTTGTGCCAAATTACAAAAGTGGTTTAATGATCGTTGGTTTGATGCTTGGTGTTGGGATATATCCGAGGATATTGTCAAGGTGATTAACGAAAGTTGGGCCCGGGAAAGTCTTATTCCCCCCTATCATATCTATTTAAAAATAGCCTACCATCTTTCCTTTGAAGCGAGAGCCGGTTTAGCGGAATACAAAATTCCCCGACAGTTTGACCAAGACTTACTAGATTTTCAGAAATCGGCCATTAAAATTGCCGCTCGTTATGTGCAAAGACGCGGTGGGGTCTTAATTGGCGACGTGGTGGGGTTAGGAAAAACGCGCATCGCTTCCATTCTAGCATATATTTTGCAGGAAGACTACGATTTAGAAATCTTAATTATTTGTCCGAAAAATCTCCTAACCATGTGGGAGGATTACAGCTATAAATACAAATTAAGAGCGAAAATTATCCCCTTAAGTCAGGTTATGCAGGAATTACCCAATCTGCGGCGCTATCGGGTAGTAATTATCGATGAAAGTCATAACCTACGCAATCGGGAAGGTAAGCGTTATCGGGTGATACAGGAGTACATTAACACCAATGAAAGTCGCTGTATTCTCTTGACTGCGACTCCCTACAATAAAAACTATCTTGACCTGTCCAATCAACTGCGTTTATTCATTCAAGAGGATACTAATCTCGGAATTCGTCCCGAAAGACTACTAGAATCTCTGGGAGGAGAAATCGAATTTAATCGCAGATACCAATCTGCGGTTAAGTCCCTAGCAGCCTTTGAAAAAAGTGACTCTCCCGACGACTGGAGAGACTTAATGCGTCTCTATATGATTAGACGGACTCGCGGTTTTATCGAAAATAATTATGCTACAGAAGACGAACAGGGTCGTCGGTATCTAAAATTTGCTGATGGGTCGAGGGTTTATCTTCCCCAACGACAACTAAAGACAATCAAGTTTGACCTACAAGACTCGGTTTATGCGCGTTTATATTCGGAAGCAGTGGTGATAACTCTCAACGGATTGAAGTTACCCCGTTACGGATTGGGAAATTATCTAATTAAAGGATGCAAAGGGACAGGAGAGGAAGAAACCATCTTAAAAAGTCTATCCCGTGCGGGTAAAAGATTAATGGGTTTTTGTCGGACGAATTTATTTAAACGTTTGGAGAGTGGAGGGTATGCTTTCCTGCAATCCCTTGACCGTCATATTCTCCGTAACTATATTTTCCTTCATGCCATGGCCAAGAATTTACCCCTTCCCATCGGGAGTCAGGATCCAGCTTTGTTAGACACTCGTTATCTGGATGAGGATTTAGTCACTCAGGGAGAAGATGAAAGTATAGAAACCGAGGAGACTGGGGGGATAACCGGATTAGAAAAAGAGTATCAAAAAAGAGCCGAACAAGTGTATCAAAAGTATAGCGGTGATTATCGCAAGCGCTTTCAGTGGATTAACCCCGAGGTGTTTAAACCCGCATTGAAAAAAGACCTAAAATCTGATGCCTTGGCTTTAATAGCATTGTTGCAAACCTGTGGGACCTGGCAGCCGGAGACCGACGAAAAGCTAGAGAAGTTATGGCAGCTGTTAGAGGAGAATCATCCCAGAGAAAAGGTGTTAATTTTTAGCCAATTTGCCGATACAGTCAGTTATTTAGTCACTCAGTTGCAAAATCGGGGAGTGGATAAGATTGCGGGAGTGACGGGAAACTCTGCTAATCCTGCGGAAATGGTCCATCGTTTTAGTCCCCGCAGTAATTCTCAGCAAGTGGGGGAAGAAATACGAGTCTTGGTTGCGACGGATATCTTGAGTGAAGGGTTAAATTTACAGGATTGTGCCATTATCGTTAATTATGACCTACCCTGGGCAATTATTCGCCTGATTCAACGGGCCGGAAGGGTAGATAGAATCGGTCAAAAAGCAAGTCAGATTCTCTGTTATTCCTTTTTACCTGCGGAGGGAGTGGAGAGAATTATTAAACTGCGGACGAGACTATCTCAAAGACTGCGAGAGAATGCGGACGTGGTGGGGACCGATGAGGTATTTTTTGAGGAGGAGATGGATAACCAGACTTTATTAGATCTGTATCATGAAAAATCTGAGGTTATCGATGAGGAGGAGGATCAAGAAGTGGATTTAACCTCGGAAGCGTATCAAATTTGGAAAAATGCGATCGAAGTTGACCCTAGTTTAAAACATACCATAGAGACTCTGCCGCCGGTGGTTTATTCTACCCGTTGCCATAGTGGGACAGCAACCCATCCGGAGGGAGTCATGGTTTATCTAAAAACTGCTGGGGGGAATGATGCTTTAGCATGGATTGATAAGCAGGGAAATAGTGTGACTCAATCCCAATTAACTATTTTACGGTCCGCTGCCTGTCATCCCCAAACCCCGGCCATTCCCCCCCATCCCCAACACCATCAATTAGTACAAAAAGGTACAGAATTAATTGCGGAGGAGGAAAACAACTCCGGATCTAAATTGGGACGATTGACGGGAGCAAAATTTAAGACCTACGAGCGCTTAAAAAGGTATTCTCAAGATAGTAAGGATAATCTATTTGCTCATGAGGATTTATGCAAGGCTCTCGACCAATTGTATCATTATCCCCTCAGACAGTCGGCTCTCGATCGCTTAAATCGTGGTTTAAGAACCGGCATCAGTAACCAACAATTGGCAGATTTGCTAGTATCTTTATATAAAGATGACCGTCTCTGTATTGTTCACCCACAAGAATCCACCCAAGAACCTCAGATTATTTGTTCCCTGGGTCTATTTCAACCTTCTTAAGTCCCCCTTATCAAGGGGGATTCAGGGGGATATAACCAATTCAAGGGGGATTTAGGGGGATATAACCAATTCAAGTCCCCCTTATCAAGGGGGATTTAGGGGGATCTAACCCAATTCAAGGGGGATTTAGGGGGATCTAACCAATTCAAGTCCCCCAATTCAAGGGGGATTTAGGGGGATCTAACCAATTCAAGTCCCCCAATTCAAGGGGGATTTAGGGGTATCTAACCAATTCAAGTCCCCCAATTCAAGGGGATTTAGGGGTATCTAAACCAATTCAAGTCCCCCAATTCAAGGGGGATTTAGGGGGATCAAACCTTGTGTAACCCATCGGGAAACGGAGGGAGACCCTCCCTTATCTCGTTTCAAGGTAGAACCTTGAAACGAGATAACCTTGAAACGAGATACCAATTCAAGTCCCCCAATTCAAGGGGGATTTAGGGGTATCTAACCAATTCAAGTCCCCCAATTCAAGGGGGATTTAGGGGGATCAAACCAATTCAAGTCCCCCAATTCAAGGGGGATTTAGGGGGATCAAACCAATTCAAGTCCCCCTTATCAAGGGGGATTTAGGGGGATCAAACCTTTTGCTATATTAAATGTATCTCCAATCTCAGCGAAGCGAATTGGATTGGTTCATAATTTATCGATATTTATCCATTATGTCCCTCAACTTCTCCCGGACTCGTGACTTATTATCTAACTTCCAATTTGGGGAACTGTTTATCGAGGAATTGGGATGGTCTCATCCTCGCGCAAAAAAAACTGTTAGTATCACCGTTGACAATCAAGAATATCCCTGTCAACGGATTGCGGAAGTGTCCGGAGTAGCAGTATTAGAGGTGACAACTACCGATATACCCGATGCGAAACTTCGTCGGGACATTCACCAGCAAGTTATCGAAAGAATTGCCGAAAATCTGCTAATTTTCGTCGATGGGGGACGGACACGCAGTTTATGGTACTGGGTAAAAAGAGAGGGAAGTAAAAGTTATATCCGTGACCATCTTTATATAAAAGGACAACCGGGAGATTTATTTCTCGGTAAACTAGCGGAATTAGTCCTCGATATCACCGATTTTGAAGATGGGGAACCCTCCGTGGTGGAGGTGGCCCATCGTTTACAAAAAGGTTTCGATATCGAAAAGATTACCAAGAAATTTTATCAGGAATTTCAGCGAGAGCATTTACAGTTCCTCCCTTTTATCCAAGGAATCGATCGAGAAAGCGATCGAAAATGGTACACTTCGGTTATTCTCAATCGTTTAATGTTCGTCTATTTCCTGCAGCGCAAGGGATTTATCGATAACGACTTCAACTATCTGCAAAACCAATTACAAGCAAGTCAACGACGCGGGAAAAATTTATTTTATCGTCAGTTTCTGCAAACCCTCTTTTTCCAAGCATTCGCTAAACCAGAATCCCAACGAGATGAGACAGTAACTGCATTGGTGGGAAAAGTCAAATATCTTAACGGAGGATTATTTCTCCAACATCCCCTCGAAAATCTTTATCAAAACATTTGTATTGATGACCAAGCATTTGAGAATATCCTCGATTTATTCTCCCGTTACTCTTGGAACCTTGACGACACTCCGGGGGGAAGCGATGACGAAATTAACCCCGATGTTTTGGGATATATCTTTGAAAAGTATATCAACCAAAAAGCTTTCGGTGCTTACTATACCCGTCCAGAGATTACCGAATATCTCTGTGATAGGACGATTAATAAATGGATTGTCGAGAGAAGTAATCAACATTATCCCCGCAAACAATTTGCCAGTATTTCTGAACTACTAATTAATCTCGATTCTCCCCTCTGTCAGCTTCTGATTGAAGATATTCTTCCCCAGCTTTCTATTTTAGACCCTGCCTGTGGTTCCGGTGCTTTTTTAGTGGCTGCGATGAAGACATTAATCGGAATTTATAGCGCGGTGATTGGGACAATTGAACTACGGGGAGACAGTAAATTAAAACAGTGGTTAACAGAGGTAAGAAAATCCCATCCCTCTCTCGGATATTACATCAAAAAAAGAATTATTTCCGATAACCTCTACGGTGTCGATATCATGGAAGAAGCGACGGAAATCGCAAAACTGCGTTTATTTCTCGCTTTAGTTGCTGCCGCACAATCGGTGACAGAATTGGAACCCTTACCGAATATTGATTTTAATATCATGTCGGGAAATTCCCTCATCGGTTTAATTCGCGTGGACGAAAAAAGTTTTAATCTCATGGGAGAGGAAAACATTCTGCAAACCCTCACCGCGCAAAATTATCAGGCAATTCTCGCGGAAAAAAACCGCAGTATTGAATTATACAAAGAACACGCTTTTCGATTGGGAGAAGTAGAGGGAACCCCCCAAGAAAACCGTCTCCAGATGTTACGCAATCACATCGAGGATGTCAACCGCGAATCGGTGCAGAAATTAAACCAAATTCTCTTAGATGAGTTTAGCGGTAAGTTGTCAATTAAGTACGAATCCGCACAATTAACGGGAAAAGCAAAGAAACGTTTATTAACTCTTTCTGATATGCAGTCCCTGAAACCCTTCCACTGGGGTTATCACTTCGATAAACTGATTACAGAAAAAGGTGGTTTTGATGTGATTATCACCAATCCCCCTTGGGAAGTCTTTAAACCGCAAGCGAAAGAATTTTTTTCTCAGCATAGCGACTTGGTGACTAAAAATAAAATGGACATCAAGACGTTTGAAAAGGAACAGAAAAAACTATTAACTAATCCCGAAATCGCTCAAGCATGGTTAGAATATCAAAGTCAATACCCCCACGTTAGTCTCTATTTTCGTTCCTCGGAACAATATAAAAATCAAATCTCTATTGTCAATGGTAAAAAGCAAGGGACGGATATTAATCTCTATAAGCTTTTTGTTGAACAATGTTTTAATCTCCTCCATCCCCAGGGTTACTGTGGAATTATTATTCCCAGTGGGATTTATACCGATTTAGGAACCAAGCAACTGCGAGAAATGTTATTTTCTCATTGTCAGTTAGGGACTCTATTCGGTTTATCCAATGAAAGATTTATTTTTGAAGGAGTTGACCATCGTTTCAAATTCTGTTTATTTGATTTTGCTAAAGGTAAAAACACCGAGGTTTTTAATGCTGTTTTTCGCATTAATCCTAGAGAGGCAATTAGTAAGAATGAATTAGAAATATTTTTGTATAATAAAGATGAACAAGTGCAAATTTACACTAACTTAATCCGCAAACTATCCCCCGATTCCCTCTCGGTGATGGAATTTAAACAAGATATAGATATTCATATCGCTGAAAAAATGTCTCGTTTTCCCCTGCTAGGAGAAACCCTTCCCGATACATGGAATCTCAAGTTAACTCGCGAATTTGATATGACTAATGATAGTTATTTATTTAAAACTGAACCCGCAGAGGGAAGACTACCTCTCTACGAAGGAAAAATGATTCATCAATTCACCCATCGGTATGCTTTACCGAAATACTGGTTAGATGAAAAGGAAGCAAGACAAGCTTTATTAAAACGCGGTGAAGTCGATAAAGGTCAAATCTTGGACTATCAAACCTATCGTTTAGGATTTCGGTCAGTTTCATCAAGTACAAACGAACGCTCTTTAATTTCTAGTCTGATACCTAAATCAGTTTTTTGCGGAAATTCGTTATCTATTAGTGAGTATGAACAAAATAATTTTCGAGAAAATGAGGGATTCAAATTTTTCATTGTTACCATTTTAAACAGCTTTTTAATTGATTGGATGCTCAGACAAAAAGTTAGTCAAAACCTAAATTTTTTCTACATATATCAACTACCTATTCCCCGATTAAAAGAGGGAGATAAATACTTTCAGGAGATAGTAGAAAATGCGGCAAAATTGATTTGTACTACAGAAGAATTTGATCAATTAGCGAAAGAAGTGGGGATAGGTTCCCATAAAAATGGAGTAACAGAAGAAGCAGAAAGAATGGCAATTAGAGCGAAATTAGATGCAATAGTCGCCCACTTGTATGAATTAACCCTAACAGAATTTCAACATATATTAACTACCTTTCCCCTCGTCCCCGAAAGCGTCAAAACTGCCACCCTCAAAGCTTACCAAACCCTGTAGGGGAATTATGAATGATGAAGTGGGGAAATTGAACTAAAACCCCAAAACCCCCAACGGGTAGGGTTGATTCATGAATCAACCCTACAATGAATCAACTCCATATATTAACTACCTTTCCCCTCGTCCCCGAAAGCGTTAAAATTGCCCCCCTCAAAGCTTATCAAAACCTGTAGGGGAATTAGGAAGTGGGGAAATTGAACTAAAACCCCAAAACCCCCAACGGGTAGGGTTGATTCATGAATCAACCCTACAATGAATCAACTCTCTCCGAGAAACCCGTTTTCTGTACGTTACTCAAAAAACCCACTCCCCTATACTTTTTAAACAGGATTTGTTATAATTGGTTTATAATTTTTAGAGATGTTTAATAAACTGAAAAATACCATCTAATAACTAATATAGCGTTTCCTAAGCTAGTGAGGTACACCTATTTTTCTTCCCTTTTGCCTTTTGCCTCTTGCCTTTTGCCTAAAACCCATAACTTTTGTACCTCAGCAGACTGAAAAACGCTATAACTGATTATGTTAATTGGTAAATATTTAACCCTAGAGGAATTATCTACCTGTTCCCAAACCTATCAAAAGTATGCAGCCCAAATCGATCCCTATCCAAAAAATCCTGAAACCATAACCGCTTGGCAGAATCTTACTCACTTTATTATCGATCCAATTATTGATAATTTTGGTCGAGAAAAATTCCAATTAACCTACGGATTTTGTTCCAATGATCTCAGAAAACTTCTCCAAAAAAAAGACCCAATCACCGGCTTAAAAAACGGGAGAATCGATCCCAGTCGCGATCAACATTGCGGCCACGAAATTAATCAAAAAAGTCAATATTATTGTCAGCGATTGGGGGCAGCCTGTGATTTTCGGATTATCGACTTAACTAGCGATCGCCTGATAGATTGGATTTTAGCCCAAAAATTACCCTTTGACTCTCTCTATTTTTACGGAATTAATCGCCCGATTCATATCAGCTACGGACCGCAACATAAACGAGATTTATGGACTTTTAACCCTAAAGGAACACCGACCAAAAAAGGTTTACAATCATGGTTAGAAGCGGCGAAATCTATCAATTCTCAAACAAAAAAATCCCCCGAAATAGGGGGATAACCAAGACTTAAAACCGTCTTCTTTTAGATTTCTGGTTCCTCATCGTCCCCCTCGTCCTCATCAGCTGGTTCCGTGGGGAAAGGAACCGAACCCATATCTAATTTATCCCGCAATAACTTCTCAATTTCCGCCGCTACTTCTGGCTTTTCTTCGAGATATTTAACGGCATTATCGCGACCCTGGGCGATATTTTCGCCATTATAGCTATACCATGCCCCTTTACGAGTAACCACATTAGTTTGTTCGGCGATATCCAGCATACAACCCACTTGGGAAATGCCCTTACCGAAGATAATATCAAATTCAGCAATCCGGAAAGGAGGCGCGACTTTATTTTTAGCCACCTTAACTTTAGCCCGAATTCCGTATTCTCCTTCCGTGCCTTTTTTCAAAGTTTGAATGCGACGGATATCTAAACGCACCGAGGCATAGAATTTTAAGGCCGTTCCTCCGGTGGTGACTTCAGGATTGCCGTAGGTGACACCGATTTTTTGCCGCAGTTGGTTGAGGAAAATGACCACACAACCGGATTTACCAATATTACCGGCAATTTTTCGCAGGGCTTTACTCATCAAACGGGCCTGTAAACCCACCTGATTATCCCCCATTTCCCCTTCAATTTCCGCCCGCGGCACTAAAGCGGCCACCGAGTCGATGACAACGATATCCACGGCTGAAGAACGCACTAACTGGTCAACTATTTCTAAGGCTGCCTCCCCCGTATCCGGTTGTGCCACCAGTAAATTATTGATATCTACCCCTAAATCTTCCGAATAGGTGGGATCTAAAGCGTGTTCCGCATCGACAAAGGCCGCCACTCCCCCAGCTTTCTGCACTTCTGCGATCGCATGGAGGGCTAAAGTGGTTTTGCCGGAACTTTCCGGCCCGTAAATTTCGACGATGCGGCCCTTCGGTAAACCACCACCCAAAGCCATATCTAGGGTTAAAGCACCACTAGGCACGGTTTCCACCCGCATGCGGGTGGCATCTCCTAAACGCATGATTGAACCCTTGCCAAAGTTGCGCTCGATTTGATTTAAGACTAAACCCAAGGCTTTATCTCGATCGGAATTATTTGTCATTGTCGCCATTAATTTTCTCCCCAGTTTTCTTAAGTAGTACAGGAGTATGCAAAGATTGTAGCTTGTTTTGATCTTGATCCCCAAGAAGTTAGAGACTTTTTCCGGAATGGTGATCAAAAATCAAAACTGTTGGTTTTTACAGCCAAGGCCGGCTCATCTGTTCTAATTGCGTCACCTCTTGCGCTTCTAAACTCCATCCTAGGGCCCCGGCATTTTCGATCGCTTGGTCGGCAGTTTTGGCCCCCGGAATGGGAATCACATCTCCTTGGGCGATTAACCAATTGAGGGCGACTTGTGCGGGGGTTTTTTGGTATTTTGCGCCCAATTCTTGCATTACCCTTAAAATTGGGGCTATTTTCTCCAAACCTTCTTTTTTGAACCGCGAGTCATTTTTCCTGGCTCCATCGGGCAAATTCTGGCTTTCTGGGCTATATTTACCCGTCAGTAGTCCTTGAGCGAGGGGGCTGTAGGCGAGGATGGTGACACCCAATTCCTTGGCCGTGGCTAAAATTGCCTTAGTTTCTATTTTGCGATACAAAAGCGAATACTGCACCTGATTGACCGCTAAGGGAACCTCTTTTTTCGCCAAAATCTGGCTTGCTTGACGCATTTGCTCGGCGGAATAATTACTTACGCCCACGGAACCAATGCGGCCGCGTTTTACTTCTTCCCCTAGGGCATTGATCAGGGTTTCTTGGCTAATCAGGAAGGTGAAGGGCCAATGTACTTGATAAAGAGCCATTTTATCGGTTTTTAGACGGTTTAAGCTGTCGGTAATGGCATTATGCACCGCATTCGCCCCAAAACGCCACGGTACGGGGGCAAACTTGCTGGCAATATCGATGGGAATATCTGTCTCTTGGGTAAATTTTCCTAAGAGTCGTTCCGATTCCCCCAATCCATAGACTTCGGCAGTGTCAAAAAAGGTGATTCCTGCCTCTACTGCCGCTTTAAAGGCCGCTTCTACCTGATTAGCTCCGTATTCCTTGCCATAGTTCCAGAATATTTTATCTCCCCATGCCCAAGTCCCGATGCCCAAGGCACTGACGGCAATTCCTGTTTGTCCGAGATTAGCGGTTTGTCTAGTCATATTCTCTATAAAGGTGACAATTTTCCAGTTTTTTGATGATCTTATCCCATTTTTCTTTATTCGTAGCCCTCACAGGCACAATTATTTGTAGGATGGGTTAGCGGTAGCGTAACCCATGCGGGCGTTGGGTTTCATGCTTCAACCCAACCTACGTTCATCTTATATTTAATTCCACCCACCCACTTAAATACGCGGGCAGCTGATTTAAAATAGCTTAATTAAGAAAATATAAAAAAATATAATTAATAATTGTCTATGGATTATGAATTACATTAATCACTCAACCCCAAAACACATCTCCGTAATTTCTATGAGAGCAAGTGAGATACTAGATTTATATGCCAAGGGCAAACGCAATTTTACAGGAGTAAACTTAAAAGGACAGTGTTTTCGCAGAAAGGATTTATCGGGGGCTAATTTTAGTGAAGCGGATATCCGTGGCACTAATTTTCAAGGGGCTATTTTAGAGGGAACTAAATTTACACAGGCCAAAGCAGGATTACAAAAACGCGGCCATCTACAATTAATCTTAATTTCTTGGTTAATAGCGGCTATCTGCGGTTTTTTCTGGGGATTAGTGGGTTATTATCTAGCTTTAATGCTGGTGACAGATGTAACCAGATTTAAAATCATTGCTGCCCTGATCATCACGATTTTATCACTAATTTACGGAAGATTTTATCGTCAGCGAGTTGGGGGGTTGCCCTTAGTATTATCCTTAATTTCTGGTCAAACAATCAGTTTTATCCTAGCAATTTTAATCAGCTTAAGCTTAAGTTTATTGACAGGAATTATCTTAGTTTTTCAAGCAGCATTAGCAGCAGTAGCTGTAGTAAATTTAACTTTGCCTATAGCTTTAATTGTTGGTATTTTTGGAACTTGTTTCACCGCTTATCTGGCCTGGTTATCCCTAGAAGAATCGAGAGAAACGATCACGAAATCCCTGGCCATTGCTTTTTTAGCCAGTAAAGGCACAAATTTTGGGGGGGCAAATCTCAAAGAAGCTGATTTCACGGCAGCGCAGTTAAAAGCCACTGATTTAAGGGCAAAAGATTTCACTAGAACTCGATTTTATCTGGTATCGGGCATCGAGCGAGCGCGCTGGGAAAAGACAATTCTGGCCGATACTGCTACCCGAAATCTTCTCGTTACCGGTCAAGGGGAAAATAAAACTTATATTGGCTATAATTTTCGCGGACTAAATCTTGACGGGGTTAACCTCAAAAATGCCAACCTCACCAGAGCAAATTTCAGCGAGGCAAATTTAGCCCAGGCTAATCTAGAAGGGGCGAATTTAGCCCATACTAACGTGATGAGAGCCAATTTACAGGGAGCCACCCTGACGGGCGCTTGTATCGAAGCTTGGAAAATCGCCGAAAATACTAATTTAGAAGGGGTTGATTGTGATTATATCTATTTGGTCGAGTCCGAGCGAGAGCGACGTCCTTGCCAGGGCAAATTTGCGGCAGGGGAATTCCGGCAATTGGCACTGGAGCAGCGAAAATTGTATATTAACGAAACCTAGGAATTTTGACCGGAGATTTCCCTAATCTTACTGATTGTTTACCTAAAATGTCGGATGAATGCCCCTGTTATCCTTGTCGCCACTTTTTCCCCATGATTCCCAAAACCTACTTAAACAATAGCTTAATTTTCTTAGCCATCTTGTTAACATCGCTAACTTTTACGGATTTAGCGATCTCTATTGACCGGCATCCCCAAGGATTTGCTTGGGAAAAATCCCTGATGCTATCTATTCATCAAACCGCTAATTCAAACCTAAATTTTTTGGCCATAAAACTAACGGGATTAGGTACCTATTGGGGAGTAGCACCGATACTAACAATTTCACTGCTGATTTTTGCCCTAAAAAAATACTGGTATGGATTCGCTTATCTCCTTGTAACCATGGCGGGAGGTTGGGCAATTAGTTATAACTTCAAGATTCTTTTTCATCGGAATCGCCCGCAATTTTGGCAGTTATTTTATCCCTTACCTTATGATTTTTCCTTCCCTAGCGGTCATGCTTTATTTAGTTCCCTGTTAGTGGTTTCTTTACTGATCCTATCTTGGAGAACGCGCTGGTTTTTAGGGGTAGTTTTACTGGGGATTCCCTTAGTTTTGGTTATTGCTTGGACTCGTCTTTATTTAGGTGTTCACTTTCCTAGTGATATCCTTGCCGCTTGGCTTTTAGCGATCGCTTGGTCCCTCCTAGTTCATCTCTGGTGGCGACAGTTATTAGAGACACCCAAGGCGATCGACACCCAAGAGTAAATTAATAATTAGTTGACCGACTTGCTGCCAAAAAAATATCACGTTATACCTAAATTTTTGGAGAAAGCTAATCAAAGCCCTATAGTAATTATCGTTTGATATTCCTCGCTGACACTGAATCATGAAACCAAAACTGCGTCAAGGGAAGGGTCTATCCCTGGGACGGTTTCAAAGCCGTCCCCTTGCTTTTTTAACTTTAGTTCTCCTCTGCATTTTAACCTTTACCTTAGCACCGTCATCGCCCCTGATGGCCACGTCTAAATCTGAGACTAAGATAGACTTTGTATCGCCGGTTTGGGTGGCAAAAAATCTCAACGATCCGAAGTTAAAAATTCTCGATGTGCGGATTAATCCTTTGGAATATATCACCGGTCATTTACCGAAAGCGGTAAATATAGCCGACAATAATTTTCGTGGTCCAAACGGATTTTTGCCGGTTCAATATTGGCAAGAGGATAAAATTGGCAGTCTCTTTGCCGCTGCGGGAATCACTAATGGCGATCGAGTGGTAGTCTATTCTGATGGTCGCGATGTCTTGGGGGCAACCATGGTCGCTTATTTACTAGAGCGATCGGGTTTCCGAGATGTGGCCGTCTTAGATGGTGGTTTTAAGGGTTATAAGGGTTCTGAACAAAAGGTAACGAAAGAATTCCCCAAATATCAACCAGGGAGCTTTACTGTCCGTGATAATCCCTCGATTCGGGTGACTTTGGCAGAAGTAGAGAAATTGATCGGCAAACCCGATGTGGTTTTTATCGATCCTAGACCGGAAGAACTTTTTCAGGGAAAACAGGATATCTGGCTGAGAAATGGTCATATTCCGGGGGCGAAAAATATCCCCTGGCCGACCTTTACGGAAGCGAATAATCCCGATGAATCCCTGAAAAATCCCCATAAATTGCAATCTTTAGACGAAATCAGGAATATTCTTGCCCAACGCAACATCAAGCCCTCGGATAATATTATTGTCAGTTGCAGTACGGGACGGGAAGCGACTTTACAGTATGTTGTCCTCAAACATCTGCTCGGTTATCCCAAGGTGCGAATTTATGAGGGTTCTTGGACAGAGTACAGTACCACAGATCTGCCCGTCGCTACTGGGCCAGAAAAAGCGGTCTGAAGTCAAGTTTGTCGGTCTATACTCGTTGTGTGTAACCATCTTGCCCAAGATGGTTTTTTTGTTGGGGTAGGGTCGCGAGGATGGCTAAGTTAGGCAGAAAACGGGTTTCTCGGAGAAACCCGTTTTCTGAATTTAGGATTAGACGGACGCAAAAAAACCTCGGCGCTCATCCCGAGGTGAATTTAGGAGATTTGAGCTTATGTTGACGTAAAGTTGAAGTAAATTAGCTAAGGGCGTTGATCACATAATCGATGTAGGAATTAGCTTCTACAGCAGCATCCCCAGTTAATCCGTGATTGGTTTTGATGTATTTTAAGGCTTCGATATACCAACTAGGAGATAGTTCAAAGGCACTATTAATTTCACTCAAACCGGCGACTAGATATTCATCGATCGGGCCCGTACCCCCTACCACGAGGGCATAGGTGATAATTCGGATATAGTAGCCGATATCGCGAACGCACTTGGATTTCCCCCGCTCATCGTAGGCATAGTTCGGCCCCTGGAGTTGGGTGGTGTAGGGAAATTTTTGATAGACAGCGTTGGCTGCTTCTTGGGCTAAACTGGGGGCTTTTTGGGCGAGGATTTTTACCGCTTCTAGGGTGATGGCGGCCTGACGGAAACGACCGAAGGCTACTTGTAATTCAGCACTGCTGAGAAAACGGCCTTGGGAATCGGCAGTAGCCACCGCTTCGGTTAAAGGTGTTTTGGTCATCGATGGAATTGCTCCTACAAAAGTTTAATCGGATTGAGATAAGAAAGTCACAGCATCAGGAAACTGCCGCCGCCGCTCGATCGAAGTAAGAAGCGACTTCTGCTAGTAAAGAACTGCAATCCCCGCGAGTGATCCCGTTGGGATCGGCCGCTAGGGCAAGGGAAGCGTCTTTGAGCTTGAGAATTCCAGCTGCAACAGAAGCACCCGGAACCCCTAGGGCGACGTAGGTTTCCCGCAGACCGTTCAAGGCGCGATCATCGAGGATGCTGGCATCGCCGGTGAAGGTGGCATAGGTAACGTAGCGCAGGATAATTTCCAAATCCCGCAAGCAGGCGGCCGCACGACGGTTTGTATAGGCGTTGCCACCGGGGGCAACTAAAACGGGCTGTTCTGAAAACAAACTACGCGCGGCATCGGTAACGATCGCAGAAGAATTACTGGAAAGACGATTGACCACATCGACGCGTTTATTACCATCTTTGACGAAGGCAATTAGGGCATTGACTTGATTCTCGCTTAGGTATTCCCCCCGGGTATCGGCCTGGGAAACGACTTTGGCAAAGGCATCTAACACCATAGTTTTCATCTCCTATAATGATGATTGGTTTCGGCAAAATATCGAGGTTGATTTTTCTGGCTTTTCTTTATTTTTCCGATAAAGTATCTAGGAGTTTTTCTCTTGGGACTATACTATCGTCCCAGAAAGAAGTTTTACTCTCCCTTGGCCAGATTTTTTTGTATATCGAGGAACAATTCTTGTTAATTGAATTTAGCGTTATTATCCGCTCCTAGACACACTTTGTTTTTGCCATGAATTATTTTATAGACCATTTTTCTACTTTTATTTATTAAAAATTGTTTCCTAAAAAAACAGCAAAAAAAATATTTTTTTGCATAAATCTCAGAAAACTTTCTTAAATGTGTAACCCGATACCAAGAAAAAGTATCACTCTTTTCATCTCTCTAATAATTTGTTTAAGTTGTTTAAACAAATGTGCTTTTATATACTAATAATAATTAACTAAAATAAGACAAATTTCCCAAGACAATTTTACCGATTGTGCTTCGATATACAAAAAAAGTGGCAAGGCACAAAAAATCGACAGGGATTATCCCCGCCGACGCACTGTACTCCAATCTAAAAAGTATTGTAAAACAATTTAAATACAGATATAATTAAAAATAGCCAACAAGTATAAAGCAAGTGGGATTATGGCGATCGCAAGAGACATCACCCAATTGGTAGGACGGACACCCCTAGTTCAACTGAATCGAATCCCAGTAGCAGAGGGAGTAAAAGCCCGCATCGTCGTCAAACTGGAAAGTATGAACCCCGCCGCCTCGGTTAAAGATCGCATTGGGGTCAGTATGGTGGAGGACGCGGAAGCCGCCGGACTAATTCACCCCGATAAAACAATTCTGGTGGAACCCACTTCCGGTAATACCGGCATCGCCCTGGCCATGGTAGCGGCGGCCAAAGGCTATCGCCTAGTCCTGACCATGCCCGAAACCATGAGTTTAGAACGACGGGCGATGTTAAAAGCCTACGGGGCGCAATTAGAATTAACCCCGGGTAGCCAAGGCATGAAAGGAGCGATCGCCCGGGCTGAGGAAATAGTCGAAAACACCCCCAACGCCTATAGTTTGCAACAGTTCCGCAACCCAGCCAACCCGAAAATTCACCGAGAAACCACCGCCGAAGAAATCTGGGCCGATACCGACGGACTGGTAGATATCGTTATTGGTGGCGTGGGAACCGGGGGAACCATTACTGGTATTGCCGAAACCATTAAACCCCGTCGTCCCCAATTTCAAGCGATCGCAGTTGAACCCTCTAATAGTCCCGTCTTATCGGGAGGACAACCGGGACCGCACAAAATCCAAGGCATCGGGGCCGGTTTTATTCCGGCCATTTTCCGACCGGAATTAATCGATGAGGTGATTATCGTCGATGATACAGAGGCTTTCGCCTACGCGCGACGGTTAGCTCGTCAGGAGGGACTACTATCGGGCATCTCGGCCGGGGCGGCTTTATGGGCGGCAATTCAGGTGGGCAAAAGACCCGAAAACGAAGATAAATTAATCGTCATGATTCAGCCTAGTTTCGGGGAACGTTACCTCAGCACGGCCCTGTTTAAAGACCTCGAAGATATCGACTAATAGGACAGTAAATTGATGGAATTTGCAACGAGGGCGATTCATGGGGCGGTAACGGTTGCCATTTATCTGGGAAGCTATGAATATTCCAGGACCGGCAACCCGACGCGCCGGGCCCTAGATGGGAGAAAAATGCCCTATTTATCGCCTATTTTCTGGCTAATCATCCCAAGATCGAGTTTATTATCCCAGTTTACCCAGTCATCCCCAGCATAGTCTCGCCCGTCATTAGCATCGGGTTAAAGGGGGGATTAACGGCAGCGACGGCTTTTACCTCGCCGGAAAAAGAACCCTTAAAACTGGGAACGAGAATAGGAACGATTTAAAGCGGGATCTGGAAAAGGCGTTGATTGGTTAGGCGAAGTTTTTATCTCATTTGATGGGTTAAGCAATGTTTTTTGACTCGACAGATTGGCAAACGATTATTTTTCGGCTGAGTATGGCTATGGCCGTCGGCTGTCTGATTGGTTATAACCGACAGCGAGGCGGTCGTCCGGCCGGATTGAGAACTTTTATCATCGTTAGTCTCGGGGCTGCCATGTTCGTGATGATTCCCCTACAAGCGGAGGGAGATGTGGGTTATGCGTCTTCTAATGCTCTCAGTCGTACTATTCAAGGGGTCGCTTCTGGTGTCGGTTTTTTAGGGGCGGGAATCATCCTACAACAATCCCATCGGGAACTAAATAAGGTACAAGTGAAAGGTTTGACTTCGGCGGCGACTATCTGGTTAGCGGCAGGGTTAGGCGCGGCTTCTGGCTGCGGTTTATGGCAGATGGTTCTGGTGGGAACTTTTTTCACTCTCTCCACTCTCAGTGGCATTAAACGACTGAAGAAAAAACAACCCTTAGCCAAATATATTAAAGGTCGTAAGAAAATATCTCCGATTAATCAAGAAATAGACTCATCGGATAATTCAGCGTCTCATTAATAAAAAAAGTTATAAAAATTAATTTTTTATTAAGAGAGCAAAAGCTTTTCTGTAATGGCTTTTGGCTCAAAAAGTTTATATTTTACCTGCAATTTATCGGTTAAAAAATATAATAAATTTTTTATAAAATTTTCTGTATATAAATAACATACAAGTATTTTGTATGATAACATTTAGATAGAGTAACTAATTTTTCTAAACAGGAGAAAATTAAATCATGTTCAACCGAAATAAGAGCTTTCAAAGCCTCAAAAATCAAGTCTTCCGGCTGCTGATTTTCCTCTTAACTGTCACTTTGCTCCTAGGGGGAAGAGGAAATGCGATCGCCTTGCCGCTACTCCCCGAACCGTTGGCCGTCATTGACCGTACAACAGCAACGGGTGGCACTGTAGTGGAACCGGTCAAGAAAAAAAATGAGGTTTCTGTCCCAAAAATTCTGGAAGATGCCCAAATTGCCTATGAAAAAGCCATCCAAGCGGCAAAATCGGCTATCGATGACCTAAATGCTCAACTGGCCGCTCCTTCTCTCGACAAGAAGATTATCGAAGCTCAACAGGACAACCTGGAGGACTTAGCGGACAATATTGACGATCTAGGGGAAAAAGTGAGTAAATTTACGAAAAAATTGACCAAATCTGGGGCTAAACTCAGTGAAACCCTGCAAAACAACCTTATTACCCTAGAAAAGAGCCTCGTTAATACCTCCGAGACGATCGATATCTTAGCCGACGACACCGAACGACTCAAAGACAATGCTTCCCCTTTCCTGAAAACTCGCGTGGAAAAGACCATCGACGCAGTTAAACAAACTCTACAGGAAAGCGATCGAGCTTGGCAAGAACTGATCTCCTCGGCCACCACGGAACTGGAGAAGACTAGCACCCCGAAATAAATAGGGCTTGCAAGGGCATAAAATCAGTCTTTTTTGGGGTAATTATCGTTTTTACCCCAAAATTTCTCCCCAAAAGCCTTAACTCGTCTAAAAAGTCCCTTTATCGACCACCTTGTGCTTTTGACTAGCTAAGTACCTCATCAAAATTAATTACCAATCATGACGCTTACCTATCAACCACCAACCCCCCATCGCTGGCACTTTGATAATCGGGCGATTTTGCCCCTTAGAAACCCTAATTTCTGGAAAATCGAGAGTGGAGTCGTGAAAACCTCCACCTGGTTAGAAGATGGAACCCTGATCGTCTTGGGATTGTGGGGACCTGGCAATTTTGTTGGCAAAACCCTAGAGAGAGTCAATCCCTATCAAGTTGAGTGCATCACTCCGGTGCAAGCAGTTTCCTTTTCCACAGTTGAGGGTTATCAAATGGCAGAAATTCTACTGTCTCATCTTCAGCAAGCACAAGAACTAAGTATTATTCGTAGCTACAAACGTACTGATGTTATGGTTGTGAAATTACTGTCATGGTTAGGCAATCAATTTGGTAAACAAACCGGTACTGGACAATTAATTGATGTGCGTCTAACTCATCAGGATATCGCTGACTTATTAGGAACCACTAGAGTCACAATTACCCGCGCACTTAATCATCTTGAACAACAGGGGGCCGTGGAACGTCTTCCCGTCCATCGTCTTCTTTTACGAGAGGAGGACATCTGGCACTACGAGATTTAGAATGGGAAGGATTATCTCTTTTTTCAATCTATGAATTGGTTAGTAACCCTTTTAATTACTAGCGTGACGAGTTTTGTGGCCACAAATCTTGATGATCTGATGGTGCTAATGTTGTTTTTCTCGCGACTTAATGCTAATTTTCGACCTCGACACCTGATTGTTGGTCAATACCTCGGTTTTACCCTGATTCTCCTAGCTAGTTCCCTCGGTTTACTATTTGGGTTACTGGTTTCTAAAGAATGGATTGGTCTATTAGGATTTATTCCTTTGATTATCGGCATTAAACAACTTTTGTCAAGGGAAAATGAGGATTATATTCAAGAAGTAAGAGAAGATGTTAATTATTCTAAAAATCGCTCCTTTTTTCCTCGTTTTCCCTCCCAAACCTATTACGTTGCCGCCGTGACCGTGGCTAATGGTGGTGATAATATTGGTATTTATACCTCTCTTTTTGCCAATAATTCCCCGATGCACGTCTTAATTATCATGATAATTTTTTATCTCATGATGGGGATTTGGTGCCTCCTAGCCTATTTTTTAATTACCCATCCCAGGATAGCTAAAGTGGTTACAAACTACGGACATAAAATTAGTCCTTTTATCTATATTTTTCTAGGAATTTATATCTTAATTGACAGCCGATCCTATCGTTTATTTCTCATGTCTTAACCAAGAATGCCCAAAAATTATCTTTTAAGTAGAGAGGCAAAATTATTTGTAGGATGGGTTAGCGGTAGCGTAACCCATGCAGGCGTTGGGTTTCATGCTTCAACCCAACCTACATTCTCTTGAAAAGTTATAAAAGGATTTGGTCTGAGAATTAAAAAACAACAGATAGCGGCCGAAGCTTCCTGCAAAAACCGACATCGGCGAATTAATACTATTTTTCAACAAATGGGCATCGCCTATCGATGACCGAAATGCTCAACTAAACGCATCTTATCTCCCCAAGGACACCCTTACCATACCCCTTATCTATGAGCTACATTGACCGGAATCAATTTTCTGCAACTTTCGACATCGCCATTATCGGGGGAGGATTTAGTGGTTCCCTCGTGACGGCGAACCTGTTACGCGACACGGGGACTCCATTATCGATCGCTCTGATCGAGCGCCGAAAACCCCTCGGTACGGGGATCGCCTACGGAACGCGAGACAGCGGCCACCTGCTCAATATTCCTGCCGGCAAAATGAGCGCCTTCGAGGACGATCCCGAACATTTCCTCCACTGGTTAGCAGATAACGGCTATCGATCGATCGATCCGGCCAGCTTCGTACCGCGTCTAGTGTACGGCAAATACATCCGATCGATCCTAGAAGAAGCGCGGGACAACGCCATTGCCGATCACCGTCTGGAGACATTTACCGATGCGGCGATCGATCTAGTCCTCGACGGGGAAAAGGCGACGATTACCCTCAAAGGAGGCAAGAAAATCAGTGCCGCTAAGGTAGTTCTGGCGCTGGGCAATTTTCCCGCAACGGTTCCCCAACCCCTCGCGTTGCTCAATTCCCCCTATCTCCGCGACGCTTGGCAGACGGAGGCACTCGCCGATCTAAAACCCGACGGGACGGTGCTGCTGGTCGGTACGGGGTTAACGATGGTGGATATGGTGGTTTCCCTAGCACAAAGGGGATTCGCCGGCAAAATCCAGGCGGTTTCCCGTCATGGCCTGATCCCCCGATCGCACCGACCCACCGATCCCTATCCCCCGTTCCTCACCCTCGAAACCGCGCCCCAGACCACCCGGGGACTCCTAGGGCGGATTCGCGCGGAGGTAAAAACCGCCGAGAGTCAAGGTCACGACTGGCGGGCCGTTTTAAACGCCTTACGTCCTATATCTCAAGGTCTATGGCATTCTCTGCCGATAGCCGAACGCGCCAGATTTCTACGCCACCTGAAAGCCTATTGGGAGGTTCTTCGCCATCGCGTCGCCGATGAGATCGCCGGTATCCTCGATGAGGCCGTAGAATCGGGACAATTAACCTATCATGGGGGAAGAATTGAAACTGCTGAGGATAAAAACGGCTGTGTAGAGGTTACTATCCGTCAACGGGGAACGGGAAACCTCTTAAACCTAACGATCGATCGAATTATTAACTGTACCGGCGCGAGTAACGATTACCGGACCATAACCGATCCCCTCGTCGTTCATCTTCGCCAACGGGGGTTAATCCGTCCCCATCCCCTAGGTTGTGGCATCGAAACCGCCGACAATGGGGCAATTCTCAGGCAGGACGGTACGGCATCGGACACGCTGTACACCTTGGGAAATCCCCGCAAAGGCGATCTCTGGGAAACCACCGCCATTCCCGAACTGCGTTTACAGGCGGCCGAACTGGCCCGGGATTTGTTGCGATCGCTGAAAGAGAGAATTTCTCTCCCCGCGGCCTACTCGATCGCATTCGGGCCGGCAGCGCCGATTTTCCGCCAGCTTTTCGATAGGGAATCGAGTACCTACACCTATCTGATCGCTGATTCGGGTACGGGGGAGGCGATTTTAATCGATCCGGTCCTCGAACAGGTCGATCGCGATCGGCAGATTCTTTGGCAGTTGGGGTTAACTCTAGGCTACACGATGGAAACCCATGTCCACGCCGACCATATCACCGGAGCGCACCGCTTACGGGAGTTAACCAACTGTTCGATCCTCGTTCCCGAAAACGCCGAAGTGAGCGATATCGATGGTTATGTGCGCGATGGCGACATCTGGACCGTGGCAGGTCAGCAGCTAAAAGCGATCGCTACTCCGGGCCACACCGATAGTCATATAGCCTATCTCATCGATGAAAAACGCCTATTAACGGGGGATGCACTCTTAATTCGCGGTTGCGGTCGTACCGATTTTCAGAACGGTTCGCCGGAAGTCCTCTACAAGACGGTAACGGAGAAGTTATTCACCCTCCCCGATGATACGCTAGTTTACCCCTGTCACGATTATCTGGGCAGAACGGTCTCCTCGATCGGTGAGGAAAAGCGCTGGAATCCCCGTTTTGCCGGCCGCAATCGTCAGGATTTTGTGGAGTTGATGAATAATCTCAATCTCCCCTATCCGAAAAAGATGACCGCGGCCTTAAGTGCCAACGCACGGGGTGGTAAGGTGGTTTTCGTCATGGATTATCAGATTTAGGGAATATTTTATTTTAAAAATTTTTCTTTTTAGGTTTAGGAGGCCGTTCTATACTTTTAGGGGAGGGAGGTGATTGAGGCGGTTTTTGCAATAATTCAATAAGAGTTTGAATAATTTCATCTACGACTTCATCTCTCAAAGTCCCGCATTTTCTTCTAAATAATTCTCTATCAAGTGTAGATATGCAGTCCGGTTTAACATAAGAAGCTTTGTATTCATCATCTAGATGTCCTTCTTTAAAATCCCTCCGCTTAATTTCGATCATCCCCGATCTTTTATTAGAATTGCTAGTTATGTAAGCGCAGATAAACCCTTTTCCCGCTAAGACAGGAGCGAGGATTAGAACAGGCCTTTCTTTCTCTCTTCTGGATTATCCTGATAGGGAAAGGGAGCATATACTACATCTCCTTTTTTATAAAAAATGGACACTTGATTCAATTTTGAACATACTCCTCTTTTGTATTTTCCTCTTTCAAAAAAGTAAAATTACTGTGATTAGCGATCACTTCTAGAATCTCTTGATCTTCTGACTCCGACTCTTCAACCGCAAAATCAATTAGTCTGTCAATAAATCCGGCCGCATTGCGAATCCGAACTCTAAAAGAGTTTTTGGAATCAGTCGGCGTACTGAGAGCTATATTTTTTTGACGAGACTGATCGATTATATCGCTCATTATTACTTGAATATCTTGAAGAGTTTCAATATCAAAAAAATCAATGTAATCTTCTAGCTTGTCACCAAACGTTTCTAATTTTTCTGAAAAAACGTTTAAAAAATCTTCTTCTAGATAAAATAAATCTCTTTCAGAATAACTGCAATATTTTGCGATAATTATTTTTAAAGAATTCCAATTGTTATCGAGAATACGAAAATCTCGATATAAATTTATAGCTTTTTCTTTTAAAAAATCGATGGTTTCGCAGTCGATATATGTAGCGTCTTGTGAATTTAGTTCAACAAAACTTTTAATTGCAAAAATTGCATGATCTATGGCATTATAGACTTGATGCCATTCTCTTTTTTCAAAAAGAATTTTAATGTTGCCAGCTATGTCTTTAATTTCTTTGTTTATTTTGTCATTGGTTTTTGCAGATTGCCAAGAAATAGATTCAAAAAAAACTTTGCTTTCGTATAAATTTTCAACAATTTTTGTCAAACATTCATCAACCTTCCTAAAAAAACTTTGATTGCGATAGTTGACAATGAGGATTTTATTTATTAACAAAAAAAGCTTTATTGATTCTTTTTTAAAATAATTATCAAAAGAAAAAGAATCGGAAATTTTTTTAGAGTTATCTTTATTAATCGGAATACGTTTAGTGATTTTCCAGTCAGTTAAGTGATTCTCTTTACAAGCCATAGGAGCTTATCCACTAACAGTACGATGTCATCTAATAATTATATCATAACAACCTTACCACACTCGCCTCCAGCGCAGCAACGCCGATCGCTCTCTACCCGACCATCCCCAACCCGCGACTATTTCCCGTTGTTCACCCATTCCCGAAAGTGATGAGAAGAACGTAGGTTGGTTTGAAGCATTAAACCCAACGCCTGCATGGGTTACGCTACCGCTAACCCATCCTACAAATAATTGTGCCTCCCTACTTAACCTTCATTCTCAACAGAGAAAACGGGTTTCTTCGAGAAACTATTTAGAAAACGGGTTTCTTTGAGAAACCCGTTTTCTGTATAATATTAATTTTTGTTACAGCACCATTGAAAAATTGGGGACTGTGGGGCTAAAACTGTTAATGGGACTTAAACGCTAAATAAAGATCAAATCGAGTATAATTGTTATAGAATAAGCACTTTACGTTAAAAGAGCAGCGATGAAAGAGACAACCCCAGCCGCGATGCCCCCATGCTTTGACCGATGGTGTCGGCGGTTTGACAATTG
>VYLS01000007.1_pt1 | contig 59262 bp, 52 predicted proteins | sample 5114231 | NCBI WGS metagenome assembly VYLS01 (sample SAMN12291800, study PRJNA351875) | freshwater metagenome | isolation source: freshwater lake | place: USA: Michigan, Lansing Lake | collected 2013-08-14 | reverse complement strand
AAAGCTTATTAAAAGAATGAGTTATGGATTTACCAATTTTCAACATCTTCGACTTAAGCTGTTTGCTTGCTTTAATTCATAACAAAAATTAACACACGAAAACCAGAAGAGCCACATTGCCAGTCTTTACCTTGACGACGGAGGATAATTTTTACTAAATCCCTTAATGTATCAACACGATTGCCATGACTTGGTAAAGGAGACATAAGCCGAATTTCTTCAGTTTTGCGATTAAAATAGAGTTTAGGATAGGTTTTATGGAGACGTAAGCTCAGCAATCTTTCGTAATCTTCCCAAGTCTGATGCGGAAAAATAACTTGACTGCCCGGAGATAAAGATAAAGTATTTTCACTGAGAGTAATTAGTAGCATTTTGGTAATTATCCTTGATTTTTAGCTGTGGGATTTAACTAATTTCGCTCTGGCAACCAATGCCTATCAAGCATTTGTTCGAGAGAATAGGGACAATTTAGAGGGAAATTGTGAGGAGATATTTCAGTTTTTTGCCCGACAATAAAAACGGCATCTTGATAGATTTTTTCTTGGTTATCTAGGAGATATTTTTCTAGATTTGTGCTTAAGTATCCATTTAGCTGAACTCTAAAAGTGGCTATTTCTCCTTGCCAATGCCGATGATTTAATTCAAATTCTTCTGACCAATATTGCCACAGCAAAAGATGAATAATTATCTGTCTTAAAAAACTCTCAACTCGATTTTTATCCCGTTTGCTCAAAGCCTCCAACTCCTCGATTAAATGTTGAATATCCAACTCAGCTAGACGATTGGCCTTGAGGAGTTTAATTGTTTCAGTCAACCAGAGATGTTCATCTTGTTCGTAGAGAAATTGTAACCGATTTAGCCAAGTATCTTTTTTCATATTTTTTCGGCTGAGGAGACTTCTAAAACTGCTTTCGGGTAGGCAATGCGTTGATGGTGGAATTGTTGCCAAACTTGCACAAAAACCTCGGCAATAATTGGTAATTCCTCTTGACGAATACCACTATCTACTAATTGTTGCTCGCGCCATCGGGCCTGAAAAATCTTTTTGATCATATCCATGGCTTGTTCTGGGGAGGCCTCCTTTAGCGATCGCAAAGCAGCCTCGCTACTATCGGCTAACATAACGATCGCCGTTTCTCGCGATTGGGGAATCGGACCATCGTAGCGAAAGGCCGCCTCATCGACGATTTCTTGACCATTTTGGGCGGATTTTTGCAAAGCTTGCTGATAAAAATAGGAAATTAAGAGATTGCCTTGGTGTTCGGGAATAAAATCGCGGACCACTCGCGGTAAACCGTGTCTGCGGGCCATGACTAACCCTTCGCTAACGTGCTTTTTAATAATCTCGGCGCTGACGTAGGGATCATTAATTTCATCGTGTTTATTCGGCCCACCCATTTGATTTTCAATAAAACCGAGGGGATCGTGCATTTTCCCAATATCGTGATAGAGGGTTCCCGTGCGAATTAATTCCACATTACAGTGCAGTTTTCGAGCGGCCGCTTCAGCTAAACAGGCGACAAAAAGGGTATGTTGAAAAGTACCCGGCGCTTCCGTGGCCAAACGTTTGAGCAAACTACAATTAGGATTGGACAACTCCACCAGACGAATGGGAGTCACCACATCGAAACAGCGTTCCAAATAGGGGGATAATCCTAGGGCGATTACCGTCCAAGCTATCCCCGATAGACCATAGACGAGCGCCGTGGGTAGTAGAGTATAGATGACCGTGCTGGCCGTGGCGCTAACGATCAGGTAGGTGAGCAGATAAACACCCCCTTGACTGACTCCGATTCCCATCCCTAGGAGCGATAATTCATCCCGGGAGCGCAATTTTGCCGCTATCATCGCCGCTAATAGTCCCCCCATCGTCCCGGCGATTAAATCGGCGCTGATGCCTTGGATGCTGAATAGGGAAAGACCGGCAGTTAAGAGGACTTGGGTGACGGCCAGAGTCGGGCCATAGAAACTGCTGACTAATAAACCCACGGCTGCCAGATTGGTAAAGGGAATATGGGCGATCGCTAGGATCGGTGTGGTAAAACTTAGCAAACCCAAGAGAATAAAATCCCGGTGACGCAGGGGCCGATGGAGACGTTGGGCAACGAGGCAAAAAGTCCCGATCGCGCTGGTGACAAGGATTGCCGTTGACCCTAAACCCATCCAGTTAATGCCCCGTTCGCTTAAACCAAAACCATCGATGAGAACAAACTGAGCTTGAGTAATTTTTTCGCCTGCTTTAACGATAATTTGACCGGTTTGAGCGTTAGACATGACCATATCTACCGCTTCCACTGCTTTAGTGGCTTGTTCTTTGGTTGCCTCTCGATCTTCTATCAGGTTCGTTTGTCCCTCTAGGGCCGCCAGAAGGATATTTTCGGCTAAAGACTGCTGACGACGGGTTAGGCGATCGCTGCTAATCTGCACGGCGATGGTATCCTGTAGGTGACTGGTGGAAATCCCGGGGGGAATGCCTTGTACCAAAATCCGGCGCCCCGCTTGCAGGACGGCTTTTTCTAGGTTTTGCCACTCTCGATCGCCCATTTGGGCCGCTGTGATCAGATCGGCATATTTGAGTTTATTTAAGCTGGAATGCCGATAATTTTGGCTGGTTTGCTCCTGTATTTGCCGTAACTGCTCCAATCGATCGATAAATTGCTCAAAGTTTCCCTTCGCCACGCGCTGACGATAGGCTTGGATTTCGTCTATAGCATATTCCTGCTCTTTTGTCAAGGGTTTTGCAAAAGATTCTTTATGGTTGAGGCCGCTTTGTAGAGTTGACCATTGAGCGGCAGAAAAGGTGAGCAGCGTTCCCAGTGTGGCGTTAGCAATAGTTCTGCTCAGTAAAATCGAATTTTTTGGCAAAATTGGGCTAATTTGACTTAATTGCCCTAAAGTGTCCCGTAGCGATCGCTCAATCTGGGCAGTGATTTGGGGGTCTCTTTTCAGCCGGGGAAGCAGTCCAGCCCGAATTTTTTGGCGTTTGAGGGCGGTGGTTTCTTGGTCTTCAAAACTGGCATCTTCGGGGGCGATAATTGTGACTGGAGAAATAGTCCCGACGGCCAATTTCGGCTGATTATAGAAACGATAACCGACTACGCTAGTCAGACAACCGACGGTAAACAGGAAGATTAAGGGTCTGCGAAGTTTACCTAGGGAGAAAGAGCGAGATTTTCGGGCAGAATCAGGAAAAACAGTGAAAGAATGCAGAAAATGATTCATAAATTCCAGCTAAATTCTATAAACTGCGCCGCCATGCCCAGGGAAACAATACCGGCAACTTGGTTTTGGGTTCCCTTTTCTATTTTAAGGATTCCCTGTACAGAAAAAATTTTTTTCTGTACAGGGGTTGGGGGTTGGGGATTTCAGTTATCAGCTTCTGAAGGCAACAGGCACTCGTGCAGAAGACAGAATCTGGCAATTCTCCTACCTAAAAAGAAGGTTAGAAAATAAGCACATCAAAGCTTTTAGCTTAACCAATTAGGTTTTAGATTCGGCCCTTTTTATCAGTTATCAGATGTGAGTTGTCAGATGTGATACCATTTTTCACAAGTAATGGCAGAGATGGTTAATTGCCCTCACCCCTAACCCCCCACCCCCCCTGCCCCCCCGACATCGGGGGGGTCGGGGGGCAAGGGGGGGTAAGATACCTGCCAAGAATAAAGAAAAATGGTATCAGCAGTGATGCTAGAAGAATCCACGTCCGTTTACGGCGTGGGGTATGTCAAACCTCTCTCGCCTTCCGTTCCCCGCTTCAGTGCCAGATTTGTGACTTCTGAAACTGGGGGTGGCTATCGCCGTTACTCTCAACTTTGTCAAATATAATGACAAAGTGTATTGACCTTGAGTCCCCTGGCCGAGTTTGGTATCGAGTGATACTAAACGTCGGGACAGATAAACAGTTATAAGGTCGGTCAAGGTTGGTAGGGCTCCTTATTTCATGCCTAAACGTTTCGCACTACTGTTTACTGTTTACTGATCACTGATTCTGGGCCCGATCAAGAAATAATCTGTCCCCAAAATCCCGTAAAAATTCGGGTTCCGTCTTTGAGAATATGAATTTCCACTTGATCCGATGCCCAATTAATCTGATCTTCCCAAGCGGGATTGAGGACGTGAATCCGTTGATTGCTAGAAGAAACGGGAGAATCGGGGGAATGAATAGCCAGGGATTCCACATAGGCCCCATCCACCAAAATATCTAACTGGGCCAATAATTCTTGGGAGTGGGGCGGTGCTTCGGTTGAGCGCAATTGTTCGATCGTAAATCCCGTGAAGGACATCACATTTAAGCCTTTTTCCTTAACATATTTAGCTAATTCGGTCAAGGCTTTTGCTTGCCAAAAAGGTTCACCCCCAGAGAAAGTTAGGCCGCTATTGCGGGGATTAGCCAAAATTTTGGCAGCTAGAGACTCAACAGTAATTAATTGATTGATCTCAAAGGACCAGGAAGCTTGATTAAAACAACCCCGACACTCGCGAGAACAACCCTGTACCCAGACCACGGACCGACAACCGGGGCCGTTAACGGCGGATTCATCCACATAGCCCATGATATTGAGATGATGGGCGGGAATTTGCCCTAATTGGGCAGCAATAGTCAGACTCATCGCTTATAATCCTCGATCGATTCCTATCTTTTTCATGCTAGGGAAAAAACGACAAAAATTGATCGCTCTGGCCATGATTTGTTAACCTTTGACACACATCACCTGCTTGAGAGTGGCGACAATTTCCACTAGATCGGCCTGTTGATTCATCACCTGTTGGATCGGTTTATAGGCCCCCGGAATCTCATCAATAACGCCCTCATCTTTGCGGCATTCAACCCCTTGAGTTTGGGCGATTAAATCATCAAGAGTAAAGGTTTTTTTAGCCAGATTTCTCGACATCAAGCGCCCGGCCCCGTGGGAACAGGAACAGAAGCTATTATGTTCTCCTTTGCCTTTGACAATATAAGATTGCGCTCCCATGGAACCGGGGATAATACCATAATCGGTTTCTCTGGCGCGGACGGCTCCTTTTCGGGTGACATAAACCTCCTCCCCAAAATGAATTTCTTTTTCGGCATAATTGTGATGACAATTAACCACTAAGAGGGGTTTAGTTGGTTTGCCTCCCGCTAGATGTTTTTCAACAATGCGTTTAAATCTAGCCATCATAATTTCTCGATTATAACGGGCATATTCCTGGGCCCATTGTAGGTCATGCCAGTAGGCAGTAAATTCTTCTGTACCGGCGACAAAGTAGGCCAGATCGAGGTCGGGTAATTTACATTCTGCTAGTTTGGCTAACTCTTTGGCCGTATCAATATGACATTGGGCCAGTTGATTACCAATACCTCTAGAACCGGAATGGAGCATTAACCAAACTTGATTATCTGTATCTAAACAAATTTCGATAAAGTGATTGCCACCTCCCAGGGAACCCATTTGTTTAAGGGCTTTTTTCTCTAGGTTTTGTACACCTCGATGAATCTGTTTAAATTCCGCCCATTTTGGCCATTTAGTTACTTCCCGATCCACTTCTTTATTTTCCGCAAAACCGACGGGAATATTTTCTTCCACATCGAGGCGAATTTTTTTGAGTTTTCCCTGCAATTGTTCACCGGTAAAAGGCATTTTTAGGGCAGCCATGCCGCAACCGATATCGACTCCGACGGCGGCAGGAATTACGGCATCTTTGGTGGCAATCACCGAACCGACTAAAGCACCTTTACCCAAGTGAACATCGGGCATTAAAGAAATGTGTTTATAAACAAAAGGTAGGGAGGCAACATTTTTGGCCATTTGGGTTTCTTGGGGTCCCAATTCATGGCCCGCCCAAGATAAAATCGGTGTTGGTGTGGAAAGAGCCAGAGTTTCGTAAGTCATAGTTTTTATGAAATAATCAGATAAAAAGCGGATGCAACCAAGACAATAAGGCAATTGAGATTCTGTGATGAATTTAGATAAATTGTTATCAGTGATCGTGTTTTAACACAGAGGATAAGCTGTTGACTATCTAAATTAGAGTTCTTGCATAATTAATTTTTGAGAGGGCAAAAATGAGAAAAATAAGCATAAAATTGCTTAAAATTGCTAAATAGAGCATTTAATCTATATAATGCTCATTCTTAATTCTCCTGACGACCGACTACTGGCTACTGACTCCTCACCTCACGGAAGATTTTTGATTTTTGCCAGAGGTCTATTACTCCTTCAGACTGCCTCCGGGAGAATTTTTCACTTTCACCGGAGGTTTACCGACTACTGTAATACTACCAAAAAGGTTCGGATACCTACACTATCAAGAAAGCGGGGTTATTTTGCACTATAGAGATAACGAAGGAACTGATAGGGGTGGGTATCGCCTAAAAACCGAGTACAGTTCCGATTCTAGAAGTCACTATAAGTTGTATCGGAGCAGCACAAAGATTATGGGAAAAGTAGTTGGAATTGACTTAGGGACGACTAACTCCTGCGTCGCGGTTATGGAAGGGGGTAAACCCACCGTTATCGCCAACGCCGAAGGATTTAGAACCACGCCCTCAGTGGTCGCCTACGCCAAAAATGGCGATCGCCTAGTAGGACAAATCGCCAAACGTCAAGCGGTAATGAACCCGCAAAATACTTTTTATTCCGTCAAACGCTTCATCGGCCGGAAATTCAACGAAGTTAGCAAGGAAGCCACAGAAGTATCCTACAAAGCTCTTCAAGACGGCAACGGCAACGTTAAATTAGACTGTCCGGCCCAGGGCAGACAATTCGCCCCCGAAGAAATTTCCGCCCAGGTACTGCGGAAACTGGTGGAAGATGCCGGTAAATACCTCGGCGAAACCGTTACCCAAGCAGTCATCACCGTACCTGCTTATTTTAATGACTCCCAACGTCAAGCCACCAAAGATGCGGGGAGAATTGCCGGGATTGAAGTTCTCCGCATTATCAACGAACCCACCGCCGCCTCTCTTGCCTACGGATTAGAGAGAAAAGCTAACGAAACCATTCTCGTTTTTGACTTGGGTGGGGGAACCTTTGACGTATCGGTTCTGGAAGTGGGTGATGGTGTCTTTGAAGTTCTCGCTACCTCTGGAGATACTCATCTTGGCGGTGATGACTTCGATAAAAAAATCGTTGATTATTTAGCCGAAGAATTCGAAAAATTTGAAGGAATCGATCTCCGTCAAGATAAACAAGCCTTGCAACGTCTCACGGAAGCGGCAGAAAAAGCCAAAATTGAGCTTTCTAGCGTTACCCAAACGGAAATTAACCTGCCCTTCATCACCGCTACCGCCGAGGGACCAAAACACCTAGATACTACCTTAACCAGAGCTAAATTTGAGGAAATTTGCGCTGATTTAATCGATAGCTGTCGGCGTCCCGTAGAAAATGCCGTCCGTGATGCCAAAATCGATAAATCTGCCCTCGATGAAGTGGTTCTCGTCGGTGGTTCAACCCGGATTCCCGCCATTCAAGAATTAGTTAAACAAGTTCTGGGCAAAGAGCCTAACCAAAGCGTTAACCCTGATGAAGTGGTAGCTGTGGGTGCCGCTATTCAAGGTGGTGTTCTTGCCGGTGAAGTCAAAGATATTCTTCTGCTTGATGTTTCTCCTCTGTCTCTGGGTGTGGAAACCCTCGGCGGTGTGATGACGCGGATTATTCCCCGCAATACCACTATCCCCACCAGAAAATCGGAAGTTTTCTCTACGGCAGTAGACTCACAAACTAACGTAGAAATCCACGTCCTGCAAGGGGAACGGGAAATAGCCAAAGATAACAAGAGTTTGGGAACTTTCCGACTCGATGGTATCCCCCCTGCGCCCCGGGGTGTGCCTCAAATCGAAGTGGTTTTCGACATCGATGCTAACGGTATTTTAAATGTCACCGCTAAGGATAAAGGTACAGGAAAAGAACAATCGATCAGCATCACCGGCGCTTCTACCTTGCCCCAAAATGAAGTGGAACGCATGGTTAATGAGGCAGAATCGAACGCCTCGGTCGATAAGGAACGTCGCGAACGCATTGAACGCAAAAATCAAGCTGGTTCCCTGGTTTATCAAGCTGAAAGGCAGTTAGTCGAGTTAGGCGATAAGGTTCCCCCATTAGAGAAAACGAAAGCCCAAAAGTTGATTAAAGAACTGATAGAAGCGATCGCTGAAGAGGATGATGGTAAGATCAAAGTAGCCCTACCGGAATTACAACAAGTCCTCTACGAGATCGGTACCCGTATCTATCAGCAAGGGGCCCCTAGTAATCCCACCGGTGGCAATGATGGCAATGGCCCCTCTGGTGGTGCTGGTGGTGGCGATGATGTCATCGATGCGGAATTCTCCGACGCTAAATAAAAATTAAGTTCCTAGCTTCCACAAGGACACAAGTTACCTTGTGTCCCTTTTTAGTCTCAAAATCGGAATTTATGCTAATCCGACTAATTTAGCGCTGTATTCCCACATTTTTTCGCCTCTTTCATCGTCGCGAGCTTGAGGAGAAACCCTTTGTACAAAAGATTTACCCTCTTTTTTCTGACGGTTGCCCCAACTCCAGTAAGCGCCAGATTGACGGTATTCGGGGTCAGCCACCACCAGGGCCACTCTTTCCCCGGCTAATTCTTGGGAAACATAGCCACCGGTGATATTTTTCTGGAACCAGGGGAAAAACTGCTGGAAAAAGGGGTAATGATTGCGGAAAAGGGGTGTATCGGCCACACAACCCGGATAGAGGGAAGTAAAAGTGATTCCCGTGGATTCGTGATAGCGTTTGTGCAGTTCCCGCATGGTGAGAACATTACACACCTTACTATCTTTGTAGGCTTTGACCGATTCAAATTTTTTGCCGTCGGCCATAGTAATCGGCTCTTTGAAACCCTTAGCAAACCCCTCCAAATCGCCCAAATCGGGACGAGGAGGAATTTTACCGCCTAATTCATCGGGATTATGGGTGACAGTGCCGAGAATGACTAAACGGCGGTCGGGAGAGGGGGAATTTTTTAGATCTTCCAAGAGCAAATTCGACAACAGGAAATGACCTAAATGATTGGTGGCCATGCTCAATTCATAACCGTCGGGACTTCTTAAGGGTTCTTTGAGCAAAGGCAGATAGATAGCGGCATTGCAGACTAAAGCGGTTAGAGGTCTGCCCAAGGCCCGGAAATTTTTAACGAAGCGCCGGACGCTATCGAGGGAACCGAGGTCGATAAATTCAATACAGTAGTTATCCCGGGGAATGTTTAATTCCTTGGCCGCCTGTTCCATTTTCGGGATATCCCGACAGGCCATAACCACAAACCAACCTCTTTGAGCAAGGGATTTAGCGGCGTAGAGACCGACTCCAGAAGTTGTCCCAGTAATGATCACCGTGGGTTTTTGATCTTGTACCATTGTTTGATAGTTTTCGTTAATCGCTCTGGTCTAGGGAATATCCAAGGGATTCCGACTATAAATTTTATCGGTTGTCTTACCTGACCCCAGGCTTCCCTTTACATAACTTCAAATTTGCGTGAGTGTTCACTTATCAGTTATCAGTTATCAGTTATCAGTTATCAGTTATCAGATTTGAGTTTTAAGTTTACCGATCTCCCCACCTCCCCACCTCCCCAATTCATAATTCATAATTCATAATTGATAATTCCAGGTTAACGAATGGGTTTAGCTAAATCACCGACTTTAAAACCATTACCGGTAATGATGCGACCGACGCTAGATTGACCATCAGCTTCGACAATTTCGAGAGTGCCAATCGGTTGAGTAATCTGACGGATAACCTTACCCGTTTGCGGATCCTTGACCGTTTGAGTCGTCCTTTCGATGGAAATGCGTAAACCAACACGATAGCCTTCTCCCGTACCTTTATTGAGAATTACTTGATTTCCCGCCACGGCAGCCACTAAAGCGGTGACAGTCGGGAGCGAGCGCGGTGTAGCGGCGATTTGTTCGGCTTTATCATTGAGATTACCCACCACCTGCGCTACTGCCTTATCGGTGGCAATACTGAGTAATTTTCCTTCATTGGAGGTTTGGGAACCACCCCCAACTCCTAAAACCACGGTTGAACCATCGGATTGATTGGCAGTACCATCTCCCTGAGCGGTGGTAATAATTTCGGCCGTGGTGGTATTAATTGCCCGGACATTTAACTTGACAAAAGCATCGGTTTCTGTCTTGGCGGTGCTAAAAATAATAAACGAGCCACCGGATTGTTTTTTTTGTAAATCGAATTGAGTAATCGAACCGATAATCACCACATCTACCCCCAAAATTTGCCCGATTTGAGCAGCGGTAGCGGCATCTACCCGTCCCGAAGCCCCAAAATTTTGTTCTCTGAGGACAGCATCAATGCGACTGCGCTCAATGACTGTATAGCGACCACTTTCCACCAATTTATTGACGAGAATATCACTGACACCACTGGCCCCACCATTGAGAAATGTTAACCACTGGGGATTACTGAGACCGCTATAATCGAAGTCTAAAACCGCTACTCGCACCTTTTCGCTTTTTTGGGCTAATAGTAAAGGTAAATCGTTAGAGATAGCTTGGGAGAAAGCCGGTGCGTTGAAGCTAAAACCCAAACTAGAAGCGACTCCCACAAGGGTGAGCAGGGCAGAAAAACCACGGATACTATCTCGATCGAACATGATAAGGGGTTCTCCAGTCAAATAGAATATAGATCATAATACATCTGAAAATTGCTCTAACTATCGAAAGTGATCAAGAGCGAGAATTTTGAATGGCAGTAATTAAACCTCTCACTTCCTCGGTTCCCTCGGAAGCTTCAAAGGAAGTGGGAAATTTACCCTTAGCAATCATCCGCAATCCCAGGGGGGCAATACTTAATAAACCCTGTAAATCACGCCAATAATTGCCCACCACATAGAGGCCGAATTTGCGTTCATCCACCCATCCCCCTGCTTTGACTAATTCCACTAAAACTTTCCGGTGACGAATGGGACGACTACTATCGGCCGACTTGCGAGCGAGTATTTCCTGTTTAATTTTACCGATCTGATCCATGGGGGCCACTTCCATAGGACAAACCGCATTACAGAAATAGCAACGGGTACAACCCCAAACCCCTGCGGTGCCTTGGTTATAAAGTTCTAGGCGACCTTCTTGATTACCATCGCGGGAATCTGCTAGGGTGCGCTGCGCTTTTGCTAAAGCGTGGGGACCGACAAAATCGGGATTGACTTGCTTGGCGTTACATTCCGAATAACAGGCCCCGCACATAATGCAGTTACCCATCTGATTGAGATTGGCTCTTTCTTCTGGAGTTTGCAGAAATTCTCGTTCGGGAATGCTGCGTGCTTGACTACTGATATAAGGTTCAACCTTTTCTAAATCGTCCCAAAACGGTTGCATATTGACGATTAAATCCCGAATAATCGGTAAATTCCCCAGAGGGGCGATCGTGATTTCGGGAATTTCTCCGGCATCTTTTTGGCTACAATGGTTTAATTCACTGGCGATATTTTGTTGACAAGCCAAGGCCGAACGACCGTTAATTTTCATAGCACAGCTGCCACAAATTGTGTTGCGGCAATTTTTGCGAAAGGCCAAAGTTCCATCAAGTTCCCATTTGATGCGATTAAGGCAGTCGAGAATTGTATTTCCCGCCTCCACCTCTAGGGTAAAATTTTCTAGGTAGGGGGTGTCGTTGGGTCGTTGACGCAGAATTTTAAAAGAAACTTCCATACTCGGCACGGGGATGAGGGACTCCTAATACTCAGGATAATCGATGTTAACGGGCTAAGGGGGAGCTAGTAATGGTAATTAATCCTTAAGATTTTCCCCGGTCGGTTGAGCCAAGGGGTGAGTATCTAGGCCTAATGATAGATGGGCAAGTCGCTCGAAAACAGTTTAATCCCCCCGGATTTGCTGCTCTGGGTCATTAGTTTTTTGCCAACTCCAACCACAAGTATAGTTTCTCAATTCCTTGCTAGGTATAGCTTGAGCGGTTTTACGTCCTTACTTTCTCCCCCCTGTTTTCCTCGCACCCGACCAAAAATTGCCAGAGTCTTGACCAAAAATTTCCTCTCCCCCACAAGGTTTACACTTACTACCTAGTCCGGGGTCTTCTTAGCACGATTGTCATCACCGAACCATCAGTTTTAAAAAATTTATTATTCCCCTCTAGACATTTTTGGCGAGATTTTTGGTATGATCAATTTGTCAGTGTAAACTTAATTGACAGTCACTAAAAAATCAAGGGACATTAAAAAGTACCATGAGTGATATCTCTCCTACTCCCCTAACCGGGAAAGCTCTACTTCAAAAAGTCAAAGAGTTATCCCACTTACCCCGTCGCGAAACGGCAAAACGTTGTGGTTACTACTCTCAAAGTAAAGATGGCCAAGTTCGGGTCAATTTAACCGACTTTTACGATGCTGTTTTAGGTGCAAAAGGGGTTCCCCTCGATCCCGAAGGCACTAAAGATGGCCGCGGCCGCGAACCCACTTTCCGGGTTAGTGTCCACAAAAATGGTCAAATCGTCATCGGTTCCACCTATACCGAACAAATGAACTTGCAGCCCGGCGATGAGTTTGAAATCAAACTTGGCTACAAGCACATCCACCTCAAACAAACGGAATCAGAAGAACCAGTAGAAGCTTAAATAGGTTACGGAGTAGGGATAGGGAAAAAAAAATCGGCAGTCAAAAGGGCTAGTTTTGACAAGACCGACCGAAAAGACAATATAGATTCTTACCCCTAATTCTAACCCCTGACCGCCTCTTTCATCAACTTGAGGGGTTTTCCTTAAGCACTTTTTCTTCTTTTTCGCAACCCCCTAGGGATGGATTTTTGTTGGAGCTAGGCTTTACCAGCGCAAAGTTCCACAGTTATCCTATGCCTAGGGGGGTTGTTGTTTTAGCCATCAGGAGACAGGAGACTCCGAGACAGGAGACAGGAGACTCCGAGACAGGAGATAGGAGTCAGGAGACAGGAGATAGGAGTCAGGAGACAGGAGATTATTTTTATTTATTCTCCCCACACCCCACACCCCACACCCCACACCCCACACCCCACACCCTACACCCCAAAAACCCCACACCCCACTTCATAATTCATAATTCATAATTCATAATTTATAATTCCCACCTCTAGCACCTAATTGACAATGGAGATTGCATCCTTAATAAAAATTATTATTTTCCTGTTAGCCTGGTTAATTCTCTGGCTGCCGATTGCCATTGGTTTAGGGAGTCGTTTGGGATGGCAACCGCTGCAAGGGACAAAACCAGACCAAAAATTGCCCCTAGTGGCCTCTCTTTACGTTTTGGCTCCCTTAGTTATCTGGGGATTATTGAAGATAGAGGGGAGCAGCCTCCATAATTACGGATTAATTTGGTCATTTTCCCTATTTATCTCCCTAACTAAAGGATTAATCTTGGCAGTGGTGGGATTAGGGATAATTTTTTTCCTAGAGGGGATTTTGACCTGGGTACATTGGCAGCCCAAAAATCTAACTCGTGCTTTTGCCTTGAGTTTACCCCTGTTGATAGTGGCCCTCTGGGTGGGTATTACCGAGGAATTAATCTTTAGGGGCATATTTTTGAGTCAATTAAGCCAAGAATACGGTTTTTGGCTGGCGGGAGCCATTTCTAGCCTAATTTTTGCCCTGCTGCATCTGCTTTGGGAACGTCAGCAAACGCTGCCGCAACTACCCGGTTTATTTCTGATGGGGATGGTTCTGGTCTGGGCGCGGGCGATCGATCATGGTAGTTTAGGATTAGCTTGGGGACTTCATAGCGGTTGGGTGTGGGGATTAGCTTTGCTAGACAGTGCCGAATTGATGTCTTACAGCGATTCTGGGTTAGTTTGGGTTAAAGGTATCTATAACCAACCTTTAGCGGGTTTAGCGGGTATTCTTTGCCTCTTGGGGACAGCTTGGGGGTTAAACTTGTTTCAGTAGCCAAAAGCCGGTAAAAGTGCGACCAGAATCATCCGGTTGTATCAGGAGAAAGTGCCAACCTTGGCTTTCCTGTTTGGTTGCTTGATAAACATTGGCTGCCAGGGCCACTTCTTCATCTTCGTAGGTCAGAAAAATCCAACGTTCATTTAGACCTGATTCCAAGACTAAACCGCCCGATCGCCCCCTTTCTGTGGGAATATGATCGATAAATACCGGGTTAATTTCCTCTAACCAACGAGCGATGGCAAGAGATTTTTTACCACCGGTAATAACCACACCGGGGATCATGAGAGTGGAGGCTAAACCTAATTTTAAAGGAGAAAAGGCCTCTGGTAGGGAAAGAATCGGTATTCTGCGATCACCAAAAAAGTTAACTAAATCAACGGCGGGAAAACGAGCAAAACGCCACTCTTGACCTAAAAATTGGTCTGGTAGGGGTTGCGGTGGAGGAGAGTCGATATTGATGGGGATTTGCCGCAATTCTAGCTGTTTTTTCAGAGCGTTAACGTGACGGGTTAACTCAATTTTGATCTGTAAATTTTGACCAGCGAGGAGAAATAAATTGGCGCATTGGGGGCGAAAAACTTGGATAATTTCTGGGGGGGAGACTTGACAAGCTTGCTGTAACTGTTGGGTTAACCAGTCGCTATTAGCTTGGGATTGGGGACAGGAATTTTCATAGATAAGATGACCAAGGGAATCGGAAATTAACAATTGCCAGATTGGGCCAAGAGAAGGAGAAGATGAAGATTTATAAAAATCCGCTTGCCAAATAGTCATAATTCAGTAACAAGTCACCAGTAAAAAGTCAAAAAATGGTCAGGAGTAGAGGTCAACTAAAAATTTTACCCTACCAGGACTTTTAAGTAACGCACAGAAAACGGGTTTCTCCGAGAAACCCGTTTTCTGCTCATGCACTCATGCAAAAAGGGGAATAAATAATCAGTCTTTAATAACCAGATTTAGTATTATTCTTAATTCTCCTGACGACCGACTACTGACTACTGACTCCTGACTCCTAACCCTAACAACAATTTTTGATTTTTACAAGAGGTCTAATCTAGGATCGAGACAAAAAAGGCTATATACTAGGGAAAGCTATAGCAAAAAATATCGAGACAATGGAAGAAAATTGGCTAGAAATTGGGACAATAGTAGCACCCCAGGGACTGGAGGGAGAATTGCGAGTTTTATCGGTATCAGATTTTCCCGAACGTTTTCAGAAGCGAGGTATTAGGGGAATACAAGGACCACAAGGGGGAGAAATCCGAGAAATTACTCTGCTCAGAGGACGTGAGCTACCGGGGAAAAATGTTTATGTTATCAAGTTAGAGGGAGTTGAAAATCGGGAACAGGCCGAAGCTTTGCGCGGATATAAATTATGGGCGAATAAACTAGAAAAACCTCGCCTAAAAGCGGATGAATATCATGTTAGTGAGCTAGTAAACTTAGAGGTTTATCATCACCTGACAGGAGAAAAAATCGGGGTTGTAGTAGATATTTTGTGGGCTGGTAATGACATTTTAGCAGTGCAACTAGAAGCAAATCTCGCCTCTGTCAAGAAACAAAGTCCATCTGCTGACTCAAAAGCCACGGCCCTGGTTCCCTTTGTCAAAGAAATTGTTCCACTGGTGGATCTGAAAGCGGCACGCATCGAGATCTCGCCACCACCGGGGTTATTAGAGATCAATTTATCCTAGGCTGATTCTTGATGGTGGATTTCGACAAAGATAAGGTGACAATGGAACAGTAAGGATTAGCTGCTGTTTTGGCTAACTTTAAGAATACCTAGTCATCGTTACGGACTGCTAACCAACCGTGACAATTTTTGATTTTGAGAGTAGATCTACTTTTACCCCAGAAATGGGTAATCTCAAAAGGAAAGAGAGATATTATTTTGATGAAAGGCTATGGGTATCAGCATCCTGAGAATCTGGGCGATCGCAGCTAATGGTTTTCGCGAGGTTATTCGCGATCGCATTCTTTACTTTATCGGGTTTTTTGCCTTGTTGATGGCCTTCGCTTGGCGTTTATTACCAGAAATTGCGGTGGGAACCCATGAGAAAATCTTTCTTGACTTGGGATTAGCCGCTATCGGACTATTAGGGGTAATTGTCGCGGTTTTTGTGGGTACAGGGCTAATTAATAAGGAAATTGACAAGAAAACTATTTTAGTTTTGATTCCTAAACCCCTGAGTCGGGCCGAATTTATTCTAGGTAAACACTTGGGTTTGTCTGGGGTTTTAGTGGTGATGCTGGGGGTAATGTTGGTGATTTACCTGCTGATGTTGCTGGGGATGAAAGTATCTTTTCAAGCTTTACCCCTGATTGTCTCGGTTTTCTATCTCGGTTTGGAATTAATTCTCATTGCGGCCGTGGCGATCGCTTTTGGGGTATTTACCAGTTCGATTTTAGCCACGCTAATGACTTTTGGGGTCTATCTAATGGGTCACATCAGCAAAGACCTGATCCAATTGGGTATGATCAGCAAAAATGCCAATATCCTCGCCATCACTAAAAATATTTATCTAATTCTCCCAGATTTGGAGAGATTGAATTTTAGAAACGAGGCTGTTTATGGTTTGCTGCCTAGTGCTGATGTCTTAATCGCTAATGCCCTCTACAGTCTCGTTTATACTGGTCTATTATTGGGTATCTCCATCCTCATCTTTTCACGACGACAATTTTAAATGGGGTTGCCGAGTCAAGGAATGAATGTCATCGCCATCGATTAGTTTATAGACATGATTAGCCATGAAATTAAAGGCACAACTGCATATTTTAAGTCGAGAAGCGGTCAATTACGGACTGGCAACCGTGGTCATGGAAGAAGCGGTTAATCCCGTCCTGGCGGCTTTTGCTAGACAGTTAAAACATTTACAATACTATGTGGTGCAGAATAGCCAAGGTGATTGGTTACTAACCACCTTAGCTCATCGGCAGCAGCCACAACAGGAAAAAAGGGTTATCTATGCCTTTGCTACGGAAAAAATGGCCATATCTGCCCAAAATACTGCTAATTCACCCCTATCAACGCTCCTGATTCCCGTAACCCATCTTTTATTCCAATTATTTGCCGTAGAAAAAGTAGATAGTATTATTTTTCTGGAAAATGCACACACCGCTCAAACAGGAAAAGAAATCTCCCGGACCCAATTAAAGGCTAATATTGAAAAACAACTGCAAAAACTAGGGAAAATTCCTTCCAATCTTGCTTAATTAGTTATCCTTAATCAAGGCGAATTAGATGTCACCACCAGAGACTTTTTAAGCTGGCAACTTGAGTCTAGCCTAATCAGGGAGATTATTTAGAGCCGATCGTATAAACAAGCACCTGAGCCAAACGGCTAGGAGCATATCGGTTACTATAGAGAGTGTCTATTTTCTCAAAACCGACCTATGCTGCGAGAAGATCTTAAGAAAGAATTAGATAAACTAAACGATGATCAACTGAAAAAGATTGCTGATTTCATAGCCGACCTTGAGTTTCAGTCTGGACAAGTCCCATCGTCTGTTCCGCTTTGGCAAAGAGCAACACCATCCCAGAGAGCTAGGGAATTGCGTGAATGGGTGTTACAACTTCCCAAAGATAGTCCGAGTCTAGGAGATGAAGCCTTTAGTCGCGATAGTATTTACGAATGATGACGAGATATTTACTTGACACTAATATTGTTATGCGATTGTGCAATTGTTCCGACCTACAGCATAAGCTGGCAACCAATGCAGTTTCTCGTCTGCTCATGCAATCAGATGAATGTTTCCTGGCGACACAAGTAATAATTGAGTTTTGGGTTGTTGCCACCAGACCAACTGAAGTCAATGGTTTGGGTTGGTCTGTAGAACAAACCAGAAGCATGATAGATCAACTTCTCGCTCGTTTTCCAGTCTTGGCAGAATCTCGGCAGATTTTTACAAATTGGCTGAACTTAGTCACAACTAACAGAGTGATGGGTAAACGCACTCATGATGTTCGTCTCGTTGCGGCTATGCTTGCCAATGAAATGACACATCTGTTGACCTTTAATCCCAGTGATTTAGCGGGTATATCAAGTATTACCCTAACTCATCCACAAGATTTGAACCCGTTTGATACTAATGAGCCATAGTGTTGGCGACCGCCGCATAACTCAATCGTTATCAATAGGGAAAAGTTAATTATCTGCAATGGCCTTTTTTACTCGTACTCACATTACCATGACCGAGCCAACCCGATTAAACTATCACGATACCTATTCTTGTCCCGTCTGTCGCCATGGTAAAATCGCCACTTTACCACTCATGGAAGCCTATGCTTGTAACTTTTGTCAACACATTTTTACCGCTAATTTAGAACAACAAGTTTTAAAAATGGCCGATAGTCAATTACCCTTAACTTGGTATTGGAATGGTAAGTATTGGCAGGGTTTACCGAGAGAAGGAATGGAGATAGCAGGTTTTTACTTAATTATCGGTTTAGGATTTGTGATTTTTCCCACAGCAATTGTGGCTACGGGAGCCTATCTTTTTCCTCCGGTCGAGGGGAGTCCTTTGTCATGGGTGCCTCTATTTTGGTCGATTTTAACCTTTATTTGCCATGCTATTTGTTTACTCTGGTTAATTATCGAATATTATCAGTTTCCCGTTAATATGTATCTGCGGGCCATAGCTCGTCGTTGGCAAAATTATTTTGTTACTAGATTATTATCCTAGGGTTATTTACACTGATCCAAAGTCTGACTACAAAAATTTGCTTCCTCTAAATTTTCCTTTTTAAGAGGGACTTAGATTCAATCTGTAATTTGCCTAGAGAGAATTGGTATAAAAGAGTGATTAAAAACGGCAAAAACTTAATCAGAAAGGCTAAATTTTACTCGACATTGACTAACCTTAAAAAGGTTGAAAATAATTGACAGATTTTTTATTGTTAGGAGCGATTAAATAATCGTACAGATATCCTTTATCGAAAGAATCTATAGTTGAATTAGTCAGGGGTTTAAAGGAAAATTTCTTAGCTCCTGCAACAATTGGAGTAGTTGTGCGGACAAGTTTCCCATCTTTTTCCTGTAACAAAATAATTTCCGAAGTTTTAACTTGGCGAGCGGGTTCCCAGGGATAATAAAAGAACAATAATCCATTCTCGTTATTTAAAGCCATTTCTCCATTGGCAGGTATTTTTTGCTGCCAATCAGGATTGAGCTTATATAGTTTAGGAACGTTTTTCCATTGCCAAGGAAATTGATAAAGTTGACCGACTACACTGGGCATAGACATATTAAAAGGAGTCAACTGACTTCCCCAAGGTAGACTAGGAGCATCGACTAAAATAACTTGTCCATCGCTCATATCCGGGGCTAATTGTAAAACGTCAGCCCAAAAAGCTTGCTGATATTTCCAACTTAGTTTATTTTGCTGTTGCACGATAATTCCAAATCCAATCAACAAAGAAAAATAAGTCGCTAAGAGGAGAGCCGCAAGATTTTTTTGCCGATAACTATTGGCTAAATAAACAATCAAATAGCCAAGAATTCCCCCAAGAATAGAAGCTCCAACCACGGCAGCCGCATGAACACGGGAATCACGTCCACTAATGAGGGTAGCAGGAACGGTAAAAGTTAAGGGATAGGCCAAGAATAAGAGACTTATCCCCAAAAGGCTCAACTGTTTAATTATCGGCCAATTTTCCCCACTATCCAGTCCCGAAAAACGAGAATTTTGTAAGAATAGCCATAGCAACATAAGTAATGAAAGAGGCACAAAAATTAACAATTCTCCCCTGAGATTGTGCAAAGTTTGCCAAGGACGATAGACAAATGTTCCTAAACAGACAAATGGTCCAGTAATTATTTGACGAATCGGAGTAAAAATAGCGGTTGCTATATCTAAGTCTCCAACCCGGCTATCACCAGTCAACTTTCTGAGAATTAAAACCACTAGGAAAATCGTACCTAAGATGAATAGATGTTTAATTAATTCTTTAAATATGTCCGACTTAGGCTTTTTGGTTAGAAAAGGTGCGGTGATAAACAGCAGAAAACAGGTCTCATAACTAAGAAAAGAAGCAGTAATCAATAGGTAAGACCAAAATTTTTTATCGTTTAGATAACTTAAAAAAGCTAGTAAAAGAAAGGTTAAGGCGGGCAAAATGTGAATATGAGTGAGAAAAGCCCTAGTGTTATCGGCAGGAAATAAAGTAAATGCGAGGGTACCCGTCAGGACAAAAATAGGTTGATTCCAGAGACGCTGGAGAAATAGATAAAAGAGGATATTATTGGTTAATGCCAATAGATAGGCACTTATATAAATAAGCGGCAATCCTGCCAATTTTCCAGCAAAGTATGCAGAGAAGAAGAGGATGTTAAAGCCGACAACTCTACCTTGAAAAAATGCCAAATTCATGTTCTTAACAAAACCAAAAAATCCTTCCAGGTTCATGGTTAGTGGTTGACCAATAAAAAAATAATCATCTTCGTATAAACCCAAGTGATTAAAATACCAAAAGTGGGCGATCCAAGTAATCAATGCAATGGTTAAAAATGTAGTAATTTTCAATGATTTATTATTCAATAACGTCATTGATTTTCCTATAGCTTGTGTAGTCATAAATAAATATTTTATGTGAAATTTACAGCTTCAACAGGCTGAGCAATTGAATTACCTAGTGGTTCTTCGGTTTCTGTTATGCAATGTACGGGGGTTATAAGGGACGGAACCTTTATAGAGAAAAACGTTTGGCGATTTTTGTCAATTGTTTTTGATCTAGAGCGAACTAATCAATTAAATCTCTTGCCAGATAAGGATTTAGTTTATTTATGCCACCCTATCGAACCATAAAAAGTAACGAAGAGCCTACCTAGTTAAGCTTGCTTGCTCTTGTTGGAAGAATTATGGATTCTTTCTGATAATATATCAGTGTTTAAACTCTGTCAAGGCGAGATTGTACTAAATCCTGTTTAAAAGGTATAAGGGAGAACGGAGCAGGGGAGATAGGAGATAGGAGATAGGACATAGGAGATAGGAGTCAGTAGTTAAATGTTCAGTGAAAACTCAAATCTGACTCCTGATAACCGATAACTGATTACTGTTCCCTAAATTGTCCCTAAAGGACAAAATTGACCCGATAATTCTAGTTTATTGTTTTGCAGCAGATATAAACCGTACTCAATTCCTTCTACTACTGCTTGATAGGAAGCTTCTAAAATATTACTAGACACTCCCACGGTTGTCCATCTTTGTTGACCGTTACTTGACTCGATTAAAACCCTAGTTTTCGCTGCCGTCCCCGAACCACTATCGAGGATTCTCACTTTATAATCGGTCAGGTGAAAGTTAGCAATTTCGGGATAGAATTTGACTAGAGCTTTTCTTGAAGCCAGATCTAAAGCAGCCACGGGACCATTACCCTCGGCCACTTCTAACAAATCTTCCTCTTTTACCCGTACTTTAATTGTCGCGATCGCATTACCACTATCCCGGAGCATATCACAATAAACTTGGAATCCTTTTAATTCAAAAAGGTGGCTTCTCTGTCCCAAAGCTTCCCGCATTAATAACTCAAAACTAGCTTCGGCTGCCTCAAATTGATAACCCTGACTTTCCAAGATTTTTAAACGTTCCAATATTTGCCGACAGGTGGGATCATCTTTATTCAAATCGATGCCAAAACTGCGCGCTTTCGCTAACACATTACTTAATCCCGATTGGTCAGAAATGACGATGCGGCGCTGATTCCCGATCGCTTCTGGATTAATATGTTCGTAGGTAAGGGGATTTTTCGCCACCGCAGAAACGTGAATGCCGCCTTTATGGGCAAAAGCGGAGCGTCCGACGAAGGGAGCATGATCATCCGGGGCTAAATTGACCATTTCGCTGATTTTTCGGCTAGTTCCCGTCAATCGGCCTAATTGATTTTCTTCTAGGCAGGAAAAGCCCATTTTTAACTGAAGATTGGGAATTAAAGTACATAAATTGGCATTGCCGCAGCGTTCCCCATAACCGTTAATTGTGCCTTGAATCATGCGTGCGCCCTCGTTAACTGCCGCTAAGGAGTTAGCCACGGCGGTTCCTGCGTCATTATGGGCATGGATGCCTAATTGAGGCGCATTTTCCTCATCGGGATCGATGCCCAATTGCTCCCGCACTTTCTCCACAATGGGGGCGATTTCTTGGGGTAAAGTGCCGCCGTTGGTATCACAGAAAACTAACCATTCTGCTCCGGCAGCCCTGGCGGTTTTGAGGGTTAAAAGGGCGTATTCGGGGTTATTTTTGTAACCATCAAACCAATGTTCGGCATCATAAATGACTCGTTTTCCCTGACAGCGTAGATACTCGATCGTATCTCCTATCATGGCTAAATTCTCCTCCAGACTGGTTTTTAAGCCCTCTGTGACGTGCAGATCCCAAGATTTGCCGAAAATTGTCACCCAACGGGTTCTAGCGGCGAGAATGGCGGTTAACATCGGATCTTCCCGGGCCTCGATATGGGGGCGACGAGTGGAACAAAAAGCGACTAATTCCGCTTGTTTTAGGGGTTCTTCGTGCAGTTTCCAGAAAAATTGACCGTCTCTAGGGTTTGCGCCCGGCCAACCGCCTTCGATAAAAGGAATACCCATTCTATCTAATTCCCTGGCGATTTTAATTTTATCTTCTAGGGAGAGGGAAATACCTTCTCGCTGGGCCCCATCCCGGAGAGTAGTGTCATAGACCCAAATGCGCTTACCATTGTTCATAGAAATAGTCAATAAGTGTTAATATTAATTAATAACTGTAGCAAGTTAAAATCACGTCCCTAATGCCTAGAATAACAGTTTACGGTCAAACAATCACCTGTGATCGAGGTGCAAATCTCTGTTCAGTTATCAGTTATCAGTTATCAGTTATCAGTTTTGAGTTTTCAGTGAGCAGTATTAAGTGTTAAAGTGTTAGAGTATTAAGTGGCAAGTTCGGAGCCTTCTTTTCACTGATTAATGATTACTGTTTACTGTTCACTGTTTACTGTTCACTGTTTACTGTTTACTGATTAAGGTTATCAAATGAACGAGACAATAATTTTTCGGATATCACCAATAATTCGGGTAACTTTATTAAGTTTATATGTGGCGTTAACCATCCCGTTACCCTTTTTAGCAAAAGTCACTAATTCCCCCGTTAATCCCAATTTTCTTTGGGTAGGAATTAGCTTAGGATTAATCGCTTTATACGGAGCTTTAAGTGAAAGAGTGGTTTTATCAGAAACAGGGATACAAGTTACCTATCCCGAATGGTTTCCTGCTTTTCTTCGCTCTGGTTGGTGGTTAAATTGGACAGATATAAAAGAACTTAAATGTCGCAGTACAGGACAGGGTGGTTTAGTTTATTATTTCCTTGATCGCTCCGCGGAAAAAGCCTATTTATTGCCGATGCGAGTAGTGGGATTTAATCGCATGGTCAAAATAATCGAGGAAAAAACTAACTTGGATATGACTGATATTCGCCCCCTTTCTCAGCCTTGGATGTATGGAATTCTTTTTATTCTCACCCTATTTTTATTATTAGTCGATGCTTGGACTATTGCTACGGCGAGAACTATGATTCCCTAATAAATTCGGCTCAAAACGTAATCCACTAGCTCGATTAACACCTCTTTTGAGGGAGAAGAAGCTAAACAGTCAAGGTGTTTTAAGGCACTTTGACCATATTGATTGGCTAACTCTTTTGAGCGAGGAATACCTTGGCTAGAGTGAATAAAATCAAGAGCTTTTTCGATGTCTCCTTCCTGACTAAATTCCCGTTCGATTAACACTTCTATATAGGGATTTTCCTCCATAGCAAAGAGAGCGGGAGCAGTGATATTACCACTGATCAAATCGGAGCCAGAGGGTTTTCCTAATACTTCCGTGGGGGAGGTAAAATCGAGAATATCATCGACGATTTGAAAAGCTAATCCTAAATTGCGACCATAATTATATAAATGATGATTAACTTCAGCCGATTGCTCGCTTAATACCCCAGCGGCTTTGGCACTATTGGCAATTAAAGAAGCAGTTTTGTAGTAACTTTTTTCTAGATAAGCTTCCAGGGAGATACTGGTATCAAAGCGATTAATTCCCTGTTGAATTTCCCCTTCAGCAAAATCGCGAATCACTTCTGAGAGCAATTTTACCACTTCTAAATTATCTAAATTAGCTAGATACCAAGAGGATTGAGCGAAGAGAAAATCCCCCGCTAAAACCGCCACGCGATTGTCAAATAAACTGTTAACGGTGGGAACACTGCGCCGCAATTCTGCCTCATCTACCACATCATCATGGACGAGACTGGCAGTGTGGATCATCTCCGTGATTTCCGCTAATCGACGATGACGGGGAGTGATATCCCGGTCTAACATAGTAGCGCGGGAGACTAACAACACGATCGCCGGTCGAACACGTTTACCACCGGCCTCGAACAAATGTTCTGCTGCCGCCGCTAAAATGGGATGACGAGCGCCGACGAGGTTTTTTAAGTTATCGGTCAAAAGACGGAGATCATCGTCAACGGGTGCGAATAAAGAAGTTGTTGGGATCATTGGTTAGCCAATTGGCGAGATAGTTACGAAAGTTTACATATCCTTACATTTATTTTAAGCTAACCGTCCAGACTAGGGAAGGGGAAGCATCAGTGATCAGTGATCAGTAATCAGTGATCAGTAATCAGTAATCAGTAAACAGTGAGGGGTTGGGGTTTTAGGGTTTTAGGGTTTTAGGGGTTGGGGTTTTAGGGTTTTAGGGTTTTAGTTGAAATTTCCCCACTTCCCCCCACACCCCACTTCCCCACTTCCCCACTTCCCCACCTCCCCACTTCCCCACCTCCCCACACCCGACACCCCACACCCGACACCCCACACCCGACACCCGACACCCGACACCCGACACCCGACACCCCACTTCCCACACCCCACTTCCCTGGTCCCTAATCTTTTTCCCGACAAAACTCTTGTCATTGTCAAGACTCTAGGGTAACTTGTATATAAAAATTAATAAAGCGAGAAGTATTAGAACGATGTTGAGACTAATTAGCGACTTTGACGGCCCGATAATGGACGTATCGGAGCGATATTACCGGGTTTATCAAGAATGTTTACAGAAAACCGCCTATAAAGGTCAAATTATCGGGGAATTATCGAAAGCGGAATTCTGGCAGTTAAAACGGGATCAGGTTTCTGAGAAGCGTATCGGGGAAATGTCAGGATTAGATGAAGATCAAGCGCGTAAATTTGCCCATCTTCGTCGTCAAACTGTTCATACTTTACCCTATCTTGTCCACGATCGCCCAGTGGTTGGTTCTTTGGAAACTCTCCAGAAAATCCAAGATTTAAAGATCGATTTAGTCGTCATGACGATGCGGCGGGTATCCGAGCTAGATCATGCCTTTAATCGCCACGATATCGGTCGTTTTTTCGCCGCTAATCGTCGTTATTGTCTAAATAACAATTACACCAAAACCAACGACGTGCGCGACAAAACCCTACTAATGGCTAAGGCCGCTAAGGAACTGCCGGCGGCTGCCGACACTTGGATGGTGGGGGATACGGAAGCGGATATTACCGCCGCTAAGAGCCAAAATATTAAGGTTATTGGCGTATTATCGGGTATTCGCAGCCGTTCCCGTTTAGAGAGCTACGAGCCTGATTATATCGTCAATAACCTTGGGGAAGCAGTGGACGTGATCTTAGGATCCCTACGAGCGATTGGTTAACGGAAAAAACTACTAATCACCCAAAAGATCAGAAAAGTGACGAGCGCATAAATTTGGCGATCGCCGAAAATATGCCAATCAGTCTTGGCCACTAAACTGGCTAATCCCGCTCCCAGAGCGACTCCTAGCAATAAACCAGCGAAAGTGAATAGTAAGGCGCGGCCAAAACGTTTTTCTTTGCGGTTGAAAAAATAGATATTAACGAAAACGCCAAAAGCTAGGAGCAGCGATAAAAGGGAGCCACTGGGATGATCGTGAGCTAACAGCGTTATTGCTCCTAAACAAGCGTAAATCACTGCTGGTACGCCGATATCCTGTGCAGAAGGTGTATCGATTAAGCTTTGCCACCAGTGAGGAGATTTGCTGCTAGTAACTGGTTTACTTTCCACCGGAATCGTCAGACGTTCAGGAAAACGAATGCGATCGGGTACTTTAATTCTACCTTCCTGTCGCATCCGCAGTCGATCCATGAGGACGGAATCGTAGGCCGCCTCGATCGATTCGACAATTTTGCTATCATTCTGATACTGTTGCACCAGTCTTTGTTTGGCCTCTTGAATTTCTTCAAAAGAGGATTCTTCAGTAACCCCAAGTTGTTCGTAGGGATTCTGTTCACTCATGAACATACCTCCTTAATTATGCTCCCGATAGTCATGATCTTAACCCGATGTTCTGTAGTTTAACTTGAGATGCAAGCTTATTTAAATTAATTAAGTTTAGCGAAAATCTGGGCAGAATCGATCGCTTCGTAGGGATAACCACTGGCATCTAAAAGGCTTTTTTCGGCGATTTCTCCTTCTTTAACGATAATTAAGCGGTTTTTACCCCCGTAGGCCTTAATTGTGACAATTTCTAAAGCAAATAACCCCGGGGAGAAACGGGGATTTATGGCCCCATCGTACTCGAATTTACTCTGCATTAACTGCAAAGCATAGACGCTACTGCTATCAAAGGGTACTGCCTCCCGCAGGGTTTTGGCGCGCACTACCGGGATTAAATCGCGAAAGGGAATAGAAATCCTTTGCCTGGTGCGATCAAGTGTATCAAAAGAATAACAGTAACCGATGCCATCCCAACGTCCTTCACAACGCAGAATTAATTTATAGCGTTTTCCGTCCCCTTGTACCTGTAATTCTATTCCCTCGTAGTTAGATAAATTTAGGGGAGGATTCAGGTTTCTGGTACGAACTGAGGCAAAACCGCCGTTATTTTCGGTTCTAACGATACCAGAAAAGAGCGCGCGTCCCCCGGTTAGGGTTATCTGACTCTCACTCACTCCTCCCATTACCACATCATCCACCGCACCCCAGATTTCTTTTATGTCACTGCTGGGATTGCTAAAGTCAAAGAGGGTTTTTTCGGCGGTTATACCGGCATTTTTCAGTAAATCGAGTAAATTAGCCAAACTATGGCGGTTATTCTCCCCTTGACAGTAGATAATCTCATCAATCCCCGTGAATAATTGCGGGGTTTGCAGAGCGAATAAATCGACATTTTCGCCGAATAATTGACGTGCATCATCAATATTATCGACTAAAGCGCGAATTTGATAGTTTTGCTGCTGTAATTGAGTGATTACTTTTCTACCGATCGCATTTTCCCCACCAATGACTAAAATGGTCTTCATTGCTTGCTCATTTGTTAGCTGAATTTTTTTATCTTCCCCGAAACCGAGCAGCTTTTGCAGACAACTCCACAGGGGAATACTATCAAAATAGTCTAGAGTTTGCCAAAATCTCTGAAAATCCCAACTTTTTGACTCAGCCATAACTTTTATCTCCTTACTGCCATTAATTTTTATTGTATCGAGTTAGCTTGGCTGTTTGAGATCAAAAGCTCTCCTGTAAACATCAAAAATCTTCTGTTAGGTGAGGAGACTCCGAGACAGGAGGAGAAAAAAGACAAGAGACAACTATCCTATTCATAAAACCGAAGATGATGTCAAATTTATCTGTGCTTTTAGATATTTTGACCCGATAGCGGCTCGAGAACTTAATTTTGCAGGATATTAATTCTAACCCAAAATATTTTTACTTTGTTCGATTCCATACTATCTAAGTTTTTAAGCTCATTAAAACTACTAATTTGCTATAACCAGTCTAGGAAACCCAACGGGAGGAAGCGGAAAAAGTTGTGGAGTTAATTAACAATCGTCCCCGAAAATGTCTTGACTATGCCACCCCATTTGAGGTATTTCATGAAATAGGATCAGATAGTGATGCAATTCAGATTTAAATTGGCGCTAAACTAGGCTACACTCTCTAGGAGAAACGCCAGGACTAACTGCATTATTTCCGAAAAATATGGCTAAAAAGCTCGATTTTGTTGTTCCTGCCATCGGTGGAGTCACGGGAGCCAATTTATCCGCTTATCTGGGAAATATCGGCTTAGTCGGCGGATTTGGCGGGATCAGCGTCGGTTTAGTGGGAATGACGGGGATTGGCATCCTGACAAGTTCGGCAATTTATGCAGGACTAGAAACAAACGATCGCACCGTGGGGTTAGCTTTGGGGATGGGAAGCCTTGGCGGAATCGGTATCTACTCTACCTTTGGGGGTGTGGGAGTCGCGGTTAAAGGTACAGCTTTCGCTGTTGGTGTGGGTTCTATGGCGATCGCTGGTGGGGGAGTCGGGTTAGGAGTCTATGGACTGATGAAAATGTTATCTCCCACCTACTCCGACAATAATTTTTATGACAATCTAGAATTTTTTGAGCGCATTACTAGAGAGTACGAAGCAGCTTTATTTTGGCAAGAAGTTACGGGAAAATATGAAAATCTAGAGGCAGAATTACAGCAACTGTTAGCAGAAGTATCTGTTCAGGAAAATCCACAGTTATATTCTACAGAAATTACTATTCCAGAGCATTTATCTTGGCAGTGTTTCCAAACTCTTAAAGGTCATCAGGCAAATATTGGGGCGATCGATATTAGTGCTGATGGTAAAATTATCGCTAGTGCGGGAGAAGATCAAACCATAAAACTTTGGCAGCGAGAAACGGGTAAATTAATTTATTCCTTTGTGGGAGTTAATGAGTCGATCCAAACTCTGGCTATAAGTCCTAACGGTAAATCGATCATTGCTGGTGGATTCGATGGCAGAATTAGTCAGTGGCAATTAGAAACTAAGCAGTATAAAAGTAGTTTTTTCGCTCGTGTAAATGCTCCCGATAGCCACGATGGTGTAATTTTACAATTAGCTTTTGCTGCCAATGAAAGATTTATTGTTAGTGCTAGTAATGACAAAACTCTGCGAATCTGGAGTTATTATACAGGAGAATTAAAGCGAACTTTAATTGGTCATGAGGAGGCAGTTAATACCTGCGCTATTAGTCCCGATAGCCAAATTATTGCTAGTGGTAGTGATGATAAAACTATTAAATTATGGCGATTTGATCATAGTTATGCTTATCAAACTTTTATCGGTGATAAGGTAGCCGTTAACAGTTTAGCTTTTAGTAATGATGGTCAATATCTAATTAGTGGCGGTGGGGATAAAACGATTAAAATCTGGGATATCAAGACAGGAAAAATTATTAAAAGTTGGCAGGCACACGAGCAGGCAATTATCAGTATTGCTATTAATCCTCATCGTCATTTAATTGCTAGTGCTTCCCGAACAGAAATCAAAATTTGGCAAGGACAAACTGGAGAATTAATTAAAACTTTACGGGGAACTGCTCCCTTAAAATTTAGTCCTGATGGTCAATTTTTAATTACAGGTAGTTATGGAGGTAAGGTAAAAATATGGTCGGAAATATTAGAAGAATTAGAAATATCACCCTCTGATTCTGACGATTGGTGGGAGGTTTTAGAAGTTTCTAAGAATGCCAGTTGGCCAGAAGTTAAACAAAGATATTATCAGCTTGCTCGTCAGTATCACCCCGATCACAATTCTTCCGCCATGGCGATTAAAATTATGCAAAAAATTAATCGAGCTTATGATCAGTTTTTATTTTCTATCTCGCAACAATCAATATGAAAAACGCTATATTTATTTCAATCAGTCCAAAATAACTAAATAAACTTCTAATCCTTTTTGACTTTCTTTGTCAAATTTTAAGCCTATTTCAGAATCTTTTATCTCTCTTATTGGAATTCTTCGGCGAGGGGTATTTTTGCCATTTTTATTAATTTGAATACTTTCAATAATAGCATTTTGACATATTTTTTTATTTTCACTGACTAAAAAAACTTTTTTACCGACTTCTAGTCTTTTATTGGATTCCTGTGGCTCATCTGATATTTTGACAGCGCAAGCTTGTTGCTGTTGATACCAATTGACAACTTTACCGAGCTTTTGAAGCTTTCCTATCTCGATCTTCCTAAAAACAAAGCAATAAAGAACTAATTCACTCATAGCTTGACATATAACTTCGACAAAATCACATAATTTTAGTAACTCATTGGCATTAAGAACGGTATCTATTTCTTTACCATGAGCAGAATTATTACGAAGTTCTATAAAATTATCTAATTCATTTTTCACACTACCCCTACTATTATTGTCAATAAAATTCTTAACTTTTTTATGATTTTCTATCCATTGCCAAGAATCAGTTGCAGATATGCCAGCATTGGCTAAAAGTCTGGTTAATTGCTGTTTTCTAAGATTAGCTTCATGTAATAAAAAAGCAGCTGATGTGAGATTATATTTACTTGTATTTTCGTATTCAGTATCAAATAAATTTTTGATAATGTCCCTCTCTGAAAGAGAATCGAAGCGATTTCTTTTATTTTCATTGCCCAGTAATGTAGCACAACCAGTCTGATGCTGATTTCTTACAGATTCAGGTAAATCTTGATAGCAACTATATAATTCAGGCAGCAAAATAGTCCAATCTCCCACTAGATTTTCGACGAAATTTTCGTAAAGAGCATATAACCTTGTGATAGATGAACAATGATCGTTAACTAGCCACTTGTCTCCTAAAGGAGCATTTGCTTGAAGATATTTTAAGTCTTCTGTGTTGAGTTGTGAAGGATTATCCGCAATAATTTCTCTAAGTTTTTCACTGATATTAATTATTGATCGAATGGTCTTTATCTCATCCTTTAGGTTATTTAAAAGTCCTTCAAACATTCTCAAATACTCTGCTTAAGAACTCGTTGAATCAGAGAATCAAAAATTTGAATACGAGCTTTAAAATCATCTTTGCTATCCCCTTCTCCAGTGAAAAGTCCTTTTTTAAATTTTTTATCTTGATGAGTAATTCCCTGGGAATCTTGAGTAAATAAGCTGATAGTTTCATCAATTATCGCTGATTTTTTAGTAATTAATTCTTGATAATGAGATAAATGGTTGCTGAAACTGATCATCACTGCATCATAGTAAACTTTATAAGCTTTCGATTTATATGTTTTGGTTTTACTATCGAAAGGCTTAAATAACTGATCCTGATAAATGTTAGATACTAACTCTATAGTTTGGTTAAATACTTGCTCAAACTCTTGGATATTCTCGTCGGAAAAATTAAGACTTTTTTTCATCATATAATTATCCAGATATTTAGATAAATTACCAGTATATTGATCAATATCCCTCAGGGCAAAAAAACGGAGGATTAATTCTACATCTTCCATCTTTTGATAAAATCCATTTTCTTTAAGTTTTTCTTGATTATAAATAGGAATATCCCAAGCTTTAGCAAAAATAGTATTCTCAGAAAGCTTCAATAAAAGTTGATTGAATTTCCCAGAGTAAAGACAATTTCTTATTTCTTGGCGACTCAAACGTACACCTCCTGTATTGAGGCGTTCAAAAACCAGTTGTTTTAAAGATAAAGCTTCCTCTAGATCCGATAGAGACTCGGTAATAACAACTATAGTTGAAATGGCGCGTCGATTGATGCCATCTTTGATTTTTGCAGGAAGACTTTCATAGGTTCTTCCTTCTAATTCAGGCCAGATATCTAAACCTGTTAATTGTAATTTGTTGTTATAAAAATTCTCAATTGCTGTGATTCTTTGTTGACCATCCATTACTTGATATGAGTTATAGGAAGTTTCATAGAGAATCAGAGGAGGCACGGGAATATTCATCAAAAAAGATTCAATTAGTCTCGACTGTTTTTGTGCGTCCCAGCGATCCCGTCTCTGATAGAAAGGACGCGTTTCCATATAGTTAGGTTTCTTTAAAGAATCAGCAAAACTAGGCAATTTTTCTCGATTCATTTCTAATAATATTCTTCGTTCACCTTGTTCATATTTTTCATTAATTTCATTATCTGATAATTTTTTAACATCCTTTCGGGAACGTTTTTGCCAAGGATTTGTTTTAGTTTGTGAGATTGTCATAATTTCCCACCAGAGGGGTACAAATTGATATGACTGGACTTCCCTCATTCATTTTTAAGCATAGACTGAGGATATAAGTAGATAGGTATTAAAAACTTTCAGATCCCCCCGCCTATCGGCATCCCCCTTATCAAGGGGGGCAGGGGGGATCAAACCTAAAATCCATTTTTAATTTAATTATAACCAGCTACTTATACGAGAATTAAGAGTTATTGGTAATCTTCCCAGATAACTCTCAAAAGTTAATTCTCTTAAATTGGCAACTGGTCACTGATAACTGTTAACTGATAACTGATTAGGATTTTTGGCTGAAATAGGCCTCTAGTGCCGCATTGATGATTTGATTCATCGGCCGTTTTTCCGTTTCCGAAGCTTCCTTGAGACGGACAAACATATCATCGGGGACGCTGACACGGTTTTGATTTTTACGGACGCGTTTGGGTTTTGATTCAGTGGTAGTAGTTTCGGTCATTTTAGGTGTGTAGGTGGCTGAAAATGCTTGTAAAGCAGGGAAATCGACTCGATGACAGAATTCTCCGAAGGTTTCGTTATTTTGTTGATCCTGTTGGAAGTAAACGAAAATCGGTTCTAAGACCTTTTCTAGATCATCGATCGCCATTTTATCCAAATAGGGGCGCGCTAGTCGAGTTTGATCGGCTGTTCCCCCTAACCAGAGTTGGTAGGAATTGGGAGCGCTACCCACAAATCCTAATTCTGCCATATAGGGACGCGCGCAGCCATTGGGACATCCTGTCATGCGGATGACAAATTCCTCTTTGGATAATCCTAAGCGATTAAGCAGGGTGCGAATGCGTTCAATCACGCTGGGTAAAATTCTTTCTGACTCAGTAATCGCTAATCCACAGGTGGGCCAAGCGGGACAGGCCATGGCATAACGGGTTAAAGGGTCAATTTCGGCGGGATCGGTGATAATTCCGTGTTCTTTCAGGATCGCCTCGATCGCTTGCTGATCCTTGGGTTCAATTTCGTAGAGAATGATATTATGGTTAGCCGTCAAGCGCATGGGTAGCTCAAAACGCTCGATAATCACTTTTAAGGCGGTTTTTAGCTGAAAACTGCCTTCATTTTTGACCCGGCCATTTTCTACATGAAGACCAAAAAATAATTTTCCGTCTCCCTGTTCATTCCATCCCAAAAAGTCTTGATATTCCCAATCGGGGAGGGGTTGATAGGGGGCAATTTTTTGGCCGAAATAACCCTCAACAGTGCTGCGGAATTTTTCTACTCCCCACTCTTCGAGGATATATTTCATTCTCGCATGACGACGATCGCCGCGATCACCGTAATCCCTTTGGGTTGCCACGATCGCTTTTACCAGATCATATACCTCCTCTTTGCTCACATAACCGATCGCATCGGCCATTCTGGGGAAAGTTTCCTCCTTATTGTGGGTTCTTCCCAGTCCACCCCCCGCAAGGACGTTAAAACCCTGTAATTGACCGTTTGCGTCGGTAATCACCACCAAACCGATGTCATTGGTGTAGATATCGATGGAGTTGTCTCCCGGCACGGTGACACCCATCTTGAACTTACGGGGCATATAATGTTGACCGTAGATCGGTTCGATGGGATCGTTTTTGTTAATGCCATTTGTATCTTTTTGTCTCGAGGCCTTGACTTCTGGCGCTTCTTCTGCACTGATCACTTTTTCGCCATCGAGCCAAATTTCGTAATAGGCTCCAGTTTGGGGAGTGAGCAAATCGGCGATATTATTGGCATATTCCCAAGCATAGCCGTATTCGGGGCGGTTTTTGTAGGGGGCTGGCGGTGCGGTGACATTGCGGTTAACATCACCACAGGCCGCTAAAGTGGATCCCATACTGCGGATAATTTCCCCGAGGGTGGCTTTGAGATTTTTCTTTAAAATGCCGTGCAATTGGAAGCCTTGGCGGGTTGTCACCCGTAAAGTGCCGTTACCGTAGCGATCGGACAAACTATCGAGGGTAAGATATAGTTGCGCGGGAATAAACCCCCCCGGACTGCGGGTACGCAACATCATTTGATAGTCTTTTTCTTGACCTTTGGCTCTATTGTCGCGATTATCCTGTTGATAGGAACCGTGAAATTTGAGGATCTGCACCGCCGCATCGGTAAAATGGGTTGTATCTTCGAGGAGTTCACTGGCCAAAGGTTCTCGCAAATAATTACTGCGTTCTTTGATACCTTCGACTTTAGAAACCTTGGCGGTAGGAGAAATAGGAGTTGTAACCATCGTCTAACAGCACGATAACCTGTGGATAGGTCTTAGGAATAGGAATTTAGACAAGCTCGATCGATCCTAAGAAGTTTTACTAACATGATCTCTAGAGTTCGTTCCAGACTCTGAGGTTAACAGTAGCGATCGAGACATCAATTCTATCTTAGCTTCTTACTGTCCCCCGCGAACGCCATCTACCGATCGAATTTTTATGACCAATTCTCCCAACATTAAAACGGTTATTAGTCAAGAACCCTACATTATTCTTAACAATCAGGGAGAATTTCTCCCTTCTATTAATCTGAGTCGTCCTAATTATAAATTGGGTCGGGATGGTCAACAGGTGGATTTAGTTGTTCCCCAACACTGGAAGGTGGTGAGTCGAGTCCAAGCTTGTTTTCGTCGTCAGGGAGATGATTACTATATCTACGATGGAGACGGGACTAATCCTAGTTCCAATCAACTTTTTATCAACAATCGCGTGATTACTCCCAAAGATGGCTATCTTTTACAAAATGGGGATGAGATTAATATCGGTCAAGATGTCAAAAATTCGGTCAAGATCACCTATTATCATCCTAACCAACAGGTAAAAAGCCAATCTTTAGCTTTTAAATCGGTCTCCCTAAGCAATCGCAGTGTAGTTTTAGGACGAGATAAGGCTGCGACTGTGGTTTTAGACGCTCCGACAATTTCCCGACAACACGCGATTATCGATAGCGATAACCAAAATCGTTATATTCTCTACGACAAAAGCACCAATGGAGTCTTTATCGACGGAGAAAAAGTATCGGGTAGTGCCATTTTAACTAACGGTTGTACGGTGAGAATCGGCCCCTATAGTTTTCGGTTGCAGGGAGATGACTTAGTTTTATTAGATACAGGGGATAATATCCGTCTGGATGCCGAAGATATCGTCAGGATGGTGCGGGATAAAAAGAAACAACCTTTGATAATTCTCAATCATATCTCCTTACCGATCGAACCGAGTCAATTAGTGGCGATTGTTGGGGGAAGTGGTGCGGGAAAATCGACTTTATTAAAGACTTTATTGGGAATTGAACCCACCACCTCGGGAACTGTTTATCTGAATGGGGAAGACCTCCGCCAGAATTTTAATATCTATCGCACCCAAATCGGTTATGTTCCCCAATACGATATCGTTCACAGGGATTTAACTGTGGGAGAAGTGTTATATTATGCTTCTAAATTAAGACTACCTCCGGATCTTAATTGCCAAGAAGTGATCGAGAAAACCCTGGAGCAGGTGGAATTGTTAGCAAGAAGAAATACTTTAGTCAGAGACTTAAGCGGTGGTCAATTAAAAAGGGTGAGTATTGCGGTAGAATTATTAGCCAATCCCAAATTATTCTTTTTAGATGAACCCACTTCGGGATTAGACCCCGGTTTAGATAAAAAGATGATGGAATTGCTGGCAAAATTGGCCAAAGAAGGCAGAACAATTCTCCTAGTTACCCATGCTACTAATAATATCAATCTCTGCGATCGATTAGTTTTTCTTGGTCAAGGGGGCAATTTATGTTATTTTGGTTCTCCGGGGGAGGCCTTAAATTTTTTCTCTTTACCTCAGGGGGATTTTGCCGATATTTATATTCATCTGGAAACTAGCGAAAAAGTTGATCAAGAATGTCAACGTTTCCAACAATCCGACTACTACAAAAATAATATTGAAGCAAGAATCGGTAAAATATTTCAGCAAAATCATAGTAAACCGCAACAGGTTCAACAATCTTTTTGGCAACAACTACAGGTCTTATGTCAACGCTATAGCCAGTTAATTATCCGTGATCAATTTAGTTTAATTTTATACCTATTAACCGCCCCGATTGGAATTTTCTTAATGGCCATGGTTTTAGGGGACAAAAATCCTTTATTTTTGGAGGATAATCCCAGGTTTGAAGATGCTATCCAATCGGCACCTTTAGCCTTAAAAACTCTCTTTGTTTTTACCTGCGCGCAATTGTGGGTAGGTTTTGCCTGTTCCCTACAGGAAATTGTCAAAGAATCAGCCATTTATCAGCGAGAAAGATTAGTTAATCTGGGATTATTACCCTATTTATTCTCAAAAATTCTGGTTTTAGCAGCCTTAGCTTTTCTGCAAACAATTGTAATTACCTGCGTAATATTTTGGGGATTTACTGACCCGCAACCGGAATTAATGACTTGGTTAACTGGCTGTTTTATTACCACATTTTTAACTATATTTGCGGCGATTAATCTCGGTTTATTAATTTCTGCTGGCGTTAGTAATATCACTCAAGCAAATAGTGCCTTACCTTTAATTTTAATTCCTCAGATTATCTTTGCTGGGGTATTATTTAGCTTAGAAAGTTTGGGGAAATATCTATCATGGTTGATGATTAGTCGCTGGTCGATTGCTGCCTATGGGGTATTAGTAGAGGTAGAAGCTATGATTGCAGAAGCGAAAGAACAAAATACCTTTAATATCCCTTTACCCTTTGAGGATACCAATCAAGTTTATCAATTATCTATCAATAATTTGTTATTGAATTGGGGAGTTTTAATTCTTCATTCCCTTATTTATTTTCTCCTTACCTATTGGTTGCAAAAAAGAAAAGATATTTTATGATCTAGATTATAGCGGTGTGCAGTCGTATGAGGTACAGTGTCACGAGCTATAAACCATGCTAGGCAAGGCTTGGTCTGTATCTCACTCAAGCGCTTACCGCTATATGAATGATAACTGATAACTGATAACTGATAACTGATAACTGATAACTGATAACTGATAACTGATAACTGATAACTGATAACTGATAACTGATAACTGACTCCTAACCCTACTTAATTTAACTTCAGATCAAGAGCGATCGGACATTCCACTTTCGTTCCCCCTAAACCGCAGTAACCGCCGGGGTTTTTCGCTAAATACTGCTGATGATAAACTTCAGCATAATAAAATTCAGGTGCGTCGAGAATTTCCGTGGTAATTTGACCGTAGTTCGCTTTATTGAGAGCTTCTTGGTAGATCGATCGGGATTTTTCCGCTAATTGCTTTTGCTGGGGACTATAGGTATAGATACCCGATCGATACTGGGTTCCCGTATCATTACCCTGACGCATTCCCTGGGTGGGATTATGACTTTCCCAGAAAACCTTTAACAGTTGTTCGTAGGAAATCACACTGGGATCATAGACCACTAAGACCACTTCATTATGCCCAGTCATGCCGGTACACACTTCCTGATAGGTGGGATTAGGGGTGATACCAGCCGCATAACCTACGGCCGTAGTGTAAACTCCTTCTAATTGCCAAAATTTGCGCTCTGCTCCCCAAAAACAGCCTAAACCGAACATTGCGCTTTCCATACCAGCAGGAAAGGGGGGCTGCAAAGGATGACCGTTAACGTAGTGGCCGCTAGGTACGGGCATTTTTTCCGATCGCCCGGGTAGTGCTTCCCTTACTGTAGGCAAAGTTAATTTTTTTCCGAATCCGAATAACACCATAATAAGAATTTGTCCAGAAAGTTTGACTTTACTTTACATTATCGCTTAATTTTAGGGATTTCAGCGATCGGTGATCAGAACTGATACTAAATCCGGTTATTAAAAACTGATTATTTATTCCCCTTTTTGCATGAGTGCATGAGCAGAAAACGGGTTTCTCGGAGAAACCCGTTTTCTGTGCGTTACTCAACGGATTTAGTATGAGGCTGCAGATCAATTTTTGTCAATCTACTGATACCATTTTTCCAAAGTAATGGCAGAGATGGTTAATTACCCTCACCCCCAACCCCGGTCCGGCGAAGGGGAGAGGCGAGTAGGATGCCTGCCACGAATAAATAAAAATGCTATCAGCCAATTACTCTGAGAGTTAAGCCGTAAGCGTTGGGGTTGTTGGGTTTCGCTTGTTCAATCGAATTAATAGGTTTTCTCCTAAGTATTGTTTCGCTCAAACCAACCTACGAGGCTGCCCCCTAATTAGATTTAATTGGGCTAACCTACTTCCCAATTGTGTTAGCATCAGAGATAAGTATAAAACAGCCGAACGATTAAAGCGAGACTATTGGCTCTATAGGGTGTTTAACTGTGGGACAATGTCGGAAGTTTATGTCATTCGAGATGCGGTTACGCTAGGACGGCAACCTGTTACAAGCATTGAACATTATCAGCTTGGACTAGAGGCAATTCTCCAGCAGGATGAACGGGAATGAAGATCAGCAAAATTCAGATTAAAAATTTTAAGTCTTTTCAAGATGTTACCGTAGATTTAGATACTAATTTTAATGTCTTTACTGGGGTTAATAATTCAGGAAAAACCAATTTGCTAGAGGCGATCGCTCTTTGGCATGAGTGTTTTAATAAGCTAATTCGGCAAGCGGGCAAAGGATATAAAGAGTTATACAAAAAAGGTGATTATATTCTCGGTCATACAACAGAAAAATATTTTCCTTACGAAACTATTAAAACGGTTAGAAGTTCAAATATTGACGATATTTTTTATCAACGTGATACAACCGATCCTATTGAATTATCTATTAACTTAAATAAAGTAGATATAAATTTAGAAATTGGTTTTTCTATCAAGACCTCTGGTTTAAATTATGTTATTGAGCTTTTGAGTTATAACCAATATAACTTTAGAGGATTCAATGAGTTTTTTGAAAATTTTCCCAACCCTATTAGTGCATCTTTTGCCTCTCCTGTAGCCACCATCAGAACTGAGGAGAGATTTGTGACTCGTCCACAAATTATTGAATCTATTCAAAAAAGAGAGTCTGTTGAAGTTGTTCGTAATCGTTTATACAATCTTTATTATGATACAACTCGAAATGAAAATCTTTACGATAATTTTATTGGAGATTTATCGTATATTCTCTTTAACAACGAGAAAAGAATTGAGTTTTTTCCTAAAAGTGATATCAAAAAAGATATAAAATCAGTGATTGATTATAAAATTGAGTCACAAGACATTGAGAAAGATATTTCTCTATTGGGAAGTGGAACGTTACAAATTATTGTTATTTTATTGAATCTTTACGCACCAGAAAAAACTAGAGACCTAAACTTAATTTTATTTGATGAGCCTGATAGTCATATTCATCGGGATATTCAAAAACGTTTAATCAATACGGTTCTTAGATTTTCGACAAATACTCAAATCTTTTTAACAACTCATAATGAGACTCTAATTCGTCAGGTTCCTCTGTATCAGCTTTTTCATATTGAAAACAGACCCAACTATCACTATACTTCTGTGGTTAAAGATGAACAGAGTTTAGATGTTGGCTCTCGTTTTAAAGGAATTTATCCCTCTGCGCTAAATCCTATTATTAGTTCTTTAGGGAATAGTAATGGTTTAGATTTTATTAATGCCGTTGAAGCGGATAAAATCATTTTTGTCGAAGGTCAGGATGATGCAAAAGCAATTTATACGTTATTACAAAAGAATACTATTGGTATAAATACAAAAAAATATTCTTTCTGGGTGATGGGTGGAGTCTCTCAAATTTTTAAGGATTTACCTAGTTATAAAAAGATTTTTCAGTTAATTAAAAATCAGCAGAATTTATGGCAAAAATCTGTGTTAATTTTTGATAGAGATTTCTTAAATGACGACCATAAAAATCTAATTATAAATAATTTAAATAATCGGTTTAATTTGCCAACGTATATCCCAAGTGCATATACGTTTGAATCTATTTTATTTACAGATTTTGATAAATTAGGTAGGTTACTTTTTCTGTGGTTAAGTCACCAGCAAAATTCGATTTCAGTGGATGCCGTAAGTCTTGCTCAAGGTCTTAAACAAGCCTATCTGAACTATATGAATCCCAAATTACAGCAATTACTCAATGATAATGAGGCATTTGAACAAATCATCTATCAATGCCGCTCTATTCGGGATAAGCTTAAGAGTGATGATATGTTGGGTACAAATGATAGGTCAATTCCAGAAAATGATGTTCAATTATCAACTGCTTATCGCAACTATTTCAATCAAATTTTGAATACACGGGATTTTTACAAGTATGCCAAAAAAGATGACGTTCAAGCAATTATCAATCAGGTGATCAGCCCTCATAATATAGCGTTTAATATTGAGCAGGATTTTATTGCTTTATTAGAATGCGTTGATCGTCGCTCAACTTGGTTTGAGGAGTGGGATTTTTTAACGAGATTGTAGAATTTTAACTATGAAGACCTACCCTAAACGCCTGATCGAAGTTGACCTACCCATTAAGCGAATTTCTGCCCATGCGCGGCGGTAAAAATCGATTCGTCATGGGCATATTTCTACGCTGCATATCTGGTGGGCAAGGCGACCACTGGCGGCGTGTCGGGTGGTAATTTGTGCGGCGTTGGGGCCAGATCTGGCGGCTGAAAACTGGCCGCAAGAGTTTAGAGAAGATGCGGCCAAAATTATTACTGAATTTGCCAAGCAAACTGATCACTGTTCACTGAAAAAAGCTCCGCCGCTGCCGGTTCAAATTAACCGAAGTGAGGCATAAGAGTCAAAACTCCCAAGTCTAAATCTTTACTATCGATCGATTTTGCTTCGTAGAGGGCTAACATATCGTTTAATTGGGGATTACCGCAGGAGGAACCCGTTACCCCCATGGCAATAATCAAACCACAATAACCCTCGGTATTTTTGATGCGTTTTTGCCAATTGCGGCGAGCATTACGGTGGTCGGGATCATCTTGCTCGAATTCCCCAAATAGATAAAGATCACCGTTAGCCATTTTCAGAATCCCCAGATCATAACGGGTATCTTCGAGGGGATCTTCGCCGGGGTTAAAACCAATGGCCGCCAAACCGCCAGCTTGTTCGATTTTTTCGATAATTTCCTTGGCTTTCGGTCGGGAGGTCTGGATCATGACCACGGGGAAACCCTCCCCTTTTGTGGGTACGGATTGGGGTTGATAATGGATTTTCGGACGACTGCGAATTTTATCTAATAATTGCCAGGGAACCATTCCCAGACTCAGATGTGCATTATCAGGGACTAGATTTTCCTTGAGTACGGATTCTTCTTCCTCATCATCCTCATCATCCTCATCGTCGTCCTCCTCCTCTAAGAGTTGCATAAATTCCGCACATAGATCGGGCATCGTGGCTACCGTCACGGCCACGGTTTCCCCTTTTGTTTGTTCGGGATCGAGGGGAATGCGAAAACGACGCTGTAATTCTCCGATCGGTTCTTCCGATAAAGCGGATTGATTGCCTTTAAAAAAGCGCAACAGAGCTATTAAAGCCAAATATACCGTGATGGCTTCTTCTTCATCTAAATAGGGGCGAATACCTTCGTAGGGATGCACGCTGCCGAAAACTGGATGAATCTGGGAAGGGGCAGCCGAGGCCAGATCGTAGTCATCCTCATCATCGTCCTCATCATCATCGGCCAATTCGTAGCTTAAAAACCAGCAATCTTGGGAAAGAAAGGCTTTTTCTAATCTTTCCATCGATTTTTCTTCTAAAGCGGCCTGCCGGAATTGTTTGAGGGATACTAGGGAACGATAGAGAATGACTCCGTATTCCCGACCGAGCATTCCCATGACACAGGCGTAAAGATGCGGGAAATCGGGGCGATCAATCTTAATTTCCAAAATATCGTAATCAGCTAAACAGGACCAGGGTTCAGCTTTCCAAATTTCGTGAGCGGTTTTCACTAAAGCGGACTGCCAAGTGGGAGGAATTGCCGGGGGGCGGTTATTTTGGAATTCGTCGAATCCGCGAAAGAGATCATCGATCAGGGGCAAACTGGGGACATAATCGATGGTGATATCGAGATCTTGTAGTACCCCACGCAGAAAAAACTGTGTTTCTCGATCGCAGACGATAATTTTTTTCGGTCTAGCTGGCCGGGCGGGACTTTGGGGTGTTTCGATGGCGCGGATTAAGGTTCTCACCATGGCCTCGGGCCCGGTTTCGGGGGAAACTACTTCCATAGCGCGTACACAGCCTTCGCTACCGTCCACCCAGATCACGCACTCGCCGCCGCTTTCTTGATTTGGTTCTAGGGTAGCCCGGGGCATTCTCTCGGATAAGGATAAAGCACGACGATCTCCTTCCCAAACACTGGGAATTTGTGGAATTTTTTTGAGGCGGCTTTGGGTGGTCCGGGGCAGAAGATTCATCGGGAAATTTAGGGGTAGCTGTGTTAGGATTTTAACCTTTTCTTTTCAAGGATTCCATAAGAATTATTCTATCGATTTAGTCGATAACTTGATAAATAAACCGGAAACCTGACCAAGTTCCCAGATCAAAGGCGTATTCATCAATTACACTGCCAGAATTATCCATTTTTAAGCCTAAATCTAATTTTAGATCGCTCCAGAAAGCTCTGGCTATTTCTAGGGGGTTAGTCAGGGTGAGCAGTTGGGTTGCTTCTCCCTTGAGGCTTTGAGTGGCATTGAGAAGGGTCAAGGTGTTCGGGAAAGGATGGCGACTGAGGATCAGTATATTCTCTCTGATGCCCTTGGGTTGACTAATTTTCCAATGCCCTTGGCGGTCATTGGGGATGGTGGCCTTGGTTTTGGCCGCCACGACAAAGGGGGCTAATGGCCTAGAATTGGTGAAATTATCGGGGTTTTCTGAATGGGAACAGTATAAAAGCGGTTGGCGATCGCTGTTGAGGACAAGGATCATTGCGTAGAGGGGTTGTTCTTCTTGATTCTCGATTTGATAGCGAATTTCCGTCCCGACGGGCAGAATTAAGTCATTTTTAGCGGTATTAGTCCCCCTGCTACCCAGGATTTTTTGGGTTTGTACCGTGGAGATATAGGTTTGATCGAGGCTTTCGAGGGTGACAATGACGGCTAAACCAGAGGATTCTTGATTGATCAACAAGTGCCACAATTTGCAGGCCAGCAGGGTTTCTAGTTGGGATTGCAGTCGTTTGATTCCCGATTTAATTGCTTCGTTGGCCGCCCCTAAACTACCGATAATTAGGGAGCCATTGGCAGATAATAACTGATAATTGCCAGTTTCTTCGCTACCAACTCGACTTAAGAGACAATCTACCGTTTGTTCGCCAATGTTAACCACGGCGGCCACATCGGGCAAACTGGCAAAGGTACTGGTGGCATCTACCCGTTCAATCCGGGTTAAGTTACTATCCAAACCGACGATTAAACCGATTTGACTGGGAAAAACCCGCAATTTTTCCTGTAGAATCTGTCCTATTTCTAGGGAGGCGGTTGGTGATAATAACTGGGCTTTGGCTTTTAAACCCTGACGGGAGAGAATTTGTAGGCTGATTTCCTCCCCGCTCGCCCCAATAAAGCTCAAACAGGAGTTAATTCCGTAATTTTCTAGGATTTCTAAGGGCAGGCCGACCAGATTGACTTCTAGGGTGCGTTCATCAATAAGATTTGTAACAATTGCTGCGCCCCCCCTTGACGTTTCTGACGTTGTATGATAGGGCGGCGCAGAATTATTTTTTTGATTACTGGTTAGGATTGCCGGCTGCTGTTGTTCACTGCTGTGACTAGCGACAAGATTACGGAGATGGGGAAAAGCGATCGCAATTGTCGGACTGGGGCAAGCTTGCCAGAGATACTGAGTGAGATCATAGGTGAATAAGCCGGCATTGGGGCTATTACCGCTCAATTCCAGGGCGATTTGCTCTGGTTTAGCGGCAGCGAGAATAACGCCGTTACTAGGCTTATTTTTGAGGTTAAAACGGGTTTTAATATCGGCAGCGAAAGTTAATTCGGCGGGGTTAAGATCAGTAATGGTTCTAGAATAGGAACGAATGCGGAGATTACCGAGATAGGGCTGAGGTTGGGGGAGATGACTACTATCAAAAATCAAGCTAAACTTATCCGTAGCTAGACAGCGAGCCATCAGCAGGATATTTTCCTTAAGTAAAGCATTTTCTGCCCCATCAGCAGTAATAAAAACCTCTTTTCTGTCCCCAACACTGCCATAACCGCTAAAGTGAAAAATGACCACATCCCCCGCCCTGGCTTGGGCGATCAGGTGTTCTAAAAAAGCCGCTTCGATCGCTTCTCGACTGGCTTGTTGTCCCGTTAAAGTCACTATATCAGCATCCTGAAAGCCAAAACGATAACGGAGAAGGTCTTTTTGTAACTCCACATCGGTAAGACAACCGGGCAGCGGCGGAATATTCGCCCCATACTGGTCAATACCGACTAAAAGAGCCAATTTTCGGGGATTAGGGGCGGCGAGAGCGGCCAAATGACGGTTAAGGGTTCCTTGACTAATCGCCAAAGTCAGCAACCCCCAACCTGTCTGCTGGATCAATTCTCGCCTAGTTATGTTCATCGAAAATTTTGGGTGGGAAACCCCGCCGTAGAACGGCGGCTTTACGTTAGAATTAAAAAGACCGTCTCGAAAACCAAGTGGGCGGACAGCACCTTGAAAACTCGGCTTAGGGAGTTCCGTTCAGAAAAGCTTGTCCGGGTAAAAAGTCGCGCGCAACAAGTACAAGAAGCGTTTAGTCAGAACCGTACCGTGGGACACACGGAATCGGGCTTCTGAAATGGAGCGAAAGTCTGTGGACTCTGTGTAAGACAGTACATGGTTTTTTAACTGTGGTATGCGACGGTGGTGGAAGCAGAAACTTAAATCGTGAGGTTTAGGAATCGCCGCCCTAAAAGTGCGGCGAGGATGTCAAGATCCTTGCATGGCGCGGATTAATTCGGCAGCTACTTCTGGACGGGAGAATTCTGGAGGTGGTAATTCTCCTTTGCGCAGCAGTTCCCGGACTTTCGTTCCCGAAAGGTGGATTCTTTCTTCCGGTAAACTGGGGCTAGTTTTGGTGGTTGCCATTCCCGAAGTGCGGGTACAGTAGAAAGCGTGTTCAAACTTCATCGGCACGATTCCCAATTCCCCCGGCTCGAACTCATCAAAGATATACTGAGCATCGTAGGTTCCGTAGTAGTCCCCGACTCCGGCATGGTCACGACCGACGATAAAATGGGTACAACCGTAGTTTTTGCGGATAATAGCGTGGAAAATTGCTTCCCGGGGGCCAGCATAACGCATAGCTGAGGGGTTGATAGCCAGAATAACGCGATCTTGGGGAAAGTATTTATCCATCATGATCTCATAGCAACGCATCCGCACATCGGCCGGCACATCATCGCTTTTGGTAGCGCCGACAAGGGGATGCAAGAATAAACCATCTACCACTTCTAGGGCGCATTTTTGAATGTATTCGTGGGCCCGGTGGATGGGGTTACGGGTTTGGAAACCGACAATCGTTTTCCAAGCTTTTTCGTGGAACATCTTGCGCGATTGCAGAGGATCGATCTGATATTTGGGAAACTGGGGATGAGGATCGCGCTGAAGTAACCATATTGGACCTGCGAGGTTAATTTCTCCCTGTTCGTAGAGGACTTTTACCCCGGGATGTTTCTGGTCGTCGGTACGATAGACGTTAACTGCTTCGTGGGCCTTATTATAACGGTATTTTTGGGTTAGTTCTAGGACTCCGACAAAGTTGCCTTCGCTGTCATCTAAACGAATCCAGTTGCCTTCTTTGAGAGGATCCGCCACTTCTTCCCTAACGGAAAGAGTCACGGGAATTGCCCAGGGTAAACCATTGATTAGACGCATATCATCGACGACTTTTTCGTAGTCGTCCTGTTCCATAAAGCCTTTGAGGGGACTGAAACCACCAATAGCAATCATAACTAAATCCGAGAGCGCTCGTTCATCTAAGGAAACTCGCGGTAGTTTTTCAGCTAGGGCCAGAAATTCGGCTTTTTCGGCAGCGGTAGCAATACGATTAATTAATTGCCCACCGTGGGGCGCGATTCCTTCGGTCAGTACAGTCATAAAAATTTCTTTACATTGTCACGGTTTATCCTATCAGAAGTTGGCTAACCCTTAATCAAGGGGTTGGGACTAGCGATGATTTTCCAGTCGGAACAGTTTACAATAAGATTTGTAAAGAATTATAAATAATTATGAGCGAAAAAGTTGTCCTGATTGTCGGTGCTACGGGGGGTATCGGTGCCACTTTAGCCCGTAAACTAGCTGTTAATGGTCATAAACTCGTATTGGTGGCCAGAAATGCCGATAATTTATCTAATTTAGCGAGTGAGTTGCCTTGTCCTTCTTTAATTGTACCGACGGATATCACCAATCCCACTCAGGTGGAAACTTTGATGGCCAAAATTGTCTCCCATTACGGCCGGTTGGATGTGTTGGTTAATGCGGCCGGAGCCGGTGTGATGAAACAATATAATAAAATCACGCCGGAAGATTTAGATAAAATGCTCGACCTCAATCTGAAGGGGAGTTTTTATACCTGTCAGGCTGCGGCTAATGTGATGAAGGAAAATAAGGCCGGTCATATCTGTAATGTGGTGGGAATTTTGGGTAAGCATTCTATGGCTATGGCTGCCGCTTATTGTGCTTCTAAGTACGGGGTGGTGGGTTTTAGTAAATGTTTGGCCGATGAGTTAAAACGCTATGGTATTAAAATGACTTTATTCTATTTTGGTGGTGTCGATACTCCTTTTTGGGATCAGGTGAGTTTAAAAGTTGATCGCAATAAAATGTTAACCGCTCAAACCGCGGCCGATGCTATCTATTTTGCCATGAATGCTGAACCCCAAGCCGTCCCCATGGAAATTAATATTCAACCCGATAGTCATCTCTTTTTTTAGTCATCAGTATCAGTTATCAGTTATCAGTTATCAGTTATCAGTTATCAGTTATCAGTTATCAGTTATCAGTTATCAGTTATCAGTTATCAGTTATCAGTTATCAGTTATCAGTTATCAGTGAATAGCATTAATGGCAATGAGATGCTCCCCCTGTTTCCTGTTTACCTGTTTACCTGTTTACCTGTTTACCTGTTTAACTGTTCACTGTTTACTGTTCACTGTTTACTGCTCACTGAAAAACACCCTTTTTTTTGACTTTATCTATGTTTGTTGATCATATTCATTTTTATGTAGAATCGGCCAAAAAATGGCGAGATTGGTTGGTGCGGGTGATGGATTTTCAGGCGATCGCAAGTTTGGTTAATCTCCACACACACACAGAAATAGTTGGCAATGGCATCCAAAAAGATAAAACTAAACAGATTATTTTTATCTTATCTTCTCCTTTAAATTCCCTTAGTCCCGTGGCGGAATTTTTAAGTAAATATCCTGAAGGGGTGGCGGATGTAGCTTTTCAAGTGGAGGATTTAGACAGTTTAGCTAGGAAAATTAAACAGGATATTTTTATTCAGGAAACTGTTTTGGCTAGGGGTAAGATAAAAAGCTGTCAAATCTCTAGCATTGCTGATCTCAAACATACGTTAATTGAAAGACAGGGAATCACGCCAATTTTAGCCGATCCTAATCTGATTGAGTATGATAGTAAGGAACAATATAATCAGGATATTATGGCAATTGATCATTTAGTTCTAAATGTTTTTCAGGGGAATTTAGAGTTAACAGCCAATTGGTACGAGGAAAATTTAGGCTTTAAAAAAAGGCAAACTTTTACTATTAAAACGGAGCGTTCTGGTCTTTATTCTCAGGTACTTGTTCACCCTGAAACTGAATTAAAATTACCGATTAATGAGCCAGACAGTAACAGTTCTCAAATTCAAGAATTTTTAGATATTAATCAAAAATCTGGCATTCAACACATTGCTTTAAAAACAGAAAATATTTTAAGATTAACTCAAAAATTGAGAGAAAGGAAGGTAGAATTTTTATCAGTTCCCAACAGTTATTATCAGCAAATTAGCTATCAAAAAACAGATTTTAATATTGCTGATTGGGAATGGTTAGAAATTAAAAAACAGGAAATTCTCATTGATTTTGAACAAAATAGTTATTCCCTATTAGAAAAGCCGACTTTACTGCAAATTTTCACTAAACCAATTTTTTCCCAGCCGACTTTCTTTTTTGAATTAATCGAGCGACGTCATGCCGCTAGAGGTTTTGGAGAAGGCAACTTCCAGGCCCTATTTGAAGCGATCGAACGGGAACAAATACAGCGAGGAACTTTAGATTAAAGTCAGAAAAGCGAGCATTTATCCCGTCAGACTATGGACGATGACGTAATTCGATCACATCTTTTTTGATCGTGACATCATAGGAACCAAAAAAAGTTTGTCCCAAGAGTCCTAATCCTTCCATTTGGGGAGAAATACCAACAATCTGATTAGATAAAGCCACCTCGCCAACTTTAACAGAATTAATGCGACCAAGATAAACAGTAACGACACCGCCGGCGGTATGAGCGAGTACTTCCCCTTCCCGTTTGACTTTCATCGCTTCCGCCATGGCATCGGTGAGGACAATGCCACTAGCACCTGTATCAAAAAGCATTTCATAATAGTGACGGTTATTAAAAACTACCATCACCGTGGGAATGCCGTTAACCCGGCGTTGAATCGGTAACTGATAAACTTGCGGGGAATTTTTCCTATTTCTGGATGAACCGCCACAGAGACGGCTAAGATCTATGTGTTGTCCATCTGCTCTTTGGAGAAAGCATTCCGATTGAGCGAGAGTCGTAGGGGTGAAGGGAAATAACAGCAGGGTGCTGGCCAATGCGATCGCAGAAATAGACTTATTCATGGGTTTAACATCGAGAAGACTGACTCGGAAAAGAACGCTTCTAGCCCTATAATTCCCCAAAAAAGCGGGAAAATAAGGGGTATTTAACCCGGAGGCCAAGCCATTAGGCGATCGCCTAAGAGATGGACATGAAGATGATCGACGGTTTGACCCCCATGTTCCCCATTATTGATCACTACTCGATAACCTTGACTTAATTTGGCTTCGGCGGCCACCTTTTTAACAGTTAGTAACAAATGTCCCAATAAATCTCGATCGCCTTCGCTGGCTTCCTCTAGTTTCGGAATCGGTTTTTTGGGGATAATGAGGATATGGGTGGGTGCTTGGGGATTAACATCTCGAAAAGCGAGAACCAGATCATCTTCATAGACGATCGAGGCGGGAATTTCTTTCCGGATAATTTTGCTAAAAATAGTCTCACTCATAGACAGATTACTTTTTTTCCAACTATACCATTAAGCTCTCAGCTTTTCTGGCTAGGTTATTCCGAGAAATAGGCTGATTTTCCGGGTAAATTCCCAGATAAAATCATTTTTATACGGAAAACTAGCCTAACATCCTGTTTCATTTTCCTAAGAACTCACTTTATTTTTACTTGAGCCAAAATGTTAGCAAGGGTTTGGAGTGCGGCAATTATCGGCATCGATGCCATTAAAATCGGGGTAGAGGTGGATGTATCGGGGGGATTACCCGGAATTGCCGTGGTGGGTTTACCCGATACCGCCGTGCAGGAGTCGAAAGAAAGGGTAAAAGCTTCCCTAAAAAATGCCGGATTTGCCTTTCCCATCCGCAAAATTGTCATCAATTTAAGTCCCGCCGATATCCGCAAAGAGGGTCCAATTTATGATTTACCGATTAGTATCGGCATTTTAGGGGCTTCCGAACAGGTAGAAGCCGATTTATTGGGGGATTTTCTCTTTTTAGGTGAATTATCCCTCGATGGTAGTTTGCGTCCCGTGGCGGGGGTTTTAGCCATTGCTGCCGCCGCCGAAAAAATGGGGATTAAGGGTTTAGTGGTTCCCGCCGATAATGCCAAAGAAGCGGCCGTGGTTAAAGGCGTACAAGTGTATGGGTTTGGTCATCTATCGGAAGTGGTAAATTTCTTAAATGAACCCGATCGCCATTCACCGATGACTTTTAACGCTGCCGAGGAATTTGGGCGATCGCGAGTAAATCTCCCCGATCTCAAGGATGTTAAAGGCCAAGCAATTGGCCGTCGGGCCCTGGAAATTGCCGCAGCTGGAGGTCATAACCTAATTTTTGTCGGGCCACCGGGCAGCGGCAAAACCATGTTAGCGCGACGTTTACCCGGTATTCTGCCCCAGCTTACCTTTGCCGAATCCCTAGAAGTCTCCCAGATTCATTCCGTCGCTGGATTACTGAAAGATCGAGGTTCTCTGGTGCGCGAGCGTCCTTTTCGCAGTCCCCATCACTCTGCTTCCGGAGCGGCACTGGTGGGAGGTGGCACTTATCCCCGACCGGGGGAAATCTCCCTTTCCCACCGTGGTATCTTATTTTTGGACGAATTAACGGAATTTAAGCGCAGTGTCTTGGAATATCTCCGGCAACCCCTAGAGGATGGTTATGTGAGCATTTCTCGCACTCGTCTTTCCGTCGCTTTTCCGGCGCGTTTTACCCTAGTGGCCAGCACCAATCCCTGTCCCTGTGGTTATTACGGCGATTCGGTGCAACCCTGCAGCTGTTCACCGCGACAACGGGAACAATATTGGGCGAAATTATCGGGGCCGCTTTTAGACCGTATTGACCTACAAGTGACCGTAAATCGCCTGAAACCAGAAGAAATGACCCAAGAGAGTCGGGGAGAAGCTTCTGAGCAAGTGCGGCAACGGGTGGAAAGGGCCAGACAAAAGGCCAGCGATCGCTTTCAAGATACTGGGATTCGCTCTAATGCGGAGATGAATTCCGAGCATTTGCGGCGTTTTTGCGCTCTGGATGATAGCAGTCGCCATATTTTAGAAGGGGCAATCCGAAAATTGGGTTTATCGGCCCGAGCAATGGATCGCATTCTCAAAGTTGCCCGCACCATTGCCGATTTGGGAGATAGTGAAATGCTGAAAAGTTCCCACGTTGCCGAAGCAATTCAGTATCGCACTCTCGATCGTTTAAGTTGAGTAGGGAGGCACAATTATTTGTAGGATGGGTTAGCGGTAGCGTAACCCATGCGGGCGTTGGGTTTCATGCTTCAACCCAACCTACGTTCTGAAAAAGTTTGTTGGTGGGGTTAGGAGTCGGTCGGGGAAGTCAGAATAACAGAATGACTTCCCACACCGCAAAAGCGATTAATCGGGGGATTCTAAGCGTTTTTGCCATTCTCGATCGATTTTATCGGAGCGCTCGCTCTCTTGTTCGAGATAGTCTTGATCCGTAGAATAACTAATATCAGCATCCCTAATCACTTTTTGGTCAGCGAATTGACGAGAGTAGGCCAGTTTTTGCTCTAATTCAGGATTATTTTGGGCTAATAAATCTGCTCTTTTTTCTCGCTGTTGATTGCGTTGATTAACCCGCTCATTTCTCCACTGTAAAAAGAAATAACGACCGAGGGGAATCCCCAAAAAAGCACCGGCATAACTGAGGAGAAAACCGTAGATTCCTGTGACTATTGACCCCAGAGAACCGCTCAAATCCACACTATCACTGTTGAGCAAAGATCCTAAAACTAAAGCGAGGATAAAGTTAACCACTCCTAAACCTAAAGCTAGGATAATTTGACCGCTATCTGCTTCGCTAAACTTCCAGCGTTTTTCCTTTAGATAGGGGGAAACTGTTTGTAATTTTCTCTCTTTGGTTGTCACCTGTAGATCGGGAAAATAATAGATAATATCACCTCGATCGGACACTTGCGGCAACCCATTAAAGCGAGTTAAAACTGGGAGTATATAGTCTTCTGTCTCCTCATGACTAGGGGTAATACTATCGAGATAGGGGGAAATTTGTGGAGCAATAATCGAGCCACGATTATTTTGAATTACTTTACCGATAGTTTGCCAGCGTCTCTCCTCTAAATTAAAATTAGGATCGCCATCGCCAAAAAGAAAAGAAAAAACTGCCTCGAGAAAATTCATCTTACTAGGGGGTTTGTCTGCCTTAACTTCCCGATCTCTTCTTTCGTAGTAGTTATTACCAAAATCGGGATAAAAAATCCAGAAAAAGTCCGTGGGAAAGAAGTTAATATTAATTTTGCTATCTCCAGAATTGTTATCCGAGTCATTATCTTTAAACATTAAGCCGATCAGGATCGCTAGGATAGCCAGCAACAGGATTAAAATCGAAATAATTAAAACAATGCCAAAGGAAATGCGGATAATATAAAAAACTACTCTCCAGATTTTACTGGCGAAAGCTTTTAACTGCAATTGCCAATATTTATTCAGAAGAATCGAGCGAAAATTTTCGGGGAAAAGATAGATAATCTCCCCCGTATCTGCTACCTGTAAATGTCCCCCCGCTTCCGCAGCTAAAGCTAATAATCCCTGTTGTGCAGCGTTAATCTCTAAACCCGATTTTGCCGCCACATCACCCACCGTAACCCGATAGCCTAATTTTTCGATCGATTGTAATAGAGACTCTTGGGGATTCATAGAAAATACTGTTCCTGTCGATTATCCTATTTTCTAGTGTAGTTTTGATTTTGTCTTTTTGGCAGCGGCTATCTGGATTGACGGGTGCGGCATTTTCGACTCGATCGAGAAAATATCGTTATAATTGTTCCAATAGTCGCAAAAAGCAGGGCTAAACTGTATAAATAGTTACTTTATAAGCAATTATCAGAGGTGAGCATGAATGCGTCGGAACAGGCAAAAGGATTAGAATTAACGGCGAAGATCGCCACACTCGTCAACCTGTTTAAACAACAATTCCCCGATGCAAAGGCAGATCTGAAACCATGGCGCAATGATCCCCACACAAGGGAGTTAACGGATCCCGACTCGATCGATATTGCTTTCCATTTTCCCGGTTGGAGTCCCAGAATTCAAGGGCGCAGTATTCTGGTACAAATTCGTTTTCATCTCGATAGCGAGGATCAGCATCAGCGTTTGATTGGCTTAGAAATGCAGGCTTTTAACCATCAAGGAACCGCTTGGCGACTATCTACGGTGGAAAATTGGCAATTAGTCGGTAATTATCAACCTTCTCCTAAGGTAGCTGATAAGTTAAAATATTTCAGCCGGCAGGTGTTTGAAGTTTTTAAAAATGAGCATCGATAAGGCTCTTTCGGCACTCTCGGCAAAAGATCGTTATTTGATCGGGATTAAATCGGTCATAATGAGAAGCTCTAGGACTAAATTAATTCTTGAAAGTGCTTCGCTTGAGCGGAAATTTTTAACATTTTTTCTGGTTGATCGTGAATCTCACTTTTTTGAGAAGGTTTACGGCTGCTCGTGGTTGTTTTAGACATACTGATATTTTTAATACTAACAAAGCGATATTGATAGTCCTGAAGAAAATCGGGTTGATTCCAAAATAAGCGTCCGATTTCACGACAATAGGAGACAAAGCATTTGGCTCCTTTTAATTGTTTAATTATCGATGAATTAGAATCTCTGCTTTTCTTCATTTCCAGACAAAGGATAACTTTTTCAGAAGTGGTATTAGCGATAATTATAAAATCTGCACGCTTACACTCACCTTTACTACCAGTAAAAATTGTGCGGACATCAAAAACTTGTACAGCAACATTTTTGAAGATTATCAACTACTAATAAATAATTAACTGAAAGTCCCTCCCATTATTGTTTCTATCGTTTGTTTTCGGATTTATGCAAGAGGTCTCTTGATCACAATAACTCGATCGGGTTCAGGCATTCCACTAATCACAAACGAATAGTTATCTTGATTTTCTGTCAGTTTTAGTAAATAGCTATCTCGTTTGTATTCTTTTTTATACTCTAACTCTACTATCGCACAATCCCTAATCATTTCTTTGAGGATAGCAATATCAGACATTACTCCTCACCCCAAATAATAGCCGTTTGAATACGATTCATATTTTCGATAGTAGCATCAAAACTACGCGCTTCAATACCCATTTGTGGATCAATTTTAGCGGGGTTTAAAGTGTGAAATTTGGTCTTTCTTTTCTGTCCTTTTAACATCTTTGAATCTTCTTCAGCAATATATACTTTAACTTGATCGGCCGATAATAATTCCTCTTGTCTATAGCCTTCTTCTGCGGCAATTTGTTTCAGGTGTGGTTTATTATGGTTAAGCATAATTAATGTGTTGATTTCTTTGATAATATAATCACTGTGAGTAGTGATAAAAACTTTAATACCAATGTTGATCAGTCGAGCGAAAAGTTTAGCGATACGGCGTTGATTTTCTGGATGGAGATTTAATTCAGGTTCATCTACTATCAACAAATCTCCGATGCGAGCTTCGTGTCTTAAATAAAAGCCAATGTCTAAAAGAGAACGTACAGCACTAGAACTTTCATCCATCGATAGTCTAAGTCTTTTTCCTTGTCTTTTTACTTTAGGAATGTAATAAAGTTCATCATTGTTAGTAATCATATATTGACCACCAATAATATCGGCAAAATCTTCTAAAAGACTGGGATGATTTTCGGCAATAAAGCTATTTTTTTTGACAATTGTTTCTATTTGTCTAGTAAAATCTACATTTTTTTTGACTGGTAGCGCATAATCCTGAGAAACATTAAATAACAGTTCACTAGGATCAAAATTGCTATTTTTGCTAATTTCTTCCAGTAAACGATTACGAGCAAAATTTAACTCTTTGCGAAAAATTGCCGCTCCTGTCCTTTCTGCACTGGCAATAAATGGCCGGGGAAAAAACTGAGAGAAAATTATATCTTGGATGCTGTCGTAAATGATCTCCTCAAGAAAATGCACTGGCAGATTTATTTTTTCTGTTTCTGTTAATAATGTGATGGATAAATAAGGGTCATTTTCAGGTTTGCTAATCGAGATAATTTCCCATGTTGCTGTACTAATTTTCTTTTCATACTTATTTTGAAATTGAATATTGTCAAAATTTAATTCTATCTGAAAATCAACATTTTTAAATCTCTCCTCGTTGGCCGCAAAAACTTCAGGTATTTGTTGAATATATCTTTGACAACCTGTAGTAATAATACTTTCACACTGTTGAACATACTCCTGTAGATCGAGACTAATTACACCATCAGAAAGTAGTTGCTCAATTTTTTCTTTGAGGCCAAATCTTGGCCCCGTTAATAGTCTTCGCCAATTGTCTAAAAAACCGAATAAAGCGTAGGTAGCATAAGTTTTACCTGTATTATTACCACCACAGATAATTGTGAGGTCGCCTAGACTGAATTCTGCCTGTTTTAAAATGCCAAGATTTTTAATTTTAACTTTCATATTTGTCTTAGGTTTAATATTCACTATTATAGATAATTGTGGATCATCTGATCAAGTCCCAAACTATACATTCAACTTTGGTTAAGTAGGGAGGCAGAATTATTTGTAGGATGGGTTAGCGGTAGCGTAACCCATGCAGGCGTTGGGTTTCATGCTTCAACCCAACCTACGTTCATCTTATATTTAATTCCACCCACCCACTTATCAAGGTTACTTACAGAAATTATAACTTTTCTAAGGCTTTTCTCTCTTTTTCAGTCACTTCTCGCCATTGACCGGGTTGTAATCCTGTTAAGCATAATTTATTGTTTTTGTCCATAGTAATGGCTGTTCTAATTAATCTTAAAGTGGGATAACCAACGGCTGCCGTCATCCTTCTTACTTGACGATTTCTCCCCTCAGTTAAGGTAATTTCTAACCAAGCGGTGGGGACAGATTTTCGATAACGAATCGGTGGCTCTCTGGGGGGTAAATCTGGTTCAAAATCTAGTAAATTAACTATTGCCGGTCGAGTGCGATAATCCTGAATAGGAAGACCTTGACGCAATTTTTCTAAAGCGTTTAGGTCGGGAATTCTTTCGACTTGTACCCAATAGGTGCGCGGATGAGCAAATTGACGATGACCCAAACGATGCTGTAATTGACCGTTATCTGTGAGTAATAATAATCCCTCGCTGTCCCTATCTAAACGACCAACAGAATAGATATTGGGGATGGGAATATAATCTTTTAAAGTCGAGCGACCATTTTCATCAGTAAACTGACATAATACATCGTAGGGTTTATAAAAAAGGATATATTTATTCAAGGGAAAAAGGAGTCAGGAGATAGGAGTCAGGAGTCAGGAGATAAGTAGTCGTGTAAAATAAATTTCCTAGTGAAGATAGGCAAAAGGCAAAAGGCAAGAGGTAGTTAGATATGTTTAATTAATTTTGCCTGGGTACTTAACTGATAACTGATAACTGATAACTGATAACTGATCACTGATAACTGATAACTGATCACTGATCACTGATCACTGATCACTGATAACTGATCACTGATAACTGATAACTGATAACTGATAACTGATCACTGATAACTGATAACTGATCACTGATCACTGATAACTGATCACTGATAACTGATCACTGATAACTGATAACTGATCACTGATCACTGATAACTGATAACTGATAACTGATCACTGATAACTGATAACTGATCACTGATAACTGATCACTGATCACTGATAACTGATAACTGATAACTGATCACTGATAACTGATCACTGATAACTGATCACTGATCACTGATAACTGATCACTGATAACTGATCACTGATAACTGATAACTGATAACTGATAACTGATCACTGATCACTGATAACTGATAACTGATAACTGATTTAATCCCGTTGATGGGAGAATTGATAAGCGCCGACAATCGAGAGAAGAATAGCGACGATTAATAAAATGGGGATAGCGAACCAAGGAAATTGATTAATATCGTAGGCTGCGGCTCTTAATCCTAGACTAGCATAGGTGAGGGGCAAGGCATAGACAATAATTTTTAATGGCCAGGGTAAGGTTTGGGGGTCGAAAAAAGTTGCTCCTAAAAAAGACATCGGCACGATTAAAAAGTTATTATACAGACCGACACTTTCGAGGGATTTAACTCGCAATCCGACAATTGCCCCTAAACTAGCAAAGACGGCACAATTTAAGATTAAAATTAATAAAAAGAGGGGATTGAGAAAACTAGCAAATTTTCCTGTAAATAAGATAGCGACGAGAATCACTGATGCAGAAGTCATTACACCGCGCAAAATTCCCGCAAAAACTTTGCCTAAAAATAATGAGAGGGGATGGACGGGAAGTAATAATAATTCCTCGAAGGTTTTACTAAATAAGCGATCGCCACAGATGGAAAAGGTGGTTCCCCCGAAACTGATCGCCATTGAGGACAGGGCCACCATTCCGGGTAAGATAAATTCTAGATAGGAATCACCGATCGAGGGTTTCATCGAGCGATCGAGGGCGCTTCCCAACCCCAACCCGAAACCGATAATATAGATTAGGGGAGAAACTAAACCTGTGGCGGCGATCTGAAGGACTCTCGCCCGTAAATCTAGCCATTCTCCCCAAAATACGGTTAAAGTGTCTGTTAATATCGTCTGAGCTTGAGCTAGTTTCACTGGTATTTTGGTTAATTAGTAAATATGCTTTTAATAATAATTAACAATTGTCCCCTTTTTCAAGGGCGAGCTTTTCGGACCAGAAAAATAATCATCGTCTAAGGATAGGCAAGAGGCAACACTCCCTTGCCCTACGATGTCGGGGGGGTTGGGGTAGGGTTGATTCATTCTCCGAATCTAATTCTTTTTTTTGCTACCTTTAATCGCTTATCAGGTAAGCTAGGGAGCAGGGGAGTACAGGTTTTTGCTCTCATAGTAGGTTGATTCATGAATCAACCTACTAGGTAAAATTAAACTTTTTGACCAATTTTAAAAAACTTGCGTTTTTTGGCTCATCCCATCACATAGGAAGGGGTAGTATGGGTTAGTGCAAATAAATTAGGTCGGACTTACCCCATGAAAACCAAAAAACTAACACCCCGCAATGCTGCTCCTGTCCAACGGGAAAATACCGCTACCGTCTCTCGTGATCGTAATGCGATCGCTCCCATGACTGTTTTCGACTATACAGTTCCTTTTGCGGGAGACGACGCAGAGTAATCCCCCAGATTCTAGCACGAATCTCCTCGGTGAAGAAGCTTCTTGAGCAGGGGAGAGGGGGAGCAGGGGAGTACGGGTTGTTGCTCTGATAGTAGATTGATTCATGAATCAACCTACTATGACTATAATTGATCAATCAACCTACTGTGACTGGACTAGGAGAGCAGGGGAGTACATATTGTTTCTCTTCTAGGTTCCGCTTTTCCTTGGTTCACGAGTGCTAGAAGATTTAGATTCAGGGAGAAAATTTTGAGACTTTCTAGGCATATTCTTGAGCAAAATTTGAAATTATGATAGTTGCTGACATTCAAAAAAGCTCCATCAAAGAGCAAAGACTACAATTTATTCGCAATCATCAACAAGCTTTCGATGTTGAGCCTGTTTATCCTCTGCGGCTATTTGAAGATTTCGTGATGGAAGTTGAAGGCGATTGTAGTATTGAAGCCTCTTGTAAGATAGAATTAGATAAACTCATTGCCTCAAGGTTTATGCTCTTTTTTAAAGATAAAGCTCAAGAGTGGCAAAAATATCTAGCTCAATCTCTAGCTTTTTTTCAGCAAGTGGAAAACCGTGTGGGTGTTCAATTAGATTATTCTTTATTACAGCGATTTTTAGGAGATAACTTTGACTTCTAGCTTGCTAGAAGTCCTAAGTGCTGGTATTGACTTAAGAACCAATCTTGCCGATTCTAGTGTAAAAATGCACATCAGAATTGGGGATTATCCCGAAAAACTAGCAACCGCTTTTGTTTTAAGTGACGGTGCTGCAGTAATTATCTCAGTGGGTTTGTTAACCTAATTGGTTTTGATTTTTATTTCAATGGTAAGAGTGAAATCGAAATTTATGCCAAAGTTAGAGAAGATGATTTTTTCAAACCAGAAACCATAAATCAAGTGTGGCAACATTTTCCTAAATCAGCCTTAAAACCTCTCCAAGCATCAAGTTTATTTTTTACAGGTTTATCAAAAGCCAATCATAACCCAGTGCTTTACTACAGTCTCAAAAATCGTCAGGATCTAATAAATTGTTTTAAACTTAATGATACAGCCCAAAGAGTTCATAGCTTTGATCAACATCAAGATATTTTACCTAAGATGTGGGTAGGTACAGCCCAACAAGAATTAGAAAAAACGAGAATAGAAAATATTCGGCTTTACTACTACAAATCATTTACAATGGAGTGAACTCTAATGTTAATCACAAAACCCCGCTTTCAAACCTTTGCCGAATATCTACAATATGAGGATAATTCAGAGGAATCTTATGAATTATTTAACGGAAAATTGGTAGAAATGCCACCAGAATCAGGACTTAACTTTCAAATTGCCAATCGTCTTTTTCTAGTCTTTGCCTTAATGCTAGGAACCGATAGAGTAAGAGGACATGGTTTAGAATTAGAAGTGAGAGGCGAACCGAAAAACCGTTATCCTGACTTAACCATTATTCGAGAAGAACATATTCAATTACTCTCCCAGAGAAATACGATTCTTCTTGCCATGGCACCCCCCTTATTAGTCCTTGAAGTGGTTAGTGCGGGGGAA
>VYLS01000006.1_pt1 | contig 101669 bp, 102 predicted proteins | sample 5114231 | NCBI WGS metagenome assembly VYLS01 (sample SAMN12291800, study PRJNA351875) | freshwater metagenome | isolation source: freshwater lake | place: USA: Michigan, Lansing Lake | collected 2013-08-14 | reverse complement strand
GTTGATGAATAATGAGTATCTAAGCTCTTTTGATCGAGCCTGCGTCATGGAGTTCGATGGGAAGAGTTACAGAGAACTGCGTCTGCGAAGAGCTAAGGTATAACGCACTGCGATGTCAAAGGCACTTCGTAGTGCGATCGCAATCTGGTAGGGTGAGTTCCCTAAGACAACTTCTGGCGCTCCAGCGATCGATTTTGGGGAACGCACCATGCACATTGATTGAAGTTGTGAGTCTAAGTGCGATGCCGCTCTTGTGGGCCCAGTTGGGGAATGTTAGCGAAGATTGCCAATGTTGAGGTTAAAATAGGGGGGCAAAAGTGGCAACGGGGTCAGGACAATGACAGTTAATCAACTCCGCTACAGCAAAGAAGAATTCGCTCGACGTGGTAAAGAGATTTATGAATCTCAGGTGCGCCACCAAGTCGAGGAAGGCAATCATGGGAAGATTGTAGCCATAGATATCGAAACAGGGGCTTTTGAAGTAGCAAAAGACAGCCTCACAGCTTCCGATCAACTTTTAGCCCGATTGACCTATGCTCAAATTTGGTTCGTAAGAATCGGACATCGAGCAGTTCATCGAGTCGGTTTGATTGGGGCAAATTTATTTCAATGATTAATCAACTCTACGCCTGTTTTTGCACAATCTTCTCACTCAATTCTAGGAAGGTGGGACAATATTAGATTAAGTACTAATAACTTAATATCTTATAGAGTTTTTCAAAAAGCGTGAGTTGGGTCAATGATCAGGAAACCTAACTATTTTCTAACCAAACGATTAGGAAACAGTTAGGTTATGATTTTCAGAGTAAGCCGGAGATGATAAGACACCATGAAAAATCGCATCTTTACTGTTATTTTGTACAAAGAAGATAATATGTACATTGCTGAATGTCCAGAAGTTGGTACAGTAGATCAAGGAGAAACAATTGAGCAGGCGATTGCTGGATTGAAAGAAGCCACACGGCTTTACCTAGAGGAATTTACCTTACCAGAAACATCCCCTAGATTTGTGACCAGTATTGAGGTTAGTTATGCCTAAGCTGCCACGAATCTCTAGTCGGGAGGCAGTTAGATCTCTTGAACGCTTAGGCTTCGAGCAAGTTCGTCAAACAGGTAGCCATGTTGTGATGAAGAAAGAAACCGAAGAGGGCAAAATTGGTTGTGTTGTCCCTGTACATCAGGAATTGAAGGTTGGTACATTAAGTGGAATTCTGAAACAAGCCCAAGTCACAGTTGAAGAGTTCATTGAACATCTGTAAAGTCTGACAAATCACTGCACTCGAAGTGATACCAAAAATATTTAGTCCCCCCAGAGAACCCCCTTAGTCCACATAGCACACTTTTCTTTTTTTGTCAAATTTTATGTTAAGAAATATGTAACTAATGGATAGGGGGACTGTCAAAGATTAACCGTCTTCGTATTCGGGGATTCTCTCTTTTTTCTTCTCGGTGATATTGATGCGGGGGGGATTGTAATCTGGTTCCACGTCATCATCCCACATATCATCCTCGGCCTTATCTTCGTAATCGTCGTACTGAGGACGAGAAAAGCTTTCTGCGCGTTCTGAGCGAGCCTCTCCCCAGTTATCTTCTTCTTCCTCGTATTCTTGCTCATAATAACGAGCTTCGGCCCGTTTTTGCGGTGGGGGATTGGCCCGCAGGGGTTCTTTTTCCCATTCGTCTTCACTCCAGCGTTCTTCAACGGGTTTAGCGGCCTCCACGGGGGTGCGGAGGGGAATACCCGTACCTAACTGATTTTCTGGACGAGCAGCGGGAGTATAATAAGCTTCTTCCTCTTCTCTTTCCCAGGGGGGACGACCAATACCCAAACGTTCCAAAACCCCCACACTAACCTGCGTGAGACGTTCTTCGGCCCCTTCAAAGACAATTAAGCGATTCGGACCGCTGCTAACCACTTCTTCAATGGAAATTTCGTAGGTACTGATCAATTGTTCGGGGATCAGAGGCAATCCTAGGGAAGCAATGATAATGGAATGTAATTGACCACTAAGGGGATCAAATTGATAATCGCGGACTTTACCTAAAGGTTCGCCGGTTTCTGTGATCACTTCACTACCGATTAAGGGAGTATAAGCATCGATATCGACGGATTCCAAGACGTTATCATCTTCCACGAGAACCACATCTCCCGTCTGACTGATGCTCGATAAATACATATATTGAGGCATTCCCGACAGGGAGAGGATATTATCGCGGAGTCCCAGGGCAACCACTTCTCGTTGATCGATATCTACTAGGATATCTTTAACAACGCCGAGTTTTTTGCCTGTATTGCGAGTGATAACCTGTGTATTTAAAAATTCTGAACGTAAGCGACTATTCTCTGTGATCATTTTTTCCTATGGGTAGGCGTTAGGGCGTGGGAATACGAATTATTGTAGGCTTAATATATAGGGCGAGATCGAGGGTTAATTTACCGATATTAGCTTAGATCTTAAAGTTCCCTGAGATTAACACTTTTTTTGGCCTTGTTTGGGCGATAGTTTTGGGTGATAGATAAGGTTAAACCTATTTTAGCTAATTCTTTACATTTTTTTAGTAACAACAAAGCAGGAGCTAGAGAGAAACTCCCTTGGCTCCTGCTGTCTAGATTCTGATTACATAGTTAAGGACTGCACCTCGGTTTCGATCAGTTTAGCCAAGTCTTGCAGGAAGGAGGCCGCATCGGACCCGTAGATGACTCGGTGGTCACTGGTGAGATTAACCGTCATCTGTTTTTGCACCCCGAATAAACCATTATTGTGGACGACGATTTGGGGACGGGAAGCGCCCACTGCTAGGATTGCACCTTGGTTGGGGGGTAAGATAGCGGTAAAGCGATCGACTCCGAACATTCCCAGATTAGAAATGGTAAAAGTACCGCTATTATATTCTTCCGGTTGCAGTTGTTTACTGCGGGCGCGATCGACTAAATCTTTCCAACTGCGGGAGAGGGAATAGATATCCATCTGGTTAGCAGAGCGCAAAACCGGCGTAATTAAGCCACCATCGGGCATAGCCACGGCTACGGCCACGTTAATCGCCCCGTGGTATTGGATTCCTGCGTCGCTATAGCTGGCATTAACTATAGGATGTTTAGCGAGGGTATTAGCTACCGCTTTTGCTAACAGGGCCGTCATGGTGACACCCTTGGATTTTAGCTGTTGATAGAGTTGATCCAGTGGGTCGGTGGTGATAGTGTAGCCCACTTGGAAGGTGGGAACCTGTAGGCTAACCGACATATTCTGGGCGACGGCTTTTTGCAGAGTGGTGAGGGGAACGGTCCGACCGACCGGGGCGCTGGCTGGAATCGGGGCTTTAGGAGCCGCTACAGGGACGCTGACGGGTTGCGGGGGAGTAATGACGGGAGCGGGGGCGGTGCTGACTTTTCCTGTCGCTTTTTCTACGTCTTCGGCGATAATTCGTCCGTGGGGACCGCTACCCACTAGGGTTTTCAGATCCACCTTTAATTCTTTAGCCAGTTTCTTGGCCCTGGGAGAGGCGACTAAGCGGCCATTATCTTTAACGGCGGCGACGGGGATCGAAACGGGAGGCGGAGCGATTTCTGGGGTTTCTACGGGCTTGCTAGGGGCGACTGCGGCGGTTTTTCCCTGAGCTTTGGCCAGTTCAATTTCCTCTTCAGTTTCGGCAATATAGGCGATCGCTTCCCCCACGGGTGCTTCCTGGCCAGCTTCGACTAAAATTACAGCGAGATAGCCATCATAAAACGATTCTACGTCCATGTCGGCTTTGTCGGATTCGACCACTAACACCGTTTCCCCTTTGCTGACTTTTTCCCCGGGGGACTTCACCCAAGAAACTATTTTTCCTTCGGTCATGGTGGAACTGAGCGCGGGCATGAAGATATCTCGAATCATGGTGGAGTACTTCTATCTCTAATGTTTTGAGCCATAGCGCATTTTACCACAGTTGATGGGGTTGGGGCTTTTCAGTTATCAGTTATCAGTTATCAGTTATCAGTGAGCAGTAATCAGTTATCAGTGAGCAGTAATCAGTTATCAGTGAGCAGTAATCAGTTATCAGTAATCAGTAATCAGTAATCAGTAATCAGTGAGCAGTAATCAGTGAACTGATAAGCTTTTGACTATAGCGTTTCCTAAGCTAGTGAGGTACACCTATTTTTCTTCCCTTTTGCCTTTTCCCTCTTGCCTTTTGCCTAAAACCCATAACTTTTGTACCTCAGCAGACTGAAAAACGCTATATCTAAATTGCTCGTTAAGATTGCAGGGGAGCGCCGGAGCTGCGGAGCAGGGAGAAGCAGTTTGAGCATTTGTACTAAAATTTCCAAGACGCGGTTTAAATTCAGTACAGCTTAACTCACATCTGATAACTGAAAACTCACATCTGGTAACTGATAACTGGTGACAAAGGGAAAAAGAGAAGGGAAAACAGACCCTTCTCCGTCGTATCTAGACAAAAATTGTTCTAGTTGCCAATAGGGACCGGTTGTGCTTGCAGAGATTCGACTAAACCGCGCACAGCTGCCACCATGGCCACTTCATTATCCAATTGATTGATCGCCGAACCAACACCGATACCGGCCGCTCCAGCAGCGATCGCCATAGGGGCGGTAACGCTGGATAAACCGGAAGCGCAGAGGACGGGAACTTTAACCGCATGGGAAATAGCGTGGGCTGCCGCTAAAGTCGGGGCAGCTTTTTCAATCAGTCCCAAAATACCGGCGTGACGGGGTTGACTGCTAGTGCCGCCTTCAGTTTGAATAATGTCAGCACCCTGACTAACTAGAGCTTCTGCTAGTCTCACCTGTTCATCGAGGGGTAGGATATGGGGAACTGTCACAGACAGGGTAATTTCGGGCAGTAAGTCGCGAGTTTGACGGGTTAGGGCTAAAACTTCCGCAGCTTCAAAAATGCGTCCTTGGGCATAAAAACTATCGAAATTACCGATCTCAATTAAATCGGCCCCGGCCGCCACTGCCATCACCAACAATTCTGGCTCGACGGCCGATACACACACGGGTAAATTTGTCAAGGCTTTTACGGACCCAATTAGGTCAGCATTAGCGGCAATATCGACAAAAGTTGCTCCTCCGGCTGTAGCGGCTTTAACTACTGAGAGAACCTGCGAGCGATCGAAATTATTTAACCCACTAATCACTTTCAGGGCATGACGACGGGCGAAGGCTTGCTGTAAGGCAAAATTGATCATTAATCTACACCTATCTGGAATTCTCAAAAAACATTTTCCCACCTTCTCGCCGATCAGAGGGTGGGATTTGAGAATTCTTAGGGAAATTTTCTTTAATTTAGGTGTTGATTCTCTTGGTTTTTGCGCTTGAGGTTTTGCAGTTGTTGCAGCAGTACCTCGATTTCCGCTTCCAGATGCAGGTATTTCACCTGTTGGTCAGCTTGGTAGGTGGTGCGAATCTGTTTCATGGCGGAGGATTCCTTAGTTAGTACAGTTGTCATAGCGGTATCTATAGAATGCTGATTATGTTCAATTGTTTCAATTTGTGTATAGTACCTTGACAATGTCTTAAAGAAAACCTTTTTATGGTAGTTTCTCAACTGGCACAGGATGAAAGAGGGGAAAAATTCTTGCAACCAAGGGGATCGGAGTGCGATATACTCAGTCGCGAACGATATTGGCAAGCATGACCATGGTAGCGGTAGCAATTTTAGCAGCGGGTAAGGGAACCCGAATGAAGTCCAGCCTTCCGAAAGTTTTACATCCCCTCGGCAGTCGATCGCTAGTGGAACGGGTCCTTAATGTCAGCGAATCCTTACATCCCCGGCGAAAACTGGTAATTATCGGTTATCAAGGGCAACAGGTGCGAAATACTCTACAGCATCTCGAGGATATCGAATTTGTCGAACAAAAGGAACAGTTAGGCACTGGCCATGCTATTCAGCAGTTAATCCCCCATTTAGAGGACTTTCAGGGGGATTTGTTGGTCTTAAATGGCGATGTTCCCCTGTTGCGTCCCGAAACCTTGCAAAATCTTCTCCAGATTCATCAAGACCATGGTAACGCTGCCACCCTCTTAACTGCTAACCTCCCTAACCCGAAAGGTTACGGTCGAGTTTTTTGTGATGGCAATAATCTCGTTAAGCAGATTGTGGAAGAAAGAGACTGTACCGATGCCCAACGACAAAACCACCGGATTAATGGAGGTATATACTGCTTTAATTGGTCAAAATTAGCGGCTATACTGCCTAATTTAACCCCCAATAACGATCAAGGTGAGTATTATCTCACGGATGTGGTCAATTTTCTCGATCCCGTCATGGCCGTGGATGTGGAGGACTGTTTAGAAATTAGCGGCATTAACGATCGCAAACAATTGGCCGCCGCCTATGATATCCTGCAAACTAGAGTCAAAGATGATTGGATGGCCGCTGGAGTCACCATTATTGACCCCGATAGTGTCACCATTGAGGATACTGTCACCCTCAGTGCCGATGTGATTATCGAACCCCAAACCCATCTGCGCGGTGAGACGATAATCGCTTCCGGTTGTCGTATAGGTCCGGGGAGTTTAATCGAAAATAGTCGCATAGGCAGCGATGTAACGGTCTTATTTTCGGTGATTTCTGATAGTCAGGTGGATTCTGGTTGTCGCATCGGTCCCTATGCTCATTTGCGCGGAGAAGCGAAAATTGGGGCTAATTGTCGAGTCGGTAATTTTGTTGAAATTAAAAAAAGTGACATCGGCAATAAAACCAATATTGCCCATTTATCCTATCTGGGAGATGCCACTTTAGGGGAAAAAGTTAACGTTGGTGCGGGAACAATTACTGCTAATTACGATGGTGTGAAAAAACACCAAACTATGATCGGCAGTGGCACAAAAACTGGGGCAAATAGTGTTTTAGTGGCTCCTCTAGAATTAGGGAAAAATGTCACCGTGGCTGCGGGTTCTACAATTACTAGAAATGTCCCCGATAACGCTTTAGTTATTGCTCGCGAAAGTCAGCGTGTGATCGAAAATTGGGCAGCTCAGTTTCAGTAGGTTATGGCAGTTATCAGTTATCAGTTATCAGTTATCAGTTATCAGACGTGAGTTTTCAGTTCACTGTTTACTGTTCACTGATGCTGATTAAGGCGTTAAATTTGCGCGATGAAGCATGAAATGCTATAAAAATCTCAGTCCTCTCTATAGAAAAGAGTATAAACTTTATGGCACGCACCGAGTCCACAATGTTAGATTTGGGGACAAAAGCTCCCAGTTTTGCCTTACCCGATGTGGTTTCGGGTGAAACTATTTCTCTGGACAGCTTTGCGGCTAAAACCGCTCTGTTAGTCATCTTCCTCTGTGAACATTGTCCCTTTGTTAAACACATTCAAGAAGAACTTACCCGTCTAGGTCGCGATTATGCTAACACCAATCTGGGCATCCTCGCAATTAGTTCTAATGACGTGGAGAAATATCCCGATGATTCGCCCGAAAATTTGAAAAAAATGGCGATAACCCTTGACTTTAAATTCAATTTATGCTATGACGAAAGCCAAGAAGTGGCGAAAGCTTACACGGCAGCCTGTACTCCCGATTTTTTCCTCTTTGATAGTCAGCGCAGCCTAGTCTATCGCGGTCAATTGGATGATAGTCGTCCTAGTAATGGAATACCGGTGACAGGCAAAGATCTCCGCACCGCTATTGACAAGGTTTTAGCCGGTCAACCAGTGCCGACGGACCAAAAACCGAGTTTAGGCTGTAATATCAAATGGAAACTGGGTAATGAGCCACCCTATTATGGTTAATTAACGAAGGGTGTAGGGTGTAGGGTGTAGGGTGTGGGGAAGTGGGGAAGTGGGGAAATGGGGAAATGGGGAAATGGGGAAATGGGGAAGCTGTCTCATCACCCTATCGCCCCAAAACCCTATCACCCTATCTCCTGAATACTGACTCCTGAATACTGACTCCTAACCCCACCAACAAGCTTTTTGCCGCAAATCCTACTTATGAGACTATTTCAATAGCGTAACCGATTGCTGTGCTAATAGGGCAGTACCATAGGCCGCTTGCTCCTGTTTAGATAAAAGCACGGGAACCCCTAAATGACGCTGACGAATTATTCTCCAAGTCGAATTTTTTGCCCCACCACCCGCGCTATCAACTCGCTCTAATTTATTGGCCCCCAATTCCTGTAAACGCTGATAACCTAAAGCTTCAATGCGGGCAATACTTTCCAGTAAACCATGCAAAAATTCTAGAGGATTATCGGGTCGGGGAGTCAGTTTTGCGGGTAACAAAGGATCATTAATGGGAAAGCGCTCGCCCGCTTTTAGTAGAGGATAATAATCTAAATTACTTTCTTTTTCTCCATCTATTGCTAAACTATAATTTCTCAATTCTTGATCAGAAAAAAACTTCTTTAACACTGCTCCCCCCGTATTGGATGCCCCACCAGTTAACCACAAATTTCCTAAACGATGACTATAGATGCCATAGTTACTATCATCAACTTTCTGGCTACTTAATAATTTTAAAACTAAAGTTGAACCTAAAGATGTCACTGCAGCCCCTAAAGAATTAGCACCACTGGCTAAAAATGCCGCTATGCTGTCGGTGGTTCCCGTATAAATTAAACAATCTTTCGGGATAGAAAAACGAGTCACTAAATCCGGTTTAATAGTATCGATCGCTGTACCCGGGGCAAAAATTTGCGGTAGTAAATTAAACATCGGTAAATTCTCTAACCAATGGGGATAACAGAGATTTTCGAGATCATAACCTAACTTTAAGGCATTATGATAATCACTAATTCCCAGTTTACCGTGCAGCAGAAATGCTAACCAATCCGCTTGCGAGAGAAAATAACGCGCTTGGGAAAAAATTTCTTGCTCACTCCACCAAAGTAATTTAGCTAAACTGGAGGTAGCACTAATCACGGGATGGTGAGGAGGTGCTATAGCTTTAATTGCTTCTAAAAAGGCAATTCCTCGCCCATCATTGTATAATATGGCCTCAGAAAGAGGATTACCCCAATTATCACATAATAACACCGTCGAGGAAGTACCGTTAATCGCGATCGATTTAAGTTCTGAACGCACCGAATCCCCTAGATTATCCAATAAATAAAATAGGGCCTTTTGCCAATCCTGAAAATTGGCATTAGTGAAGGGATAATGAACCTCAGCGACGATATTTTTGCTAGAATCAATAGCAATCGCTCGCGCTCCCGATGTGCCAAAATCAATACCTAAAGATAAACCCATAGATGTCTTCACAACCCCCTCATTCTGGCTACCATTGGGATGGTATCACTCCTCGATTCTTTGAAGGTTGGTACTTCCGAGTCATGATTCCGCAATTAGCCGACGGATTCGCCTTTATGTATTCTATTCAAGACCCAAGCGGCGGTCAAGTCAATAGCGGCGGAGCAGTGCAAATTTTAGCCATAGAATCTAATTATCTTTGTCGCACTTTTCCCGATACGGATAAATTTTGGGCAAGTCGTCAGGAATTAGCCATTATCCATTGGGGAAAAACTAACTTAAAAATCCGTCCCTGTCTTCTTTCCCCGTCAGCTTTTTTTGAGTCTATTCAAGAAGGTTATCAAGCAACAGCAAACCAGCAGCAAGGACGAATTTATGATCCCGTCACTGGAGAAATCTGTCAATGGGATTATCGAATTGAAACTAGGTACAATTGGGGAGATAACAAGCGTCCACCCCAAGCAACAGCAGGAATATTATCTTATTTACCGATTTTTGACCCAGGTTGGCAGATTTTAACTGCTCATGGTTTAGCAACGGGAATGATTACCTATGGGGGAAAAATTTACCCATTTGAGAATGTACCTTTTTATAGCGAGAAAAATTGGGGTTATTCTTTCCCGGAAAAGTGGTTTTGGATTAATTGTAATGCTTTCCCTGAAAATCCCGATTTAACCTTAACCGCAGTGGGTTCTACCCGGAAAGTTCTCCACTGGACGGAATCGGTGGGAATTATCGGTATTCACTGGCAAAATCGCTTTTATAAGTTTGATATCTGGAATTCTCAACTAACTTGGACAGTGCAACCCTGGGGATACTGGGAAATGAGGGCAACCAACGAGGATTATACCATTGTCTTGATCGGGATCAGCGATCATCCTCCCGATCGCGTGCGTGTACCCACGGAAAAAGGTCTCTGTTTTGCTTGTCAAGATACCCTCAAAGGTAAATTATCGATAAAATTGGCTGATAGTCGTGGTAAAACCCTTATCAATGCCTCTAGTCGTCTAGCTGGCCTCGAAATTGGCGGTATTTGGCCATCAGCATGGATTAAACAGTGATTTAAATCACCATTACGACGGGAGAATATCCAGTTATCTGGCTGCATCTCAGACAACCTTGAGAGGCAGCCTCGATATTCTCTAGAAAATGCTCGATTACCAGCTAATTACTTTAACCGTTTCCTTAAATAAATTTGCTTCTAGGGAATCGGGGGAACTTGTCACCACACCGGCAATTAGATCTTCGGGTTTTATGGCTGCTTGTTTCATACAGGAGGGACAAATTAAGACTTTTCCCCCTTGACTGATGAAATCTACTAACATTGCTTGCAGGGTTTTACCAGTGATACCGTTAGTGTGTTGAGGAATTGTCTTCGCAGCCAGGTGTACCCCTGTAATATTCAAAAAAATGGTGGTTGAGTGACCTTTTTTCAGCATATTGGTAGCGACACCAATGGCCATTGCAGCTCGCCAAGGATCATCGGTGGTTAAATTAACAAATAAATCGGATTTTTGTTGACCGACAGCGATTATTGCTTCGTTAGTTTGTACTGGAGAAAGGGAAGGATTAGCCAAGACTGGGATAGATGTAACTAAGGATAATCCCACAAGGGAACCAAGGGCTAAAGATTTTAATAACATTTTCTTGTCCTCTTGCTGCTAGGTGCAATGAAAACATTTTCATTATGATAACTTCTGGAAAATCTTGTCAACAGACAGCCTGTCAAACTTTAATTTTTGTTGCGGATAACAAAAACAATCTACTAATTAAAGATGATAATTATTTACTTTTCTAAGATTTTATCTAATCTTTCCTGAATCAATAAAGTCAGGGAAGAACGCAGAAAAAATAAACCAAATAACCCCGCTAAACTGAAGGGAATAATAGCTAGTTTACTATAGTTAGTGTTTAATAAAAATATGGCTGAGATAATGCTAAACCCCAATAGACAGACATTGATTAATACTTTAACTCCCAGATAAATTCTTTTCAAAAGTCGTTCATTTTCCCGTGACTTAACTTGAAAAACTAAATTTCCTCGCTCGATTTTTTCCTCTAACTGACGGAGCATTCTTTCGTTTTTATTACCTTTTTGCCATTGTTGTTGAAGAAAAGTGCGTGCTTGATTAGCTAGGGTAAGCATTGTCTTGGTAGTTCCTCCTGATACCGCTAGACTTTTCACAAAAGGTTGACTAGCTGCTAATAAATTATACTGGGGATCTAAAGAGCGGGCAATCCCATCCAAAGTGGTGACAGATTTAATAATAAAAGTCATTTGGGGAGGTAAGCGAAAAGGTTGCTGTTTAAACATTAAATACACTTGATCGCTTATTTGTTCAAAGGCCCTCACATCTACCGGTTTATCGCGAAATTCATCCAAAAGAAACTGCACGATATTTCGCACAGGTTGCAGGTCTCTAACGGGTTCAATTAACCCCATATACATCAAAGTTTTTAAGACTGTTTCCGTATCCTTTCTCAAGACAGCGAAAAAGGTTTCGATCATTTGATCTTTAGCGACGGACTTTAACTCGAACATCGTGCCGAAATCGTAGAAAATTAACTCCCCTTCCTGACTAACTGCCATATTACCCGGATGGGGATCCGATTGAAAAAAACCATCCTGTAATAGTTGTTTGAGATAGGAACAGATTCCCAGTTGAATAATCCCATCTACGTTAATACCATTAGCTACTAAAGTCTCTCGATCATCAACTTTAATCCCGGGTACATACTCCAAAGTTAAGACCTTGCGGGTGGTATATTGCCAGTAAACTAAAGGGACTTTTACCTGGGGATAATTCTTAAAATTTTCCCGAAAGCGATCAGCATTTTTGCCCTCATGAATATAATCGATTTCTTGAAAGAGTAGCTCAAAGAATTCTTGATAGATAGCTTCTAAATTATATTTTTTCACCCCGGGGAAAATATTTAACCAACGGGTGAGACGATGCAACAATTCAAAATCGAGATTAAATAGTCCTTCTAGATTCGGTCTTTGTACCTTAATAACGACTTCTTCCCCACTTAATAACCGCGCTCGATGCACTTGTCCTAAACTGGCACAAGCGAGGGGAGATACGGTAAAACTTTCAAATAAATTATCTATGGTTTGTCCTAATTCTGTTTCAATAACTCGGATCGCTTCTTGACTATTAAATTCGGGAACTCGATCCTGTAATTTGGTTAATTGTTCGATATATTCGAGCGGAATTAAATCTGCTCGCGTCGATAAAGATTGTCCAATTTTAATAAAAGTTGGTCCCAAATTCATGAGGCGATCAACTAACCATTTTGCTCTCCTTTGCCGTTTTTTGCCCCTATTAGCCCCCGTTAAACGATCCCAGAGCAAAAAAGTCAAAAACTGCATTGTAAAGCTAAATATTTCCAATTGACGAATAATTGGTGATCGCAAGCTTTGCTGCCAATGTAAAGATTTCGAGGAATCAAAGGGAGTAAGCATCAGTTATCAGTTATCAGTGATCAGTTATCAGTGATCAGTTATCAGTTATCAGTTATCAGTTATCAGTTATCAGTTATCAGTTATCAGTTATCAGTTATCAGTTATCAGTTATCAGTTATCAGTTATCAGTTATAGCGGTAAGCGCTTGAGTGAGATACAAACCAAGCTTTGCCTATCATGGTTTATAGCTCGTGACACTGTACCTCATACGACTGCACACCGCTATATCAGATGAACGTAGGTTGGGTTGAAGCATGAAACCCAACGCCCAATCATTTTACGCTACCGCTAACCCATCCTACAAATAATTGTGCCTCCCTACTTAATATCCCACAGCGTTTCTCGTCAAGGTGAAGTATAGATTAAACCTTGCCGAAGTAAAAACTCCAGTCGCAAAAATGCGCTTCATCTATCTGAGAAACGCTGTCAAGTATCCCCTTCCCGTTTGCGAATTCGCCGGTAAAAATCCTGATTTTCAGCTTTTAATCTCTGGGACGGGGTAAACCGAGATCTACCGATAGAAGATGACTGCAAGCAAAACCGGAAAAGGCCACCGCATTTAATCCTTGACCGGGGAAGGTACTATCTCCCACACAATAAAGATTAGGAATAGCTGTGCGATTAAAGGGCATTCCTAACAAGCCTAACAGCTTTCTTCGCGGTATTGGGCCGTAAGTGCCATCGATTCTATTCAAAAAGCGGCGATGGGTGCGAGCCGTGCCAATTTCGATATAATCTAATCCTGTATCTAGTTTGGGAAAGAGTTTTTTCAGGCGATCGATGAGACGATTAGCGGCGGCCTCTTTTTTCTGTTGATATTCTTGGGGGGGCAGTTTTTGCCATTGATCGATCCAGCTAGGGGTGAAAGTATGAATGATATGATGGTCCCGGGGTGCTAGGGAGGGATCGAGTAAGGTAGGAATAGAAACAAAGATAGTTCCCTGTTCTGCTTCCATATTTTCCCAATCTTCTAGTAAAATATGGTGACATTCGCTTCCTGATGGTAACACATCGGCCTTGACTCCCAGGTGTAAACTTAGGAAACTGGGGGATTTTTGATAGCGTTTTTGCCAATTTTTTTCGCTACCCGGGAGAGATTCCGGGGGGAGTAGTTTCTCGAAGGTATCCCAACGGGTGGCATTAGAAACAATCTTTTTAGCGCAATATTCCTTACCATTGGTCAATCTTACCCCGATCGCCCGTCCTGCATCTAAAATAATCTCAGCTACTCTCGCTTGATACTGGATTTCACCACCAGCTTTTGCCAATCCCTCGACTAACTTGAGGGCAATCTGTCCCACTCCCCCCCGGGGATAGTTAATTCCCCCGTAATGGCGATCGCTAAAGACCATTCCCGCATTAATCATCGGAGTGCGATCGGCGGGTACTACCGACCAACAATAACATTCCATATCGATAAATTTCAATAATTTCGGGTCTTTAATATATTTTCTGGCCACATCTCCCGCATTTTGGGGTAAATACTTGACCAATCCCAAACAGGATAAAGGATGCTGGAAAAAAACCCTAGTCAGATAGCGGGGTTCTTCCAATGATAGTAAATCCATACTATTTAGGCAATTAAAAACCTGCCAGCATTCATCGTAAAAGCGCCGGATACCGGTTTTTTCTGCGGGAAAATGGCTAATTAATTCCTGTAAAAATTGTTCGTAGTCGCGGTGAACTTTTAGGTCTAATCCGTCCGGGAGATGATAATGAATCTGGACGGGATCGGCAATGGTTTCGATACTCATATCCACCGCTGCCAAAGCCTTGGTTAGGAGGTTAGTCGTCCCCTTTTTGCCAAAACCAAAAATCATCGAAGCGCCCACATCAAAACGATAACCCTCTCGTTCAAAATAACCCGCGCTGCCCCCCGGAATCAGATAACTCTCTAAAACTAGGACTTTTGCCCCTTTTGCCGCTAATTGCGTCGCTGTCACCAATCCCCCGATTCCCGACCCAATCACGATCGCATCGTACTGATTACTCATAACCCAACTTTATAAATTTTTGTTTCAGTCTTCCATTGTAACCCTTGACTAGCGGTCAGTTATCGGCTAATTTTTGGGAGCAAAAAATTTGCGGACGATATGCCTACGGCGCCAATATTGATTATGGACAATTGAAAATTAATTTAGACAGGGCAAGAAAAATCTACAGCAACTTAGAAAAAGAGATTGAAACTTAAGCTAAATTCTCGATACTATAATTATTATGTCGGCAAGTAACCCCTATCTTGAATACTGGCAAAAACGCCAAAAAGAGCAGCGGGAATATCATCAAAAATTAGCCCAAGAAGCTAGGAAAAAGCTTCCGCCAGTTATTGATTATCTAAAAGAAAATTTCCCAATTACAAAAATTATCCTGTTTGGTTCTCTAGTTAAAGGTAAATTTCAGGAAACTTCTGATATTGATCTAGCAGTGGCTGGCATACCCCCAGAAAGTTTTTTTCAAGCTTTAGGAAAAGTTAATTTAATTAGCGATCGCTGGATTGATTTAAAGCCTATAGAAGACTTAGAACCTCATTTCCTTAAAAGAGTTTTGCAAACAGGAGAATGTCTTTATGCGTCCGATGAGTGCCAGTGAATTACAAGAAATCGCCCTTGATATTGCCCCGGAAGTTAATAGATTAAATCAGCTAGAAAGCCAAATGCGTTTAGTTCAAGCGGCAATGCTAACCAACCCAGCACTAGCCGATATTTGTGCCGAAAGTTTAGCTATAAAACTCCATAACTTCTATACAGGATGTGAACGAATTTTTCAAATTATCGCTTCTGAGTTAAATGGTGGTTTACCATCTAGTTATGACTGCATAGAAGGCTATTAAATCCTATGAGTAAACCTCAAGATTATCGTCCTGCTGTATTACGAGAAGATACGGTGTATAAACTTAATGAATACCTCAGCTTTCGGCAGGTTGTTCGCAATATATACGGGGTTGAATTGGAAAAACAAAAATTAGAAAATCTGGTTAATAACTATTATAATACATGGCTAGAAGTCCAAGAAGATATTAATAGTTTTATCCTTTGGTTAAAAACCACAGCAGACAGTCTTAATTAAACTGATATGAAACTACTTTACACTTTAACAGCCTACCCCCCCGCCATCGGTGGAGCGCAACTGCATCAACATCTTTTAGCCCAACAGCTGCACCAAAAACACCCAATCCAAGTTATTACCCACTGGAACCAAAATCGCACGGATTGGCTCCTAGGAACCACCCTGAAAGCACCCCAAAAAAGTCAAGATTATACTATTGATCATATTCCCGTTCATCAAATTGGCATTAGTCTTCAGGATAAACTTAAACTCTTACCTTATCTGCCCATATATTATCCGCTCATGTCTCTGGCTCTCCCCAAACTTGCCGATATTTTAGAGAGTTATTTAACTAATTATGCCCAAGATAAAGATTTAATTCATAACGTCAGAATTGGTCGCGAGGGACTCAGTTACGCTTCCTATAATCTCGCTAAAAAACTAGATATTCCCTTCGTTTTAACCCCTGTGCATCATCCCCGGTGGGTGGGGTGGCGCTATCGAGAATATATTAAACTTTATCAATTAGCTGATGCCGTGATTACCCTAACCAATAACGAAAAACAAATCCTGATTAAATTAGGAGTAAAAGAAGACAAAATTCATACCACTGGAGTCGGTCCAATTCTTGCTGCTCATGCTGATCCCGAAGATTTTAAACAACGTTATCAAATCAATGAACCGATGGTACTTTTTTTGGGGCAACACTATCCCTACAAAGGTTATCAACAACTCCTACAAGCAGCTAGTCAAATTTGGCAAAAAATCCCCGAAACGAAATTTGTTTTTGTCGGTCCAACTGTGGGCAATTCTGAACAGATTTATGCCCAATATCAAGACCCTAGAATTATTCGTTTAGGTAGCGTGGATTTACAGACCAAAACCGACGCTTTGGCTGCTTGTACTCTTCTCTGTGTGCCTTCAACCCAAGAAAGTTTTGGAGGAGTTTATACAGAAGCTTGGAGTTTTGCTAAACCCGTCATCGGTTGTGATATTCCTGCGGTTGCTGAGGTGATTTCTCAAGGAGTTGATGGCTTTTTAGTCCCCCAAGAATCTCAATCCATAGCCGAGACAATTTGTCAAGTATTATTAGCTAATAATTTAGCCGCTAGTCTCGGAATAGCCGGTCAAAGAAAAGTAGAAGAAAAATTCACTTGGCAACGATTAGCAGAAAAAACTGAGCAAATTTATCGATATTTACTAGCTAAATAAGTTAAGTCAAAAAACACAATCTTTCACTGATAAGTTAACCAATAAATGAACAAATCTAGAAATTATTGAATCGAACCATGATTTCCTCGCGATCTTTCCCCTTCTCAAATATTCATAAAAGAACCCATGAGCCTTCAGCTTACCACCGACTAAGGGCAAGAGCTTTAATCCATTTGAATTGACTTTTTCTCTGAACCGTCAACTTTATTTGACAGTGGTTATTCTGACTTGAGAAAGTTATTTAACCTACTTCCGATGATTGCTGTACTTTCTGACCTATTTTCGGTTCCGTCCCTGCCAACAATCTTTTAATATTACCCTGATGACGAACAATCACATAGATTCCACCCATCAAACTAAATAAAATATAGGGGAGAGGTTGACCCAAAACAACCATTAAAATATTCACCACCAGCGCCCCGATAATCGAACCTAAAGAAACAATCCGGAAAAGTGTGAGCATAACCAAAAAACTCGCCAAAGTTCCGCAAGCCACTAGGGGATTCATCACTAATAAAACCCCTAAACTGGTGGCGACGGATTTCCCCCCGCTAAAATTCAAGAAAATCGATTTACTATGACCAATGATTGCCCCCAATGCTGCCCCGATAATTAACCAATAATACCAACTTTCTGGGAGAGGATTGACATCCATAAAATATAGTCCTCGTACCAGGGCCACCGCCGCCATTCCTTTTAACATATCAATTAATAACACCGTCGCCCCGGCAGTTTTTCCCAGAGTTCTCAGCACATTGGTAGCCCCAGTGGAACCGGAACCATAGTCACGAATATCGATACCTTTGCTGTATTTACCGATTAAATAACCCGTGGGAATTGAACCGAGCAGATAGGATAAAAGCAAGACAGTAAGACTGATAAGAATCGGCATAAGCATAAATTAAACCCAATTTTTAGCAAGAGCGAGCGCCGTCATCAGTGTATCAGCCCGAAGACAAAAAAACACTCACAGGGAACCATAGACGGGAATTGCCGCCCCGCGCAAGTCTTTCGCCCCTTCCCCCGCTAGAAAACAGATCACCTCGGCTAGAGATTGGGGACTTACCCAGTCCTTGGCATTTGCCTCTCCCATCGCTTCCCGGTTGCCCGGAGTATCGATAATACTGGGCAAAACCACGTTAGCAGTAATATTAGTCTGTTTGGTTTCTTCTGCGATCGCTTGGGTTAAAGCCACTACCGCCGCTTTCGAGGCACAATAGGCGGCCAAATTTGCCCCCGGTTGTACGGCACCACGAGAACCGATAGTGACGATACGACCATAATTATGAAGTTTCATCGAGCGTAAACAGTGTTTACACAGTAAAAAAGTGCTATGGAGGTTTAAATCGAACATTTTTAGCCAATCTTCATAGCTAAACTCCTCCGTCGCCCCCATGGTAAAACCCCCGACTAGATGAATTAAAACATCGACCCGACCGAGATCATCAATTAATCTAGCCACGGCAGTTTCTTGGGTTAAATCCACCCTGACAAAGCGAATACGCTCAAATTCCGCCGCACTCAGCCGAGATTTCAGACGACCCACCTCCCTTTCCTCCCGATAGGTCATGGTCAGATGACCGCCATGGTGTAAAACCGCCGGAGTGACTCCTAAACCCAGTCCTCCCGTACCGCCGGTCAGCAATACCCGTTTATCTTTCATATTGATTGATAGATAGTCGATCGCTCCAATTATAGACGATTTAACCAGTCAATTAGGCAATATTACAGCCTTTCTCCCTGAACTAGGATTCCTTCATCGCTTGTTTTTTCTCCGCTTTCAGGTCGCGACTGCTGGCGGCGGCAATTTCCGCATCCATCAGGGTGCGTCCAGTGGCCGCCAGATAGACATCATCGAGACTAGGGCGGGATTGGGCGATGCTAAACACGGGTAATCCCGATTCGGCTAGGGTTTGCTCAATTTTGCTTAAAGGATTGCTATTGGCCGTGACGATGAGATTCAGGGAGTTACCCTGGACGGTATTGACGATCACTTCCTCGACAAAAGGCAGACGGGATAATAACTCTTTCGCCTTAAAAGCTTCTTCCTCTGGGGAAAATTCCCGCACTTTTAGGGTAATGCGATCGCCGCCCAGTTGCTCCTTCAGTTGTGAGGGGGTACCGCGAGCGATGACGATACCATTGTCGATAATTGCCAAGTTATCGGCCAAAGCGTCGATTTCTTCGAGATAATGGCTGGTAATTAATACACTGGTTCCGGCCGCCCGCAATTGTCGCAGAAAATCCCAGACAATCAAACGACTTTCGATATCGAGTCCCACAGTCGGTTCATCCAGCACCAAAACTTCCGGCTGATGCAGTAATCCCGCCGCTAAATCCAGCCGTTTTTTGATGCCGCCGGAATAGGTCCCCGTTTTTTTGTCGGCGTATTCCTCTAATCCTAAAAGATTTATTAATTCTTTGATGCGATCTCTTGACTTTTGAGCGGGAATGTGATATATGGCCGCTTGTAGTTGTAACAGTTCCCGGCCAGTGAGCATTTTATCGAGGGCGACTTCTTGGGCAACGTACCCCAGGCGTTTACGGGCGGATTTGGGGTTATTCAAGGCATCGACACCCCCCACCTCGATTTTGCCGCCATCGGGTTTAGCAAGGGTACAAAGACAGCGAATCGTGGTGGTTTTCCCCGCACCATTGGGACCGAGTAAACCGAAGATTTCTGCCGCTGCCACGGTAAAGGAGATATCTTTAACCGCTGCCGTCTGACCGTAGGATTTTTTTAACTTTTCGATCGCCACCGCAAGGGTCATAAGCTGATTTTCGCCCACTTGAGCGAGACAATTTTTTTGTTAACTTTCTCGGTCTATTTTAACCCAGATTCCCCACTTCAAAAGGAAACTCTCAGCTAAAATTGGGCGTTACTTGCGATTTGATCACTCAATCCCAGCTTTTGCGGGGTAGAACCCCCAAAACCCAGAGCGCATTAGTTTTTCCGTGAGATGCTTACACGCAGTTGTTAATAAGTACCTAAGCAAAATTAATTACACATATCTAACCACCTCTTGCCTCTTGCATGAGTGCCTTTTGCCTATCTTCACTAGGAAATTTATTTTGCACGACTACTTATATTTGTATAAAACTTTTTCAGCCAGCCCTATTTAATCCTGAGATTTTTAAGTTCTGTCCTTGTCTCCAGAATCTCTCCCTTAGTTAACTTCTTAACCCAATACCGGGTGCATAGCACTCTAGTACATTTCCCGTCAGACTGCAACTAATTAACAGATAATCACAGCGAGGACAGGCGGTGCTAACGAGATGGTGTTCTAAAATATGCTGTCTTTCGGCAAAATTTCCACAATTAGGACAGCGTACTTGTTGCAGGGTGATCATAGCAAACCTCGTTAATTAGTTATCTTTTGTATATAAAGCTAGTTTTTCTTGATCCCAATCGGTTTAAACCTATTTTTTTCTTGATCCCCATTGTAAAACCGATAATCTGATCTGGCTAGTAATTTTTACTAAACTTTGCAATTTTTCAAGAAAAATTTAATAATTTCTTCCTAGGGTTTTTTACCGTGATCGGATATGCGTCGGTAATTTTGGGGAAGAGAAAGCCAGAAAGCGAACTCTTAAACTGCCGACCCTTACTGCTATAATTACGGCTGAGATTATTGATTGTCCTATGAAGTACGCTCTGGTTCACGAGTGGTTAACCCCAAAAGCGACAGGGGGATCGGAATTAGTGGTTAAGGAGATTTTACAATGTCTAGAGGCGGATTTATACGCTTTGATCGATTTTGAGTCCACTAATCCCGATAGTTATCTCTATGGTCGCTCGATCGGGACAACTTTTCTGCAAAATTTCCCGAAAGCGAGAAATGGCGTCCAAAAATACTTACCTTTTCTTCCCCTAGCGATCGAGCAGTTAAATTTAGAGGATTATGATGTGATTTTATCCTCCTCCCATTGTGTGGCTAAAGGGGTTTTAATACGACCGGATCAGGTTCACATTTGTTATTGTCACACTCCGATGCGTTATGCTTGGGATTTAACTTTTGACTATCTGGCTAATAGTAAGTTAGGACAGGGATTACCCGGTATTTTCACCCGTTATCTTTTGCATGGTTTGCGTCAGTGGGATGTGATTTCTGCTAATCGTGTGGACTATTTTCTGGCTAATTCCCACCACACCGCTAGACGAATTTGGCGCTGTTATCGACGGGAGGCAAAAGTTATTTATCCTCCCGTACAAATTGAGCGTTTTCCCTACCAAGAGAAAAAAGAAGATTTTTATTTAGTAGTCTCTCGTTTGGTTAGTTATAAAAAAGTCCCTTTAATTGTGGAAGCGTTTAATCAATTGGGATTACCCCTAGTGGTTATTGGAGATGGTCCCCAGATGGCTTTAATTCGACAGTTAGCCAGGGATAATATTCAGATTTTAGGTGCGGTTTCTGATCGAATGGTAGCAGAATATATGTCGAGAGCAAAAGCGTTTATTTATGCTGCTTGTGAAGATTTTGGTATTGCTTTAGTGGAAGCGCAAGCTTGTGGTACTCCCGTGATTGCATTTGCTGCCGGAGGTGCTTTAGAAACCGTGCGGGATCTGCGGGAAAATTCTCCCCAGGGAACAGGATTACTTTTTGGGGAACAAAATCCCCAATCTTTGGTAGCAGCGGTTAAATATTTTGTGGATCAGGGTGATAGAATTGCTCCAGAAAGTTGTCGGCAACAGGCTAATAAATTTACTCCTGAAATCTTTCAAAGTAACTATAGTTTATTTGTCGAGGAACATTCAATATCTAAAAATTATTGCTAAGTTTAATTAGAGCAGTTATCCTAATGGTGAGCTACGAGGTTTTCGTTTTAGGGAGTCAGTTATCGGTCGTTGATAACAAATTAGGTTACACTTTATCTTAAGGAGAAACGCTGTAAAAGAGGGCGAAAACAATAATATCATTTCCTCAATGGTGGGAGTGCATCACCTGCGCTCAAAATGTAATATTATGGATATTTCTCGAAAGTGGAGATGTACCTTTGCGTTAGACAATCAACTGTTTTTAGAAAACAAAGGTGGATTTTAATATTGCCCTAACCCAACAAAATTAATTTGGTTCTTCGGCAGGTAGTATGCTAGGGACTCTTTGCTTATCCTGAAAACCTTACGCGTCAAGTCCAGTATTTGTGATTGCATAACAAGTACCGAAGAACCATTAATCTTTGGGAGTGTTATTAACCTTTTTTGCCCGTTATCTTCTGAGAAAGCTTGCGTAATCCAGTCTTAAAAGGTAGACGAAAATAAGCCCTTTCTTTGGTATAGATATGGTAATTAGTCAAAAGTCTTTCTGATAAAATATCCAGTCCTGAATCTAGGTAACGGCTATTTTTAAACAGAACGTTACTAGCATAGAAACAAACAAATTTAAACTCAGGAATCAAAGATTGAATTGTTCTGAGATTAATCTGATTCTCGTACAACTCTCTATCGGAATATTCCGTATAAAAATATCTGGTTTTAGCTAAAGTTTCTAAACCACCTCTAATTAACTGTTCTTCGGCTCCCTGCACATCTGCCCAAATAAAATCAACTTCTGTGATATTATTTTCTTCTGCCCAAGTATCCAAGCGCATAGTTTTAACAGTGGTAGAACTATTAAAAGAGATTTTAGGATAAGCTTTCAAATGTTCCTGCGGTTTTTTCAGAGAAGAAGAAGCATCGTGTTTGAGTTGATCACCTACTTGCACACCACTTTGATAAAATACCGCCTCACCATCTTGATCGGATAGAGCCAATTCGTACAATTGAGAGCGAGGATCGTTGACTAGATTTCTGTGTTGTGCAATTACGCGCGTATCGGGTTCAAAACTATAAATTTTGATTCTGGGAAATTCCCTGAGAAATTCAAGAGTGTCAGTACCCTTGTGGGCACCTATTTCTAAGATAATCGGATTATCTTTTTTCAGCAATTGTTTGATTAGCTTTTTATCCATAAAGGGCAGTTATTCAAAGGGACTGTCAAGACTTTAACCTAAAGTTTCCTTGAAGTCAAGTATTTGCAGAAAAAAAAATTAAGCAAACTTAAGAATTATAGTAGCGAGAATTGGATGTTTTTTGTAGAATAAATATAACTTGTGATCACAGAAAAGCGAGGATTATAGCCGTGCCTTGGAATCGAGTTAATCAATGGGTAGAAAGACGCTCTTTAGTGGCCCTAGAATCAGCTTATCAGAGAGCGCTGAAAATTAAAGCGATCGAAGATAAACATTTTGGGGGACAAAAAATTTCCCCGGCTGCCGTGGGAGGAAAAAGTGTTTATGATTACTTTCAAAGTACCCTAGAACGAGAATTATTACAGATACGTCTCGATTTAACTCAAGTGCGTCTGGGTAATTTTATCAATCCGCAAACTAACCCAGAAAATAATAACATCCTAGAGACTTTAAAGGTGATCGAGGATATTATCGGTAAATATCGCCTAGACTTAGAGGAATTGCTGCCCCCATTACCGAATAATCAAACCCCAAATCTGCCTAATACCAATCTCACCAGTGATAAACCCAGGGATAAAGATAACCAGATAATTTCTCCTGCAACCGGTAATAAATTTTTTAACTTCCAGCAAGAATTAACCCCCGAATACGAACAAACCGTTATTAAACAACTCCGTACCCTGCGACAGCAGCAACGCATCGCTATCCGTTTTATCCTGATTATTATTTTAGTTCCTCTCTTGGTGCAGGTTATTAGTAGAAACTTTATTTTTAGCCCTATTTTAAACTATTTGGGTGTGGATAGAGCGAAAATATCAGAAGTTTATATTTCTCAGGAAATTGGCGAAAAATATCTCAGGGAATTTGCTAGACTTCAAGAAATACAAGAAATCAAGCACGTTTTAGGAGTAGCAAAAGTAGGACATGAATCAGAAGAAACCTTTCGGGAACAGGTGCAAGAATTATTCAGAGAAGCGGGTTATGAAAGTCAAGATGGTTGGAAAAACTTACTATCGGATCTCACCGGATTAATAGCCTTTATCGCTATCTTAATTTTTGGTCGTCAACAATTGACAATTACGCGAGCTTATGTTAGTCGTTATTTTCTCAGCTTAAATGATATCACCAAAGCCTTTATCTTTATTCTCTTTACCGATATATTTGTCGGGTTTCACTCGGCGGAGGGTTGGACGGTAATCCTAGAAACTTTGTTCCGGCACTTTGGTTGGCGCGAGAATATTACATTTATTAGCTTGTTTGTGGCCACGGTTCCCGTTATCCTAGATACAATCTTTAAACTATTAATATTTAATTATCTGACTCGTAAATCTCCCACCGCCGCAACTATCCTAGAAAAGATGAACCAGTAACGCCCTATGATCCTTAGTATTGCCGATACCTTCATTAAAAGACCCGTTCTGACCACAGTTTGCTCGATTTTAATCGTTTTGATCGGAGCGATCGCTGTTCCCTTTTTACCCCTAGAAAAACTGCCCCAGTTGGCATTTATTCAGGTAGCGGTAAATGCCAACTATTTGGGAACCGACGCCAAAACCGTACAGGATAACGTTACCACGGTACTCGATCGCCAGATTAACGGGACAGAACAGATTGTTTATATGCAGTCCCAGAGTACCAACACCGGACAAAGTACGGTGAATGTCTTTTTCCCGGTGGAAATGGATCGTAACATTGCCCAAGTCTTGGTACAAAACCGTGTCAGTACCGCGGCCGCTAGTTTACCGGAAGAAGTGAACCGGCAGGGGGTGACAACTAATACCCAATCCCCCAGCGTTACCCTTGCCTACGGGATTTCCGCCAAACCAGACGAAAAGGGCAATTATCCCTACGATACGGTCTTTTTAAGTAACTTTGTCGATCGGGTCATCGATGCCGAGATTCGCCGGATCGAGGGAGTTGGTAGTACAACCATCATCGGGGAGAGGGAATACGCCCTACGTTTTTGGCTTAATCCCGATGCTTTAGCCGCTAGGGGTGTATCGGCGGAACAAGTAGTACAGGCGATCCGAGAACAGAATATTCAGGTGGGTGCGGGGACAATTGGCGGTGATCCCAGTCCCGAAGAGCAGCAATTCCAGATCGCCATTCGCGCCGTTGGTAGGGTGGCCACCGGAGAGGAAGCGGAAAATATCGTCGTCAAAGTCGGGGAAAATGGCGATTTAATCCGAATTAAAGACGTAGGCCGCGCAGAAATCGGAGCCGAAAGCTACAGTACCGCCGCCTATTTCGACAAATCCCCCGCCGTCGTCTATATCGTCTATCAGTTGCCCGGTTCCAACGCTTGGAATACCGCCAAACTGGTGAAAGAAAAAATGGCGGAACTAGAACCGAGTTTTCCCCCGGGGTTAAATATCGCCATTACCCTCGATAATACCGCCTTTGTCGCCGCTTCCCTGGAAGAAGCCGTTGGCACTCTGGTGGAGGCGATTTTACTGGTTATTCTAGTCATTTTTATCTTCCTTCAGGATTGGCGCACCACGATCATTCCAGCGATCGCTATTCCCGTATCTTTGATCGGAACCATGGCCGTCGCCCTGGCTTTAGGCTATTCTCTCAATAACCTCTCCTTGTTTGCCGTCATTCTGGCCACCGGGTTAGTGGTGGACGACGGCATCGTGGTTGTAGAGGCGGTATCGGAAAAATTACGGCAGGGAATGCGGCCATTTCAAGCTTCCCTCGATGCCATGGGTGAGTTAACCTCGGCGGTAATTGCCAGTTCTCTTGTACTATTTGCGGTTTTTATTCCCGTCACCTTCTTCCCCGGTACGGTGGGGATCGTTTATCGACAATTTGCCGTCATCATCTCCGCTTCAATTCTGATCTCCACCTTTAACGCCCTCAGTTTTTCCCCCACCATGTCGGCGATTATCATGAAACCGCCCCAAGGCACCCGCGGACCCTTGGGACTGTTTTTCGAGGGCTTTAATCGAGGTTTCAACGCAGTTAAAGAAGGTTATCGACGCTTGATCGAATTTCTGATCCGAGTTCGCTTTCTGGTCTTACCCTTCTTTATCGCCGCCCTCTTTCTCACAGCTTGGAGTTACAACACCACTCCCCAGGGTTTTATCCCCGAAGAAGACCAAGGTTATGCCTTCGTTTTGGTGCAAGCACCCCCCGGGGTTTCCCTGCGCTACACCGACCAGGTTATCCGTCAGATTAACGAAGAAATTCTCGACGGTATCGAAGAAATCGAACACTTTGTCGGTATGGCGGGCTTTAGTTTTGCCGGAAGTGGCAGCAACCAAGGGCTATTTTTTGTCAAGTTAAAAGAATGGTCGGAACGGCCCGGGGAAGATAAGTCGGTTTTCGGGGTTCTGCGGAAAATTAACCAACAATTAGCCACTAAAGTCCCAGATGCTCGCGCTTTCGCCGTTAATGCGCCCCCCGTGGATGGATTAAGTTCTACCGGCGGTTTCGAGTTATTTATCCAAAACCGCGCTTCTTTCCCCATGGACGCTTTGATTGACAACGCTAATAAAGTCATGGCCGAGGCCCGAACAAGACCGGAATTATCGGGAATTTTCACCCAATTTACCACCGACACGCCGATGCTGGAACTTTCCATCAATCGCAACCAGCTACAGGCGCAAAACGTCGATATGCAGGCCGTTTTCGGAACCCTGCAAACCTATCTCGGTTCCAACTTCGTCAACCAATTCGTCTTAGGCGATCGCTTGTATCGAGTCTTTGCCCAAGCAGAAGCGGATTATCGCTCTAATCCTGAAGATATTAACCGTCTTTACGTCCGTTCCCGTACCGGGGCCAATATTCCCCTATCGGGTTTAGTTAGCGTCAAACGCTTCACCTATCCACCGATTATCACTAACTTTAACCTCTATCCCTCGATTAACGTTCAGGGTAGTCCCGCCCCCGGTTTTAGTACGGGACAGGCGATCGCAGTGATGGAAGATGTTTGTCGGAAAGTCCTGCAGCCCGGTTTCGGTTACGCTTGGACGGGTACAGCTTTCCAAGAAAAAACTTCCGCCGGGGCTGCCCCAGTTATCTTCGGATTAGCCTTTATCGTGGTTTTCCTCGTCCTTGCAGCCCAGTACGAAAGCTACATCGACCCGATTATCATCATGATTACCGTTCCCCTAGCGATCCTAGGGGCCATGGGGGCCCTACTGTTGCGGGCGAATTTCCTACAAGTGGGTAGTCTGTTCCCGGCGGTGAATAATAATATCTATGCTCAGGTGGCTTTGGTCATGTTGATCGGTTTAGCGGCTAAAAATGCGATTTTAATCGTGGAATTCGCTAACCAGTCCCGTACTTTGGGTTTAAGTATTCCCGATGCGGCAGCCCGGGCCTCGACGGAACGCTTAAGACCGATTCTGATGACGGCTATTTCCGGTTTAGTCGGTTTCTTGCCCTTGGTTATCGCTTCCGGCGCCGGAGCGATGAGTCGTTGGTCTCTGGGAACTGCAATCCTAGGCGGTTATCTGATTTCCACGGTGTTGAGTTTATTTCTCGTCCCGGTGTTGTATGTGCTGATCAAACAGTTCGAGGCCCAATTCCTCTCCTCGAAACCCCCGAAAAGTGGCGGTTCTGGCGGCAAAAAAACCCCTTCTCTCGATGGGGAAAGAAATACATCAGAAACCCCCATAGAAGAAGGGGCCATTTCCTCTTTGAAAATCTCTCCTCAGTCCCCGAATGACTAGGGTGTTAGGAGTCTTTTTCAGTGATCAGTAATCAGTAATCAGTAAACAGTAATCACTGAAAAGAAAAAAGAAAGCCCCGCAATTGCCACTTAATACTGATAACTGATAACTGATAACTGATAACTGATAACTGATAACTGATAACTGATAACTGATAACTGATAACTGATAACTGAAAATAATGAGTCTAGAATCCACTGCTAATGAGGCGATCGCTCATAATTTAGAGCAATTCCTGCTAGTTTTGACCATTTCCTTGAGTGTCGCCACTTTATCGAGAACCGTTGCCTTCCTCCGCAAAATTCCCTACACCCTGCTGTTAGTTATTGTCGGTATGGGTTTAGCTTTTTTAGATTTGCGTCTAGTTAATCTTTCCCCGGAATTAATTCTGGAAATTTTTCTGCCTCCCCTCCTTTTTGAAGCCGCTTGGAATATTCCTTGGGCTAAATTAAAGGAATATTGGGTTACTATCGTCCTTTTTGCCGTTATCGGGGTGATTATCTCCGTTTTGGGGGTTGCCTATCCCCTACATATCTTTGCTAATTTACCCCTATCGATCGCTTTTCTGTTGGGTGCTGCCCTAGCTGCCACCGATCCCGTCTCTGTGATTGCCCTATTTAAAGAATTGGGGGCCAGTAAAAAACTAACGATCCTGATGGAAGGGGAAAGTCTCTTTAATGATGGGGTCGCTGTGGTCGCTTTCGTCCTCTTGGTGGGGATTCCCTTGGGAGTCGATACCTTCTCAATTCCCGTGACGATCGCTCGTTTCTGCACCTTTGTGGGGATTGGGATCGGTGTCGGTTGCGTGATCGGTTTCGGCATTTCCTACCTTACCCAACGCTTCGATCTGCCTTTTGTGGAACAGTCTCTCACCCTCGTTTCTGCATACGGAACCTATCTCGTCACGGAAAAATTGGGCGGATCTGGTGTGATTGGGGTGGTAATTGTCGGGATTATTCTCGGTAATCTCGGTTCGCGCATTGGTATGAGTCCCCGCACGCGCCTGGTAGTTAGCGAATTTTGGGAATTTATCGCCTTTTTTGTCAATTCCATCATCTTTTTACTGATCGGTGATCAAACCCGTTTTGAGAGTCTCGGCAGTCACTTAACCGGGATTTTAATAGCGATCGCCGCTATGGTGGTTTCCCGTCTGTTCTCAATTTTTGGACTAGGGGGAATTAGTAACCTAATTACGGGTAATAGGATCAGTTTCAAGGAAAGAACGGTGTTATGGTGGGGAGGATTGCGCGGTTCGGTTTCGATCGCCCTAGCGTTAAGTGTTCCCACGTCTATCCCCTACCGTCAAGAAATTATTGACGTGGTTTTTGGGGTGGTTTTATTTACTTTATTGGTGCAAGGATTATCTATACAATGGCTGTTAAATGCCCTCAATCTTATCGGTGATCAACCGATTCGGAGCGAATATTCGGCCCTAATTGCTCGTCAGATTGCTTTAACTAGGGTGTCTAATTATCTGCAACAACCAGAACGTTTTCCCGATATCGATCCCGAATTTTATCGCGACAAAAAAACTCTGGTGGAAGGACAATTAAAGTCCTTGCGGGATCAGTTGCAAAAATTACTAGAGGAACACCCACAATTAAAAGATGTGGTGGCCGAACAATTTCAAGATACTTTACTCGATATCGAAGCTAATACCTACGCAGAATTAATTCGAGCCGGTCGTTTAAATGAAAATCTCGTTCCCCTTTTAGTGGAGGTAGAAAAAGAAAAAGAGATGGTTTAATAATAGATTTCTGGCAAAAATCCAAAATCTTCCGTTAGGTAAGGAGACAGGAGGAGAAAAAAACAAGGGACAAATATACTATCGATAAAACCTAAGATTATGTCAAATTTATCTGAGGTTTTAGATATTTTGACTCGATAGCTGCTCGATAACTTAATTTTGCAGAGCAAGTCATGGAAAATCAAAGAATTTTTGCTAAAAATTGCTGAGTTCGATCGGATTGAGGATTATTAAAAAATTCTGCTGGGGGGGCAATTTCCAAAATTAAACCCTGATCCATAAATACCACTCGATCGGCCACTTCTCGCGCGAATCCTACCTCGTGGGTGACACAAACCATGGTCATCCCGGATTTGGCTAAACTTTGCATCGTTTCCAAGACTTCTCGCACCATTTCTGGGTCTAAAGCTGAGGTGGGTTCATCGAATAACATCACCTTCGGCTGCATAGCTAAAGCGCGAACGATTGCCACCCGCTGCTGTTGTCCTCCCGATAACTGAGGGGGATATTTAAGTGCTTGTTCGAGAATACCAACTTTTTCGAGGAGTTTTCTCGCTATTTCCTCCGCTTGCGCTTTTTTCCAACCGCGCACCCACATTGGTCCGAGGGTGACATTATCTAATACCGTCAGATGGGGAAAGAGGTTAAATTGTTGAAAAACCATGCCGACTTCCTGACGGATTGCCTCGATATTTTTCAGGTTGTGAGACACAGTTATTCCGTCAATAATAATGCGGCCTTTTTGATAGGATTCTAACCCGTTAAAAGTGCGGATAAAGGTGGATTTTCCCGAACCGGACGGCCCCATAATCACGACAACTTCCTGTTTATTAACGGTGAGATTGACTCCCCGCAAAGCATGAAAGCGGTTATCGTACCATTTTTCCACCGCTTCGGCAATTATAATCGGTTCACTGTTGTGAGATTCCATATTTTTGAGAGTTTATTGATTGTCTGTATCGGGAAACCACTGTTTCTCAAGAATTTGTGTCAGAGAGTAGGGGCAAATTATCGGTAAATTTTTTAATCCTGTCTTTTTTTCGGCAATTAAGCGAGCGTTTTCATAGATATTGTCTAACTCTAGTTCTAGAAATTTGCTTAAATTGGTGGTGAGCTTATCTTCTAATTGTACTCGAAAAGTGATAATCTCTGCCGCCCAATGATTACTATTTATTTCTCTTTCTGTTGTCCAAAATTGATAGAGTAGCAGCTGGATTATTATCGATAAAATTAAACTTTTAACAGTAGTTTTTTCGCTTCGTCCCCAAGCTGCCAACTCCTCGATTAAATGTTCGTAATCTACCCGATCAAACTGACGATTTTTTAATAACTCGATCGTCTCGCTTAACCAGCGATCGTACTCCCGTTCATAAAGCTGTTCTAAAGCAAGCATTGTCTTTGATCAAATGGGGACATTATTAAAAATAACCCATTCCTAGAAATGATAGCACAAAAGATGCGGTTGATTAGTGTAAATATTTTTGAATTAATGATGATGACAGTCAAAAATGCTTGACCCTTAGGTAAAAAAAAGGTTAAATTATGGTTAGGCTGAGAACATGACCCACACATCCTAGATAATGAGGCTATCATGGAAATCGATAAACTCAAAGAAATTGCCCAAAAAGTTGAAACCTCTCGTTCTCAAATCCAAAACGAACAGGCAACCAAAACAGCTTTTATTATGCCTTTTTTGCAAGCATGGGGTTACGATGTGTTCAATCCCATGGAAGTTCACCCCGAATATAGTGCCGATTTAACTGGATTAAAAGGGGAAAAAGTAGATTATGCTATTTGTTTGGACAATCAACCGATTATTTTGATGGAATGTAAAAGCTGTCATCAAAATCTTGAGCATCCTAAACATAGTTCCCAACTGCATCGATATTTTAACGCAACTGGAGCTAACTTTGGAGTTTTAACTAATGGGATTATCTATCGGTTTTATACGGATATCGTCAAGGATAATATCATGGACGATAAGCCATTTTTTGAGTTTAACATCCTCGACTTTGACGAATCTTCTGTTAACGAATTAAAACGATTTTCTAAATCTAGCACTAGCACATCTGACTTCAATTCTGGCAAAATAAAAGAGGCTGCTCGCAATTTATTGTACACCAAAGAAGTTAAAAAAGTGATTGCCCAGCAATTAAATGATCCTTCTCCCGAATTTGTTAAGTTTTTTGTTAGTCATGTGTATTCTGGAGTGAGAACTGCATCGGTTGTCGACAAATTCACAGAAATTATTAAGCGTTCTCTCAAAGAGTATATCAATGATATCATCAAAGAAAAATTTGAGGAAGTTTTAGGAAAAGAACCTGAACCAAATCCTGCTGATATACCACCAGCAGACGGTACTCCACCAGAAGAAACAGGGGAAGATAAAATTAATACGACCCCCGAAGAATTGGAAGGATTTTACATTATTAAATCAATTCTACGGGAAGAAATCAATACCGCACGCATTCAATTCAAAGACACTAGAAGTTATTTTGGTATCAACTTAGATGGAAAAGTAACTAAAACAGTCTGTCGTCTGCGCTTCCATGAAAAAACTGGCAAGAAATCAATCAGTATTCCCGATAATGTCGAAACTGGTAAAGAAGCAACCACAAATATAGACAGTCTTGATGAAATTTATGGAGTCGCTGAATTTCTGAAATCTCGTATCCGCTATCTAACTCAAGATACTTATAAAATCAAGTCAGAAAAAACAGAAAGTATCTAAAATAATTAGCCCCTATCTCTTTAATGACCGATGGGGGTTTTTAATGATATAATTTTTATTAGTCGCTGATTATGGTTGTAAAATTTTATCTAGGGATAGAAAGTTACGGTTAATAAGTGGTCAGGCAAAGGAGACAGGATATCCGAACATTATAGTAAAAGTTTTCTCTCCAGTTAAGGTCAAACAATTCTAGCTGGGAGTTATCGAAGTGTAATTAAGCTTGACAAACTCAAATTAAGGTGTTACCATATTGGGCATGATTTGTGCAGATGTTAAAATTTTTGTTGTGCGGTAGTCTATGAATTTAACAAGTTTAGCAATGTCTCTTGATGAAGTGCCTTTACCTAGTTCTTTGCCGCCAGTTATTTTAACAGTTTTTACTCGTCCCGATCTACTCAAGGAAGTTTTAAAGGGTTTAACCCAACAGATTCTATCTGCGTCGCCTAGAATTTGTGAAGCTATTTATGACTCACTCTCCCTTTAGTGTGAAAAAAACTCGCCGTCGCCTAGGTTTATAGTTTAGTAGATAGTTAATAGAAAATATGAATAGCTCTAGAAAATTTCTGATTTGTAAAGGTTCCTCTGGCATGGGAAACCGAATTCTGGCCGCCTGTGGTGCAATAATCTATAGTGAAATTAGTAATCGCCAGTTAGTTATTGATTGGCGGGATAATACTTATTGTCATGACGATATCAACTCCTTCCCTCTATTTTTTAACTGTCCAAAGACAAGTTCAGTAGAATCTATACCTGATAGCAAGTCTGTCTATCCTGAGATATGGATTGATAACTTAGATCAATCTTTTGGTGGACTAAGAAAAGATTTAAGGATTTCGGATCAATCTATGTCGGTTGAATTATCTAGAACAAATTATGAGAGTGAGATTCTGGTTTTCTGTGCCTATACTCATAAAATCAACCAGATGAGACAACTTTTTCATGGGAAGTTCGATTACTTGGCAAAAATGGATGATCGTACTATTATCAAACAGGTATTAAACTCTCATCTAAGCCTGAAACCTGAAATTGTTCAGTCTATCGAAGATTTTAAATCATCTCACTTTGGAGTGAATACCCTAGGCGTTCATGTCAGATACACAGACATGAAGATTCCTTTAGATAAGCTAATTACTAATACTAAAAAAATCAACAAAAACAATAAATTTAACAGCATTTTCTTGGCTACAGATTCTCAAGAAGTTGTTGAAAAATTTCAAGAGGAGTTCCAAAATATTATCACCACAACAAAATGGTTTCCACCATCGGGAGAAAGAATGCACCAGAACTGGGATCAATGTCCTGATCGCGTTCAAAATGGCATAGAAGCATTAATGGATATGTATTTGTTAGCCAGTTGTGATGATTTGATTTTTTCTTCACAGTCCTCCTTTGGTTTAGTGGCATCAATCCTAAGTAAAGCGAGGAAACAACATCTCCACGATGTGAATTCTTCTTCATTCATTGAAAAAGTAAAAGCGAAAATTAGAGGTATTGCCAAATAGTTTGTACGAGCAATTAACCCGAACCAACCTTAATGATGTCTATGCCATGGCAAACTTGGGAAGTTACCAACTCATGCTTAATTCTCTCAATCGCATTTTCTCGCCTTTAGTATCTAGCGTTTTGTCTGCCATAATTATCTCCAGTTGTCAAGGTGCAAATGTATTAACTTCTGCGAATAATTCCCAGACCAATCAATGGCAAAAAGTGACCGTAATCGAGGGTTTAGAGCATCCCTGGTCGATGGTTTGGCTACCTAACGGGGAAATCCTCATCACAGAGCGCCCCGGTCGTTTAAGAGTGGTTAGAGAGGACAAATTAGACCCGAAAGCCATCGCTGGAGTTCCCGAAGTTTTTGCCGTCGGACAAGGAGGATTGCTCGATGTGGCAATTCATCCCCAATTTGCCCAAAATCGCTGGATTTATCTAACTTATGCCCACGGAGACCAGGAGGCTAATCGTACCCGCGTCGCTCGTGCGGTTTATGATGGTACAAGTTTGCGAGATGTGCGGGTTATTTTTGAAGTTTCCCAGGCAAAAACCGGCTCTCAACACTTCGGTTCGCGGTTATTATGGCTACCGGATGGCACTTTATTGGTAGCGATTGGAGACGGGGGTAATCCTCCCCTACAATTAGCGGGAGATTTAATTAGAAAACAAGCACAAAATCTGCAAAGTCATTTAGGTAAAATTATCCGCATCAATGACGATGGTTCTCTACCGAAAGATAATCCTTTTGCGGATTCTAAAATTTGGAGTTATGGTCATCGGAATATTCAAGGAATCAGCTTTGATCCGATGACTCAACGAGTCTGGGCAACAGAACACGGAGCAAAAGGAGGGGATGAATTAAATTTAATTGAAAAAGGTAAAAATTATGGCTGGCCAGTGGTTTCTGCCAGTCAAGAGTACGGCACTAACACCCCCGTTTCCCGCGAAGAATCTCGCCCCGGTCTGATTGATCCCAAAACAATTTGGACACCTGCGATCGCTCCTTCGGGATTGGTCTTTTATACCGGTAATCGCTTTCCTAATTGGCAGGGAAATTTATTCGCCGGTGGTTTAGTTTCCAGGCATATTCGTCGTCTGGAAGTGGATAAATCGGGTGAAATTATCAATCAAGAAGCGATTCCCATCGGTCAGAGGGTGCGGGATGTGCGTCAAAGTCCCGACGGATTTTTATACCTGCTCACCGATGAAGGTAACGGTCAATTAATTCGCCTTGAACCGGCATCTCATAGCAATTCTCGCTCATAAAAATTACACATCAAATTATCGAATTTAAGTCCCCTTTTTTAAGAGGGATTGAGGGAGAGCAAATTGGGTGCATCTCATTTTTGTCAATCTACTAAGTTGGGATTTTTAAGGGAAAACTCTCTGCTAAAATTGGGCGTTACTGCCGATTTTATCACTCAATCTTTCCTACGGATCGGCGTACTGCTACCGGGTGCCTTCGGCATGGCACTGATAACCTAAGCCGCATAACGCCAAAGTTATGCCCAGAGCCCTCATAGCCTGTATTCTTCATGAAGATTTGGGAAAATACTCAAAAGCCTTGCTAGGAAAATCATTCAGGGATCTAGCTAAAAAACAGACTGTTTTTTGAGACCCTCTCATAATCAGGGTTTTGGCAATTGGTGAATAATTCAGGATAGATTCTTCTCCTCCAGCGATCGCCTACCCCCCTTAATTATAAAGATTTGTTTAGCTTGACCAGAGGTTGATAGTGCATAGGCTAGGATGAATCTTAAATGGATTCAAAATGAATTTTAAATGAATTCAAGATGAGCCAGTCTGGTGAACTGTCGTATTTTAATCATGGAGTTGCCATTTTGTGAGTAAGAAATGGTTCGCAGATAACAGTTTGTCGATCGGGCGGACTCCTCTAGTGCGCCTTAATCGAATCGTTGGCAACAATCACGCCACGGTTCTGGCCAAGATTGAAGGTCGTAATCCGGCCTATTCGGTCAAATGTCGTATTGGTGCGGCCATGATCTGGGATGCAGAACAACGGGGACTATTGGGGCCGGGCAAAGAACTGGTGGAACCCACCAGTGGCAATACAGGCATTGCCCTAGCCTTTGTAGCCGCCGCTAAGGGGATTCCCCTGACCCTGACCATGCCTGAAACCATGAGCTTGGAGCGGCGCAAACTGTTACTCGCCTATGGAGCCAATCTGGTGTTAACAGAAGGGACTAAAGGCATGACCGGAGCAGTGGCAAAGGCAGAAGAAATTGCCGCATCTAATCCCGATCGCTATGTGTTGTTGCAACAGTTCCGCAATGCCGCCAATCCCCGCATCCATGAGGAAACCACCGGCCCCGAAATTTGGCAGGACACAGAGGGGGCGATCGATATTCTCGTGTCGGGTGTGGGAACGGGCGGAACCATTACGGGAGTTTCGCGCTATATCAAAAAAACCCAAGGAAAACCGATTTTATCGGTAGCGGTGGAGCCAGAAGCCAGCCCCGTACTATCCCAAGCCCGGGCAGGTCAGCCCTTGAAGTCCGGCCCTCACAAAATTCAGGGCATTGGGGCGGGGTTTATTCCCGAAGTTCTGGATTTATCCCTTGTGGATGGGATTGAAACCGTTTCCAACGAAGAGGCCATTCTTTATGCCCAACGGTTGGCCAAAGAAGAAGGGATTATCTCCGGCATTTCCTGCGGTGCCGCCGCCGCCGTCGCCGCTCGCTTGGCACAACAACCCGAACACCAAGGCAAAACCATTGTCGTGATTTTGCCAGATTCCGGAGAACGGTATTTGAGTTCCATCCTGTTCCAAGGGGTATTTAATGAGCAAGGGTTAGTGGCATGACGAGCGAGCATCCGAGCAGTTCCAGCGCTCTCTCCCAACCGCCCCTGTCCTTGGATCTCGATGAGATTATCGCTCAATTGTCCAAACCTCGTGGCGAGTCGTTCCACAGTTGGTCTCAATCACGAAACCATTTCCCCTTGCCCTCCCGTGAGGCCTTATTTCGGATTGTTGATCGACTGCGTGCCGTTCTTTTTCCCTATCACTTTGGCAATCCCGATTTAGGCGAAACATCCAGCCGCTATTTTATCGGTCATACCCTCAATGAAGTCCTGCAACTGCTGCATCATCAGGTTTGTCGCGAACAGTGGTTGCTGGGGTCACAGTTGCACTGGTCGTCAGACCAGATTGAGACGCACGCCCAAGGGACGGTACAAGCCTTTGCCACCCAATTACCCCATCTGAAAGCTCTACTGGAAACGGATATCACGGCGGCCTATCGAGGTGATCCGGCAGCCAGAAATTTAGATGAAGTATTGTTTTGTTACCCCGGGGTAACGGCCATCACTTATCACCGCATTGCCCATGCCCTGTATCGGTTGGACTCGCCCCTGTTGGCGCGGATTATCAGTGAAATTGGTCATTCCTTAACGGGGATTGACATTCACCCCGGGGCCTCGATCGGCAATAGCTTCTTTATCGATCATGGGACGGGGGTGGTGATTGGGGCAACCACGGTGATTGGCGACCGCGTGCGCCTTTACCAAGCGGTCACGCTCGGGGCGAAAAGTTTTCCCCGGGACGAATCGGGCAGTTTAATCAAAGGTCAAGCCCGTCATCCGATTATTGAAGATGATGTGGTGATTTACTCAGGTGCAACGATTCTCGGTCGGGTAACTATCGGTCGGGGCGCCACCATCGGTGGAAATGTTTGGTTAACCCGCAGTGTGCCGCCGGGGGGTTTTATCTCCCAGGCGCAACTACGACAGGAAATGTTTGATGACGGCTCTGGAATTTGAGGGGCTGTCCGGGCTGTGATTGTTCGGCCATAACAGTCGCTTTGTTACTTTTTTTTTGAATTGGAGGATTTAACTCAATGACGTATAGCCAAGATCATGAATTGCAACTGGCTTTGGGAGATGCTGCCGCTCGGCAGTTAGCCAATGCCACGAAGACCGTTCCTCAGTTATTGACCATTTCACCCCGGTGGTTCGTTCGCCTCTTGCATTGGCTACCCGTTGAAGCGGGGATTTATCGTCTCAACAAAGTCAGGGATGCTTCCCGGGTTGAGGTGGCCTGCTCTGAACGAGACGAGCGGGAGCTGCCCGAAACCTTTGTGGATTACGAAGAGACCCCCCGGGAGTATTTCTTGAGTGCGGTGAATACGGTACTGGATGTTCACACTCGCGTGTCCGATCTCTACAGCAGTCCCCACGATCAGATCCATGAACAATTGCGCCTGACGATCGAAACCCTGAAGGAACGTCAAGAAAATGAGTTGATCAACAACCATGAGTACGGATTGCTGAACAATATTGTTGATTCCCAGAAAGTACAACCTCGCAATGGTGCGCCCACGCCGGACGATTTGGATGAGTTGCTGGTCAAGGTGTGGAAAGAACCGGCATTTTTCCTCGCCCATCCCAAAGCGATTGCCGCCTTTGGCCGAGAAGCAACCCGACGGGGTGTACCCCCCGCTACGGTGTCATTATTCGGGTCTCAGTTTATTACCTGGCGAGGCGTGCCTTTGATTCCTTCCGATAAGTTGGCCGTGAATGAGCAAGGCAAAACCAATATTTTGTTATTGCGGGTAGGAGAAAGCCGTCAAGGGGTGGTCGGTCTCTATCAGCCCAATTTACCCGGTCAACAGGGAGTTGGCTTGTCGGTGCGATTTATGGGGATTAGTCGCAAGGCGATCTCCTCTTACCTGGTCTCCCTCTACTGTTCGTTGGCAGTGTTGACCGACGACGCAGCGGCCGTACTGGAGAACGTTGATGTCAACCAATACCACATCTACGACTATGACTAACCCTGAACTGATCCCTGAAAAGGCGGGGGGGAATCTAACCGCTCTATCCCCGCCCACCACTGCCCTAACTGAGGTCGAGAACATTTCTCTTAACCCCTTATTCCAACCTGACCTTCTTGAGCATCTCGCCCAGACGATAATTCAAGAACTACAACGGCACGACCTTGGAGCGTCGCGGGCCAAGGGGTTGAGTCCAGACCGGGATGATCTGGTGCCATCCACCCCCGCAACTTCCCCGGCTGCTGTGGGCGAACGGCCCACAGTTCCCTTCGCAGTACCCTTAGCCACCCCCTCTTTCTACTTCATTGAAGAGTTAGAAACAAAAATCCCCGACCTTCCGGCGGTAGTGGCCAAACCGGGCCAGCTTGTTCAAGTCCCGGGTATCGATCCCCTTTTTGTCCCCCAGGCAAGCGGGCGAAGCGTTCAAAGACCTAGCTTCTTTGATGTTCATACCATTCGCCAGGATTTTCCCATCCTGCAAGAACGGGTGAATGGCAAACCACTGATCTGGTTCGACAATGCCGCAACAACTCAAAAGCCCCAAGCAGTCATCGATCGCCTCGTTCATTTCTACAGCCATGAAAATTCCAATGTGCATCGTGCCGCCCATGAATTAGCGGCTCGCTCCACAGATGCTTACGAAGCGGCCAGAGAAACGGTACGTCGTTTTCTCAATGCCTCCTCTGCCAACGAAATCATTTTCGTGCGGGGAACAACGGAAGGCATTAATCTGGTGGCAAAAAGCTGGGGACAACAAACCCTGCAAGCGGGGGATGAGATTGTCCTCACCCATCTAGAACACCATGCCAATATTGTGCCTTGGCAGCAACTAGCCGCCCAAACGGGAGCAAAGTTGCGGGTTGTCCCCGTCGATGACCACGGGCAGATTTTACTGGCAGAGTACCAACAATTACTCAACTCCCGCACAAAACTGGTGGCCTTTTCCCATGTTTCCAATGCCTTGGGAACCATTACCCCCGCCAAACAAATCATTGACTTAGCCCATCGGGTCGGAGCTAAAGTCTTGTTAGATGGCGCTCAATCGGTTTCCCACATTCCGATCGATGTTCAACAATTAGGGTGTGATTGGTTCGTCTTTTCCGGACATAAAGTCTTTGGTCCCACAGGGATCGGGGTACTTTATGGTCAAGAAGACCTGTTAAATGCCACGGTTCCCTGGCAAAGCGGCGGCAACATGATCGTGGATGTGACGTTTGAGCGTACCGTGTATCAGGCGGCTCCCACTCGCTTCGAGGCCGGAACGGGCAATATTGCCGATGCCGTTGGCCTAGGGACGGCCTTGGATTATGTTCAGCAGATTGGTTTGACCACCATTGCCAATTACGAGCATGAACTTCTGGAGTATGCCACTGCGGGACTAGCAACTATTCCGGGCCTGCGTTTGATTGGGACGGCTGCCGATAAGGCTGCCGTGCTTTCCTTTGTGCTGGAGGGATTTGATGTGGAATTCATCGGACAGGCCCTGAACCGGGAAGGGATTGCCGTGCGAGCAGGCCATCACTGCGCTCAACCCATTCTGCGACGCTTTGGTTTAGAGGCAACGGTGCGCCCTTCCTTGGCTTTCTACAATACTAAGGCCGAGGTGGATGCGCTGGTGGCCGCGTTGGAACGTTTGCAACACGAATAAACTGACTGGAATAGGAGCTGCCGCACCTATTCCTATTCCAGTTCCCCCTGAACTAAGCTGTTGACTATCTAAATTACTCGTTAAGACTGCAGCGGAGTGCCGGAGTTGGGAGAGGCAGTTTGAGCATTTGTACTAAAATTCCCAATAAGCAGTTTAAATTCAGTACAGCTTACCACCTAGCTTATCTCCACCCCTGACTAGGGCTTCTAATACTAAATCGTGTTTTCAAGGTATAGGAGAGTGGGAAGTGGGAATTAGCAAGTGGGATGTGGGGAGAAACAATCCATAACTTGTGAGTTAATCACACTATTAAAAACGGATTTGGTATTACATCGTCACAATCAGATTAGAATGCAGATAAAAAATAGAGTTCTTGCATAATTAATTTTTGATAGTTCAAAAATGAGAAAAATAGGCATAAAATTGCATAAAATCCCTAAATAGAGCATTTAATTGATTAATGCTCATTCTTAATTCTCCTTACTCCTCACCTAAGGTCAGATTTTTGATTTTTGCCAGAGGTCTAATTTTGACTTTGCCGGTATCAGATGCTAGTTTTGCTGCCGATTCTCTGTTTATGTCTAGGAATGGGGGAATTTTTGCTCAATCCCCCAGTTAGTCCCGTCAATTCCCTTCCCGCAACCACGGCAACCCGAACGGAAACCCGTTTGCTGCTGAATTTAAAAAAAAGACGGGTTTTTGTTGACCAAGCACAGAAAATAATCGCTTCTTACCCAGTGGCGATCGGTCGTCGGGGTTTCCCAACTCCGACGGGAGAATTTAGGGTGATTCAGATGGTGCGGGAACCAGTCTGGGAACATCCTTTCACTGGTCAACTGGTGCCATCGAGAAAAAACAACCCTTTAGGGGTGCTTTGGCTCGGATTTTGGACTGATGGTGCGAATTTTATCGTTTTTCACGGTACAAACCCAGAAAATCTCATCGGCTGGGCCGTCTCCCACGGTTGCGTCAGGATGCGCGATCAAGATATAAAAGCTTTATTGGAAAAGGTACAAATCGGCACTTCGGTGATAGTAATCGCTCAATAGAAACAATGGAAAAAATGTCACATTTACCAACACTTTACCCGATGATGTCGAGAGAGCCGTCTTCAGGAGTAATTTAGATAGTCAACAGTTTAAAATGAAAGAAACTAAGCTAAGAGGATAAGCGGTGAATATTATTGAACTAATCGGGATCGTGGCGGGAATATTAACTACTGTCTCGTTTTTACCCCAAGTGATTAAAACTTGGCGTTATCGTTCGGCTAAGGACTTGTCCCTCACTATGTTTATTTGCTTTTGTCTGGGGGTTTTTCTTTGGCTAATCTACGGGATTTATATGAGCAGCAAACCGATTATTGTCGCTAATTTTGTGACTTTTATCTTAGCGGGGACAATTCTCTATTTTAAGATTAAATACGATTAAAATGACTGGCAATCCCTTGCGGCTGTATTTGCTCACGTCATGACAATTCTACAATTTATCCCCACATCTAGGGGCGAGGATAGGATTTTTAGGTTAATTTATTGTTAAGATGATCATTTTTGACCATTTAGACCAAATTTGGGGTCAAGAAACATGAGCGATCGCATCGAGTGGATTAATGCCCTATCAACCCGTCCCTCCCTAGAAGCGGCGGTGACGGAGGTAGTGGAAAAAGTGCAAGATAAGTTAGTCGGATCGGCAGATCTAGCCATAATTTTTATTTCTTCTGCCTATGCCAGCGACTATCCCCGTTTAGTTCCCTTAATCTTGGATAAACTCCCGGTTCCTGTCCTGATCGGCTGCGGTGGGGCGGGGATTGTCGGCATGGATGACAGGGAAAAAGCGCGAGAAATCGAAGCGAGTCCGGCTTTAAGTCTCACCGTCGCCCATTTGCCTAATGTGGAAGTACAGCCTTTCTATATTGAAGCGGCGGAAATGCCCGATCTCGACAGTTCCCCCTCTAGTTGGACAGAATTATTAGGGGTAGAAGCGGCCAAAAATCCCCAATTTATCCTTTTAGCCGCTCCTTTTTCCAGTCGCATCAATGATCTGTTAGAGGGTTTAGATTTTGCCTACCCCAGTTCGGCCAAAATCGGCGGTTTAGTCAGTGGTGGCATGATCGAACGTTCTGGGGGTCTATTCTACCACGATCAACAAAAACCCCGTAATACCTATCTCTATCGTCAGGGAACCGTAGGAATCGCCCTTTCTGGCCATATTATCGTCGAAACTATCGTCGCCCAGGGTTGTCGTCCCATCGGACCGATTTATCAGGTGAGTGAGGGAGAACGCAATATTATCATCTCCATGACCGGTAAAGGGGCCGATGGGACCACGCAACCACCTTTAAATCTACTGCGGGCTTTAATCCCCTCCTTGAGGGAAAAAGACCGAGAATTAGCGCAACACTCCCTTTTTATCGGTATTGCTAGGGATGAGTTTAAAATGCAGTTGCGGGCCGGGGATTTCTTAATTCGCAATGTTTTGGGAGTAGATCCTCGCCAAGGGGCGATCGCAATTGGCGATCGGGTTCGTCCGGGGCAGCGGGTACAATTTCACCTGCGCGATGCCGAGACTTCCGCCCTAGATTTAGAATTACTTTTGCAAGCTTTTCCCCAAGAAAAACCCGCTAGTTCAGATATACTAGGCGCTTTGATCTTTTCCTGTCTCGGTCGCGGGGAAAATCTCTACGAAAAACCGGACTTTGATTCGGGTCTTTTTCAGCGTTATTTCGCCAATGTTCCCCTCGCTGGCTTCTTTGGCAACGGAGAAATCGGACCAGTGGCCGGTCGCACTTTTTTACACGGTTATACCTCGGCTTTTGCCCTCTTTCGTCAGGGAATTTAATGCTATACTAAATAGCTAGTACGCTAGGGAGTAGAACGATGGTAAAAGCGATATCTTTTTCTGAGTCGGAGATTATCTATGCCGATAGTGATGGTAAACCGATGGCCGATAATACCAAACAATTTCGCTGGATTGTGACGATTAAAGAAAATCTCGAATGTTTATTCGCAGACAATGACCATGTGTTTATCGCCGGCGATCTGTTGTGGTATCCGGTCGAGGGGGATAATAAAACTTGTCAAGCACCGGATGCTATGGTGGTGTTTGGCAGACCCAAGGGCGATCGAGGTTCCTATAAGCAATGGTTAGAAAACCAGATTGCGCCGCAGGTAGTCTTTGAAATTCTCTCTCCGGGCAACACTAAAGCGGAAATGCGCCGAAAATGGCAATTTTATCAGCGTTTTGGCGTAGAAGAATATTATCTCTATGATCCCGATGCTAATTATCTACAGGGTTGGTGGCGCAGGGGTGATCAATTGGAGATGATTGCCGCGATCGATAATTGGCAGAGTCCGCGGCTACAGATTCGTTTTCAACTGGAGAGTCCCCAGTTAGCTATTTTTTATCCCGATGGCTCGCGGTTTTTGACCACCCTAGAAATCAAGCAAAAAGCGGAATTAGCCGAACAGCAAGCCCAACAGGAACGCCAACGGGCCGAATTAGCTGAGGCAAAATTAGCCCGCATAGAGGCGCAATTACGGGCAATGGGGATTAATCTAGAGGAAAGCTAACGAGGGGCGGGAAGGACGGGATTTAACCACTGGAGAATCTCATCTTTGAGACGGGAATTATCCCGGGCAAGTCCCTGTTTTAACCATTGGCCGATCGCATCAAGGGGAGTAAATACTTCTCCGGTTTGCCAACTGACATCTTGACTCAAGGGAGTGAGATGATTGCCCGGGAGAGTTCGCAGGGTAATTAAATCATTAAAGCGTTTTTTTAGCAGGGGATTTAATACCAGAGATTGATCGATCGTGTCGTCTTGAAAACGGATTAAAAGATTGCGACGAATGGCATAATCTTGGAAAATTAACTCGTTCGTTTCTTCGGGAGAAGGGGTAAATTCGAGGTTAAAAGTGGTGTCAATTTGCAAAGGTTCGATAAAGGGAATAGCTCGACGAATGGGATAATTATTAAAGGAAATTAGGATATTTCCCTCCCGTTCGACTTCGTAGAGACTACCGATTAATAAATGTAGTTTACACCCCATACTGTGACCCAATCCGTAGATGGGGAGATAACCTTGGGGCAGACTATGATTCCAGCGCAGACGTTCAATAATATTATCAAAACGGTTTAAAACTGTGCGGGCGATCGATTTATGATCGAGGGTATTAACAAAGGGAGTAGCAACAATAGCGTATCCTGAATTACCAAGGCTTTCTAATAACCAACGATAGGTAATATTCGGGGCTGCCGCCACAAATGCCCCACCTAAAAAGTGAATGATACCCCGGGGACGACGGGGGAGAAAAACCCAATTACCTGCTATTTCTTGCCAATTCATAATTAGTTATCAGTTAATTAATAACTTAGGGTTCGCCGTCACTCACCAAATAAATACGGCTCTCCTAGACTGGTGATAGCAAATTAGTAGTTGAAATAAGCCTAACCCCTTAAATAGCCTGGAATCCAACAAAGCAAAAAGCTTTTTTTTATTAAAATTGCTTTTTTGAATTCTGGTTAGCCTTTTGGCAAGGCTTGCGTGGATTATTTTCTGCTAATATATCATAACTACTCTAGAAGAGCCATAAATACCACTTCAACTAAATCCTGTTTAAAAGGGACAGGAGATTAGCCAGAAATTGGCACCGCCGGATAACGATAACTGCTTGCCCAAGTTATAAAAGATCGGGATAAATAGTTCTAGGCCAGTTTTTTCTTAATAAAAGCCACTAATTGAGCCATTTGTCTCTTCATACTTGCCATTTCTGTTTGCATTTGGGAAATTTGGGCATGGAGAGTCTGAATATCGGTGGTATAATCCCCAGTGAGTTCCTCTAGTTTCGGGCTAGAAACTGTTGGTTTAGGAGAATACTGTTTGGCCTTGGCCATCGCTTCTTTAATTGCTTGTACCAATTGTTTTTGGTCAAAAGGCTTCTCAATAAAGGCAAAATGCTGGAAAGGTTCGGGGATTTTCTCTACTACCTCCTCTTTCCGTCCCGACATTAACACTAGGGGAATACTTTTGAGATTATCTTCGCTTTCGATTTGCTGAAACACCTCCCAACCGCTCATTTTCGGGAGAAGGAAGTCCAAAATAATCAAATTCGGGTTTTCAGCCCGGATGAGATGATAGCCCTCTAATCCGTCTTTAGCTTCGAGGAATTCAAAGTTACCCTCTGGTAACATATCGCGAATGTGCATCCTGATCGCTTTACTGTCATCGATAACGAGAATTTTATGATTTGACACGATAGACACCTTAGAAAAGAGACAATAGATAAGCTCGATGATTCGAGGGGGTATTGAGGGAAACTTTCGAGAAACAGATTCAGCATTCCCAAAAAACCCTTAGAAACTAACATACACTATAAAGAAAAAACCTCGGTTAATGTCCGAGGCTGCTGTTGTAGGAGAACTCAATGCCAAACAAAAGGGAGATACCAAGACCAAAGAGGTTTTTATCGGTAAATCACCTTTGTTGTCCCATTGTAACCCCTGTTTAAGCGTATCGGGAGGAAGTAGCACTTTTTAGGGCTAAATAACCTAAACCGAGACATAAAAGCGCATTTACGCCCAAAAATGCCTGAGCGCTCGTACCAGAACCTAACCAGATCAGAGTAGGATGGATAACAGCACTGATACCTAAAGTCACCGCCATGGCTAAAGTTACCCCCACCGCTAACCATTTGGCTTGGGGATGGCCCAAAAGCAGAGCAATCAGGACAAAGGGCAGGATAACACTGGCAAAAAGCGGATTAAGGGCAGAACTTCCCTGAATAACGCCTCCTAGGTCGGAAAGAGAACTCCCCATCACTCGGAAAGGCCATTGGGGTAAATCGAAGATATAAAGACCTCTGAGGAAAAATAAGCCAGAACTGCCAAAAATTAGACCAGCATTCAAAAATCCGTTCCAGGAGAAGGGAAAATAACTTCTCAGCCACCAAGCGAGGAGATAAGAACCCAAAACCATCGCCATTTTGGGTAAAACCGCCACCGCACCGCCATCAATCCAGAAACGGGGATTGAGATAACCGTTATCGCGCAACCAACGCCAAAAATCCCGGAAAGTAATCTGTCCTTTTAGGGCCAATTGTAGGGCATTGCCCGCGTCTAATTGTCCGGCGCCAAAATGATTAAAGGGATCATCATTGATCTTACGGGCCGACTGTTGCAAAACCTCTAAAACTGCACTGGGTTCTTTAATTCCCGCAGCCTTGATTAAAGCTACCACCCCAGCAACGTGAGGGGCCGCCATGCTGGTTCCCTGAAAACCGAGGAACGCCGGTTCCCCCCCCTGAGCGGGATCGATGGTTTCTTGGATAATTTTACCCGTATCGGAGCCGCCGGGGGCAGCAATATCGATTCCGGCCCCGAAATTAGAATAGGGAGCTTTATTTCCGGAGGCATCTACCGCAGAAACGCCGATAACGTGGGGAAAACGGGCAGGATAGGCGGCGGAATTATCGTCGGCATTACCGGCGGCGGCGACGATTACCACACCTTTACTATAGGCATATTCGATCGCGTCTTTCATTACTTGGGTTTCGCCTCCACCCCCTAAACTCATATTGATGACATCGGCTTTATTATCGACGGCAAAACGGATCGCTTCGGCGATATCTGCCACGGTTCCCCCACCCGTCCCGGAAAGTACCTTGAGGGGCATAATTTTGGCTTTGTAGGCGATGCCGGCCACCCCGTAGTTATTATTGGTCGATTGGGCAATTGTTCCCGCTACATGGGTTCCGTGACCGTTATCGTCCTCGGCATTGCTGCGATCGTTGACGAAGTCGTAGCCTTCCACAAACTCGGTTTCTCGCAGATCGGGAACTTGTGATACACCTGTATCAATAACAGCGACGGTGATCCCTTCACCGTGATTTTCTTCCCAAGCGCGTTCGATGTTAATTCCTCGCAGGTTCCACTGTTTGCTATAGTCGGGGTCATTGGGGGCGATGAAAGCATGATAAATATAATCGGGTTCGATCGATTCAGTGTATTTTTTTAGGTCGGAATTGCGGAGAGTTTTCAGGAGTTTGCTATCTCCATCGACGGTGTAAAGATGTTCATCGATGGAAAAAATACTATTTAAACTGGTGGTTTTTCCCGCTTTTTTGTTGACAGTATTTAACTGCTCATCGAGGACGCTGACGGGTATATCGTCCTTAAAGTCGATTAAAATTGATTGATATTCGCCCCGATTTGCTAATCCAGTAAAGTTAAAGAGAGCAAATCCTAGACCGATAATGAATAGGGTTAACAATAAAAGTTTTTTCATAGATTTCCTGAGAATTGATCATTGCCAGCCAAGGTTTTTTTAGTTTCGATGAGAAAATCTGAGCGAAGTTCCCCTATTTTTGTCGCAGTTGAAGATAGAACTAACCAGTTACAAAAAAGTCACCTGTTGTTTATTTTCAGATCGATCGCCGATCGCTGTTAATTCCCGACTGGCAAAAATAGCTTCGTAGTGGCGATAATGTTTAAATTCGAGGAGATTATAGAAAGGATCCTCTAGAAAAAAGGTTTTATGCTCGGTTATCTCCCCAGTAAAGCGAGTTTTTGGTTCTAGATAAAATTTTAGTTGATTGACTCGCGCTTGTTCGAGAAGATTGTCCCAATCGCTGGCATCCGGCAGAATTAGACCAAAATGGCGAGGATAAATACTATTTTGGGGAGTAAGAGGCCTTTCGGTGACATGAGCGACTACCTGATGACCGGAGAAATTTAAGATAATCGCTTTCTCGGTTTCCCTTCCTGCTAAACAACCTAAACCATCACAGTAAAAGCTTTTAGCGGTGGACACATCAGTAATCGGAATAGCGAGATGAAAAATTGCAGGTTGATTCATAGCGATCGAGTTTATCCGCGCTCTACTAGGTTCTATTGTAGCGATCGAGGGGCGATTCTTCCAGGAATTTTTGAAAAAAATTGGCAATTACCTAGAGTTGGCTGAATAAATCTAAAAACCTTGTTGGATAATATCTTTAGGCTTTTTGACCTCAAAAAGTGCTGGCCTTTGGAGTAATCGCAGAGAAATTTTAGGCACTTTTTCCCTGAAAATTAGGTAATTGACCAGGGCGGTTCGACAAGCTCACCGTCCACTCGACTGAGCTTCGCCGAACGTCCTGAAAATCGATAAAACCCCACACCCCACACCCCACACTTCTGACTGTAGGCTTACCATTAAGTAAGCACTCATGACCATTTCCCACCATCTTGCAATTCGGCTATAGTCAGTTACTCGAAAGTCGGCCCAACCCAATTCATTTTTACTCTGTTTTAACCCGTACTCTACCCAGTTTCTTAGCCCATATAAGTTCCCCACATCTTTATACTTTATCCCTGGTACTTTTGTGATAATGTACCAGGTTGAGTTATCTAGTAAGGTTTCTTTGTTATCGGTAACTTGCCCATACCTTATTTCTCTTTTTTTGCCAAAGATAATCTCCCTTACATATCTTTTTTCCGTCTTTCCTGTGGAGAATACTCTCTCAAATTCTCGCCATTTATTAGATCTTACTCTTTGCTACGATGGTAGCCATACTCCGTGATTGCTGCGAATTGCCAGTACAAAGTTTAGCTTTTCTTGATTTAAGATGCTAACAAAATTCTCATCGCTTTCCCCCTATTCGCTATCTGCTAATACTAGCTTAATCTTCAAGCCCATTTCTCTCAGTTTTTTAATGATTTCTCCTCCTATTTTTGGCTGGCTTTTGTCATCATCCCCTTCTTTTAATATCTCTCTTGGTTTATACAATTCAGCTATTAGAGTAAATCTCATTACTCTCAATAATACATAAGCCGTTACTGCTACAATTTTATTTTCAATTTTTTCCAGATTACCAATATATTGTCTCTTCACATAATCGGTGTTTTTTCCTTTCTTTTTATCCCCTGTTTCGTCGATAATGACCATTATGTTTTTCCCATTTACCAAATTCAGAATTGATTTTAATCTTCTATTTCTCAATTCTTCTACTGACCAAGATGCCTCGGTTAAAAAGTGATCTAATCCCTCGGCATCTTCTAACCCTACTACCTTCGCTATCGCTGGTAAAGTTTTCCTTTTTATATCTGAAATTATTCCCAGATGTAGATACTTAAAATATTCAAATGTTCTAACTTCTGGAAATAAATCTCTATAGTTTTCGCAGTAGTCATCAATGAATTTAACCGTTGGTTGGGCTGGGCGTGGCTTAACCATAGACCACCTCTCGATTTCAGGCTATATATCTTAATTCTATCTCTCCTAGAGTCCTGAAAGAGCGATATCTATCGTGATAGTTGGCATTAACTGTTTAAAGGTGTCCCGACGCACTTCTGTTCCGAAATCGTAGCCTAAAGTTCCTAACACATAAACGAGGTTTGAACGTTGACTAGGAGTAGTGCTTGCTTGACTAGCATTGATCAAGTTTGCAGAAACAGGGGTTGTTACAGCAACATTTGATCATACTTGATTAAGATTTGTGTTTCCATTAACTAGATGGGAATTGAGTTTTATTTCAGATTCCTTGACTAAGGGTTTTTTAATCTGTTCTAGGTTTTCAATTGCTTGTAATTCTTTTAAAAGAACTGTGGCTGTAGCCGGTCTTTTTTCGGGATCAAGGGCAATTGTAGCTGCAATTAAATTTTTAATGGGTAGTGGTGCATCAAGTTTTTGTAGTGCAGCTAAAACATCTTGATAATTAGACAATTCAACATCATTCAAACAATCTAACCCTAAAATGCCAAAAGCAAACACATCTCTAGTATAGCTGTTTAGCCCATTACCCGGTTCAGGAGGAACATAAATACCTCGCCCAGGTTTCAACAGAGAGACCAAGGTAATATTACTATTATCGTCATTGTCAATTTTCGTGGAAACGTTAAAGTCAGCAAGCTTGACATTACCTTTATTGTCAACAAGAATGTTTGTCGGATGAATGTCTCTGTGAAACGGTGACAAAATTCCAGACCTTCAAGAATAGGTAAGGCAATATTTACATAGAAGTCATGCCGATTTATTTTTAGGAGTATTGATTGTTCCTATTATTACATATTTAGTACCATGTTCTGTAGTAATTACCTCAGTAACATCTTGATTTCTTACTATTTTTGACAATTCTTGTTCTCAAAACGTTACATTTTCTTCATTAAAAACGAGTTCACGAAAAAACTTAGCTTTTGATTTACCAACAGAGGGATTTTCCAAAAGTAAATAATCAATGAGTTTTTCAGGCTGAATAAAAGCATTTTCTCGATTAGTTAATGACAATTACTCTCAATCCTCAAAATATTTAGTTTCCAAGTTAGCAGTCTTTTCTTGTCAATAATTTTTGAGTGAATTTTTGTTAAGTTTTTGTTAAGCTTCCCTGCTTTTCCCTATAAGGTTTGTGCTAAAATCAAGAAAAACACTCTGGGTCGTCTCCTGCAAAATAAATTCCGATCGATAACAATCGCTTGAATAAATCAATTTAGTTTAAAGCATTTAAAACTAAACAAAAAAGCTAGTGCAAGATTTAAAGATTTAAACGATTTAGAAAATTTACCATAGATTAGACTTTTTTAGAGTCGCCATTTAGCGCAAAGCGCAAGTATCAAGAACAATTTTTATACTTCCGTCCATTCTTCAGCTGTTGGGGTAGTTAAATTTTCAAAATACTGAACTTTTCCTCGCATATTCTTCAACAATTCCGCCGTTGAATAACTTTTTTGATAGGGAGAAATTCTCGCCACTGGTTTACTCCCTTCTGTCACTAAAATTTCTTCTCCTTGTAACTCCACAATTGGCAACAATTCTAGTAAATTAGCTTTGAACTGAGTCTTGTCAACAGTTTTCATAAAAATTTTTCCTTGGTATCCTATTCCTGAATCTAAATCTTCTAGCACTGGTGAGCCAAGGAAAAGGGGAACCCAGAAGAGAAACAACCTGTACTCCCCTGCTCCCCCTCTCTCCTGTTCAAGAAGCTTCTCCAGTAACCGCTCAATGCTCGAAATCCTTATATAATAAGAATTATACAAGACTTGTCACACCCTCCAGCAAATTACCTGAGCGAGCAAATCTTGACTGATGCCCAAAAAAATCAGAGAATTAAAACAAATGCTCAAAAAAGCTGGATTTATTGATTTTCCGGGAAAAGGCAGCCACAACCACTGGTTACACCCTCTATATGCCTGGAAAATCACCCTATCGGGAAAAGACGGAGCAGATGCCAAACGTTACCAAGAACAAGAAGTCAAAAATGCCATTGAAGAGGTCAGGAGAAAAGAAGATGAAAAAACTTAAATATAGAATACTGATTCAGTGGTCTGATGAAGACAATTGTTATCTAGTTGGCTTACCCGACTTTCCAGGACAAAAATGGCGGACTCATGGTAATACTTATGCTGAAGCTGTGAAAAATGCTGAAGAAGTCCTAGTATCTCTGATACAACTTTATCAGAAATTAGGGGAATCTTTACCTCATCCTGAAATAACTAAAAAGAGAGAAATTTTGCCAAAATAAATTAACAAAACTAGAAGAATACTTAGAAGTTTACCCTACTCTCACCTATTGCTACCAGAACTATCCAGGATACCGAAAGAAAGATTGTCATTGCGAGGGGAGATTGAGAGATTCTCCCTTTTGGGGAAAATTAATCCCTCCCCGAAGCAATATCTCAAAAGTTTTAGTTGTTCTGATTGGTAATAAATTGATGAACAAGCTCAACTTTTAGATTTAATTCCCGTGCAATTTGTTCTTCATTAAGTCCCAACCTAACCAGAAGGGGAATTGTTTCCAATTTTCCTGCAAATTTCCCTTCAAGTTTCCCTTCAAGTTTTCCCTCTTCCTTAGCTTCTTGATCAAACTTGGTTTGTTTCCATTCCGTGAGATTAAACATAGCTTCTAACTCCTGGCGACTTTTCTGCGGAAATTTGTAGATAATAATATTCTCGATTAACTCGATAACATTTCTTTGAGTATTAGGGTCAATAACCTGTTGGTGGGTTTGCTCAATCAAGGATTGAACTTGTTTTGGTGCTTTTTTGGCGCTGATGACGATAAACTGGAGGATACTGATCCCAAGAGATGATAGATGGGATAACTTGAGATTAGCGCCTATTATTCTCCCCAACATCTATTCTTCCCTTCTTTTAATTTTCCTTGGCGCTCTTCCACATTTCTTCAATAATTTGACCAATCACATCTTTCGATGAATGCACAAAAAATACCTCGTCTCTGTGGGCTAAAAATTCAGGCAATTACTCCCTATGCTCGCGCTTGGTCGCAACAGCGATCGCTGGTGGAGGCGAGAATTGCTAATCCCGACTTACCCGATATGTTGCTCCTACTGGAACATCCCCCCGTTTACACCCTCGGTACCGGTTCAGATATTAAGTTTATTAAATTTAATCTTGACAAAACCGATAAAGAAGTGTACCGAATCGAGCGAGGAGGCGAAGTTACCTATCACTGTCCGGGGCAGTTAGTGGGCTATCCGATCCTCAATTTGCGCTATTATCGGCAGGATTTACACTGGTATTTGCGACAATTGGAAGAAGTCATCCTGCAAACTATCGCTATTTATGGATTGTCGGGGTCAAGAATCGGGGGCTTGACGGGGGTATGGGTAGAAGGGTATAAAATAGCGGCGATCGGTATTAAAGTTAGTCGTTGGATTACCTATCATGGTTTTGCCCTCAATGTTTGTCCGGATTTAAGCGGTTTTGCCGAGATTATTCCCTGTGGGATTACTAATAAACCCGTGGGCAGTTTAGAGCAGTTTCTGCCTAATATTAGTCTTAGGCAAGTACAGCAAGATTTATCGAGGGTTTTCGCTTCAGTTTTCGGTGTGGAATTATTTTCTCTTGACAAGGATTAATATGAGCGATCGCAAAGACCCAGAAAAACTCACCGCGGAAAATAGGGCTGATAACCCCGAAAATAACGGTAAAGCCGGTTTATCGGCCCCCGATGCCTCCGAATACGTCTCCTCTTTATCTTCGCGTAATCCTGTGCGTCAGCGCATCCTAGTATTAAAAGATCTTCGGCCGGGTAACGCGGGGTTATTACTGGCCCCCCTGATGCTGATGACCATCGGCCTCGTCTTTAGCTGGGACTGGTTAGGCTTTTCTGGGGCGATAGTAGCGATATTGATATCCTTACAGGTGATTTTGCCCTCTATTCGCCAGTGGATCGCCCATTATCTCACCCCCTCTGAACGTCAGACGGTTTTCGCTTTTATAGTTTTTATAGCCGCTCTGGCCGGATTAGGGAAATATTTAGGAGTTTACGAGCGCATATTGCGATGGTTAGACAGTTTTAAATACGATGAGTTCGGTTCCTGGGCCGAGTGGGTGGGGGCTTTGGGACAGATTATGATCGCTGTGTTAGCCGTCTATGTGGCCTGGGAACAGTACGTTATTTCTAAGGATTTAACCATACAACAAAATCGCATTACCCAACAACAGACGATCGATTCCTATTTTCAAGGGATTTCCGATTTAGCCTTGGATGAGGAGGGATTTTTAGAAGATTGGCCCCAGGAAAGAGCGATCGCAGAAGGTCGCACCGCTTCCATCCTCAGCAGTGTCGATGCCTCCGGAAAAGCGAAAATACTGCGTTTTTTGAGTCAATCGCGGCTATTATCACCGATTAAACGCGATCGTTATCTGGGCCGACCGATTCTAGACGGGGAAGGGGGTTATGCGGAGGATCGAGAGTTCGGTACAAGAGTAGTACAATTGGGAGTAATGTTAGCGGGGGCCGACATTTCTGGGCAGGATTTGCGCTGGACGGATTTAAGCGAAGCGAATATGGTGCGGGCCGATTTAAGTTATAGCGATTTGGTGAAAGCAAATGTATCGCGGACAATTCTCTACGAAGCTAATTTAAGAGGGGCAGATATCAAAGGGATGCGTTTATTTTATGGTTCCCTAGAAAATGCTACCCCCCGCAGTCGTACCGTTCCCCCCAATTATGACAGCGGAGAACACACGGGAGCAGTGGTAGAAAATGTCAATTTTACCGGGGTGAAAAACATGAGTGAGGAACAGCGTCACTATTGTTGTCGTTGGTGTGGGGAAAAGTCCCGCGCAACTATTCCGGGGGGATGTGCTGATATTGCCAATCTTTTGGGTCGTTAACGGAGGCGGTCGGCAGGGGGCAGTGTTATAATCAGTGGTATTCATGGTCAATAATTCCCACAAATTTATGAATCAAAAAGTCGTTATTCTTGCCACTGCTTCCGCTAGTTTATTAGCCCTAGCAGTTACCACTAACTCCGTACAAGCTGCCCCAGAGTCCTTTCATCCTAGTTTCAATACCGAGAACTTAGGTGACATGATTATCGGCAAGACAACTGGGGAAGAAAATCCGATTTTTCGTCATCTTAATTGTAGTTGTGCCACCTGCACGCAATCCCTTAACTCCTCACTCAATTGATAATTTTCCGCCCCAACGATCCTGGGGGATAAAAGTCCGCTCTAGATTAATTTTTGCCACGGGTTCTGTGAGGGTAAATTCTCCCGATTCGATCAGTGCTTTTAATTCTAAAGCGGCTTCCCGGGACAGGGAAATACTGGCCAAAGGAGCCACCCTAACACTTTTTCCCTCGATCATAATCCGACCGCTTTTTAGTTTAGCGTAGGTGATTAAACCAAAGGTAGGACGGACTCGCCGGGGAATAGAAAAATCCACCACTGGAGCGACAATTTCCTCATCTTTTACCGCACAATGTCGAACTATTTCCTCGCTTAAAATTGGAATCGGTACTGCTACCCCTAACATTAAAGAAGCCCCATAATTTTTGAAATAACAACCTCGCACCCAACGAGAATTCATTTGTTTAGCATCACCAATTAAGGCTAAGGTGGAAGCCGGTCCAATAGGAGTGCGATTTTGTAGGCGTTTTTGCAGGGGAAAATGTTGGGTTCCTTCCCAGGCAATATAACCGATTCCTCCTCCCAAAAAAAGGCGCGTACCGATGCCTATAGCCTCTAAATCGGGGTCATTTAACAGGGGAGAAATTGCCCCGGGGTTAGAATAAACCGCATTACCTAATCGCGGCTGTAGGGGTCCTAAATAAGTATATAAAGTCCGCTCTCCCCCATTGACTCCGACGATAAAATTCTGGTAGAGATTGCGAGGATTAAAAAGATAAAATTGATTGATGGTATCCTTAGAAATAATCGTTTCAAAAGAAGTGCGAGGATAACAATCGGTAGCCTGGCCGACAGCGCGCAATTGAATCGATTTTCCAGCGATTAAATCCTCAATAATATGTCCGCCGCCCCTTTCGGGATTTTCTCCCTCTAAATTCTCATTTTTGGCCGCTAGATCACTAATAGCACTGGCCCCTAAGTATAAATCCACCGCCCCAAAACCAGCATAAGCAGGAATCCCATCTAACCAACATTGACGAATTTTTATCGGCGGATCCGTCTGACCTAAATTAATAATTGCCCCCGAAGATTCCATCGGTTCAAAAGTTCCCGTACAAACCACATCTACTTGGGAAAAAACCTCCTTAATTCCCATCTGGGTAACGCGGCTTTTTAATTCCTCTACTGTCCAGACTACAGCCGTTTTTTTAGCAATTTTGTCGTTGATTTCAGCGATTGTTCTCATGATAAAAATTGGCAAGATGGGGGGTTAGGGAGCTTTTTGCTGTTGTCAGTAAACAGTAATCAGATTTGAGTTTTCAGTCAGTGGTAAGTAGGTAGGCGTTAAAAATTATCAGACACCCCCCTTATCAAGGGTAGGGTTGATTCATGAATCAACCCTACCTTATCAAGGGAGGCAGGGGGGATCGAACCTAAAATCCATTTTTAATTTAATTATAACCAGCTACTTATTAACCGAGCAGTATTAAATGGCGGTGACAGTGCTATTTTTTCACTGATTACTGATTACTGATCACTGATCACTGTTATAAGATGAATAAGGGAAAATTTACGATCGAAGCTTTTCTATGACAGTTACACCCGTTCCAACCTCCTTTAATCCTGTTTCTGGTCTAGTTAACCGTATTCTCGGCATAAAACCGCTTTTTGACATCGCTCGCTATCAGGCCCGCAATATGATGATTAAAAGAGCCGAAAAACTAGGCGTACCTTGGCGGGAAACCGTCAAACAATGGCAGCAACGGGATTGGAGTTGGGAACTGCAAGCGGTAGAAAATCCCGATCTCGTCTATCCCGAATACTACGTTTGTTCTTTCCACGCTTACGAAAAGGGCAATTTAGACTGGTTGCCAGCTTTTGAGGTAGAATCTGCCGCCTATGCTGTCCATTCTACCATCTGGCCCGGGGCGGGGATTGACGGCGATCCGCGATTGCGACGGGAATATCACCGGATATTGAAGGAGCAAATCAAGGCAGAAATTAACGATATTGTCGATTTAGGCTGTAGTGTCGGCATGAGTAGCTTCGCACTGCAAGATACTTATCCTCAAGCGCGGGTAACTGGGTTAGATCTCTCTCCCTACTATTTAGCCGTTGCCCAATACCAAGCTCAACAAAAACAAAAGACGATTCAATGGCAACACGCAGCCGCGGAAAAAACTCAATTACCCAGTCAGTCCTACGATCTGGTATCTTCGTTTTTAATGTTCCACGAACTACCCCAACAGGCTACTAGAGAAATTTTCGCCGAAGCGCGTCGTTTATTGCGATCGGGAGGTTATTTGACGCTGATGGATATGAATCCGCGCTCGGAAATTTATCGAAAAATGCCCCCTTATGTCCTAACCTTACTCAAGAGTACCGAACCCTATCTCGATCAATATTTTACTCTCGATATCGAACGGGCATTAGTTGAAGCGGGGTTTCAAACACCGATCATTACCCCCACCAGTCCCCGACATCGGGCGATTGTTGCGCGGGTTTCCGAATCATAATTTTGAGGTAATCAATGAAGATAATTTTTCGTCAAAGCTGGACAAGGATATTAACTATTGTCCCTCTCTTCCTGTTAATTTTTGCCAGCAAAACCCTCGCCCATCATGCCATGGCAGGGCAAACTCCCGATAATTTTTTAAACGGATTTTTATCGGGTTTAGCTCACCCGGTTATCGGTTTAGATCATTTAGCTTTTGTGGTGGCTAGTGGTTTAATTGCTGTGGGGATGGAACAGGGTTTATTAATTCCGATCGCTTTTGCAATTGCCACTTTAATCGGCACGGGCATTCATTTACAGGAAATAAATTTACTTTTTCCTGAGGGGATTGTTGCCCTTTCTGTGGTGATTTTTGGCGTGATTTTAACCCTGAAAAAAGGTTTACAAACTCATTCTAATCTCTATACGATCGCTCTGGCAACTCTGGCAATGATCGCGGGAATTTTCCACGGTTATGCCTACGGAGAATCAATTATCGGGGCGCAAGTTGCCGCTTTAGTTGCCTATTTAATCGGTTTTACCGTGATCCAATTAGCGATCGCATCTGGTGCTTTTTTCCTTGGCAGTGTCATCAAGGAAAAATTAGCCAAGCAAGCAACTCTAATTAGCAAGTTCATCGGATTGGCAATTATGGCGATCGGTACAACTTTTTTAGTGGGAATTAAGTAAATTAATCTCGGTGGGGCTAATTATTAATGGCTCTCTTGAGGTTATAAGATCGAAGAAAGGGCGTACACTATACGCCCCTACCAAACAAGTGCCAGAGAGCCGCTCAATTGAAAGAGGAGTTAGGAATTGAGTTCTCGAAATAAATCTAATAATAATCCTAATTCCTACCCCTACTATTTTTTTAGGTTTCCGAGGGGAAGTAACCAAACAGTTTTTGATAATCAGAGGCCAGATATCCTCGGTGAAAAAAACCTAATTCTTCAGCAATTTCATGAATTAATTTTGTCTGATTATTTTGGTTAAGAGATTGATGTAAAGCATTAAGACGAAGCAATTTAAAATAATTGTAAGGAGACATTTGATAGAAGTCTTTAAATATATATTCTAAGGTGCGTTGACTTACTTTTAATTCTTGACAAATCGCTGGAATAGTCAGATCAGAACGCAGATTTTTTCTCATCATTTCTTCTGCTTTTTTGAGGATAGAGGTGCGTCTGATAGTGTTTTTAGGGATTTTAATATCTTTGGTTACTGCTAAAGTCAAAAGAAAATCTTTGACAATTTCTTCTTTTAATTTTTGACTGACAAAATTCAATCTTAATGCTTTTCTTTTCCCAGATATTTGTTGACGATCTAAATTAAATAGCATTTGATAAAGTTGATGACAAGATTGTTGGAGATGACGAATTTTTTCCGATGGGCAAATCACAATAGAAGAAGCGGAAGAATTTAACAACTTTTTCGCTTCTGGTAACTCTAAAGTTTGGCACAATTGTTGCAGATAATTATCATGAACGTAAAGCTGAAAACGATTGGAAAAGGGATGTTGAAAAATGGAAATTTCTGATTTAGGGGGGACAATCCCAAGATAGTTATTTTCTACTGAGTACAAATTTTGGAAGAAGACGGAATTCACCTGAATAGGAATCGCAAAAACCCACATTTTAGAATGGACTACTCCCACAACATTTATTAAACAATTACGTTGCGATAATTCTAACATCACTTCATCGATGATGATCCTTGAAAGATACCCTTCAAAATGATCACCACTGAGTTGTAAAGCATCTCCGTTGACAAATTCTCGATTCTGAAAATAGCGAGAAAAGTCACAAAAATATTCACTTTTAAAGGTTAATTCCTGAGAATTAATTAAAATATCGGTTTTACTGTCAAAAATAAACATCTATGTATAACTCCTTCGTTATTGAGTAAATTAAACTTTTCTGCCCATCAATTTAAAGACTTGCGTTTTTTGGATCATCTTAGCATAGAGGACTGAGTAGTATGAGTTACAGCAGAGTTGATTTGTTAATTTTGTCCATCAGTGTCATCCCAGTTAAATCTCTCACTTTTTTCGGTTCTTCGTTACTTGGTCTGGTCCGATCAGGTGGCATAAATCGACTAAATCCTTATCTGGCAAGAGACTTAATTGATTAGTTCGTTCTAGATGGAAAATAATTGGCAAAAATCGCAGCAATGTCTTTCTATATAAGGGTTTCATCCCTTATAACCCCCGTCCATTGCATAACACAAACCGAAGAACCCTTTTTTCCGTTATCAATTACTAAGGAGATTTCGATGGCTAAACAGTATATGCCCCTTGAAGATGGCTCTGGAGCTGCGGTATTGGGTGGAGAAATTCCTCAATTACGTCCCCCAGCATTTTCTGATGACTCGAAATACACCACATTTAGCTATACCTATTATCCAGGGGGATCAGAAATTTCCGAGGCTGTTGCTCCTAATATTAGCACTCGTTTCTATGCGATCGAAGCAGCTATTGATTTCTCCAAAGCTAAAGGGGAATTACAAGCTGTTCTGATGGCGCACGGCGGATATTTTGGTGAACATAGTTTCTACATCTATCAGGGAAAACTATGTTATGTCTATAACTGGTTAGGGAAGCAACAGAAGATCACAAGTGATCTTCCTCCTCTTAGTGGCGAGGTGACACTGAAAGTTGAATTTACCAAACCAGAGATAATCGCCCCTTCAGATGAAAAGTTAGGTGACAGCACGATATATAAGATGAAACTTTATATTAATAACATCGAACAAAATGTCGATATTATCAGAACTTTTTCAAATCATACTCCTAACTTCCTAATTCAATATAAACACGAGATTCCTGGCGAGTTTCAAGGTGCGAGGTTGCGAAGAATTATCGTTACTATTACCAATGATGTAGTGCGATAAATGATGATCAATTATGATCGATTAAGTTACTAGAAAACGGGTTTCTTAAAGAAACCCGTTTTCTGGTTTAATAAACTTACTAAACAGCTTCGGTGGTAAAGAATTTTATGAGGGTGTAATATTGCCAAATGGAGATCTAAAAACTAACTGGCAACTGACTCCTTTTATGAACCTCGCCGTCGTTACCAATTATATTTTTGGTTTCTTCCTCATCTTTTTTGGCAGTGATAGTGCGATCGCAGATTGTGTAGAGAGTTTGTAAGGTGGGCAATGCCCACCTTACATTTAAGGTAAAATAGAGCCAAGGAAGTTAGTAGAGAGAGAATGCTATTTTGCCAGCTATGAGCCAAACTTTACCTAAAACTGTTAATTTCGAGGAATTCGTCCTTTGGCTGCCTGAAAATTCGGGAGTGCGTTATGAGCTACACAAGGGAAATATTATTGAAATGGCACAACCCGCAGGAGAACACGAGGAAATCAAAGGATTTTTAACTGTTAAACTCAGTGGAATAATTGATAGACTGGGTCTTCCTTATTTAATTCCTAACCAAGCGATTGTCAGACCTGCTGGTAAAAATTCTGGTTATTTTCCTGATGTATTAGTGCTAAATCGAACCAAGCTCGCTCAGGAAAAATTATGGAAAAAAGAATCAATCCTTAGTGAGGGTGCATCTATCCCTCTGATTATTGAAGTGGTATCGACTAACTGGCGTGATGATTACTACTTAAAATTTGCTGATTATGAAGAAATGGGTATTCCTGAATATTGGATTGTCGATTATGCAGCCTTAGGTGGGCGGAATTTTCTTGGCACTCCTAAACAACCGACCATCTCTGTTTGTCGCTTAGTTGAGGAAGAATATCAAATTCGGCAATTTCGAGACAGAGATATCCTGATCTCCCAGACTTTCACGGAATTAAATCTCACTGTCAATCAGATTTTCTTAAGTCTGTAGGGTGTGCATCGTCCACCTTACTCTTTTCGTTTTTTTCTTCAGTTTGAGTGGTTGATTTTGCCGCTTAAAATCCGCAATTATTGCCTTTATTTGCTCCATCTGCTTGGGTTTTAAGCCATTAAGCTCAATTTATATTATCGCTTTGACTCATTGTCAGCTGTAGAACATTTAGATTGGTTATTTAGGCAAAGGAACAGGAAACGGGGAAAAGGGAGGCTCTCTCTCAACAAATTTGGCGGGCTATTCCCTTAAGTTGACAGCAATGAACGCTTGCGCCCAAAATGTAATATAGATATTTCTACAAAATTGAGATGCACCCATTCAAGATTACCCTTCAATCCAAAGTAACGGAACTAAATCATCGACAAAGCAGGATAAATCCGCAAAATCATCAGGATATTGATTAGACATTCTCTTAAAATCATGTTCTGGGATTGTTCTCATTTTTACCCCAGCAAGTTTTTGAAAATTTGTTACTGATTTAATCTGTTTATAATTATTGGTAGGGGTGATATGGATTATTACTCCATTACAAGCCATTTCCCAATGATTATTATAGGAACGATTCTGACGAGCTAGGGCTTTTTGTCCGCGACTGCCTATTTGAAACTCTTCTGGCCCCCTGATTCTTCCCCAAGGTTTTCTTCTAATCTTAAAACTGGTATTTATATGATTATTTTCTTGAATAAAATTTTTAATCTTTGCGGCTGTCCCTTTCGGAGAACAATCTGTCCAGTCATATTTCAAATGAATATGTGGTAGCTCTTGAGAAGTTTGTGGTTTAAACCCAATAATGATTAATCGTCGAGAAAATTCCCTGAGAAAATTTTGGAAGACTAACTCTGATGGTACAATTTGTGGAGATTTAACTTGTGTTCTATTTAGCAAAGGTTGAAAATGTTTAATTAGATATAGTTCAATTTCATTTAATTCTTCATTATTGCAAACTTGCCAAGCTATTCTTACAGGATAATCTTGATTAATTTCTTGTAATTGATATATACGATGGTGATTTTTCCAGCGAGTTAAAAGATTAACTGCTTGACCAATATAAAGAATTCTATTTTGAGAATCGATAGCAAAATATATGGCCGAACAATCAGGAAGTTGATTTAAATTATCTAGTTCTACTGAAGACATTGCCAAAGGATCGAGCAACATAAACCTAGTCTTATTTTATTTTCAAGATAATAATTTTCTGTAATTGCTATCAATTATAACTCATTGTTGGCTTAATTTTTTAAGGCAAGGGTTTTAAAATTGCTGTAACCTTTATCTTGTATGCTTTTTAGCGAATCAGGTAAGCAGAACAGTGGCGATTCCTTAACCTCAAAATAGTCTTTTTGTACTAACAAATATTCGAGTAGAACGCTCAATGCGTTTGCTAGACTGCATTTGAGACAATTTATCAAATTTTCGGTTCCAGAAATGAGCGAAGGGTGAGTGATAAAATTAATGTCAGCGAAGAAGTCCGTCAAGCTGTGGAAGAAGAAGGAGTCTAAGATAGTTTATTTACATCCTTACTCTCTCGACTTTACCTCGATTGAAAACTATTGAAAACTTTTGCCCAAAAGCCAAGTCTATCTTGGGAAAATTGCAACCGAAAAATTATCGAGACTTAGACAAGGCTCTCGAAGAAGGTTTTAGGTCAGTCTCCAAGAAAGACACCCGTAATTGCTGCAATCACTGTTGTCATTATACCTCATCTGTCTGAGAAAGGCTGTAAGTATTTATAAAGTAAAATTTAAAATAAATAATGTCGTGGGTTGGTAGAGCTAAAATACTATATAAGATTTAAGGGAGTGTGGACGGAATTATTCTAATCCCGATACCTGACAGGACTCCACCGAGAAGTAACTATTTTTTAGAGCCAGAAAATATAATGACAGAAATTTGGGGATCCCTATTTATTTTTTTAGTCTGTCCCATAATCGGGGGATTGCCTCTGATCGATTGGATAAATTATCTAGTAACTGGACGTAAATTATCCCAATTAGGTACTGGTAATATCGGTGTAACTGCCGCTTTTTACCATGGGGGTAAATTGGTGGGAATTTTGGCGGTAATTTCGGAAGCAGCCAAGGGAATTATCGTTATTTTCCTAACCCGTTTATTTTTTCCCACCGGCTCTTCTTGGGAATTATTAGCTTTAATTGCCTTAGTCATGGGGCGCTATTGGTTAGGAAAAGGTGCGGGAACTACTAATGTTTTCTGGGGATTAATCGTTCACGATTTTGTCGCTGTTTTTCTCACCTCAATCATTAGTGGGATTAGCTTTACTATTTTTCGAGAAAAATCTACGGGTAGATTGGTAGGATTATTTTTATTAGCTTTAATTCTCACCTTGCGCCGTCCCCACGATTCAGGTTATATTATAACTGCCATTGCTTTAGCCTGTTTATTAGGGGCAATTTTTCAAAAAATCGCCGACGATTTAGACTTACCCGAAGCAAGTGTTAACAATGAATCAAAAACTATGTTTCGTTTTTTTCGTGGAGATCGATCGATCCAAACCCTTGATGACAATCTGGCAGCTTCAAAAGTGGGACAAAAGGCCGCCACTTTAGCCGATCTTAAGCGTGCTGGTTATCCCATTCCTAGGGGTTGGGTTTTACCACCGGGGGATGATCCACAACCGTTAATAGAGTCCCTTAATCCTGATATTAATCATCCCTTAGTCGTGCGCTCTTCCGCTATTGGAGAAGATAGTGAAACCGCCTCATCTGCGGGACAATATACTACAATTCTTAACGTCATCGATCGAGAAAATTTAGCGGCGGCGATTTTAAGTTGCCAAACCTCCTATAATAGTCCTAATGCTGTTAATTATCGACTCGATCGAGGTCAAGAAAACACGGCCATGGCTGTGTTAATCCAAGAACAAATTCGAGGAGTTTTTTCGGGAGTTGCCTTCAGTCGCGATCCGATTAATCCTCTCAGTTTAGATGTAGTTATTGAAGCTTTACCCGGAGATGCCACCAGAGTTGTATCGGGAAGAATCACCCCCGAAAGTTATCGAGTTAATTTAGAAGAAAATATCATCATCGGAGCGGGAGATATTCCCCCGGCTATTATTCAACAGGTAGCTAATCTTTGTCGGCAATTAGAAAACCTTGATCATGGCATTCCCCAAGATATAGAATGGACTCATGACGGACGAAAATTATGGTTATTACAGTGCCGTCCTATCACTAATTTACAGCCAATTTGGACAAGAAAAATCGCGGCTGAAGTTATCCCCGGGGTGATTCGTCCTTTGCCTTGGTCAATTAATCGTCCTTTAACCTGTGGAGTTTGGGGAGATATTTTCCAGTTAGTTTTAGACAAAAAAGCTCTCGATTTGGACTTCAATGAAACAGCGACTTTACACTATCAAAGAGCCTATTTTAATGCTTCTTTGTTAGGCACAATTTTCCGTCGCATGGGATTACCTCCAGAAAGCTTAGAATTCCTGACCAAAGGAGCAAAGTTTACCAAACCACCGTTAACGGCAACCTTGGCTAATTCCCCTGGTTTATTAAAACTTTTAGGACGGGAATTACAGTTAGAAAAAGACTTTAGCCAAGATCAAAAAAACTATTTTATCCCGACGCTCGAAAAAATTAACGCTACTTCCCTAGAAGCTTTATCTTCAGGGGAGATTTTAGAGCAAATTGAGGAGATTTTAAACGTCTTAAAAAAAGCCACCTACTATAGTATTCTTGCCCCTCTTAGCTTCGCTTTGCGTCGCAGTATTTCGCAAGTACCTTTTGAGAGATTGGATAACTCCCAAGCACCAGAAATAGCCTCAATGCGATCGCTATCTGAACTGAGAAAAAATACGCTCGATCGAGATTTTGACTCAGCTTTTTCCCTCTGGTTAGAAACCTACGGTTATTTAAGCGAAGTGGGGACCGATATTTCAATACCGAGATGGCGAGAAAATCCCCCATATCTGCTACAACTACCCTTAGATATTCCGGGCAATAATAGCCAGAAAAAAGTCAAATCTTCCCACAATGTCCAAAAAAGATTAAATATCAAAAACCAGGTAACTGAAATTTACTCCCGTCTTTTAGCTCACCTACGCTGGCATTTTCTCGCTTTGGAAACCCTCTGGTTACAGCAGCAAATATTATCGGAGACGGGAGATATATTTTATCTAAACTACTCAGAAGTTACCCAGTTAGGTCAGAATAATAAAATCGCCCATCTTAACCAGATTATCCGTCAGCGTCGCCAACAATTCCAAGAAAACTCTCAATTAACCGATATTCCCTACATCGTTTATGGACAACCCCCGAAAAAAGAATTTTTAGTCTCAAATTTAACTGCCAAAAAACGCTTACAGGGAATTGCCGCTAGTGGGGGGACAGTGGAGGGACGAGTCAAAATTATGCCAACCCTACAAAATCTAGAAATTGCCCCTAATACTATTCTCGTTATTCCCTATACTGACTCAGGATGGTCCCCTTTATTATCCCAGGCTGTGGGCATTATTGCCGAGGTGGGGGGACAATTATCCCATGGTGCTATTATTGCCAGAGAATACGGAATTCCGGCGGTTATGGATGTGCATCATGCCATGAAATTGTTAAAAGATGGTCAATTAATTCGTCTCGATGGCACTCAAGGAATTATTGAAATTCTCTAGGCATTAGGGGACAGGGTGTAGGGTGTGGGGTGTGGGGTGTGGAGTGTGGGGTGTGGGGTGTAGGGTGTGACCCCCCCAACCCCCCCGACATCGGGGGGCAGGGGGGGTGTGGGGTGTAGGGTGTAGGGTGTGGGGTGTGGAGTGTGGGGTGTGGGGTGTAGGGTGTTTTCTCAGTGAACTGATAACTGATAACTGATAACTGATAACTGATAACTGATAACTGATAACTGATAACTGATAACTGATAACTGATAACTGACTTCTAACCCAATGTTGGTTAAAGATAAGTAAAAATTATTTATTGACTCCACAAACTTGAGAATATTTAAATTAACATTTCGCAATATTTATAAATTCTTAAGAATTAATTGAGAAAGATTTTTATTTAACAACGATGTTATGCCGGTTACAGCGATTTGATAGAATTTCATAATGGGTTATTTTGTGCCTTTTTGGGCAGCCATGCTTGAAACCCTTGCCACACCTAGAAGGTAATCCCAATTAAGACAGGTAAATGAGTCAATTTCACCCACAACGATGATCTTTTTTTTGTGTAGTTTTATTGCAAAAAAAAAGTTTTTTTGACAAAAAGCACAAAGTATGATACTTCACCAATGGATTTTTAGCCGCAAACAGTAAACAGTAATCAGTAAACAGTAAACAGTAATCAGTAATCAGTGATCAGTGAAAAGACAGTAGGGAACTTCTAGGAAAATTAGGTAATTTACCAGATGAAAATGGGTAAAACCCTACACCCTACACCCCACACCCTGCCCCCACGAAAAACTTTTTGCCGCAAACCCTACTTAACATCTTCCCCAACAGCCAACCCCTAACGCTCCTTTTGCCGAGGTTATCTGCTATTTTCCAATAAAAACCTTCTTTCTGCCCGAACAATTGCCTCTCTAGTGGCTAAAACTGCTTCTGTATCCACCGAAAGAGAAGTCACACCCCAAGCAATCAGATCATCGATAATTTCAGGATACTGGACGATGGCCATACCGCAAACGGAACAGGGAATCTGTAAAAGTTTTGCCTGAGTGATAATTTGTTTTAAAGCTGCCCTGACTGCGGGATGACGGGCGTTAAAATATTCTGAGAAATGTTCTCGATCGCTACCTAAAAGTAATTGAGTTAAATCATTAGTACCAATAGCGAGCAATTGTACGCCCGCTTGCACATAATCCGCTAATTGAAAGATTACCGCCGGTACTTCCACCATTATCCCCAATTGGAAAGAAGGGACTTGAGTGAGTAAAGCCGATTGTACCCGTTGCCGGCAAAAAATAAATTCTTCAACCCCGCGGACAAAGGGAAGCAGTAAATTAATATTGGTGGTGCCGGTGGTTTGTACCCGTCGTAAAGCTTGCAATTCTAGATCAAATAGAGTCGGATCTAAAATATAACCATGGGTTCCCCGACTGTCTTTAGCCGAATGTTGAGCATCAAAAGAACGGTAAAATAAAGGCTTAGGCTGGATACTAAGGGCAAATTGTGCGATTAAATCACTTAATCTCTCGATCAATGCTTCTTGATGCTCTGGTGTTAACCATTCTTCTAGATTACGCTGAGAAAGTAACTCTAAAATCATCCATTCTGAGCGCAATAAACCGATCCCATCAATAGGCAGTTCTCGGATTCTGGCAATACTTTCAGTTTGACTGAGATTAACCATCAAACGGGTAGCAATTGCCGTCCCGTCGGTTTCTCTGGGGGGTGGTGGGGGCAAGGAAATCTGTTCCTGAGATGCTAGAGAAATAATTCCCCTCGTACCATCTACTAAAATTATCTCGCCTGAGCGGATAATTTCCGTGGCATTTTTCACCCCGACAATAGCAGGAATGGCTAATTCCCGGGCTAAAATGGCTCCATGGCTAGTTAATCCCCCCTGTTCCGTGATCATTGCTCGAATTTGGCGTAAATGGGGCAGTTTTTTCGGAGGTAAATTAGTAGTAACCAGAATGCAATCCTGAAAATTTGCCTCTGGGGAGTCGAAATTGCTGATCACTTTTGCCACTCCCGATGCCAACCCCGGGGATGCCCCTAATCCTCTTAAGGGATAATGGGAGGTAGTAGCGGTGATTTCCTGACTGTGACAGTTGAGAATATAAATTTGACCATCCAGCATCATCAGCCATTCTATGCTGGTTAACGTCGGTTTTTCCGTCAGCAGAAATTGAACCAGTTGACAAAGGCGATCGAGGGCGAAATTATCTAAACAGTAGCTTTCCTGTAAACTGGGTGCTAATAATTGTGGTGCAAGCAGATTACTGTCACTATTGAGATAATAAGCCCTGGATTTATTGCCTAATTGCCGACTGCGTAATTGACCAGAGCGATCGATAATATAGGTATCCGGTGCCACTTCTCCATTAGCTAAACTGTGTCCTAACCCCCAAACTGCCTGAATTTTCCAGTTATCGTCATTAATCAACACATTTCCCGCACAATTGGCTGGTAATAACGGTTGTACCAGTAAAGATAATTGAATTTTTTCTAAACCAATTCCCACTTTTCGCCAATAAAATAGACTTCTGGCGGTGAATAACTCCGCCCAGGCTTGTTTTAGGGCATTTTCTAGATTATCTGCTTTAATTCCACTGATGGGGGCGGAAAATAAACCGAGAGTTCGCCGAGCCAGATGAGCAGGTAAGGAAAAGCGCCATACTAGGGTAGCCATGGATAATTGTGCCACGGCCGCCGTTAGTTCTTCTAACCAGAGAGGAGGAATTTGCGCTTGTAAAATGGCCCGCCGACTCTCTTTGGCGACTAATTGCAGAGCTTTTGCGTTATCTACGTCTAAATAGAGGGAAGATTGCGGAAAATCAGTCAGGAACGAGTCAGTATTGTCGATAGTTTCCAAAAATTCCGCAAAAATGCGGTTAAAAATGGCAAATCCCCTGATAATTGGGTATCCTCGCTGGTGTAATTCACTGGCAATAAAAGCTTTTTCCCCCACCAGGGGGCGATCAGAAGCACTAATGCGATCGAGCCAGCAGAGAATGGTCACGGGATTTGTTAAGAATGATGGAAGGATTGTAAAATCATTGTGTGATTTTTGTCGCTTTTTACTTCTACCTGCTAGTGTAACTCAGCGTCACTATCTTGAGGATGATCTGGGAAGTGGGGTGTGGGGTGTGGGGTGTGGGGTGTGGGGTGTGGGGTATGGAGAGGGGAGAATAAATAAAAGCAATCTCCTAACTCCTATCTCCTGACTACTGACTCCTATCTCCTGATAGCTGATAAGATAGGATTCGGACAATATTCGATCGCTGCGAGAAATTCATGGACACACCTGCGAAAGTTTTGTTAGTGGATGACGAACCGGGGGTTCGTGAATCTGTGCAAGCATATCTACAGTACGGGGATGACTTCCAGGTAAGAACTGCTAGTAATGCTAACGAAGCCTGGGATTTACTCAATCAAGAAATTCCGGAATTAGTTATCTCTGATATTATGATGCCGCAGGTGGATGGCTATCAGTTTCTGAAGAAATTGCGCGAAGATGCTCGTTTTCAGACAATTCCCGTGGTTTTTCTCACCGCAAGGGGGATGACGAGCGATCGCATTCAGGGTTATAATGCTGGTTGTGATGCTTATCTATCCAAACCTTTCGATCCCGAAGAATTAGAAGCATTAATCAAGTCTTTAATCGAGCGCCGTCGTCAATCCCTGCAAGCCACCAGCGAAAACGCTAGATTAGAAGAAATTGCCCGAGATATCCGGGAATTAAAACAGCAGGTGGGACAACAGAACACTTTTACTACCACTCCCCCCCCGATTAAAGTTGATCTTACCCCCCGGGAACAAAGTGTTTTAGATTTAGTAGCGGAGGGATTGATGAATAAAGAAATTGCCAGTCGTCTAGAAACCAGCGTCAGAAACGTAGAAAAATACGTCAGTCGCTTATTCAGCAAGACTGGTACTAATAGTCGCACGGAATTGGTACGTTTTGCCCTAAAACACGGTCTAACCAGTTAATATAGCAGCTAAGGACAAAGTAGCAGGCCGGAGTGTCAATAACTGACGATGACAAGCAACTGAATTACCGATGGAAAACAACTTTGGCAGCGAATCACCCCCAGAGATAATTTATGTTTGTTTTTATAAATGCACGTCATCAGCTATCGAAGACTACGAGAATTTACGAATAAACACGCTGATTCTCGAATAGCTTTAGAGAATTGGTATAAAATTGCCAGTCAAGGGATTTGGTATAATTTAGTTGAGGTTCAAACAGTATTTCCTAAAGCAGAAGCAGTTGGTAACTTTACTGTTTTTAACATTAAAGGGAATAGTTATCGTCTCATAACCAGTATCGATTATCAGAAGCGGCTAATTTATATCAAGTATGTTTTAACTCACGCTGAATACGATAAGGAGCAATGGAAAAATGACCCTTACTTTTAATCCAGAAAAATACAAAGAATTACTAGCTCGCCATTTACCTAAAGTTATTAAAACAGAGGCAGAAAATGAAAAAGCTTTGGCTATTGTGGAAGAATTAATGCACCGTCAGCAGCGAACTCCCGAAGAAGATGAACTTTATGAGCTTCTAATTTTTTTAATTGAGAATTTTGAAAAAAGCTTTTATCTACAAGAATTAACCACGCCTCATTCTATGTTATTGTTTTTGATGGAACAGCAAAGCGTTAATAAGAAAGACATAGCCAGAATCCTTGGCTCTGACAAAATTGCCTCTAGTTTAATTGAAGGAAAAGGGTCAATTACCCAAGAACAGGCGAAATTATTAGGACATTTCTTTCATGTAGATTATAGTTTGTTGATGTAGATGCGACTCCTTTATTTTGTTAAGCTGTTAAAATTGCCAAAACAAGCCAAAACTCTTCACTGTTTCCTTGACTCAACTAGCTTGTCGGTTGGGTTGAGCGATTTAATACTTAGGAGAAAACTGCTCGATTCAATAATTTGAGCCAAAACCAACATTTTTACTCAAAATGACCAGCAAGAGTACGCAATTCTGTTCCCATTGCTACCTCCCAAATTTTGATAGTATTGTCACTACTCCCACGACAGTAATTGCTGTTTCTCACAGTACCCAACAACGTCTCGTACATCGCTAGGATTTTGAAGAATTACCGTCTAACCCAGAAGTGGAAGTGGAAGAAATGAGCCTAGATAGCGGTAAGGTACGACTAATACCATTTTTCTTTATTCTTGGCAGGTATCTTACCCCCCCTTGCCCCCCCGACGTCGGGGGGGTTGGGGGGGTGGGGGGTTAGGGCGATTAACCATCTCTGCCATTACTTATGAAAAATGGTATAAGAACTGCCAAGGGAAAAGCCTTAATTTGGCGTGATTATAAAGCAGTGAGTTTTCATCAACTGGGGGTAGCGGCTTTTTTTCAAGATAACTCAGCTTGATTAGATTTGGTTGATGCTCAAGTTCTGGCTAAACCTTGAATTTGTTGAGGAGATGGACATGATGGTATCTGGAATCTATTTAGTCAGATAGGAGAGAAACAGGAAAGAATTGAAATTTTGTCTTGGTATCATTTAATCGAAAACCTCTATAAAGTTGGGGAGTCATTCCAGCGAATTGAGGAGGTCAAGTCTTTTCTTTGGATGGGTAAGGTGGATGCTGCTATCTCCTGTTTTGAGGGATGGTCAGAGCCGCAAGCTGAGAATTTTATTATTTATTTAAACAAGCATAAACATCGAATTGTCAATTATGATTATTTGCAGGCAGCGGGCATTTCCATTGGCTCTGGCGACCTTGAATCAAAAATTAAACAAATTGCTCATCGTCTTAAAATTACTGGTGCAAGTTGGGAATCTGGTAATGTACCGCAAGTCCTTTGTCATCGCTGTGCCTATCTAAATGGTTGCCTTTTTTAACTTTTTTATTTACCTCATTAAGTAGGGCTGGCTGAATAAATCTAAAAACCTTGTTGGATAAGGCTTTTAGACTTTTTTTTCCTCAAAAAGTGCCGACCTTTGGAGGGATACTTTTTCCCTGAAAATTAGGTAACTGACTACCTCAAAATCGGTAAAACCCTACACCCCACACCCCACACCCCACACCCTGCCCCCACCAACAAACTTTTTCAGCAGACCCTAAGTATAAATGCTTAAGGCAAAGGTGAGATGCTCCCCCCACAACCCACACCCGTTCGGACCTCGGCGTGAGCTTTTGTCGAACGCTGAGCTCACCGTCGAAGCCCACACCCCACCAACAAACTTTTTCAGCAAACCCCACCTAAAGACTTTGCGCGATTCTAAAACCAGCGTGTTGATAAAAATTCCGGCGAAACCAATTGCGATAGTAGGGTAGGATTTCTGTGCCGTTAGTCACCCAAGCTCCTCCTAACATCATTTTATGTTGACTATTAAAGAAAGGAGTGGAATTGTCAGCATAGAGGTAATGGGGTTGAAAGTCAGTTAAGGGATTAAAATCATCTTCTAGCCATTCCCAGACGTTACCGCGTAAATCATAAATTCCTGAGTTATTGCCCGCATTTTTTAACATTCCTACGGGAGTGGGAGAACAGAATTTTAAATTGAGGTTATAGTCATCAAAGTTATCGTTTTCTAGGGTATAACATCGATTTTTTTGACTGCCATAGGTGGCTAAATTCCACTCAGCTTCCGTCATTAAACGTATTCCTTGACCTTGAAAACGACAGTAAGCGATCGCTTCATAATAGTTCACTTCTACCGGCCAATCAAGAGGTAAATCGAGAGCATCAAACATGGCTCGATATTGATAATTTCCTCGCTCATCTACCAGCCAAAATTTAGGATATTTGACTCGATAATGATTTTTCCATTGCCAAGCTTCCTCATCCCAATAACTGGGATTTTCGTAGCCACCATTATGGACAAATTCTTTAAATTCTCCGTTGGTAATCATATATTTACTCACCAGAAAATTGTTAACTTGAACTTGCCGATAACCATACTCATTATCCCAACCATAAATAGGAGAATCTTGGGGTTTACCAATTTCCACTATTCCCTCAGAAACCTCCACCATTTGATTAGGATAAGCTTGACAAAAAGCAGGGGCATAATGCCACCCTTGAGGACGTTGCAGACAATCTAAGGGCAGTTGTCTGAGTAACATTGAAGATGTTTCAAAGTGAATACGTTGATGCTCAATTCCCATCATTAATGACCAGAGAGAATGCTGAGGATGAATAGGAAGATTAAGGGGGATATTTTTAATGATTTCGACCACAATTTCAGAGACTTGTTGTCGATATTCCCAAACTTTAGCCACCCCAGGCCACTGAATCTGGGCGATAGCAGAGTTTAATTCTTCAGGAGTTGCTGGATCTACTCCCACTCCAAACAATAATTCATAGTCAGGATTAGGGCTTTTTTTTAATAGGTTAACCAGCTGCAATTTATTCAGATAAAAAGCGGCAGCATGACCTAAATAAAAAATGAGGGGATTTCTTAAATCGTCAGGGTTACAATAAAAAGTTTCTTCTTTGATGATGCTTTTTAACAGCATATCTTCTAATTGCCAGGCATTTTCAAAATAGTCTAGTATATTTTCTCGACTACAGTTATTTAGAGAGATAGGAGCCTGTGCTTGAATCTTTTCCATGTTTTTATGCCTCTATTACTGCTAATAATTTTCTCATTATTTACGGTGATAATTGACAGAGAATTAAACCGAATAAATTTTCAGGATCGGTGAAAACCTTAAGCGGTTTTAATCCCTTTGATTCTAGGTCTTTTTGCATAGTTTCTAGGTTGAATTTACGGGAGATTTCTGTTAAAATACTTTCCGATGCTTGAAAATTAACTGTTAAATCGAGTTTTTTAAGATGCACAGGGTGAGTTTTTTGGCAAATTAAATACATTTCAATTTGAGATTTATCTTGATTATAGATAGCTTGATGACTAAATAAATCAAGGTTAAAATCAGCTTGAAAACGCCAATTTAAATGGGAAAGCATATTTAAATTAAAAGCGGCTGTTACCCCTTGAGCATCATTATAAGCTGCTTCTAAAATTGCCGACGGTTTTTGTAGATCAATCCCTAATAAAAAATAATCTCCAGGTTTTAGGACAGTAGCAATTTTTTCTAAAAATTTATCACATTCAGTCGCAGAAAAATTACCGATCGAACTTCCCAAGAAAAAAATCATTCTGGTATTATAGGAAGGGTTTTGACAATAGGCTAAGGCCTGTTCATAGGTTCCAATTAACCCCTTAATGGGTAAATTAGGATATTCTTTTTGTAATTCTATGGCACTAGCTTGGAGAATAGTTTCACTAACATCGATAGGTACATATTTAGAGGATTTTTGCTGTTGATAATAAGCGTCCAATAACAGACGAGTTTTAGTGGAACTACCACTACCTAATTCGATCAATTCGCAGGCTCCTGTATAGGCGACAATTTCTGGGGCATATTCTTGAAGAATAGCCGCTTCTGTCCTAGTGGGATAGTATTCTGGCAATTGACAGATTTCTTCAAAAAGTTGGGAACCTTGCTGATCATAAAAATATTTAGATGGTAAACTTTTGGGAGTTTTAGTTAATCCTTCAATCACATCTTTGCCATCATCTTTAACTAGATTTTGTCCCGTAGCAGCGGTGGCTAAATACTCAATTTGTAATAGTTCTTGTTTAGATGGTTTAAGTTGCATAGATTCTCCAGATTATTCTCCAGTTTTTTGATTGTTCTCGATCGATACCGAGGATGAAATCCACTTTGACAGCTTGAATACTGGCAGAGATTATCATTCCCTGGTAATCTTACCATAAAACGCCGCAAAATTTACCTCTTGTCTATCTAGACAAGGTTTGTGGAAGGTAAATAAAAGCTGTTAAATCCATCGAGATGGGTGCTGATGTTATTCAAGTAAAATTACTGGTTTAATTAATCAGTAAAGACTGCATTTCCTCTAAGGTAAGATTTTCTTGAATGTAGCGAGGTTTAAGGGGATGATAGGGACTAGCAAGACGATCTATCCTAATAATTCTAGCCGTTTCAGGAATGAGCGGAATATCGGGATCGTAGGGGGTGCTGCGGGTAAGGGAACTAGAAAAACCCTTAAAAATAGAGATTTCTTCCTCCTCCCCATCCACAGCAATAGTCACTAATAAAACCTCTTGGGGATTTTTGAGGGTGTATTGTTCGAGTTGTTGACCAATATTCATAGAAAAATGGCTAATCATCGATAGCTAAAAACTTACTGTTGTAAAGCTGAACGTCCCTGTTTGCCAAGGCGAATAAGAAGAAAATGGGCAAAATAGAGAGTATAAAAAGAGAGACAAACTAAACCAAAAAAGCCCAAAACATTAGCGGTAGCTTCTGAATGAAAAATCTCGCGAAACTGCCAGGGCGCTTCCTGCCAAACCTGACAATAGGGAGAATTTAGCAATTCCCCTGACATAGCACAGGAGAGAAAAGGTAAGGTAGAAATCGCGCCTAAAGGACAATAAATCGTTACTGCCCAACGCCAAGCAGTGGTGACAAATTTAATCGGACTGGCGGGTAAATCTTTAATTTCATCGTTAATATCCACCCAAAACCAGAGGGAAATCGGGATTAAAATCTTAGCTAAAAAACTGGTGACAAAACCAATCGGCCAGGAAGCGATCATTAAATATACGGTAATTAACAAAAGACTAGCCACTCGCCAATAGATAATCAACAATTTTTGTAATGATTCGATTTTTGCAAATAAAGACCAAATCAACAAAATTGCTGGAATAATCACCGTAAATAGGACGGCTAAACGATAATCTATCCAAACGAGAGGACGAAACCAAAGTTGATTCATAAATTATTTAGACAATTACACTGTCAACATTTTACTGTCTTCGGACGCAGGAGCCAAAATCAGCCACAGCTTGACCAACAAACAAAAAAAACGAGGGGCGATCCCTTTATAGTTGAGATCGCCCTAAAGCTAGGATTCTACTGTGAGGAGAGAAAAAACTGCTGCCTGACTGGATTAATCTTCATAAAGGCGACACTCGGCGGCATCGGGATTATCAGCACAATACTTTTCAAAGTAGGTTTTTTGGGGATGGTCTTGACGTTGGTGAGCAGCTTCTGCTTGTAATTCTTCCACCGCATCCCAAGCGGCGGCACATTCACCAGAGGTAGCACCTTCTATACTACAGACGGCTCTGGCGTTTTTTAGCTCTTCTTGAATTTTATCTTGGATATTGCTCATGATTCCTCTGGAATTGATCTATTGATACTCTAACAATTATACAGTCACCTTCTCAAACCACAGGATCGGTTATCCCACTCGATCGCCCTTCCTGTGCTATTGAGCCGATCCTAGCGCGATTTTTGGGGAATTTAAGCTCAAGATTTCCTGACCAGGCCAATTTTTAGCCTACATTCCCCACTGGAGAAATGCCAGAGGGATTTCTCCCCAGGATAGACAGCGAGCAGAACCATATATCGACTTATTTAGGCCTTGCTGAATAAATCTAAAAACCTTGTTGGGTAAGACTTTTAGACTTTTTGTCAATCAAAAAGTACCAGGTATGGGAGTGATCAGGGGGAAAATCCCTGGACTTTTTCCCTAAAAATTAGGTAATTGGCCACCTCAAAACCGGTAAAACCCCACACCCCACACCCCACACCCCACACCCTGCCCCCACCGAAAAACTTTTTCAGCAGACCCTATTTAGGCCGTCTTACCTGTCTCGATGCTCCCTTAGACGCGGTGGCGCAGATCGAATAAGTTATTCTAGGGACTAGGGGAAAAAGACTGTTTTACTGGCAATAGTCAGCATTCCTGTCACCAAAATACCGACAATGCTAAGGAATCCAATGGTGGTAATGTTGACTCGTGCGTTGAGATCGTCAACCCGCTTTTCTAGTCCCGTAACTTTGGCATCTAAGGCCTTAATATCCCCTTTAATTTCTCCTAAACTGTTCTCGATCGCCTTCTGTCCATTTTCTAGGTTTGTCAGTCGGGATTCGATCGCTGTCAGTCGGGATTCGCTCGCTGTCAGTCGGGACTCGATCGCTTTCTGTCCGCTAACGATTAAATCTTCTAACCTTTTCAGATCATTCTCGGTAACTGCTGTCATCAGTGACAATCCTCTTAAAGTTGAATTTTTGCCAGTCTCCTATCAATACTCTATCAATATTTTCTCGGTCGAGCATTTCTACTCTAGAATAAAAGATATTGCAATCCCTGTTAGGGAATTTCTCAGAAACTTGAGGTATATTAATTGTGACATAATCACAGTTTCGCATTTAACCTTCATAAGATGGAATATGAATATCATTGACGCTTTAAATCTCAAAAAACCCCAAGATTACCCCTCTAGAGAAGCTTATCAGCAAGACGTTCTCAAAGCGGTACAGGTATTAATGCGTTTAGGTATTATGGACAATCCCTCAGCCGATTTAACCGCTTCCCTAGACTCTATCCTTGAGAAATTACAAGAGGATGAACTGGCTATCTACGGTAGAAAACGCAGTAAACAAGAAATTATCGCCGATTTAAAGCAAGTTAATAGTGAAATTGCCGAACTCGATCGAGAAATAGCCGACTTAGAATGGCAAATTGCCCTCAAAAAAGCTGAAATATCTGTTAATGAGGCATCTTAGGGTTTTTTATCTTGATTCTGGTTCGGTTTCTGCAAACTGAGCGCAATAATCATCCGCACTAATAAACTTCATCGTGAGTCCCAATTGACTCTAGAAGAATTGCCTGTTTCTGCTCATATTCAACGAATTTAAAGACAATTCTTAAATCATAGCCCACACTACAAGCATAAGAGTCTTTAAGCTCCCCTTTTAATTTGTGTGTTCTTAATCGAGGTTGAAATGGATCTACGGATAATAAAGCTAAAGTTTCTTGGATATTTTGAACTAAAAAAGCCTGTTTTTTCACAATTTTTCGAGCATTTCTAATAAATATATTCGAGCGTAATAAAACAAAATTCACGAAAGGATTTCCTCCATGATTTGTTCAGGTGTCATGGGTTGACATTGACCTTGTGCAAATTCCTGTTGAGCTTCTTGAACATCTCTAAACAACTCTGTTCTTTTTTGATCTCGAAGACGATTCTGTAAAATATGAATGAGATTTTCTTGATCTTCAAGGGAAAGTTGCTCGGCTGCTTCTAGAATCTCTGCAAAGGTTGTTTGTATTGCCATTTTCTTAAGGGGCGATCGCTTAAACTATCTAGAATTTACAATCAAGGCTAAAAATGATGTTGGGTTTCGTTGCGAGTACCCAACCCGGGAGATTGGTGATCGCACTAAGTTAAATTAGGTTGAGGTCTATTGAATTGTTTGCTCAACTTCAACAATATCAAAAGCTGGAGCCACATAATAATCTATGTGTCCAGGCTTAACATCAAACCAAACAGATAAAGTTAAAATTTGTTTCCCATTGGGAGAAATAAAGGTAGCACTACATAATCTGTTTCCACAAATAATTTCAGGCCAACCTGGTACATAATCTGGAACAACACTTGGTTTTGGCTTCCAACCTAAATTAAGGATTTCTTGACGATATTCACCATAGGGAGATAAACCCTTAGTGGGAACTAGCTGTGCCTTAACCGCCTCTCCCCACAAGAAAACCCAAAAAAATAATATCCCGATATTTAACTTGATACTCATTATCCTTATTCAGCGAGAGTTACCGCATAAACATTCATTATATCGATATTTTTTGTCTAGTCAACCCAGAGGACAAAAAACAGAAACTTGACCTATATTCACCGGGTAGAGAATGTTATCTAGAAACATTCCCTACATTTCCGTGAATGGCCAAGGGTTGCTGATTTTTTTCTTAACCACAAAGACAGAAAGGACACAAAGAGAGGGAGTAAGGGATTTCCACTACTCTAAGAGCGCCAAGAGAGCCGTATCATCTAAGGACTAATATGAATTTGACTGAGAATATAACGCAAGCGATCATAATCATCTTTAAGTAAAACACTTAACTGTCTGCCCACATTCACTTCAGGTAAAAGAGGTTATCAGACTTGAAAATCCCAATTAGTAGCTGATCAAAATACAGAGGAAATTATCTGTGTCTTTTGTGGGAAAGGCAAGTGATTGTAAATGTTGTTCCTTTTCCAGGAGTTGAACGAACACTAATACTGCCTCCAATTTTCTTCAATTCAGATCGGACAATATCTAAGCCATAACCTGTTCCAACTCTCATATCCCGAATATCTTTAGTGCTGAAATCAGGATGAAACAGAAATTCATAGATTTCTAAATCAGACAAATGGACGGCAGAAGCAGCAGTAATAAGTTTTTTCGCAATCGCTTTAGACTTAACGCATTCCACATCAATCCCAGCACCATCATCTGAGAAAGAGATGACAACTTGCTTCTCTTCATGGCTGGCAGTTAAAGTAATTTTTCCAGCAATTGACTTACCCAGTGATTGCCGTACTTCTGGCATCTCAATACCATGAGTAATCGCATTATTAAGAAGATGTGGCAATAGTCGAGGAAGTCGTTCTAGAAGGAATCGAGGGATTCGGACTTGTCCATCTAAAATTTCTACTTCTACTTGTTTTCCATAATCTGCTGCTGCTGTATAAGCTGCATTTTGTAGAGGAAATCTTTGCTCAATTTCTGAGAATAATTCAGTGGGATTAGTTAGAATAGCAATATGCGCTTCCAGGGTTTGTACAGTTGGTCTCACCTGAACCGTCATCTGATTCTCGAGCTCTCTAAAATCCCAAGAATAGACTATTTCTTTCAGGGAATACTCCAAACTGTCAAATAATTTGAGTAGAAGGGTAACCAATTCAGTATCTGGTTGAAGAGGATGATCACGGATCACCTTCAAGTATTTCTCTAAGTACCCTGTAATGTCCTCAATGTATTTCGCCCCAATCATCCCAGCTTCTGTACGAATAGAAACTATATTTCGCAACAGTTGATGAATGACTACTGATGGATCAACTTCTAGATTTAGTAAGTCTATCTCAATTGCTCCTAAACGATCTTGGCTACGTTCAACAAAGTCTTGAATAAAATGATCGCCTTTCATAAAGTGGACTTTGGGTTATCTAAAAGAAACTAGAACTGTCATCATATTAAGTGGGATACAGCTATTAGGGATCGGATTTGAGTTTTCAGTTCACTGTTTACTGATCACAGCAGAAGTCTGACGGAGTAGTGGCTTAGATGTGTAATTAATTGTGCTTAGATACTTAAGACAATCAATCGGTCTAACTAGATATTATAGGTCAACTTTCTGCATAACAATCTTCAGAGTAACGATAGGTGGAAACTTTCGGCATATTAACCCATTTAGGCGCAATCTCCAGAACTTTTCCGTATATCACGCCCAAAAGCGTATTGGCCAGATTAGCTTACTGCAAACAACCTCCTTTAAGGAGACTTATCACAGAAACCTTCTGGGAGTCTAGCAAAGATTCTTATATCTGGCCGCACTTTGTCACAAAATTTAACTATTATTTCGACACTCTTAATGGTTAGAAGGGAAACATCGATCGCCAAGTCTGGTCAATTTTTGTCCAACGCATTTCAGGAAATGACCTGAATAAGTAGCTAGACATAATAGACCTCTTGTAAAAATCAAAAATTGTTGTTAGGGTTAGGAGTCAGTAGCCAGTAGTCAGTAGTCAGGAGAATTAAGAATGAATAATAATTTAATTAAATAGTCTATTGAGAGATTTTATGCCATTTAATCCTTATTCTTGTCGTTTTTAAACCCTCAAAAATTAATTATGCAAGAGGTTTAATTAATTACACATATCTAACCACCTGTTGCCTGAGTGCCTGTCCTGATATGTAGCCTATACTCAACGGATTTAGTATTATATGCTGCCCAGAAAGACAAAACCATAACAGCACTCATCGAAAACTGGATTGATAGTCTAAAATTAGAGGAAAAGGATAGGACGGGTTTTAACCCGTCGAGTCGCATTTCATCCATTGCTTAAAAAGACAATGGCTTTCATGCTCCCATGTTATTTCGGTAAAGGTAATCATGATTAATTGCTGGTGGGAAGTTAAGGAAAAAAAGGAAGTAGGAGTGAGAAGAAAAGACTATTGAAGGGGGACTTCTACCGCGTCAGTATCAACGGCATTGGTTGTGGAAGAAACTTCGGTTTGATTCTTCACTCCCCCCGGACGGCGAGTGCGATAATCAAGAACTAATCGCGATAATTCCGTGGTTAAAAGGGTGAGGACAATCCCATCATCGATCCAACCAATAATCGGGAAAACGTCAGGAGAAATATCGAGGGGACTAAAAAGATAAACCATAGTTCCCAGAATGATAATCCAACGATATTTAGGGTGAGTGATTTTGCTGCTGTACCAGTTGTAAAAAGATTCAACAATCGGTTTCATTAATTTTTCCTCGTTGACGGCGATAATTTAATTTTGTCAGGTTCCCCTTGGGGCTGATAGTGGGGTTTTACCCCCGATTATGTAGGGTTATCCCCGCTAATTAATCAAAAAAAATGCCCCGAAGAAAATTCACCTTTAGGGATGAGCCTGAAGTATTATTACTGGATGCTTAAGAGGGGAGATAGTGGCATCTTTTCCCGGTGCAGGCGTTGGTTAGCTCGCCAGTCAACCATCTACTGGCCGCTGGAAAAATCGTAACGTATTCGTTCACGGGTTTCCATCAATAGCTGACCCAGCATATTCAATCCAGTTCCATCTCCACCATCACCCCAGTATCTATCATTGTTTGTATGCTCAATCAGCTTTAGATCACCTGTTGAAAGTATCTTTTCAGTCAAGTCAGGATGTTGTGTAAATTTGGCATATAGAGCCTCTCGCATGACATCATCTTTGATGATTTCCCAATCTCGTCGCAGTGGTCTGCGACGATCCCGTCCCATCTCGGCCGCCTCTCGTGCTGTTTTGGCTTGTCGAATTTCTTCTTCATGAGGAGTATTAACAAACTTCTGAGCCTGAAAGTAATGTTCTGAGGTAGGCCATATTCTATCTTTTAGATGGATTGGGTATGGTGCGAAATTCGAGAAAAACCCGTAAGGCTTATTTAAATGGTAAAACTTAATAGACTCACTCATAGCCTCGCTTGCATAGTCAATAGCATACTTCCCTAGAGTCGTTTGGATAAGTGTATTAATTTCCCGAGGAAGTGTTGCAATACCTCCGCCAATTGCATAACCTGGGATTGAGCTTTGATTTTGCCATGCCAAAACATCCCATCCCTGATCAAGTAGAAACTTGATGTATTCCAAGTCAGATTCAACAACTTGTTGGTGAGTACGTCCGCCATAATCGCTGTAAGTCATCGTAGTAATGGGAGCAATTTGCAAACGCCTTTGTAATGTGGAGTATTTACCTCCCATCAGAGACTCCATCGCTTCCATGACCGCTGCTTGATTGGCTCCTGATGTATTAGTATTCCAATGACCGGATTCATAGGTCTTGTGAATTGTTATAGTTTGAGCATAGTTAGCCGAGTAGGTGATAGCAACACCAGATGACCCTATACTGATCAGCTTTTGTGCTTCAGCAATAATAGCGAGAGCCTGATCAAATGCGGAAAGATTGTTTCCGCTTTCGTCTTTATAAGGCAAGTAAAAATTGAATAGACTTCCCATGATAAGCACTTTGATTGAACTGACAAACCATCAAATAGAGATGAATGCCGATTATGGCGGTCTTCATGTTTATAAACTAAAGGATGCGGGAAACTGGTACTTACTAAAACCACGAATGTATGGAAACGTATCAATTGGGCGAAAGTCCAACGATAGGTTTTTAAGCTCCACAAGAAGATATAGTGAGTGGCTAAGATAAGCTGTAAACAATAGAACAGTTAAACTAGGTAGGAGCCATATAAGGTGAAAGTCTCATGTACGGTTCTGAATGGGAGGGGAGGTCGGCGACGACCTTTTCGACCCGTAATAGATGAAGTATAACTTAATTTGGTATCGAGGACTGACTCCCCAAAAGGAAAACTTCCGATCTCGCTATTAAGATAACTGCTATAACCGAGTATTCTAGGAAAGTGATCGGATTTCAGCCTTGAGTCTATGGAAACCCTCTTTCATCTAGTTACTTTTGCCTTTGTCTTCGCTTTTGGTGCCTCGGTGGGCAGTTTTTTAAACGTGGTCATCTATAGATTACCCCAGGGGATATCTCTAGTTTATCCCCCTTCCCACTGTCCGAAATGTCACCATAGGTTGGGTAAAAGCGAGAATATACCCGTTTTCGGCTGGTTATGGCTAGGGGGTCGCTGTCGCTGGTGTAAAACCCCGATTTCTGTCCGTTATCCAGCGATCGAAACTTTTACCGGTTTATTATTTTGTCTGGTTTTAGGAGATTTTAGCTTTTCTTGGCAGACCCTCGGCTATTGGATTCTCCTCAGTTGGTTATTAGCTTTAGCTTTGATCGATTTTGACACGATGACGCTTCCTAACTCCCTCACCCAATCGGGATTAGTTTTAGGGATAGTTTTTCAGACTCTTTTAGGTTGGCAAAATAATCAAACTGTTATCTATCTCTTTTCAGCGATCGCTAGTGCGGTTTTAGGAGTCTGGTTATTTGATCTGATCCGGTGGGGGGGGAGTTTTGCCCTCGGACAACAGGCCATGGGGGGAGGAGATGCGAAATTAGCGGCCATGATCGGTGCTTGGTTAGGATGGCAAGCATTATTAGTCACCGCTTTTTTGGCCTGCGCTATCGGGGCGGTGATCGGTATGACGGGCATTTTTCTCGGTAAAATGGGGAAAAAACAAGCTATACCCTTCGGGCCATTTCTTGCCCTCGGCGCTCTGATGAGTGTCTTTTGGAGTGATAAGATCATCTCAGCCTATCAAACGATTTTTTTCCCTTTCTTGTAAAAAAGTTATCTTGTAATTAAATCTTGATACAATAGTCTTTCGTGTCTTGGATCACCATTAGAACAACCCCCAGTAGTTGGGAAGCCGATTGGCTACAGGAAATGCTCAAAGCTCACGACATCCCCAGTCGCGTTATCGCTATTGGCCCTGGTATTTATTGCGGCCAGGGGCATCAGGCCGCCCTACAAGTGCGTCCCCAAGATCGCTGGACAGCACTTTTGTTATTAAGTCCTCTAGAAGAAAGTCGATAAATTGTCTTTATTTTAAACTATGTCTCTATTTGATTGGTTTGCAAATCGCCAAAAAACAGAACCCAAGGTTCAACAACAACAGGAACGAGAAATAGCCGATGGTTTGTGGACAAAATGCCCAAATTGCGGCGTTTTGGCCTATACGAAGGATTTATTAGCTAATCAACTGGTGTGTGTCGATTGCGGTCATCATAATCGGGTGGAAAGTGACGAAAGAATTCGCCAGTTAGTCGATGCTAATACTTGGAATTGCCTCGATGAACAGATTCGACCGACGGATCCCCTCAAATTTTGCGATCGGAAAAGTTATAGCGATCGCATCCGAGAAACCCAAGAAAAAACTGGTCTGACGGATGCTGTCCGGACGGGAACGGGGACGATCGATGGTTTACCCTTAGCTTTAGGGGTGATGGACTTCCGTTTTATGGGGGGTAGCATGGGATCGGTGGTGGGAGAAAAACTCTGTCGTTTGACGGAACAAGCTACCGATGAAAGTTTACCCCTGGTGATTATCTGCGCTTCTGGCGGGGCGAGAATGCAGGAAGGAATGTTAAGTTTAATGCAGATGGCCAAGATTTCTGGCGCTCTTAACCGGCATCGGGAGGCAAAATTACTCTATATTCCTGTCCTGACTAATCCCACCACGGGAGGAGTCACGGCCAGTTTTGCCATGTTGGGAGATATTATTATTGCTGAACCAAAGGCTACTATCGGTTTTGCTGGTAAACGGGTAATTGAACAGACTTTGCGCGAGAAATTGCCAGAAGGTTTCCAAACATCGGAATACTTGTTAAAACACGGGTTTGTCGATGCGATCGTTCCCCGTACCCATCTCAAGAAAACCCTGGCCCAATTAATTAGTTTACATCAGCCCTTTTTCCCCTTGTTATCCCCCCTCAACAGCCATCATCACTACAGTCAACCGGAGTTAATCCCCCTGAAAACAGTCCAGGGCCAAACAACAGTTTAATCCCTGTAGGACGGCGCTGGAGTTGAAAGTCTGAGCATTTGTACTAAATTTACCCGATAGGCAGTTTAAATGCCGCAAACCCTGCTTAACCGGGTTGACAGCGATCGCAAAGTCCAAAAAATTCGAGAGTATGGTAATAAACCTTGAATTGGTGGGATTTTTCGAGTTTTTCTTCCAATTCATGAACGGGACACTCATTAAAGACGATAGACCGACCGCAATGAATACAGGTAAGATGGTGTTGATCCTGCTGAACGGAACTGTAGAGGGATTCTCCTGTGGCTAGGGTTCTCACCTGCACTGCACCCTGTAATTTTAGGGATTCTAGGGCGCGGTAAACAGTGGCTAACCCCATGTTTTGGTCACGCTGACGGAGTTCCACAAACAATTCCTGAGCGGATACTGCCCGATTTAAGGTTTTGAGTAAGTGGATAATGCGCTCTTGCGATCGGGTGCGTTGGGATTTCATATCAAAAAGGTCAGCGATCAAAGTTAATTCTATGCCAAAAAATTATCAGTGCTTTATTTATGTTACCCTGCGCCCTTCGGTTCTCGATCCGGCGGGTACAGCGGTAGAGTCGGGATTAAAGCAATTAGGTTATGATACTGTGGCCGGGGTGCGAATTGGTAAGTATATTGAGCTTACCGTGACAGCAGCAGACGAAACCAGCGCCCGCGAACAATTGGATCAAATGTGCGATCAACTATTGGCTAATCCTGTAATTGAAAATTATCGCTTTGATTTGCATTGTCAGTAGATAGAAGTCAGAAGACGGGAGGTAGGGCAAATAATTAAAATTTATCTGTCACCTTCTGCTAAAAAACTTAACCAAGTTAAAAATTATGAAGTTTGGGATTATTGTTTTCCCCGGATCGAATTGCGATCGAGATGTGGCAACGGTGACAGAGGGTATTTTTCAGCAACCCACCCGCTATATTTGGCATCAAGAGACGGATCTAGGGGATGTGGATGTGATTGTGGTGCCGGGGGGATTTAGTTACGGCGATTATTTGCGCTGTGGTGCGATCGCTCGATTTTCGCCAGCGATGAAAACTGTCCGAGAAGAAGCCGAAAAAGGTAAATTAGTTTTAGGCATCTGTAACGGTTTTCAGGTATTAACGGAAATTGGGCTGCTACCCGGTGCGTTAATTCGTAATCGCGATTTACATTTTATTTGCGATCGAGTGCCGGTAAAAGTGGAAAATAATCAATCTGTCTGGACGCGGGGTTATCAACCACAACAGGTGGTTAATTTGCCGATTGCTCACGGGGAAGGGCGTTATTATGCCGCAGAAGATACGTTAAAATCTCTGGAGGATAACGGACAAATTCTCTTTCGTTACTGTACTTCCACAGGAGAGGTAAATGAGTCAGGAAATCCCAACGGTTCATTAAATAATATTGCAGGAATTACCAATAAAGCAGGAAATGTGCTAGGAATGATGCCTCATCCCGAACGGGCCGCCGATCCGCTGCTCAATTTGACCGATGGTAGTTTGTTATTTCGGGAGTTGATCAATTGTTGATGACTGAATATTTAGGAGATAGGAGATAGTAGTGGGAAAATTAACCCTGATAACTGATAACTGATAACTGATAACTGATAACTGATAATCCTGTGGCTGTTTTAAAAGATAATCGGGCTACCGTCCAAAAGGTTCTTTGGATCACCCTACTGCTGAACATTTTGGTTATGGCGATCAAAGCGGGGGTGGGGTTGAGAATTGGTGCTTTAAGTCTGCAAGCGGATGCTCTCCATAGTGTCACCGATAGTGCGAATAATGTCTTGGGATTAGTAGCGATGCGGTTTTCCTCTCCCTATCCCGATCGAGATCATCCCTACGGACATCTGAAATACGAAGCGATCGGAGCTTTAGCGATCGCCGCATTTTTGGGGATTGCCTGTTTTGAAATCTTGCAAGGGGCGGTCATGAGTATTATCAAAGGAGGCAAACCCGTCGAGATTGCAGGTTCGGAATTATGGCTATTAATTATCGTTTTAGGGGTGAATATTTTTGTCACCTACTATGAGAGATCCGTGGGGCAGCGTGTCGGTAGTGTGATTTTGATTGCCGATGCTCGTCATACCATGAGTGATGTGTGGGTGACAATTACGGTTTTATTGGGGTTAGTTGGGGTTTGGGTGGGTAATACGGCTAATATTCCCCAATTACAATGGTTAGATGTGATTTTGTCCTTTCCCGTCGCTTTTTTGGTGTTTAGCAGTGGTTGGAAAGTCCTGATGGAGAATTTACCTTTGTTAGTGGATGAAATGGCGATCGCTCCTGAAGTGATTCATCAAATTGTCCTGGAGGTGCCGGGGGTGCTTAATTGTCATGCGATCGCATCTCGGGGAGTGGTAGGAAGACAGGTATTTATAGAAATGCACCTAATTGTCTCCGCTCAAGATGTAGAAACTGCTCACGCAATTACGGAAGCGGTAGAAGCAAGATTAAGCCAACAATTTAGCCCTGTGAGAATTTTAATTCACGTTGAACCGCCGGATTATCACTCCGATCAGATCACTTTTGATGAAGAAGTGTGAAGCAAAAAGGCCTAAAATAAGTAGCAAACTTTTGCTAGAGGTGGCCATGGCGACAGAAAATCAAGGGAGAAGCATAGTAATTACTGGTGGAGCAGGATTTATCGGCTCGAATTTTGTTCATCATTGGTGCGAGAATTATCCTGAGGATCGTGTCATTGTTCTTGATGCTCTTACCTACGCGGGCAATTTGCATAATTTAGGGACACTGAAAGATAGAAAAAATTTCCGTTTTCTGCAAGGGGATATCTGCGATCGAGCTTTAGTTGATGAATTATTTGCTAGTGAAAATATCGATACAGTTGCCCATTTTGCCGCCGAATCCCATGTGGATCGATCGATTCTTGGACCTGGAGCTTTTGTGCAAACTAATGTGGTGGGAACCTTTACTCTATTAGAAAGTTTTCGGCAACATTGGTTAAGTAATCACCAACCGGATAACTATCGTTTTCTGCACGTTTCCACCGATGAGGTTTATGGCAGTTTAGGAGTAGATGATCCGGCTTTTACCGAAACTACTCCCTATGCTCCTAATAGTCCCTATTCTGCCTCAAAAGCGGGGAGTGATCATCTAGCGAGAGCTTATTTTCACACCTACGGAATGCCGACAATTATTACTAATTGCTCTAATAATTATGGTTCTTATCATTTTCCCGAAAAGTTAATTCCTTTGATGTGTATTAATATTCTTTTGGGTAAACCTTTACCTGTTTATGGTGATGGTCAAAATGTTCGAGATTGGTTATATGTGCGGGATCATTGTCAAGCTTTAGATACAGTTATTCACAAAGGAAAAGCGGGAGAAACCTATAATATTGGCGGAAATAATGAGGTAAAAAATATCGATTTAGTCAGGATGTTATGTGATTTAATGGATGAATTAGCTCCCGATTTACCCGTGAAACCTGCTCAGAATTTAATTACTTTTGTCAAGGATCGCCCCGGACATGATCGCCGGTATGCTATTGATGCCAGTAAAATTCGCACTGAATTAGGTTGGCAACCTCAAGAAACGGTAGAGGGGGGATTAAGAAAAACCATTCAATGGTATCTCGATCATCGAGATTGGTGGCAACCTTTGTTATCCAAAGAATATCAAGAGTATTATGGGAAAGTTTACGGTTAGAGAGGGGTAAAAACTAGACCTCTTGTAAAAATCACAAATTGTTGTTAGGGTTAGGAGTCAGTAGCCAGTAGTCAGTAGTCAGGAGAATTAAGAATGAGCATTAATCAGTTAAATGATCTATTTACAGATTTTATGCGATTTAATCCTTATTTTTGACGTTTTTGAACCCTCAAAAATTAATTATGCAAGAGGTTTAATTTAATCTTAATTTCGGGTGTGTTAGCCAAAACTAACACACTTCAACTTTGTACCTCACCATTAAGATATCGGCGTTATTTTCAATAATATCGAATGGCTGCCGACCGTTCCCTCGATCGCCACTTGTGGAAATACCGTCGGGATGAGTTAGAATCGGAAAGAAGAATTTTTGAGTAACCATGATCAAATTACGTCTAAAACGCTTTGGTAAAAAACGCGAAGCCAGTTATCGTATCGTTGCGGCCGTTAGCACCAGTCGTCGCGATGGTCGTCCCCTAGAGGAATTAGGATTTTACAATCCCCGCACCGATGAAGTGCGTCTGGATGAAGAAGGGATTATCCGACGCTTACAACAAGGAGCGCAACCGACGGACACCGTACGCAGCATTCTCACCAAACAGAAAATTTTCGAGAAAATCAATGCCTAGTACCCCCAATTATCTCGAACTGGTGAAATTTATTATCGAGCCGTTTTTGGAAGATCCGGCCAGTCTGAGATTGGATATCGAGCGCTGTAAGGAAAATGAACGTCTTTGGGTGCGTGTAGCCTTCGATGATGCCGATAAAGGCAAAGTTTACGGCCGGGGAGGACGCAATTTACAGGCGATTAGAACTACCCTAGAAATGGCGGCCGCGAGTGCGGGTCGCTCTCTTTATCTAGAAGTCTATGCGGCCGAAAATGAAGGCGAACAGCGCCGCACCCGTCGTTCTAATGGTAACTTTGAAGGTACGGAAAGAAGACCGAGCAATCGCCGACCACCCGCACCCCGGCAGCTCAACAACTAACGAGCGATTTTAGGAAAACAGGGAAGGGGTTTCATCCTCGACCCTCTCCAGTTGCTCTAATTGCTGCCAAACTTTGGCGAGTAAAGTGGTTAATCCGGCTCCCGTCACGGCGGAAATAGTCAAAATCTCGGCATTGGTTATTTTAGCAAACTGCTTTTGATAGTTATCTATCGTTTCCTCGTCCACAGCATCAATTTTGTTGAAAACCAGTATTTGCGATCGCTTTTCTAATCCTCGACCATAGGCGGCTAATTCCCCTTGAATAATTTGATAATCGGCGATCGGGTCTTCTGCTGTCAAGGAGACAAGATGAATTAACAGGCGTGTGCGTTCGATATGGCGTAAAAATTCGTGTCCTAGGCCGATTCCTCGGTGCGCTCCCTCGATTAATCCAGGAATATCGGCGAATACCGTCCCGTCTCCTGTGGGTTTGCGTACCACTCCCAAGTTAGGGATAAGAGTCGTAAAGGGATAATCGGCGATTTTGGGACGAGCAGAGGAAACGGCGGAGATTAGGGTGGATTTTCCCGCATTGGGCAGCCCGATAATGCCCACTTCCGCTAATAACTTCAATTCTAGGCGTAAATGGCGTTTTTCTCCGTCTAAACCGGGTAAAGCGTATTCGGGTGCGCGATTATTATTACTTAAAAAGTGGCGGTTGCCTAATCCCCCTTTTCCCCCGGCAGCCACGATTAAAGTCTGTTCGGGAGTGACCAAATCGCCGATAATTTCCTCGCTATCGAGATCATAAACCACTGTACCACAGGGAACTTTAATAATGCGATCGCTACCGTTGGCTCCGGTGCAGTTGTTCGGACCGCCCCGTTTACCGTCATCGGCCTTAAAATAGCGACTATACTGGAAATCTAGCAGGGTTTGCAGGTTCTGAGTCGCCACGAAAATCACCGAACCACCTTTTCCCCCATTACCTCCGGCCGGACCGCCAGCGGGGACGTATTTTTCCCGACGGAAAGCGACAATTCCATCACCTCCCTTACCCCCTTCTACTTCTATTTCGGCGCGATCAATAAACTGCATAAGATTAAGTAGTTAAAGTGAAAAAATGATCGAGATCAAAGCTGTTATAGGTTAATATCCTGCCAATTTAAAGCTTCTGCGAATCCCTGAAAATGTTTGACATTAGTGGTAGCGATGACTAGATAACGACTCGGATATTGTTTTTTTAATAACTGCCAATGAGCAAGAATAATAATATCTACGTCAATATTGTAATTATCAGCCGTTTGTTTGCCAATCTTTCGAGTTTCTACCCAAATTTGTGACGCTGCTAACATCACATCGGTATCTAAATTTAAAAAATCAATGACATTGCGTAATTCATTAAGATTATCTAGGCTATTAAAGGAATTTTTTTTGACCGATTCTAATAATAGGCTTCTTCTGACTTCATAATCACAGATATCGGAACTAACTACATAAACGCCTTTAGAAAAAAGTGAATAAAGCCAGTCTTCGCAGTCAGCTGGTTTACCCGCTTTTTTAGGATGAGTTAGTAAACCCAAAACCCCCGAATCGATAAAGACAATCATCCTTGGCTATAAAGCTTTGAACCCAAAGGACGAGCATTATCAATCGCAGTCTGAAAATTGAGCAAACACTGGGAAATTTCTTGGTCTTGCTCATCGGTTATTTGTGACCGTTTTTGTCGTCTTTGTTCTAAGATAGCCAAGGCCGAACGATTTCGTTTAATTTGTTCTTTTCGATCCCAATCCGGATAATTGACGAGTTTGGGTTTTAATTGATTCATCTCTTTTAAGTAGGTAGGTGTTAAAAATTGCCAGACATCCCCCTTATCAAGGGGGGAAGGGGGGATCAAAGACAGAATCTATCTTCAATTTAATTGATTCATCTCTTTGACTGGAAATTGTCTATCACAATCTTAGCCGATCCCTTGACTAAGAACAAGAGGTAACAAGCCTCCCCTTTCAAGGGGATGAAAATTCAAATCTTGCTGATTTCAAGCTACCGACGACCAGTGATAGTCACTGATAACTGATAACTGGTAACTGATAACTGAAATGACACCTAACAACTCCAATCACTATCCCCAAGGTTTTTAGTACATTCGTTCGGAAATAAAAAACTTCTTTCTGGGCGGGGAATCCCTACAATAGGAAACAGGATAATTAGTAGCAGATGAAAACCGATGGGACAGTTTTTTAAACAAACCTTCGCTAGTTGCTTGGGAACTTTATTGGGATTATTGGTGTTTTCGTCTTTAGGTGTAGGGGGATTAGCATTTTTACTGCTTTCTCTCCTTAATTCTAGCGATAGCTCCTCAGTTAAGGAAAAATCGGTCTTAGTCTTTAACTTGGCCACCAATATCAGCGATGCTCCCCCTAGTTCCAGTTTAGCTGATAGTTTGACTGGTGAGAGTACGACCACTTTAAATTTGCGACAGGTGATAGCGGCGATCGAAAAAGCCGCCCTTGATGATAATATTGTCGGTCTGTTACTCTATGGTCGCGACAATATCGGTGAATATGGCTATGCTACCCTGACGGAAGTGCGGCAAGCTTTGGCAAAATTTCGCCAATCGGGTAAAAAAATTATCGCCTACGATGTGGAATGGACGGAAAAGGAATATTATCTCGCTTCCGTTGCTGAAAAGGTGATTATTAATCCCGTGGGGAGAATGGAAATTAATGGTTTAAGTAGTCAGCAAACCTTTTTTGCCGATGCACTAGAAAAGTATGGTGTGGGGGTACAAGTGGTAAAAGTGGGTTCTTTTAAGGGTGCAGTGGAACCCTATACGCGTCAGGATTTAAGTGTCCAGAATCGTCAGCAGCTGCAAACCCTACTCGATACAATTTGGTCTAATTATAGTGCCACAGTGGCCAAAAGTCGCAATTTAACGGACCAAGAAGTGCAAACTATTTCTGATACTCAAGGTATTCTGGAAGCAACCAGAGCGAAAAAGGCGGGTTTTGTTGATGAAGTGGCCTATTTAGATCGAGTAATTGTTTTGGCTAAAGAGTTGACAGGAGAAGCAAAAAATAAAACTAATGAGGAGGGAAATTCTGGCTCTTTTTCGCAAATTTCTTTAGCTAATTATGCCAGTTCTCTCGATGAGAAGGAAGATAGTAGCGATCAAATAGCGATAGTTTATGCAGAAGGGACAATCGTAGAAGGTCAGGGAGATAGAGGTGAAATCGGTGGGGATAAATTGGCGAAAGAACTACGAAAATTACAAGAGAAGGAGGAGGTAAAAGCGGTAGTTTTGAGAATTAATAGTCCGGGGGGAAGTGCCACCGCTTCCGAGGTGATTCTGCGGGAAATTAAGCGTTTAGATGCGAAAAAACCGGTAATTATTTCTATGGGTGATGTGGCAGCTTCTGGGGGTTATTGGATCGCCATGGGGGGTCAAAGAATTTTTGCTGATAATGATACAATCACTGGTTCGATCGGTGTGTTTGGATTATTGTTAAATATCCAGAAGATTGCTAATAATAATGGCATCGATTGGGACACGGTGAAAACTGGAAAATTGGCCGATATATCTACTATTACCAGACCGAAAAATCCCCAAGAATTAGAAATTTATCAAGCGGCAGTTAATCGGTTCTATGATTTATTTATCGAGACGGTGGCCAGGGGGCGAAAATTATCCCCAGACAAGGTTAGAACTGTGGCCCAAGGTCGTGTCTGGACGGGAAAAGATGCGGTGAAAATTGGTTTAGTTGATCAAATTGGTGGTCTAGAAGTGGCAGTACAATACGCAGCCAAAACAGCTAAATTAGGGGATGATTGGAGTCTGAAAGAATATCCTCGATCGCAAAGTTGGCAAGAAGAACTCCTCTCTAATTTCTTGCAAACCTCTCTTCCTCCTCTCACTAAAAATAATCACCCTTTGACGCAGGAATGGCAAAATTTTCAGCAGGAATTATTGAAGTTACCTACATTTAACGATCCCCATAGTGTTTATGCTAAGTTACTTTTTAATCTCGATTTTCGCTGATACTTAGATAAAAATAATGCTTTCTAATTCTGAAATTCTTTAACAAAAATTTCTATGAATCGCCCTAATAGCGTTATTCTCGGTTTAGCCTATATTTTGGGATTATTATCTACAGGTCTGCTAGATTTTAGTCCCCAGTTAAACCGATGGCAAGAAGTGGTAATTAGAATTGTTATTATCAGTCTAATTACCCTATTAACCACAACTTTTATCCGTCGTTTTTGGTGGCAAAGTCCCCCTAGAAAAATTTGGCTGATGGGGGGATTAATAGCTATATTTGCCGTTGTTTATCTAGAAATTCGCACTCCTTACCCCAGCGCAAATGATATCAGTCATCTTTTAAAAAATAATGTGGTTAACTCTATTAAAATCACGGGCAGTATTATATCAGAAATTCGTCTCAATCGCCGAGAAAATTTACAATTTTGGTTAGAAGTAAAAGAATTTAGACTCAAGAATTTACCGAAGGAAAAATCCACAGGTAAACTCTACGTTACTCTACCAAATCTAGCAGAAAATCAGGTTTATCCCGGACAAGAAATAACAGTTAAAGGATTACTTTATCGTCCCCGTCGTGCCAATAATCCCAGTGCTTTTGACTTTGCTAATTATCTAGCGCGTCAGGGTGCTTTTGCTGGTTTAAAAGGGGAAATAATTATCGATAAAAAGTCACCGACTTGGGGAGTTTGGCAGATTCGTCAGCGCATTGTTGAGGCACAAATTCAAGGACTAGGCCAAGAAAAAGGGACTTTATTAAGTTCGATTACCCTCGGACGACAAGCGGTTAATTTGCCAGCAAAAATCACCGATTTATTTATTAAAACTGGATTGGCTCACATTTTAGCAGCTTCTGGCTTTCATGTGTCTATTTTGTTGGGATTTGTTTTAACTGTTACTCGCAATTTATACCCTAAAAAACAGTTTATTATTGCCGTTACTATCTTAATAATTTACGGGACTTTAACAGGGTTACAACCTTCAGTCCTGCGGGCGATTTTGATGGGAATTGGGGCATTAATCGGTCTGCTTTATAATCGACAAGTTAATAGTTTAGGTTCCCTGTTACTAGCGGCTACAATTCTATTATTATGGCAACCTCTCTGGATTTGGGATTTAGGATTTCAGTTAAGTTTTTTAGCGACTTTGGGATTAATTATTACCGTTCCTTTACTGAAAAATAAAATTGACTATTTCCCTAATTTAATCGCTGAACCTATAGCTATTAGTCTAGCTGCCACTCTCTGGACTATGCCTTTATTGATGTTTACATTTAACTCGATCGCTCTTTATAATATCCCCATTAATATTATCACAACTCCCCTAATTACCCTAATTAGTTTAGGAGGAGTTTTTACTGCTTTTTTAGGCTTAATTTATCCCCCTTTGGGCAGTATCGGTGCTAGTATTCTCTATTACCCTCTCAAGTTATTACTGCAAATTACCAACTTTTTTAGTCTGCTTCCTTTTAGTACCTACTCCACAGGTAAATTATCCTTAGGAGTGATGTTAATTATTTATATTTGCCTTACCTTAATCTGCTGCAATCTCTGGTTTCGTCAACGGTGGCATTTAGTCGGTTTATTTATCCTCACTTTAATTTTAATACCGATTATTTATCAACATTTAACTTTAACTCAGGTGACAGTTTTAGCCACCAAATCGCAACCGGTAATAATTATTCAAAATCGAGGAAATACTCTCTTAATTAATGGGGAGGAACCCGCAACAGCACGTTATACAGTTTTGCCTTTTTTGCGACAGGAGGGAATTAATCAAATACAAGGAGCAATAACCGTCAATAATTCGGCACAATTCTCAACTATCAGTGAGGACATACCGATTCAAAAAACTATTACTTTATCCCAGTTAGAAAAATTTAATCTCGGCGAAATTACTGGACAATTGCTCGAGAAAAATTTATTTAAATTTCAGGTAAAAAATCAATCTTGGCTATGGATTATCAACCCGAAAATTCCCGTTAATTTATCCCAAAAATTCAGCCCGCTAGTGTTATTATGGCAGGGAAGCAATCTAGATAAACAATGGTTAGAGTCCATTCGACCGCAAACAGCGATCGCTGTCACTACCAATCTCTCCCGTAATGCCAGAAATCAACTGAGAAAGGCCAGGATTAAGACTTACTGGACCGGGAGAGATGGGGCAATTCAATGGACAGCAAAAAATGGATTTCAACCCTTTCTAATTAATGAGTGATGTGTACCACCAAAACTGAACAGGGAGCATGATGTACCACATAATTACTGACACTACCTAAGATTAACTCAGATAAACCCGATCGACCGTGACGACCAACAATAATTAAATCTATCCCCTCTTGCTGAGCAATTTGACAAATTTTCTGCCCCGGATCACCGATATAATAATCAGCCTTGGCCGTGATATTATCTTCCTTAGCTCGATCAACTAAACCGTTTAACCAAGCTTGTAATTCCGCTTGCATTTCTTCAGTGATTTGTTGTTCTAAGGCGATCATATCGGGGGGATAACCGCCACCATAACCGATCAGATTACCATAAATAAAAGTTTCCGTGTAGGGAGTCAAAGGTTTAGACAGACTATAAATAATCCGCAACTCACTAGCGTAGGTTTTCGCTAAGAGAATAGCCGTATTCAATACCTCTGGAGTGACATCTTGATAATCCACAGCCACGAGAATTTTATTATAGAGTTTGTTGGTATCCCGAGCGACTGAGATTGTTTCCGTATTATTCATAGAATTAGCCTCCTCGATAGCAGATAACGTCAGGGTTGAAGTTAATCTTTTTTCCCATCGGCTGCCAGCAATACCCCGGGGAAATAGTCAAAAATTGCTGAAAGCTGATGACTGATAGTTGACGCTCCCCTACCTCTAGTGTGACATTTTTCGGATGATGTAGCTAAATCCCCAAAAAAATTAACAATTTGGGGAGACTCCGAGACGATACCCTAGGGTTGATTCAAGGTAGGGTTGATTCAAGGTAGGGTTGATTCAAGGTAGGGTTGATTCAAGGTAGGGTTGATTCAAGGTAGGGTTGATTCAAGGTAGGGTTGATTCATGAATCAACCCTACCCAAACCCCGGAGCGCATTAGCTTTTCGGTGGGATGCTTAAAGACAGATGCTGATACATTTGTAATCATCTAAGAGTCACTGATAATTGCTGATTGTCGGTATTTCTGCAAATGTGAGATGCACCCCTAAATTTTTTAGAAAAGTATTTATCTTGAGATATAATACGGTTGAGATTTTTTGCAGCAGAGGATCTAATCAAATGAATGAAGATAGCAAAAATTATGAGATGCAAATTCTGGCAATGATGATCAATCAGTATTTAGATGATATGGTATCTCTGAGTGAAGAAAAATTAAACCAGCTAGAAGCAAACCGCGATCAGATTGTTTGGGATTTAGCCACAAGAATTTACAAGGAAAGTGGTCATAAAGTAGAATTTCATATAATACGAAACTTAATTAATTCTAGAATTGAAGTTATGAGATATCAGTTATTTTTCAGTCAATCCAGTCTATTGGAATCAAGGAGAATCGATGAAGAGAAAGCTATTAAAATAGCAGAACAAAAAGCTAATGCTATTATTAACGATAAAAACAATGATGATACCGAGAAAATAACGTCACAAGACAATGAACGAAAATTAGCAATTTTTATCAAAGTTCAAGAGATAATTAGTGATCAATTAGATGTGGAAAAGTCTGAGATACCTATTGATGATGAACTATTTTATTTAAAATCTAAGGAAAACGTCGGTAGTTATAGTTCTTATAGCTTTTATAGTTCTTATAGTTCTTGTAGTAATGGTTTATTAGTCTCAAATTGGGGAGGAGATGAACTTGATACACTTGAATTAATCATGACTTTAGAAGAAGAATTTGATCTAGAACTTTCAGACGAAAAATGCCAAGAATTTACAACAGTGAAAAAGCTAGTTGATTATCTGGCTGAAAATTTAGGCAAGTAACAATCTTAATTTTTACCAAAATATCTCAAGTTATCAGCCAAATATAGCTATAATCCAATTAGAGCGAGTTCTAAACCAACAACTTATGATTAGTCGCTACATTATTCTATGGCTCCCGATGATCGTAATAGGAATTAGTAACGGTATTCTCAGGGAAAGCACCTACGGAAAATATCTCGATGAACTACGCGCTCATCAAATTTCTACCCTGACAGGAATCCTCTTTTTTAGTCTTTATATTGGCACTCTTGTCTATTTTTGGGGTCTAGAATCGTCCGGTCAAGCCATTACCATCGGTTTAATTTGGTTAGTATTAACAGTGGGTTTTGAATTTTTGTTCGGTCATTTTATCGCCGGTCACTCTTGGTCAAGATTAGGGCAAGATTATAATCTTTTAGCGGGACGAGTTTGGATTTTTGTTCTCTTGGTCATTACTTTTGCTCCCTTACTATTTTATCAACTTTTTTCTTAATTATGAAAGCTATTATCATTAATCGCTATGGCGATAGTAATGTTCTCCAATACACAGACATAGAAAAGCCAATTCCCCAAGGGAAAGAAGTCTTAATTAAGATTATGGCAGCGGGGATTAATCCGATTGATTGGAAGATTCGTCGGGGAATGCTCAAAATAGCCACAGGTAATAAATTTCCCCTGCAATTAGGTTTTGATTATGGGGGAATTATCGTTGAAAAAGGTAGTCAGGTGGAACAATTTCAGATCGGAGATGAGGTTTTTGGTTTTCTCAATCAATTACCCGGTAGAACCTATGCTGAATATGCAATTATTCCCGCTTCCCTCTTAGTTAAAAAACCGCATAATCAGAGTTTTATTGAAGCTGCCGCCACTCCTTTAGCTGCTTCTACCGCTTTGCAAGTCTTGCGAGATTTTGGCGGTATTCAAGCAGGAAATCGGATTTTAGTTAATGGTGCATCGGGAGGAGTGGGTAGCTTTGCCGTGCAGATAGGAAAAATTTTCTCCGCAGAAGTAGATGGAGTTTGTAGTAGCAAAAATATCGATTATGTCACCTCTTTAGGAGCCGATAAAGTTATCGATTATACCCAAGAAGATTGGAGAAAAACCGAGCAGAAATATGATATAATCTTCGATGCTGTGGCTAAGTCTTCTTTTTGGCACTGTCGTCAGCTTTTAAAACCCCAAGGCACCTATATAACCACCCTCCCAAATCCAGGAATTATCTTCCTAAATTATCTCGGTGCTTGGTTGCCCCAAAAAGGGAAACTGATATTTTTTGCTCAAGCACAAGCTTCCGACTGGCAATTTCTCAAAGAAGCGATCGAATCGGGTAAATTAACTGTTAGAATCGATCACACCTATACTTTTTCCCAGGTGGCAGCAGCTCATAATTATAGTGAATCGGAAAGAGTGCGAGGAAAAATAGTCCTGATACCCGATTAAGGATAAATAGTTAGGGATTTTTCTGTTTTTTTGGGGAACGAGTAAATAGTTTTAAGTAGGTAGAAACAGAGAATTCTTTAATTGGAAAGGTGATAAAAGTCAAGGGATTAATAGTAATAATAATATTGCGGCTATCCCTTTGTACCGCCTTGATAATCTGTTTAGCCACCCAATCGGCGGACATAATACCCACAGGATTTAAATTACTCTTAAAAGGGCCAAGAATTAGCTTTCTTACCACACAGGGAGCATCTAAACGACGCAGGGTAATCATATCACCGATCGCTCGTTTACTGAGTTCGTAGAGGGGACTAAAGGCAGGATTAACCTCCGCTTCCGAGGTATTCACCCAGACTTCCTTGCGGGCAATTTGCTCGTTAGTGCGGACAGTTTTGAAGAATAATTCCATTAAACGCCAGACGGAAAAAGTATTCACTTCGTAGGCTAATTCGATCGCTTCTGGGGTTCTTTGGCCGTGGACATTAACGCCATGATTTAAAATCAGTATATCTACAGACTTAAATAGGTTCTCAAGTTGCGTTTCTTCACCGATTTGCCATTTTACGGTTTTTACAGGCACTGATTCGCCGTTAATTTCAATAGCGATCGCATTCTCCCCGGAAGTGAGCGCGATTACCTTGGCTCCCTTCAGTTGTAGGTACTTTAACAGCGATCGCCCTAAAGTTCCATTCGCTCCGGTAATGGCGATCGTTTTACCCTTGAGAGAAAGTGCCGTCCCCATCAATTTATCCATAAAGGTGAAAGTTCCACAATAATAAGCCTTTTGGTTATCAAAATGGTGTCGCCAGTGGTAAGTACGATTAACGCGCCATTGAGCGGGAAAACTCTCAAATTGCCCTGGACGATGGGTTAAATCGGTTAATTCCTCCAGATTGGCGATCCCTAAACCTCGACCGATCGCCGTACTGAGAAAAGTCAAAGTATAAAGGGAGCCTAACCAACCCAACCAAGGGCGATCGAACCCCCAAGAGTAGGCCAGTAGTACAGGTAAAACACTGGCAGCCAACATCACCAAGGCCTCCGGTACATCATTGTACCAGTGCGCCCGACGATAAATTTCCTCGCTCATTACCGACAGATCGGGACGAAAAACCCGATGATGCCAGACGTGCAGACGATAAAGGGGCTGCCAATGGTGGGCTAGAGCATGATAGCAATCACGCACGATCTCCACCCAAATAATTGAGCCACAAATCAGTCCGACACAGAGGAGCAGGTTTGACATAGGGGATAAATGTTAAATTTTCTCAACGAATGTAAACAGAGCAATCTTAGCCGAAAAAGCGCATTTATCGGGCAAAAAAAACCAATAGCCTGAAAAACTAGGGTTTCTTTCCCGAAAAAACTTAAGATTCTGTTAAAAATTTTAACAATTTTCGGTAAAATAAAGCAAGAAATCAGCTTCTATTTGAACAGTTACTTAACCTGAGTCGATTATGGCAGAAAATTATTGGTCGCGAGAGGATGATAACGAAGAATTAGACCCGATTGGTTCCCTCCTATCTGACTGGTCCGATCCCGAAGATGAGGAGGACGAATTTAGGAGCGAAATTTTTCAAGGCCGATCGGGACGCAGACAGAAAGCGGCTTTTAGCCTCATGGCGATCTGGACAATAATTATCGGACTTCATTGGCTTAGTTGGGGTTATTGGGCAATTATCGCCTTAACTATGGTACTATCGGGACAAGCTTTGCGGCTGCTGTTCACGAAACCAGAAACGCCGCCAATTCCCTTACTGGATAAGGATTTAGCCTCTGTACCTAGGGTGTCCCTCTTAGTAGCGGCCAAAAATGAAGAAACCGTAATCACGAAACTGGTTAATTATCTCTGTCATCTAGACTACCCCCAAGATAAATTAGAAGTTTGGATCGTCGATGACTATAGCACCGATAACACGGGGGCGATTCTCGATCGCCTGGCTCTAGAATATCCCCAATTACAAATTCTCCATCGTCCTGCTAATGCCGGAGGTGGCAAATCCGGCGCCTTGAATCAGGTTTTATCCCTGACTAACGGGGAAATTATCGGCGTATTCGATGCGGATGCGGGATTATCCTCCGATTTACTGCGTCATGTCGTCCCGATGTTCGAAGATCGAGAAGTGGGTGCGGTACAGGTGCGAAAAGCGATCGCCAATGCCGCCGAAAACTTCTGGACAAAAGGACAAGCGGTAGAAATGATCTTTGATAGTTGTTTCCAACAGCAACGGATCGCAGTGGGAGGGATCGGAGAATTGCGCGGAAATGGTCAATTTGTCCGACGTAGTGCCTTAAATCGTTGCGGGGGTTGGAATGAACAAACGATCACCGACGATCTTGATTTAACTATTCGTCTCCATATCGATAATTGGAAAATTAATATCTTAAATTTTCCCGCAGTAGCGGAAGAAGGGGTGACAACTGCGATCGCTTTATGGCATCAGCGCAATCGCTGGGCCGAAGGTGGTTTTCAGCGTTATCTCGACTATTGGAAAGCGATTTTCAAGTCTCCCATGCCTTGGCCGAAAAAGTTTGATTTAATTGCTTTTTTGATCGTTCAATATATCTTACCTGCGGCCGCTATTCCCGATCTTTTAATCACTATTACCCAGCATCAAGCTCCGATTTTAACTCCTTTAACTGGTTTGGCTCTTTCCCTTTCTCTCTGGGGTATGGTGACAGGATTAATCCGAGTTAATACGGGTAAAAAATTCACTTTTGCTCTTGGTTTGGACATCCTTGCTCAAACCATTCGTGGCATGATTTATATGATGCACTGGTTTATTATTATTCCCAGTGTCAGCCTGCGGATGGCTTTGCGTCCTAAACGTTTAAAATGGGTGAAAACCGTTCATCTGGGGGAACATCTCAGCGCCGAAGTTTAATTTTCGAGGATAGACTCCAAAAACTTTGGCCTTATCAGGCTCGAAATCCCCTGTCAGTGAAGGTTACAGCCTTTGGAAACCCCTTTGGGAAAAATTTCCAATTTCCTTAATCATGCTTGCTACCAATAATGTGTTAATTTAGATACAGAATTGAATTCCGTGACAGCACTGGGGTGGCGAAAAGCGCTCGCTCCAGTTTTTTTTCTCGAGAAAACGGGTTTCTTCAAGAAACCCGTTTTCTGTGGGGTTTTTTGCGTAAAGCATCCCCCTCTCCTCGTAGGTTAAGGGGGTAAGATCATAACAATCCGTTGCCAAAACCGACTTTTCAGAATACAATAGAGAAGAGTAGTCATTCATCACTCAGATTAGTTAAGATGATATTACATGACTAATAATATTGACCACGATCGCTTATTTAAGGAGTTAATCTCCACCTTTTTTGTCGAATTTATTGAGTTATTTTTTCCTCAATT